>Ga0310122_10000130_pt1 | contig 47121 bp, 47 predicted proteins | sample CB6_Bottom_1051__FD_203503 | JGI IMG/M metagenome (GOLD analysis project Ga0310122, IMG submission 203503) | Marine microbial communities from Western Arctic Ocean, Canada - CB6_Bottom_1051 | ecosystem: Environmental > Aquatic > Marine > Oceanic | place: Canada: Western Arctic Ocean | collected...
CAGAAAGCAGAGCAGCGACAGTTGAAGCAAGCAGCAAGCTCTTTAAAGGCTTCTTCATATGTTTCCTCCAGAGTAGTCTGTAACGCGACAGAATACAGTTTTATGTTATGTTTAAGACTAATATTAGTTTGTGGATGACTTTCTTTTTTGTTCTTTTTATGGTTAATAAGAATTTCACAGGAACAGTCATACCAGAGTGGTAAATTGAATGATTTTGCAGCAAAAGTCAACTGCAAAGTTTTTTGGTTTTTACTGGATGTGCAGGGATGGCTTGATGTCAGTCAGCATCTTATAGCTTTAAGTGCCTGAAAACTCAAGACTCCCAGGGGGGTGTAAAGCCTATGTCAATGAATTCTGGTGGTGTTTTAAATAACAATTGAGAATAAACAATAGATTAAAGAAAGGAGATAAATCCTTATGCAGCTATCCGAATTATTATTAATTACTTTTGTTTTGTTGTTTTTGGCCATGATTGTTGCCAGTTTGTGCCGAAATATTCCTGTTCCGTATACTGTTTTGTTGGTTATTTTAGGTTTGGTAATCAATTTTTCAGAACCCTTGTTGCCGAGTGAGTTTGCAATTAGTCAGTTTCAGTTAACCAATGAATTGGTTTTATTCGTTTTTTTACCGGCTTTGATTTTTGAGTCCGCATTATGTCTGGATGCCAGAGGCTTATTGAAAAATATACTCCCTGTGCTGGTGCTGGCCGTTCCGGGGCTGGTGATATCGCTGTTCCTGGTAGGGTTTGGGCTGTGGCTTTTATTAGATGTGCCTATCATGATTGCATTACTATTTGGCACCTTGATTTCAGCCACGGATCCTGTGGCGGTGGTTGCTTTGTGTAAAGAATTAGGCGTGTCCAGACGGTTAATGATTTTGTAGGCGCGCCATGCGCTAGCCTCAATAAAGATTTTGGGACTCCATGTCACAAAAATCGATTTACCTCGCGGCGAATCAATAGGCTCCAGACGCCCTGCGTACGTCTCGACCATGCCCAAAAACCGCATAGTCAAGGCTCCCACAAATGGCTTGAAAGTTGTTAACCTTAATTAAGGTCACATATGTTTTTGCTCTCACCGTGGCTGATCGCCTGGGTTCTTCAAGCAAGGCATGCTCACCCACAAAGTCACCCTCCCCAAGCTCAGCCAAAGCTGTTATCCAGTTATCAAAGAAATTACCTGAATTAAAATCAAGGCTGGAAGCGGCGGAATTAATCCGGGCTGAAGAGCGAAAGGCAATTTTCAGTAACAAAATTAAATAGCTTCGGTTTGATGACCTGCTTGATTCCAGCGTAACAGCTGAGCCGAGTCTTTTTTCCAATCGGCCAGCACAAAACGCTGGGCGGGTTTTTCGTCAATTTTGAAATCATGAATGGCCGGGCGGTGTGTATGGCCATGAATAAGACGCAGACAGCCCTTTTGTTTCATGATGTCGATTACCGTTTGTTGATTGACATCCATGATGTCCTGAGACTGTTTTCGTTTATGCAAATGACTGCGAAAACGATACCAGCGAGCGGCTAATAAGCGTAGCAGGATAGGTTTTGATAAGACATTGTCTTTCCATGCATCAGTATGTGATTTTTTCCTGAAAGTCTGGTAGGGAATATCATCAGTGCATAACAAATCACCATGAGTGAGTAATGTTTTTACACCGTTTAACTCAATAATCTCATAATCACCCAGTAAGGTAATACCTGTTTCTGCACAGAACCGTGGCCCCAGCAAAAAGTCTCTATTGCCTTGTTGAAGATAAACGCGCGTGCCAGAATCAGTTAGTCGTTTAAGTTGAGTTTTGATTTTTTTATTGGGAGGGGTGTTGTCATCATCACCTATCCAGGCATCAAATAAGTCGCCTAAAATATAAACAGTACTTACTGATGTTGCCTGGTTTTCAAGAAAGGCAAGGAAACGGCGGGTGATTTCTGTTTTTTCCAGAGAGATGTGGAGGTCAGAAATAAAAAGGATGTCTTGGTTCAAGGCTATTCTTTGCTTTAGGCGGTTTGAGTGTGTTTATTTAAGGTGATAGCCTGAATGCCACACAGTGGTATTCAGGCTGGTCATACTTATGAATTATTCAGTGATTTCGGCTTTCTCAATCACAATATTTTCTTTTGGCACATCCTGATGACCACTACGGTTGCCAGTAGCTTGCTCTGCCATGGCATCCAGTACATCCATACCTTCGATCACTTCGGCAAATACCGCATATCCCCAGCCGCTAGTTGTGGGGCTGGTGTGATCAAGAAAAGAATTGTCTTTGTAGTTAATAAAAAATTGTGCCGTGGCTGAGTCAGGATCAGATGTGCGTGCCATGGCAAGAGAGCCGCGGGTGTTTTTTAAACCATTATCAGCTTCATTTTTAATCGAGTCATGTACTGCTTTTTGGTTGAAGTCAGTGTCAAATCCACCGCCTTGCGCCATAAATCCTGGGATTATACGATGAAAAATGGTGCCGTCATAAAGCCCTTCCTTTACATAAGTAATGAAGTTTTCTGTGGAAATGGGGGCTTTTTCTGAATTTAGCTGAATGATGATGTCGCCAAGTGAAGTTGTTAATTTAACTTTGTTTTGTGTGTCTGACATTTTGTTTTCCGTTGCAAATGAAAAGGTTGTAGTTAATAAAAGCATCAGAGTGAAAATCAAGTTACGCATAGCTTATCCAAATATATGATGCAAATGGTGGATTCTATGCGTTTTTTTCTTGAAAGAGAAGCACTAATCTTGGTAAATTGAATGGTTTTTACCCTTAATGTAGTCGAACACCTTCAGATAATCAAAGATGCTTAAAATATATAACACCCTTTCGCGCAGCAAAGAAACTTTTAAACCACGTGTAGAGGGTAAAGTCGGGCTTTATGTTTGTGGTATGACTGTGTATGACTATTGTCATGTAGGTCATGCGCGAGTGATGGTGGTGTTTGATACGGTGGCGCGATATTTCAGGTATTTGGGATATGATTTGACTTATGTGCGAAACATTACCGATATTGATGACAAAATAATCAATCGAGCCAATGAAAATAATGAGGATTTTCTGGCCTTAACCGAACGTTTTATTGATGCCATGCATGAAGATGAGCGGGCACTGTCGGTTTTACCTCCGGATCTAGAGCCTAAGGCTAGCGAGTCAATGGAGGAAATTATTGCCATGATTGAAGCATTAGTGACAAAAGGCTTAGCCTATACCGGGACGAATGGTGATGTGTTTTATGCTGTCGAAAAATTTGAAGGCTATGGGCAATTATCCGGTAAAAATATAGCAGACTTACAAGCCGGTGAACGTGTGGATATTGATAATGCCAAACAAAATCCGATGGATTTTGTTTTATGGAAAATGGCAAAACCGGATGAACCCTTTTGGCCTTCTCCCTGGGGTAACGGACGCCCCGGCTGGCATATTGAATGCTCTGCCATGTCAACCTGTTGTTTAGGAAATCATTTTGATATTCATGGGGGCGGTATGGATTTGCAGTTTCCGCATCATGAAAATGAAATTGCGCAATCTGAAGGCGCAACCAATGAAAAGTTTGTCAATCTATGGATGCATAATGGTTTTGTTAGAATTGACGAAGAAAAAATGTCTAAATCCTTAGGTAATTTTTTTACGGTACGTGAAGTATTGAAAAAATATCACCCTGAAGCCATCCGTTTTTTTATATTGAGCAGTCAGTATCGTAGCCCGCTAAATTATTCAGATGAGCAACTGGATGATGCTGGAATGGCCTTAACACGGTTGTATACTGCATTGCGGGGTGTGGAAATAAAAGATATCGCTATTGATGAGGATTATGGTCAACGTTTTAAAGCCGCGATGGATGATGATTTTAATACGCCTGTTGCCTTGTCGGTGTTATTTGATTGCGCACGTGAATTAAACAAAACAAAGGACAGTGACCCTGATAAGGCATCTATGTTGGCTGTCACTTTGAAAGCATTGGCGGGTGTATTAGGGATTATAGAAGGTGATCCTCAAGCAGCATTGCAGACAGGCTTTCGTTTTGTGACTGATCACAGCGATATTATGGATGAGTTGTCTGATGAAAAAATTGAGCAACAGGTTAATGAACGCCTTAAAGCAAAAAAGGATAAAGACTGGGTTGTCGCAGATAAAATTCGAGATGCGTTAAAAGACCAAGGTGTTGTGTTAGAAGATGTAGCCGATGGCACAAATTGGCGACGTGAATAATAAGTGATTAAGGTGTTTTTTAGAGAAAAAAATGAGTGAAATAAAAGATAAATCAATTGATGTGTTTCTTAACGAATTAGCGAGCAGACAAGCCACGCCAGGTGGAGGCAGTGCAGCAGCAGTGATGGGGGCTCAAGCCGCAGCATTGATTAGCATGGTGTGTAATTTGACAATTGGTAAGCCCAAATATGTCGAGGTCGAAGCAGATATGATTCGGTTGCTCAGTCAATCAGAAGATTTGCGTGCACAGTTAACGGCAATGATTAAAGCTGATGTGGAGGTCTTTGATCAATTAATGGCTTGCTATGGTTTGCCAAAAGATACCGACGAACAAAAAGCGGCAAGAAGCGTGCAAATACAATCGGTTTTAAAGGCAGCCACCCTTGTCCCGCTGGATTGTGCCAGAGCCTGTGCAAAAACCATTGAATTAAGCCAGATAGCCGCAGAAAAAGGCAATACAGGTGTTATTAGTGATGCCGGTGTGGCGGTCATGTGCGGATATGGTGCTTTAAAGAGTGCAGCTTTAAATGTATATATCAATGCAGGAAGTATAAAAGATAGAGAATTTGCTGAAGCAAAATTAGTAGAGTTAGAGCAAATCCTTAGCGGTGCTGAAGAAAAAGTAGAGGGTATTTATCAAATCGTCAGGAATAAGTTGTAATTGAACCACATCAATTGTATGCAGAATGTCGCTGGGACAAAGGAATTTCATGCGGGGTTAAGACGGTATCGCTGAGGATGGCTCAAGGCTTAAATTAAGGGCGTCATTTTATCGCTGGACTCGAAAGTTAGAAATGGGGGGGGCTAATAGGTCTGGATTATTCGGAAAGGCTGATAAATTTAAGGTTATAAAATAAATTATTGAAATAAGGCTTGACGGTTTTTTATAAAGACAGTATCATTCCGTTTCTTTGTTGAAGGGGGTATTAATATTCTTCCTTCCAGAAGGTTTAGTTCGGGGTATAGCGCAGTTTGGTAGCGCGCCTGCTTTGGGAGCAGGATGTCGGGGGTTCGAATCCCTCTACCCCGACCAATTTGCGCTTGTAGCTCAGCTGGATAGAGCATCGGCCTTCTAAGCCGAGGGTCGCAGGTTCGACTCCTGCCAAGCGTACCATTTTTTAGATGTAACTCATTATGGTGGGTGTAGCTCAGTTGGTAGAGTCCCGGATTGTGATTCCGGTTGTCGCGGGTTCAAGCCCCGTCATCCACCCCAATGATTACTTATAGAACAGTGTCTTACTGCTTATAATCTAGCTTAACGGCTTCTAATCTATTCTAGTTAGTCTCTCATTACCTCTGATTACCTCTCTTTTCCAATAGTTTTCTATTGAGATTTAACTGTAACACTCGGTTCTAGCCGTATCAATCATTTTTACTACGATTGTGACAGGAAAACTGACCCCTTAATTCTTGTAGCCTTACGCCTTTTTAGTCCTCTATTGCCCCACGGGGGTAGTTGGCTTATAACGTATCTATAATGCTGCCTCAAATTTTTCTGTTGGAATGTTTCAAGGGGGGCTTAGAGTATTTGACGGACTAAAAAGGCTAACCCAAAACTGTTTCCCCCTATACCTCTCAGTCCCTCCTTTCCCCCTATGGGATCCTCGAGACTATACTGTCCATAATTTGATGTTGTTGGTTTTATTAAGACCACGTGTCAACCTTATCGCCCCGTTTATATCGAATACTCCCTCTAGCTCTGTAGTGCTGAAAGTTATGACAAGTGATTAAGTGGTCATCTGATAGTGTGTGTTTTTCTAACCCCTGGTGATGGTATTACTCCCCCCCCCCAAAAAAATCCCTTCTCAGATGCCCTCTCAGGCTGCCTGGAAGGTCTTGTTAGCTATAACTCTATAGTCTGACATACATCCATAATCAGATGCCAGGAAGGCTGGTTCGTTAGATTTGATGGCTTTGTAGATTCTGTCGGGTACTGTTAGTCCCTTGTAGATGTCTCGGTAGTATTGACATCGTGATTCGTTCTTTTGGTGTAAGCCTTCTATGGATATGGGGCAGAACCCTGAGTAACAGAAGGCGTACTTAGGGTATTCGTTTGATTTCATTAAAGTGCTGCCTCCAGCAGTCTCTCAAAGACCAAACTATCGGACATGGGTGAGCCTTCTTTTTCCTCTAGTCTATGGGCCGGGCAGTTGCATTAATTTGTGTTTTCTGATGGTTAACAGCTTTCTTTATGATTAAAGATACGACCTGCATTATTTTAAGGCTATAATGCATAGATACGTCAGCGAGGTGAATTTGGGTTAGATCGCTCTGGTTAATGTAGGCGTGATAGAATTTGTATCCTGACCCGTGATTTTTGGCGTGTATAACTGGCATCCCCGATTTGCGGAGTGTGTCATTGAACGAATTAATGTAATTATAAAGGTTAAGATGAAGAAAATATTGTGTTTGTTGGTGTCGTGTTGGTTACTGCAGGGCTGTGCTGATTCCCAGCCGTGTGTGCAAGATGACCAATACGCGAATAAGGCTGAGTATGATGTTGCATTTGAAAAGTGGCTTGGGGAGCATTTAGCGGATGAATGCGGAATTACTATGCCTGACGTGAACTACCAGCCTGAGTCTGGTACCGAGGAATTTTTCTGTCATGCTAAGGTGATGACAGATGTGAGGCAAATGCGGGCGCGCACTTGTGCGATCTTGTTTGACTAACCTAGGCATTTATAATTAACCCATTTTGCTGCTTACGTCGTTGAAGAACTAGGTAGGTGATACTGAACTCTCTGTTGGCGACGGGTATGTGGCAAAGGCTGCTCGGAGCCCCATTGATTGATTGTCGTATGGGTGTTTGACTTGCAGGTGCCATGGTGACCGTTTGGGAAGCCATGGCATTAAATAGTTCGACGCTTTAGATGTCTGAAGCATGATGCTAAAATGCTATCAGACGTTTTCAAGCCCCGTCTTCCACCCCAATGATTACTTATAGAACAGTGTCTTACTGCTTCTAATCTATTCTAGTTAGCCTCTCATTACCTCTCTCTTTCAATAGTCTTCTATTGAATTTCAACTGTAGTACTCGATTCAAGCTATATCAATCATTTTTACTACGATTGTGACGGGATAAATTGTCTTCTATTCTTTGTATCACAGCCCCTATGGGGAAGATGCAGCGTTGCCGTTAATTAAATACCCACTCAGATTTTCTAGTCATTTTAGTTCGAGTAAACGTATTGAATAGGGTAGACGATGTATCTGAGGGGGGTTGAAGATATCTTTGAGTTACTTGGGTTAGACAAGCCGGATATTAGCATCTTATCGGATGAGTTCTTGGAGAGACTGATAAAGAGTGACTATTGAAAAATAGCGAAAATGGATTGCATAAATTATTGCTCTTGGAGTATGCACAGTGCAAATGCCAGATGTCGAGATAGGCAGTTCTAGTTCCCGAGAAGTCGTGTAGACCTCACGTACGGGTGTACCCATTTTTTAATTTCGGCTCATCAAACTTAAGCACCCCAGACCAATGGCATGGTCGAACGTTTTAATGGCCGAATCAGCAGCCTTCTTAAAATAACTCGCTTCAATAGTTCAGACCATCTGAGGCAGACGCTAATCAATTACATGAAGGTCTACAACTATTCTATTTCTCAAAAAGCCTTAGGCCGCATTAGTCCGGTTGCAGCCTTAAAAAGGTGGCAGAAAGATTCGCTACATTTATTCAGGAAAAAAGTTTATGATCTGATAAAACCCGACAGCTAGAGGTTAACGTCATGGCAAAAAACATTCATAGGCTAGCAGACCGGCAAGTCAGATCAATCATAAAGCCGATCAATGACGGTGGCAATCTCTGGATCTACTCCAAAGGCCTCGGTTTCACAAGGACTCGATCATGAACAAAATACAGTGGGTATTCGTTGTAACGTTCGGGCTGATTGGTGTCGTTGGTTGTCAATCCACATTTGAGAGCACGGCCTCTCGTCTGCAACCGCGTCTCGGTAATGTTCACTATCGGTGTACGCCGACACAGAGCTGCTGGCCGAAGCGGGCAGATTGGGAGCGTCTTCGCAAACAGGTAGGCGGTCGACTCGTGCGTGTGCGATCCCACATGGAGGCATGCAAAAGTAATCCGCAAGGCAATGCTTGCAAGAAAGCGGTGGAATTGGCCCAAAACCCCTTCTATCTCGAAGAACAACCGGGTGCAACCCAAACTACCGGCTGGCTCAATGCGTGGAAAACCTCCACGAGCGAATATGTCATCTCCGCTGAGACCGCTGCAGACGTTGCGGCCGGGGTGAACTTCGCACGGGAGCATCACCTTAAACTGGTAATCAAAGGCACTGGCCATGACTATCTGGGTCGCAATACAGCCCCTAACTCATTGCTCATTTGGACCCACAATATGCGTAAGATCGACACCACCGATAATTTCGTTCCAAGCGGATGTTCAGCGGATGGTAAAGGCTCTCCAGCAGTCACCGTCGGAGCAGGCACGCGCTGGCTCGAGGCGTACAAAGTGGTCAGCGTCGACAAGGGTCGTTATGTGCAAGGCGGAGGCTGTACTTCGGTGGGTGTGGCTGGCGGCTTCACCCAGGGAGGGGGCTTCGGTAGCTTCTCAAAAAAGTTTGGCACCGGCGCTTCGGGTATGTTGGAGGTTGAGGTGGTCACGGCCGATGGCAAGATCCAGACCGCCAACGCTTGCCAGAACGCTGACCTGTTCTGGGCATTACGCGGAGGGGGAGGAAGCACCTTCGGGGTAGTAACGAAAATGACCTTGATGACTCACAAGCTGCCGAACGAGTTTGGGCTAATGCTACGCAACATCGTTGCACGCGACGATGTTGCCTTTAAAGAATTGGTCGAGTACTTTGTCGGATTTTATCGCGACAACCTTCATAACGAGCACTGGGGTGAACAAGTCAAACTCAAAGACCTCACGATGAAAGTAGAGATGATCTCCCAGGGCCTAACGAAAGAACAGGTGGCCGCAGTGTGGGGTCCTTTCGATGATTGGATTGCAGCAAAAGGTGATGTCTATGAGTTTAAAAGCACATCGTTCATGATCCCCGGGCGGAGCCTCTGGAACTACGACTACATGAAAGAGCATCATCCGGAACTGGTGACGAAAGACACTCGAGATGGGCAGCCGGATTTCCAATACTGGTGGACCTCCAACCAAGGGGAAGTGTCAAGCTATCTCAACAGCTATCAAGGTCGCTATCTGCCTATATCCTTCTTTACAAAGGAGAATACGCAACAACTGGCGCAAATGCTCTTTGATGCATCGCGTGAAGTTTCAGTTGGACTGCACTTCAACAAAGGCCAGTCAGGGGCTTCCAGCGAGGCGATTGAACGGGGACGACAAACTTCGATGAATCCTGCTGTCTATGATGCTGCTGCGTTCATTATCATCACCAGCCGAAGCAAGGGATTTAGGGGTATAGCCGGACACGAACCCGACCTTGTGAAAGGCAAAGCAGCCGCGAAAAAGGTGACCGCGGCGATAGACATCTTTCGACGAGGGATGCCCGACGCAGGAAGTTACGCCAACGAAGCAGACTACTTTGAACCGAATTGGCAATTGTCCTTCTGGGGAACACACTACGCTCGGCTGTTGCAGATCAAGCGCGAAGTCGACCCAGAGGGGCTTTTTCAGTGTCATCATTGCGTTGGCAGCGAAGATTAGCCCAATAACGGCATCTCTACAAAAACCACAAGCACGCTGAAAGTAACTAATGGAACGCTCTGCCTTTCTTATTGGATGACGTATGCGAAGACCAAGCAGATGAAATCTCAGAAGGTAGTGTTCATCAATTTTCAGTAACAGCGTTCTCAATCTCCCCATCGTTCGTCCAAGATTGCATGTCTATAGATGTCGAGGGACCCGCTGAGAATTTAGGGGTGTGTGAGCGGGTGATCTGGGAAACGCGTTAAGGGGTGGTGGCCTAAAGATTCGTATACAAAAAGAAGGGATTGGCTTGAGGTGGTGGCAACCAATATCAGACCGGGGTATTTTTGGGGGTACTTTTTCTCAGAAGTATAAGATTCCCTTTATATTACTGCTAGTTACATGCCAAACACGGTGGGAGAAGCCTCCACCAATCAATCTGTTAGAGCTAAGCTGCTATTTCTATTGGGAGTAGTGACTTAGCTTTGGCTGACTTTCAGTGCTTACCTGACCTCAATAGGTCCTCTCTGGACTAAAACTGAAACCGAAATCACCTCTTAAAATCGAGTATAAACGGCACCTCCGTATAATGGAAGGGCCGGGTAAGGTGTAGCGTAGACCTCGCTAATCGGTCTAGCTTGGTTATTACTAGCGTATTTCCCTCTCTAAGATACCGTAGGCACTCCTGAAGTAGGGGTCTATTACTTGATGGGATTGTCTGCTGCTTTCTCTTCAAACATTCTAGTACAGCCCTGTAATTTATCCAGTTGAATCTTTAGGTTCTGCCCCGTACTGCTCATTCTTGCATATCCAATATCACAATTCTTTAGAGTTCATAAGAATATAAAATGAGACATAATGAAAGGCCTCTCTAGAGCGCATTCCACCAGCACCTTAAAAGGTCTCTCCTTGTATACTTTACAAGATATTATAATATTTTTAACTCGTTAAGCATTTTCCAATTTATGTGTATATACTCAGGCTGAGTTTGTTAAATAACATTGATTAAAGGATTTAAAAATGAAGAACATTACTTTGATACTTATCTCATTCCTGTTTTTAACAGGGTTTACGGGAGAAAAAGTAGTTTTAAAACTACAAGATAGAGGTGGTGTTAAATATGAAGTTAACTCTGAAATTCCATTTACAGGTAAGTTAGTTGGGGAGTATGCCAATGGTCAAAAGGAGGTTGAAGGAAACTACAAGAATGGCAAGAAAGAAGGAATTGAGACTTACTGGCATGAGAACGGACAGAAGCAGGCTGAAGGAAACTTCAAGGATGGCAAGAAAGATGGTTTCTGGACTGTCTGGTATGACAATGGACGAAAAAAGATGGAAAGAAACTACAAGAATGACAAGAAAGACGGACTTGAGACTATTGGTTATGAGAACGGACAGAAGCCGCATGAAAGAAACTACAAGGATGGCAAACGAGATGGACTTATGACTGGGTGGTATCTGAGTGGGCAGAAGAAGCGTGAAGAAAACTTCAGGGATGGAAAGCAAGAAGGACTTGAGATTTGGTGGCATAAGAACGGACAGAAGATGAGTGAAAAAAACTTCAAGGATGGAAAGAAAGAAGGACTTGAGACTTACTGGCATGAGAACGGAGAGTCGTGGTATGAAAGAAACTACAAGGATGGTAAGCGAGTAGAGTTGAAGGAATTGCCATAAAGAACAGAAGAACCCAGTGGTTATCCCCGAATTTTGTGGATAAATACCCTGGGCTGAAGTGTTAGATTAAGACGGAACTAATACAGCTTATCCCAAAGCCATCTATCAAGCCCTTAACCTTATCACCGCTTGATTTATGAATGAATCATAACGGTAAGGTAATCGCCCCGTCCTGTGAGAAACTCTAAGGATACACCTGGCACAACACTGTTAAGTCATTGCTGTGATAGGAGTTATTGATAGGGGAGACAGCTGATCGCATCCAATTTAAATTCCTTGGAATATTTTTTCTCCAATTAAGATCATTTTCTCTTAACTGGGTTGGTCAGTTTTTCTTGACCACCTCAGTATTTGATGGACCTGTACAACGCAGGCCTTAGTCGCTCAGTTAATTTAGGATTACTTTTTTAAACCCGCTTACTCGGGGTAGGGCTGCTGCCTATGCGGTTGGAATTGAGGGTATTTATGTTCATTAATGTAGCTCATGATTATTATTTCCCGTCAATGTCTTTAAAAATTCAAGCAGATCACTGATTTCCTGCGCTGTTAAATGTAAAGGTTCGATTATAGGGTCCAGCAAGGCATTGTTGATTCCTCCCTGATTATAAAAATGGACGACTTGTTCGAGTGTGTTAAGTGAGCCATTGTGCATATAGGGGGCTGTGAGGCTAATATTACGCAGAGAAGGGGTTTTATATTTCCAGCGATCAGCAGGATTATGAGTGATTTCGTAGCGTCCTAAATCACTGGTTTTATGTTCACTGACGGCATCAATCAGCTGGTTTTCAACCTGGATAAACAAACCGGGGGCTAATTGGACTTTAGTGGTTTTAGTCGTTGTTGACATGGTTTGCTTATAGCCGATGCCGGTATTGTGGAATTGATGGTCTGTGAATAAGGCGTGGTTTGCTGCGAGAGTATGGCAATGGCTGCATTTTGCTTTGCCAGTAAATAAGCGATAACCCTGTTGTGCTGATGGGCTAATGGCATTTTCTTGTTGGCCAAAATGCCAACGATCAAAATTCGAGTCGGCTGAATTTAAACTACGTTCATAACTGGCAAGCGCAAAGCTGATGGTTTCCATGCCGATGGGGCGTTTAAAGGCGCGTTTAAATAATGTTTGATAGTCGGGAAGCTGTTTGATTTTGTCAATAACATAGCCGATGGATGGGTTGGCCATTTCATTATTAGCCAGTAAAGGTCCCCATACCTGATTTTCTAGTGTGCTTTCTCTGCCATCATGAAACAGGGACTGATAATAAGCGACGTTGTATAGCGTGGGTGAATTACGTCTGACTGTGCGGCCTTCAACACCGACTGCTGTTGCCATTTCATTACTGCTGAAACCTTGTTCAGGAATGTGACACATGGCGCAGGAGAAAGTATTGTTGGCGGATAATCGCCGATCAAAAAACAGTTTTTTTCCTAAGTTTATTTTGGCTGCTGTTATGGGGTTTTCGTTAGGGATGGGGGCTTTGGGCAAGCCTAATGGTGGTTGTAGAATGGTGTTGATTAAGTGATTTTTTTTTAAGGTTTTTGGAGGTATCGTTTGTGTTGTCTGGGGAATAAGTAAGGTTTTTATATCGCTAATTAGTGTATCTGCATGTAAAAAAGAGACACTGTAAATATTTCTTAATTGTTTGTTTTTATCAATTAAATAGACGCGAAGAATGTGGGAAAAAGTACCGGTAAACTGACCTGCTGCATTGCTTACTTTTTGGATGTTTTGTTGGTAATGTTGCAGAATAGGCTGTAACTCTGTCTCTGAGCGGGTAGTCAAAAACTGCCAATCAAGAGACGCGTCCTGTAGGCCTTTCGCATAATGTTTCATGGCCTTCGGGGTGTCGTGATGAGGATCAAAGCTAAGCGTTAATAACCGCAGTTTATTGGCTAGTAGGGGTTCTTTTTTTAGTCTTTTCTTTATTTTATGAAAGACAGCAGTGGCTAGAGGGCAGCCATTGATATCACTACAAGTAGAGTAGATAAAGCTTAATAACACAATTTTATCGCCCATTAAATCATGCAGCTGAAGGTCTTTGTTTTCGCTGTTTACTATTTGACCATTGGCTGCTTGACCTAAAGGCGGTAATAGATAACTTCCAGGTTTGGGGGGGGTAAATGCGAGTGGGCTGTATCCTGGTGCTAAAGTTGGAGGATTATTTGCAATGGCAATACTCGGCACTAGGCAGGTTAAGAGAGTGAATAAAATTTTAGCTAATTTGAAATATTTCATTACACAGAATAATGTTGTGACTAACTTGTGCCCACGCAGAGCGGGGGCACAAGGACTTAAAGGTATTAATTCAGCGCTAAGGTTTTAGAAGGTTCTAATTTATTAGCATAAAGCGAATAGGCACCAAAACGCATTTGGTGAGGTCTGCCCAGTTTTTCTTTGGTAAAATCAATAGCAAATTGTTCAGTCAGTTGCTTGCCATTCCAATGATATAGTTTGAAATACTGGTCGTTAGCATCGCCTTTTTTATCCCAATTAGCTAATAAAGAGGAGGTGTAATATAAGCGTTTTCCATCCCAGCTAGAAGATACCATATTGACTTGTGAGCCTATTTTCTGCTCAAAAAATTGTTTTGGGTTAAACGGGTCTGAAATGTCAAAAGCTCTGGTAGTACCATCCATAAAGGTATTGACCCAAAGTATGTTGTCATCACTTTGAATGGAAATATCGACAGGTAAAGGTATTTTGCTTGGGTCAGCTATATCAGCGACTGCTTTAGTTTGCCATTCACCTTTAGAGTCTTGGTAGATTAGCCATATTTTTGAAGTCAATGCCGTGGTAGTAAAGCAATAATTATGCTGTGGATCCCAGGCACAACGGATTTCTAGAGGTGCTCCGGGAACATCAAAGATCTTTTTAGGCTGTTTGGCATGTAAATCCCATTGCACCACCGTATTTCCAAAATGTTTCATGGCTTCGCCATCGTTTAACATTTTACCGAAGTCCATCATATAGTTGTTCCAGCCGGTAAAGGATGAGGTGAACATGGCGTTAAGTCTGGGCAGTACCCGAACATCATAGCCATAGCCATCAGCAAATTGGCCTGTTTTAATGGCGCCTTGTAAGTTTTTATCAGTGGGTGTCCAATGTGTAGCGATGTATTTACCGGCATTGGTGTATTCCACCAATGCTGTTGCGCCACTATGGTCTTGACTATTGGATAACCCCGTAATCATCATTCGTCCCGGTAAGGCATAAGTTGTGTGAGGCCCTACAACACCACCGCTTTTTTCCACAAAGTCAGTAATAGTATTACTTAATGCGGGTTTGGCAGGGTTGCTGTGCACATCAAAGATAAATATTTTATTGGTATCTAATCCCGCAGCCCAAAGATGTTTTCTATCATCTGTAAAGCCTGAGTGATGCGCTTCATTTCTACCGCCTACTGAAATGGAATTAATGACCTTTCCATATGTGGGTGACTGGGGTCTTACATCAACAGTGACCAGTTTATCCTGTTCATCGCCAATACCTTCCGAACCCAGGGTCCAGATATAAACAAAATCTTCTTGTCCCGTTATTTTAGCCATATAGGGTGATTGGCAGGTTTCATCAGCTTGTATAGCTGATGCGCTTAGGGCGAGCAGCGTTGCGGAAAATGCTATTGATTTAATAAATATTATTAAGGGTGTTTTCATCATTTTTTCCTTTTTGCAGTGACGGAGGTGACAATCAATTAAGAAAGTAGTCATGTAATAAGTCTTGGCAGCATTCCTTCAGTGGGGCACTTGATTGTTCAATTTTCATGCGTAGTAGTGCACCTTGCCAGCCATTGACTAAAAGGTTGGCCATACTTTGAGAAGTTTTATCAGTTCGGACTAAACCTTGTTGTTGTGCTTGATCTAATCCGTCTTTTAATAAATCGTTATAACGTTGCACGGCTTGGTTTAAAGCATTTCTGCATATTTCGCTGGTGCCGCCCAGTTCGCCCATTAAATTACCTAATAAGCAGCCTTCTTTAAAATTGCTGTTTTCAAGTTCTGTAATCAATTCATCAAAATAGCGCTGTAATGCAGTTAAAGCATTGATTTCAGGGTTTTTAAGGTGGTTATCTAACTGGAAAATAAAAGGCTTTATGTAATGAGTGATGACTTCAGCACAATACTCTTCCTTGCTACTAAAATAATTATAAAAAGAACCTTTAGGGATTTTTACTGCATCCAGAATTTCTTTTAAGCCTGTGCCGTGGTAACCCTTTTCAGTTAAGAGTCGTACGCCTTGGTCTAATAAAATATTTCGTTTGAGGTCTTTGTTGGTTTGTTGCATGGATTTAGTATATGACCGGTCGTCTTAAGTGTCAAATATCATTTATGTTTTGAAAGGTATGGGGGGAGTGGATAATTTAAGTTAGGGAATATGGGCGGAATAAATGGGGTAAAGTTTCCGTATATGTTTTAGGGTGATATATTCAGGTTTAGCCTTCTAAAGCAGAAAGGTACGGCAATCGAATTCAGTCTATGCGCTTAAATTAAAAGTAACAGGACCATCATTGGTCAGTGATACTTGCATATCTGCGCCGAATTCACCGAACTCAGATGTGGGGTAGATTACTTTTGCATGTTCAGTAAAATAACAAAATAACTGGTGAGCTTTGTCCGGTGATGCTGCAGCGGAGAAACTGGGGCGGTTACCACTGTTGGTATTCGCGGCTAAAGTGAATTGAGGTACGATTAACAATCCACCGCTAATATCGCGCAGGCTTAAATTCATTTTATCGTTACTATCTGCAAAAATACGATAACTGAGTATACGTTCAAGAAGGCGTTTAGCCTCTTTTTCAGTATCTTCTTTTTCAATGGCAAGTAAAGCCATAATGCCTTGATTGATTTCTCCTATTGTTTGGTTGTCGACAACAACTTTGGCTTGGGTAACACGTTGAATGATGGTGATCATGGATTAGAGTCAGGTATTTTTTTAGTTATAATAAGATAAAGCATTTTTTGTGCAGTGTTAACTTTAATTATGATTTTATTGTTATTCTTGGTGTTGTCACTTTCTTTTTCAGCACAAGCTGAAATATATTTATGGCTTGATGCAGAGGGCAATCAACATTTTTCCGATAAGCCGCAGCGCAATGCACAGGTTTTTCAGGTGCATGCCGGATATACTTATTATGAAATAAGCAAGGTTTATGATGGGGATACCATATTATTGGCTAATGGTAAAAGGCTGCGTTTGTCAGGGATCAATACGCCTGAAGTTGAAGGGCGTCATAAATCGGCACAAGCCGGAGGTGAAGCAGCCAAACGCTGGCTAATTAAAAAACTCAAAAATAGCAAAGTGCGTCTGGAAGTTGATGTTGAAAGAAAGGATAAATATGATCGATTATTAGCGCATATTTTTACTGAAGAGCAAGAACATATTAATCTTGAACTGGTTAAAAAGGGGTTGGCAAGCGTCAATATATATCCCCCGAACTTGAAATATACGGCTGCATTACTTGCCGCGCAACGCGCTGCAGAATACGGTAAAAAAGGTATCTGGAAGGATAAGGCGTATGCCCCTAAAGCAGTCGAGCAAATTAGAACAGGTTCTTATAACGGCTGGCAACGCGTGTTAGGAAGCATTAAACATTTACGTCATGAACGTAAATATAGTTATCTGGATTTAAGCGCGTATTTTTCGCTAAAAATGAGCAAAAAGTCATTGTCGCTATTTCCTGCGCTGGCAAGTTATACCGGAAAAAAAGTAGAAGTACGTGGCTGGATTAGTAAGTATAAACAAGGCTATTCCATGTTCATAAGGCATCCTAGCGCTATCCTTAAACTCGAATAATGTGTAGATCTGGATGCGGTGTTATATTTCATGCTCGGGCGTTTATACGGCCATCCTTCTTTATGCCATTGTAATGAACTGATGGGGCCTGTCAGAATGTTATATTTAGCAAGGATTGTTCTTTTTAAAGTGAGTGAGAAACAAGTATCTGCTGAAAGGGGATTATGTGTATGGCGCGATCAATACTGTTGAAGGTGGAAGAGTTCGCTACAATATATTTTGATAGGCTGTTTATCGAGTAACTTGCTATTTACGTTGTCTTAGACTTTTTGACGAGTTGCCCGGCGGAAGAAAGTGCGTTATGAAGGGTTCCGGTGTTTACACTGGCAAGCTTGCTTTACTGGATGTTGTCGAGCGAAGGTTGGCTCGTACCCAGAGAACTGCGGTGGACTGAAGTTCTCTGGAGAGTGATTTATTTATTAAAGCAAGGTGCGGTATTCATCGGCTGCTGTGCCTCAGGCTGGCAAAAAGCAGATGAGACTCGGGCTTTATTTGATGAACTCTGAAAAAGGTTGAAGTGCAGCGTTATTGTGTTGTTTGCAAACAGTCAGATCATAGGTTTCTTCAGCAAAGTCGATGGAAGTATCTGCTAGATTACTTTTGCGTTTGCAGCGCGTCCCTTTTGCTGTGCTTGCCTGGCATTGATTGCTGTCATCCTTTAAATCAATATTTTCATTGCTTGCCGGTACTTGTTTGGCGGGCTCTGCAACGGGAGTATCTTCTACGACAACGCTGTGTTCTGCGGGCGTATCATGATGATCAGCTTCGGTATGTTCAGGTGTTGCCTGAACAATCAGCTGTTTTCTGAAAATGATTAGCACAATAGAAGTCACGATCAAGGGCCAGGCGGTGATTAAAAAACCTGCATCACTGCTTTCGGCTGCCAGGGCAATTTCTGAACTAAAACTTAGTGCAGCTAATGAAGCCGTTAAACATTTTTTAGTGATCATTCTCGTTTTCTCGTATGGGCTAGTGGGGTAAAAGTCAGGCTTAAATTAACATGTTCTTGGTAATTATTAGAATTTTATTTGATATGCTGAATAATTTCAAGAGGGCGTTGTGTGCTCTTGGTTTCTGTGCTTGATGTTGTGAAGTAATTATGGGGCCAGGGCTAAGGCCGCGGGCATAAAAAACTCACTGACTAACAAGGGTTGTTGGTGAATAGCATAGACCGTTCTTCTTCCCCATATATTCTCGGGAATGGCTACTTTGTCGGTCAGTCCATCCGTCCACTGGTTTGGTTTAATGTGGCTAATATTCAGGGCCAGCCTTTGCAGTTTGGGGTAGGCAAAAATAACTTCTCCCAGTGGACGGGTGCCGAGGTGAGATAGATTACGTTTGGCGATTTTGATGGTTTTTTCCGGAAGAATGGTGCGGGCCAGTATTAAGGGTTCACCATCCGCATGTAATAAAACTTCACGAATCAAATTATATTGTTGATGCGGCAGTTTTAATAAGCCGCATTCGCTAAGAAAAGCGGGTCTTTTGCGGTGAAATAGAATTTCAACGGTAAAAGACGAGCCATAAACTTGCCTTAAACGCCGTGTTAAAGAATGGGTTTCATAAACCCAGGATTGGACATTCGCAGGCAGTGAATTTCGTATTCCTGGATGATCTGTTTTCCAATGAGGTTCTTGAGTAAATAGGAAGCTGTTTTTATGCACGCTAAAGGGGGGAGTGAGTAAAAATAATTAGGCTGCAGGAGTCGGGTGAGGTCTGCTCTTGTATGCTTTAGACTGTTGTTTCATATTTCAGCATATTGGTGGCGATGCCCTAGCCAGCGTTCAATCAGTGGTTGAATGGTTTCGGGATAGTGAGTCATCATTAATTGGGCTGTTTCCTGTACTTTGTCCAGTAGATCTGTGTCGCGATGGAGGTTGGCAATTTTAAGCTGCATTTGGCCGGTTTGTCGGGTTCCCATGACATCTCCGGGACCTCGCAGTTGTAAATCTTTTTCAGCAATAATAAAGCCATCATTACTTTCTCTTAAAATACCCAGACGCTGTCGCCCCGTGTCTGATAATGGTGGCTGATAAACTAACAGGCAATAGCTTTGTTGTTCTCCTCGACCTACTCGACCGCGGAGTTGGTGAAGTTGAGAGAGGCCTAGGCGTTCAGCATTTTCTATAATCATTAAACTGGCATTGGGTACGTCCACCCCAACTTCTATGACGGTGGTGGCAACGAGTAGATCAAGTTCATGGTTTTTGAAAGCATGCATTATAGCTTCTTTTTCAGCTGTTTTCATGCGGCCATGCACCAGGCCAATACGTACATTGGGAAGGCTCTCTTTCAGGTGTTCTGCGGTGTTTTCAGCGGCCTCACATTGCAAGACCTCGGATTCTTCAATCAGCGTACATACCCAGTAGGTTTGGTGTTGATTGGCTGTCCAGTGTTTGATTTTGGCTATGATTTCCGCGCGTCGTTCGTTAGGGATTACACGGGTGGTCACCGGTTTTCTGCCAGGAGGAAGTTCATCAATAATGGATATATCCAGGTCGGAATAGTTTAGCATGGCCAGTGTTCGGGGGATCGGTGTTGCGGTCATGACTAATTGATGGGGGCGTTGCTTCGCACTTTGCCCTTTTTCCCGTAAAGCCAGCCGTTGATGAACGCCAAACCGGTGCTGTTCATCAATAATGATAAGTCCCAGCTTGTTGAAGTGAACACTATTTTGAAATAAGGCATGTGTGCCGATAATAAGTTTTGCCGAGCCGTCTGCGATGGCTTGTAAAACCGCTGTTCTTTTTTTTCCTTTGAGCTGTCCGGTTAAATACACAATAGTTGACGGGGCACTGTTAAACCATTGTTTAAAATTATGGTGGTGTTGTTCGGCTAATAATTCCGTCGGTGCCATAATAGCGACTTGAAAGCCGTTGTCTATGGCGAGTTGTGCGGCAAAAGCAGCCACAATGGTTTTACCGGAGCCGACATCACCTTGAATCAGTCTCAGCATCGGTTGGTGGCTGTTACAATCGGCGGTGATTTCAGCAATAATGCGTTGTTGCGCCTGAGTCAGCTGGAATGGGAGAGAGGCTGTAAAGGCTTGTTGTTGTGTCTTATTAACGTTAAAAAAGGGAGCTTGCCATTGTTTATAAGCCACTTTATTGTTAACTAGCAGCATGTGATGGGCGAGCAGTTCTTCAAAAGCCAGGCGTTTTAAGGCCGGTAAATGCCCTTGTTGCAGTTGTTCAGAGCTGATGCTCTGTTCGGGGGCGTGCAGTGTTTGTAGTGCCTGTGGTAACGCAGGATAATGATATTTGCTTAAAACCGCTTCGGGTAAATAATCAGGCAGGTCCTGTTCTTGCTCCAGACAGCGTGAAAGTGCCTGTTTAATGGCTTTACGTAAGCTGGCCTGGCGCAAACCTTCGGTGAGTGGATAAATAGGGCTTAAGCTATTTTCTGTTATCTCGTCAGGGGAGGGGTTGATTCTGTATTCGGGATGAATAATCTCAAACCCCCGGTAGCCGTTGCGTATTTCACCAAAGCAGCTAATCAGAGTGCCTGAGCTCAGGGTTGATTGTTGTTTAACATTGAAATGAAAAAAGCGCAGGGTGATGGTGCCGGTCGGGTCGCTGATTCTGCAAATTAAACTAGACCGCCCTCGGGTGAGTACTTCGGTGAAATCCACGGTGCCAAGGATGAGCACATGCATGCCTGGGTAAACAGCGCTGATCGGGTAGATTTTTGTGCGATCTTCATAACGATGCGGCAGGTGAAAAATAAGATCTTGTAAGGTATGAATACCTAATTTTTCGAGGCGGATGATGGATTGAGAGCCAATGCCTGATAACGAAGCAACTGAGGTGCTCAGTGTTTCATGTGCATTCATGGTCTTAGCTTGAGTATTCTTCTCTTATAACCATGACAGCATCCATTTCTACAGCTACACCTTTAGGTAACGCTGCAACACCCACAGCCGCTCGTGCAGGATAGGGCGGTGAAAAATATTCGCTCATGATTTCATTGACAATGGGAAAGTGCGAGAGATCTGTTAAAAAAATATTGAGTTTAACAATATCAAAAAAGTTGCCTCCAGCCGCGTCTGCTACGGCTTGAAGGTTGTCAAAAACCTGTCTGATTTGTAGAGAGATATCCCCTTCGACAACTTCCATGGTTTCTGGAACTAAAGGGATTTGTCCAGAAAGGTAAACGGTATTGTCTACTTTGACGGCTTGTGAATAAGTGCCGATAGCCTGAGGAGCCTTGGGGGTTTGTATAATTGTTTTTGTCATTTTTATGCTTTAATCCGTGTTATTTTTAAAATGATAAACAGTTGTTTTAACTTGCGAATGATCTTGGCCAGATGTACTCTGTCTTTAACCGTCAAGGTAAAAACATTGATGGAGACTTTGTCATCCTGACCAACAATGCTCACATTTTCAATATTCGATTCCAAGCTGGAAATAGTCGAGGCAATGGTTGCCAGTGTGCCAAGTTGATTAAGCACTTCCATGCGCAGTTCCGCAGAAAACTCACCTGAAACCTCTTTACTCCATTCTACATCAAGTCTGCTGCTTTCCCTTTTCTTAGTTTCATTGCTATTACGGCATTCGTGGTGATGGATAACAATGCCTTTGCCCGGGTTAAAAAAACCTACAATATGATCGCCAGGAATAGGGCGGCAGCATTTGGCCAGGGTAATGACCATGCCTTCAGTTCCCTTGATGACCAGCGGCGAATTAGTGCTGTCTGTTTCTTCCAGTTTAACCGCGGCATGAATATCATCTTGTGACAGTTGTTTGGCAATCAAAATAGGCATTCTGTTGCCTAAACCTATTTCTTCCAATAGTTCATCCATGGAATGTAATTTTATAACCTGCAGCAGCTCCATGATAAGGTCATCTTTGATATCATCAAGATTAATGTTCAGGATGTTGAGTTCTTTTTCCAGCAAGCGCTGTCCCAGGCTGATGGCATCTTTTTGCTTGAAATTTTTCAGATAATTTCTAATGCTACTTCTTGCTTTGGCTGTGATCGCGAAATTTAACCAATGCGGGTTAGGTCTGCCCCAGTCGGTGGTAATCACTTCAACTGTCATGCCATTTTCAAGTTTTGTTTGTAAGGGAATGAGTTTGTTATCCATTCTGGCTGAAATGCAGGCGTTGCCAATATCTGTGTGTACAGCGTAGGCAAAATCAACAATGCTGGCTCCTCTGGGAAGTTTAATGATATTACCCTGAGGGGTAAAGACAAAGACTTCCTGGGGAAATAAATCGACTTTCAGGTTTTCAAGGAATTCTAGCGAGTCACCGGCGGTTTTTTGTATTTCCAGCAGATCTCTTAACCATTCATTGGCTTTGGCTTGTACGCATTCACCGCTAGGGTTATTAGATTTGTATAGCCAATGGGCGGCAATGCCAGATTCCGACAGACGATGCATTTCATGGGTTCTGACCTGGACTTCGATAGGAACGCCAAAAGGGCCGATTAACACAGTATGCAGCGACTGGTAGCCATTGGCTTTAGGTAAGGCGATATAATCCTTGAACTTGCCTGGGACGGGGTTAAATAGATTGTGGATACAGCCCAGAATTCGGTAGCAATCGTCGACGTGGTCACAATAAATACGGAAGGCATAAACATCAAAAACGTTTGAAAATGAAATTTTCTGACGTTTCATTTTGTAATAAATACTGGGAATGTTTTTTTCTCTGCCGGCTACATTAAAGATAAGGCCTGCCTGGTTGAGCCTGTTCTGAATGGCGTTTTCAATGGTGCTGACTATTTCTCTGCGGTTGCCACGCGATTTTTTTACGGCATTATTAATGATTTGGTAGCGTAAGGGGTGAAGGGCTTCTAAACACAGTTCTTCCAGTTGATGCCGAATGCTGTTCATGCTGAGGCGGTTGGCCAGAGGGACGTATATTTCTTGTGTTTCTTTGGCTATTCTGCGCCTTTTCTTCGCTGGCATGGTGCCTAGTGTTTGCATGTTATGCAGGCGGTCCGCCAGTTTAACGATGATGACACGGAGGTCATTGGCCATAGCCAATAGCATTTTCCTGACATTTTCCGCTTGGGCTTCAGCATGTGATTTGTGATCAAGCTTGCTCAACTTGGTGACACCATCGACTAAATCAGCAATTTCAGGGCTAAATTCCTTGGCGAGATCTTCTTTGCTAACGGGGGTGTCTTCAATGATATCGTGAAGAATGGCGGCAATGATGCCACGGGTGTCCATACGCATGTCTGCGAGCGTTATAGCGACACTAAGAGGGTGGCAAATGTAAGCTTCGCCGCTTTTTCGGAATTGCCCGGAATGGGCGTCCGCACCTTTATGATAAGCGCGGACTACATCGGATACTTGTTTGTGATCCAGATACTCTTCTATGATTGAACATAGCCGTCTGAGTAGCTTTTCTTCGGGGGAATCTACCTCAGGTATAAGCTCACTGACGGTTAATTCAGGCATACAATTGCAGCTACACTATATCGAAGGGATTGCTTTCTGTGTGCTCACCGACATTGTGTAAAAGATCAATGTTCTCTTCTGTCACATGACCTTCGGCAATTTCACGTAAAGCTAAAACAGTGTCCTTATCATTGTCGCGGGGTATGAACTCTTCAGCCCCTTTAGATAGTTGGCGCGCTCTCTTACTGGCTAATAACACCAAATCAAAACGATTTCCAACATTTTTCAAACAATCATCAACAGTAACTCTAGCCATTATCAAAACCTATTAAATTATTTTACTGGTTTTATAACGCTTTTAATTGTAAGCAATATAAAACCTAACACACCATTATATAAATAAATTGATTTATTAGCAATTTTTTATTGTGTTTCCGGGGAAATTCTGTGGTAGATAGCTGTGCGGGCCTGAATATTTAGTCCTCGCACTTTTAGGTTTTCAGTGTCATGAGACCATTCCGACGGTGGTAAAGGCTTAAAGTCAGGCTGTCCTGACCCTGGCCTGGACGGTTTTTAGTGTCCTTGACGTTGATCCGTCCGGTTCCGGGGCATGATGTTAAAAAGTGACATTAATATGTGCCATGTCCAGCATTGCTGTGTTGAGGTCGATGATACAGTGAGTCGAACATGACCATGTAATCCTGATGTGCGGGTGATGCAATTCTTACGTCTTCGGGCGCTAATAAATTGCTGGCGTACAGTGTCTCAGAACAGGCCTGTGATGATGCCATCATCTGTAATATCAATGCGTTCAGCGGCAGGTGTTTTGGGTAAGCCGGGCATGGTCATCATGTTACCCGCGATAGCCACAATAAATCCCGCACCATTGGCGAGTCTGACTTCGCTGATTTCAACGGTATGTCCTGTAGGTGCGCCTTTGATAGCCGGGTTGGTAGAAAAAGACATTTGGGTTTTTGCTATACAGACAGGGAATTTTCCGTAATTTTTCTGTAACGCGGCAATTTCACTGCGTATTTTAGGGCTGGCGGTAATATTGGCAGCGCCATAGAGTTTGGTGGAAATGGCTTCAATTTTATCCCATAAAGGCATGTTTTCATCATAAACGTAAGTGAACCCGGGTTCACGGTTATCAACAACATTGATGACTTCCTGAGCTAATGCTTCTGCCGCTACACCGCCTTCTGCCCAATGTTTAGAGACCACGCATTTTGTTCCTAAAGATTCACATTTTTGTTGTAATAAGGCAATTTCAGCCTCGGTATCGAAAGTGAAGTGATTTATGCAGACAATACAAGGCAGGCCGAAGTTATTCTTGATGTTGTGTAAATGGCGTTCCAAATTAACAAAGCCATGCTCTAATGCTTTTAGGTTTTCATGATTCAATTCTTCTTTGGCGGCGCCGCCGTGGAATTTTAGGGCGCGAACCGTAGCGACTAGAACTACGGCTGAAGGTTTTAAGCCCGACATGCGACATTTAATGTCGATAAACTTTTCAGCCCCTAGATCAGCACCAAATCCTGCTTCTGTAATGGCATAATCGGCAAGTTTTAATGCAGTCTTAGTTGCAGTGACTGTGTTGCAGCCATGTGCAATATTAGCAAAAGGACCGCCATGGATAATGGCAATATTGTTTTCAAGCGTCTGTACAAAATTAGGTTTGATAGCATCTTTGAGTAATGCCGACATCGCACCTTGAGCATTTAAATCCTTGGCATAAACGGGGGTGACATTGTCTGCTTTATAAGCAATTACAATACGTCCTAAGCGTGTTTTTAAATCGCTACGACTGGTGGCCAGGCATAAAATTGCCATGATTTCGGAGGCGACGACAATATCAAAGCCATCTTCACGCAGATAGCCATTGGCAGGGCCACCTTGGCCCACTGTTATCTTACGTAAGGCGCGGTCATTCATATCAACGACACGTTTCCACTTAATGCGTCGTGTATCAATACCTAATGCATTGCCATGCGTAATATGGTTATCTATCATGGCTGACAGCAGGTTATGGGCTACCCCGATAGCATGGAAGTCTCCGGTAAAGTGCAGGTTAATATCTTCCATGGGGACTACTTGGGCGTATCCGCCTCCTGCCGCGCCCCCTTTCATGCCAAAACAAGGGCCGAGCGACGGTTCGCGTAGGCACATGATGGTTTTTTTACCTAAGCGATTCATCGCATCGCCTAATCCTACCGTGGTGGTGGTTTTCCCCTCGCCAGCAGGAGTGGGACTAATGGCGGTAACCAGAATGAGTTTGCCCTCTTTGTTTTCCGTTAAGCTGTCAATGTATTCCAGCGAAACTTTAGCTTTGTAATGACCGTAGGGGTCCATATGTTCGGCAGGTATGCCAAACTTTTCCTCAACGAGGCCAATGATGGGTTGCATTTTTGCTTGTTGGGCGATTTCAATATCAGACATTCAATTCTCCATGTATATAGGTATTCAAAAAACGCAAAAAGCCTGTTTCATTCAATGATGCAGGCTTTTTTCTGAGAGGGCGACGCTACTTTTTGAGTCGCTGTTCTCGGTAGTGCTTTTAGGGCTGTATTGACAGTGATTCCTTGTCAGAGCGGATGTCAGTCTGCTCTACAGTCCAGGTCAATACCATATGCTGAGACTATGAGTCACTATAAACCGGGAAGCGAGAGCATAGGAAACCCACTTTATCGCGGACCGCAGCAAGCACATTTTCATCATCCATATTTTCCATGACATCACACATCCAGTTAGCAATTTCTGCAACCTGAGCTTCTTTAAAGCCGCGGGAAGTCGGCGCGGGGGTGCCTACACGAATGCCACTGGTTACAAAAGGGGATTCGGGGTCATTAGGAACCGCATTTTTATTGACTGTAATGTGCGCTTTGCTCAGTGCTGCATCGGCTGCTTTACCGGTGATGCCTTTAGGGATCAAAGAGACGAGCATTAAGTGGTTATCGGTGCCACCCGAAACGACATCAAAGCCCCGGTTAATAAATACGTCAGACATGGCCTTGGCGTTTTTCACTACTTGTTGCTGATATTGTACAAACTCAGGTTGCATGGCTTCTTTAAAAGCCACCGCTTTAGCCGCTATCACATGCATTAACGGCCCGCCCTGAATACCCGGAAAAATATTGGAATTCAGTTTCTTCTCTAATGCAGGATTGCTTTTGCAGATGATGAAACCGCCTCGGGGACCACGTAAAGATTTGTGGGTGGTGCTGGTTACCACATCGGCAATAGGAACTGGGTTGGGGTATAAACCAGCGGCTACAAGGCCTGCAACATGTGCCATGTCAACAAATAAATAAGCACCGACTTTGTCAGCAATGGTTCTGAAACGTTGCCAGTCCCAAATACGGGAGTAGGCTGAAAAGCCGGCAACAATCATTTTGGGTTTATGTTCCAGCGCTAAGGCTTCGACCTGGTCGTAATCAATCTCTCCGGTTTCCGGGTGTAGTCCATATTGGACTGAATTATAGATTTTACCAGAAAAGTTGGGTTTGGCGCCGTGTGTTAGATGGCCTCCATCGGCAAGGCTTAAACCCAGAATAGTATCGCCAGGCTGAAGCAAGGCCATATAAACCGCCATATTGGCTTGCGACCCGGAGTGAGGTTGTACGTTGGCATAGTCAGCGCCGTATAATTCTTTTACTCGATCAATGGCCAATTGTTCGGCTTTGTCAACAAATTCACAGCCGCCATAATAGCGTTTACCAGGATAGCCTTCGGCATATTTATTGGTTAATTGCGAGCCCTGAGCTTCCATAATGCGGGGGCTGGCATAATTTTCCGAGGCAATTAGCTCAATATGATTTTCCTGGCGCTGGCGTTCATCTTCCATAGCTTGAAATAATTCATCATCAAAACCGGCGATAGTCATGGATTTTTTAAACATGGAGTCTCCTAAAAAAATATTATGGGTGGATTAATAGTATTTGAAAGTCAGCGACATTAGTGCCTGTGGCACCAGTAATAACTAGATCGTCTGATTTTTTTAATGCTGAATATGAATCGTTATTGTTTAATCTGTTTTCTGGATTGGTCCTGGCTTTTTTCAGGCGGGCTAAAGTGTCTGTATCGACCAGCCCACCTGCAGCGTCAGTAGGACCGTCCAGGCCGTCTGTACCGCCACTCAGGAAGGCCCATTTTCCTGGCAGTTGATGTTTTTGTGCGGCAATGGCAAAAGCTAGGGCCAGTTCCTGATTGCGGCCACCCCGTCCCGTTCCTTGCAGGCGAACGGTGGATTCTCCACCGGCTAATATCGCAGTGGCTTGTGGAAAAGCATGTTCTGTTAATTGGATGGCGTAAAGTACTAATTGTTCGGCAATGTCTTTGGCTTCACCGGATAACTGGTCGTTAAAAATAGCTATTTTATAGCGAAGATTTTGTGCAGCTTGAGTGATCGCCTTTAGACTGATACGGTTACTGCCAATTATTGTGTGTGCTGTCTTGTTAAAAAACAGTTCATTAGACTTTGGGTTTTCTTCCACTTCGCCATGAACCCCTTTTTGTAAAAATGTCTGGACATTTAAAGGGGTTTGCTGCCAAATTTGTTTTTCTTTAAGGATGTGGACTGCATCTGCAAAGGTGGTGTTATCCGCTATTGTAGGCCCACTGGCAATGGTGCCTGGGTCATCATCTACCACGTCTGATAAGATTAAGGCATGACAATAAGCCGGTGCAGCGAGTTTGGCCAAATGTCCGCCTTTTAATCGGGATAAATGTTTTCTTACGCAGTTAATCTGATGAATAGTTGCATCGCTGGCCAATAATAACCGGGTGGTTGCCTGTTTATCTGCCAGAGTGATCCCTGTTGCAGGGTAGGGGATAAGTGCAGATCCGCCCCCTGAAACTAGAAGGAGTACTAAATCATTGGCTTCGGTATTTGCCAGTTTTTCAGCGATTAGTTTGGCAGCATTATGACCGGAAAGATCAGGGTCAGGATGATTGGCCGATATCACTGTTGTGTTTTTTAGCGCGATCACATTCTCAGGATTGGTAATCGCAAGGGGCTGACTTGCCAGACGATGTTCGGGAATGGTTTCTGCTGCTGCTTTTAACATTTTACAGGCGGCTTTACCGAAGGCGAGTAGATGTATTTTTGACCATCTGCCACAGCGTTTTTTTGCTGGCTTATCTAAATCTAGGCTTATTTCGAAATGATTTTCAGCGACCGCCAGACAAAGTTTAGTGGCGACATAGGGGTCAGCCGCATCAATGCCTGTCTGAAATAAGCTTAAAGCATCTTTTCGCAAGGATTTAATTGAACTATGCATGGGGCGGTCGCTTAGGCCATTTCCTTAGCTAGTGCAAAGATAAGTTCCGCATCAAAGACTTGTTTATTATCTTCAAATAATTTTTTAATACAGCTTTTATGCAGGGATAATTTAAGGGCGCCAAATCCCAGTGCCCCCCATACTTTTTTGCCGTGGCGTTCCAGACCTTTATCTAGCATGTCTGTTCCGCCAAGGCCGAGTGGTGGCGTGGCGTTGGCATCGGCAATGACTTCCAGATGAGGATTGTTTTCCCAGTGTTCGGGTTTAAGCAATTCAATCCCTGCAGCTCCGGTTGCCAAAACAATATTAGCATGCTCAATTATAGCGCCGCGAGCATCACAATCGCTGGCTTCAAGGGGGGTTAATTCAACACCAAAGCGTTTTTTCATGGCAGTACAAGCGGCTTCTGCTCCCGAGATATGGCGAGAGCTAATGGATACGTCGGCACCTTCTAAAGCAAATAAAGCTGCTGCACGCTGGCCTACAGGGCCGGTGCCAGCCAGGACCACGACTTTTTTACCCGCTAATGACGTGCTGGTGGCAATTTTAGCGACTGCAGCCGAAGACGTGGTGTTACATCCATTGCTGTCAATCATGACAGAAACTTGAAAGCCAGGAAAGAACTGATTCTGTACGGCCTGGAATACAGCTTGACCTGCATCAATATTGCTGCCCCCCACGAAGATGGCTGTATTTTTTTTATATTGGGGAGGGCGAGTAAAAATAGTGCCTTCAACTAAAGAAGTAATATTAGTAGCCGTTAATCCACCGTGAGGAATGACATGGTCCGCACCACCATCATAAGCGACGACAGTATCAAATGATGAGGGGTGAGCATCGGTGTCAAACTGGAATAACAATTTTTTCATTCAGGTGCCTTTTATCGACCGAATTCATCGGGATATAGATGTTAAAATGGAGATAATATTGATCAGTCAATAGCTTTTGTTATTGATCGGTACTAAATTTGAGCTATTATACCCGATAATTTGATAATGCTTTATATGTCTGCTGCGGTGTGTGCATCATTGTTTATGTACCTGCTGTTTGCGTTGTATTTCAATACAGTTTTTTTCGCTAAATTTTGAGGAAACCCATGAAAACTCCTATAGATATCGCTGTTACCGGTGCGGCTGGTCAGATCAGTTACTCTTTACTTTTTCGATTGGCGGCGGGGGAATTATTGGGAGCAGATCAACCTGTTATATTGCATTTGTTAGAAATTACACCGGCTATGGATGCGTTAAAAGGTGTGGTGATGGAGCTAAATGATTGCGCCTATCCTTTGTTGCATAAGGTGGTGGTGACAGATGACCCTAAAGTCGCTTTTAAAAATGTCGATTTTGCTTTTTTGGTCGGTGCCAGGCCAAGAGGTCCGGGCATGGAGCGCAAGGATTTACTGTTGAGTAATGCCGAGATATTTGCGACTCAAGGTAAGGCTTTAAATGAAGTGGCTAATAGAAATGTCAAGGTATTAGTCACTGGTAATCCGGCTAATACCAATGCATTAATTGCAATGAACAATGCGCCTGATTTAAATCAGGGTTGTTTTACCGCGATGACTCAACTGGACCATAATCGTTCAATTACTCAGTTGGCAGAAAAAGCAGGGGTCACCTCGGGGGATGTTAAAAATGTCATTGTCTGGGGAAATCACTCGTCTACCCAGTATCCTGATTTGCATCATGCGAAAGTCAAGGGGCAGGATGCGCTTGCTTTGGTGGGAAACCAGTGGTTTGTCGACAGTTTTATTCCCACTGTGCAAGAGCGTGGTGCTGCCATTATTAAGGCGAGAGGACAGTCAAGCGCTGCTTCGGCTGCCAATGCGGCATTGTTGCATATGCAAATCTGGGTTAATGGGACTGACGCGGGTGACTGGGTCAGTATGGGGGTGGCGTCAGATGGTAGCTATGGTATCGAGAGAGGCTTGATTTATTCTTTTCCCATGATCATCCGTGATGGTCATGCGAGTATTGTACAAGGCCTGGATATTAATGAATTTAGTCGAGAAAAAATGCGAATTTCTGAAGTTGAACTCAAAGAAGAAAGAGATGCGGTCAAGCATCTGCTTTAAAGTCATCTTCTGGCAGTAAAACAAAGGCATTGCTGACGTGGGACAGCATGCCTTTGTTTATTATTTATCGTTATTGCGCTGTTGATCGATAATATTCTATCGCTGCAGCAACACCGCTTCCTGGTGTAATATCAAAACCATTGTCTAACATAGCCATCTCAACACCAGCAATACAACCTAGTAAAGAAACATCATTCATATCGCCGATATGACCAATACGGAATATTTTACCAGCTACTTCTGTTAATCCTGCGCCTAAAGAAATGTTGTATTTGTGAAATGCTGTGCTTATAACGTCTTTAGCATCTTTGTCTTCGGGTACAACAATGGCTGAAACCGTGTCTGATTCAAAACCAGGTGCTGCACATAGCTCTAACCCCCAAGCTGCAATTGCTTTACGTACACCTTCTGCTAAGCGGTAGTGGCGAGCGTAAACGTTCTCCATGCCTTCATCTAATAATAGTTCGATAGATTTTCGCAAGCCGTATATCATTGGTGTTGCAGCTGTATAAGGTGTATAACCTAATGCATTTTGTGCCATTTGATCTTTAAGATCTAGAAAGCAACGAGGAAAAGTTGCGGTTTCTGTTAATGCTAATGCTTTTTGACTGAATGCAAGAACAGCTAGACCGGCAGGAAGCATAAAGCCTTTTTGTGAACCACTAATTGCAGCGTCAACACCCCAGTCTTCCATGCGAAATTCAATGCTGGCAATTGAACTTACGCCATCAACAAATAATAGTGCTGGATGGCTAGATGCGTCTAATGCTTTGCGAACGCCGCCAATATCACTGGTCACACCCGTTGATGTTTCGTTGTGTGTGGCTAAAACCGCTTTAATTTCATGCTTGCTATCTTCTTTTAGTCGGGCTGCCAAATCGTCAAGTGGGATGCCTTTCCCCCATTCAACTTCGTGAATTTCAACGTCTAAACCTAGGCGTTCCGCCATATTCATCCATAAGTGGCTGAATTGACCAAAACGGTAGATGATTACTTTATCGCCAGGACTTAGGGTGTTAGTAATAGCGACTTCCCAACCTGCTGTACCTGTTGCAGGGAAGATAAATGCTTGACCTGTTTCTGTTCTGAAAATCTTTTTTAAATCTTCTAAAACAGGTTTTAACAATTTAGGGAAAATGGGAGAGCGATGGTCTTCCATAGGGACGTGCATTGCACTTAGAATTTCGTGTGGTGTGTTGGTTGGGCCAGGAATAAATAAGTGATTGCGACCTGCCATTGTATACCTCGTATATAGTAAATGTAATTTAGCTTCTAAAGATGAATATAAAAGCCAAAATAGATGTAAAAACCTTTTATCATCTCAGATAATGTAAAGCTATTCAAGTAATAGCAATCTTTCAATGGGCGCGGCGTTTAAAAAAACAGGGTGGGGTTATCCTGCAAAAGGGGTTGAAAACTGGAGTTGTCGGGTGGTGGGTTGGTTTCATCGAGCCCGTTAATATGCTTGAATGACGCCTGCATTTTTGTTGATTATTGAGGTGAGGATGCAGGGCTGGTTACTTCAGGCCTTATCGGTACGTGTCTGTGCTTGCCGGGGGTATAAATGAATTCGGCTGAGAGCAGAGGTGCGGGGTGTAGGTTCAATGGCTCGTGGGTGTTGTTAGCCGTTTGCTGAGCGTTTTTGTGTGGATTTTGGTTGTGAACAGGTGCTGTGTCTGTGGGGTGGGTATTAAGTGTGCAGCCGGTTGTTTATCGGTTGCCAGATCAATAACTGGCTGCACACGGGGTCATTATTGGTTTCTTTCTTCTAGGATAGCAACGGCAGGTAGTGTTTTACCTTCCAGGAATTCAAGAAAAGCACCGCCTCCGGTTGAGGTATAAGAGACTTTTTCCTGAATATCATATTTATCTATAGCGGCTAAGGTGTCGCCACCGCCAGCAATGGAAAAAGCAGCGCTATCGGCAATGGCTAAAGACATGGATTTTGTGCCTTCAGCAAACTGATCAATTTCAAAAACACCAACAGGGCCATTCCAGACAATAGTTCCGGCAGATTTTATGATGTCGGCATATTGGCGAGATGTTTCTGGTCCAATATCCAGAATTAAATCATCTTGCTCTACATCGGCTACTTTTTTTACAGTCGCTTCTGCATCTTCAGAAAACGCCTTGGCGCAAACCACATCAACAGGGACCGGAATCTCAGAGCCTGCTGCTTTGGCAGCGGCCATGAGGCGCTTGGCTTCTTCAATCAGATCGGCTTCATATAGTGACTTTCCAACTTCAAAGCCTGCGGCGGCAATGAACGTATTGGCAATTCCACCGCCGACGATAAGTTGGTCAACTTTTGTCGATAAAGAGTCTAAAACGGTTAGTTTGGTAGATACTTTAGAGCCGCCAACAATAGCAATTAAAGGGCTTGCAGGTTGGTTTAAGGCTTTACCCAGCGCCTCAAGTTCATTCGCTAGCAGTGGACCTGCGCAGGCGATATCTGCATATTTGGCAACGCTATGGGTGGAGGCTTGTGCTCTGTGAGCTGTACCAAAGGCATCCATGACAAAAACATCACAAAGTGCTGCCATTTTTTGTCCTAGCGCGTCATCGTTTTTCTTTTCGCCGACATTGAAGCGTACATTTTCACAAAGAACGACTTCACCCGCTTCAATCGAAATTCCATCTAGCCAGTCCTGCTCCAGACGAACGGGTTTGCCCAGTAGGTGGGATAACTGTTCTGCGACCGGTTTTAAGCTGGCGGCTTCATCAAACTGGCCTTCAGCAGGTCTGCCTAGGTGGGACATAACCATTACGGCTGCACCCGCATTCAAGGCAGTTTCAATAGTAGGGACACTGGCTTGAATACGAAGGTCACTGGTGACTTTGCCATCTTTAACGGGTACGTTTAGGTCTTGACGAATTAAAACGCGTTTACCCGATAAATCCAGATCTACCATTTTTTTTACTGACATATTTTCCTCTATTCTATTTATTTAGTATTTGATAGTAGTCATTATAAAGATGAAAGGCAAAAGGTGAAAGTTAAGTATGGACTGGATTTTATCTTTTCAGCTTAGCCTGCGGTTTTCCATTTGATAGAACAGCCAATACTGGCAATCTGCTGTTTGGGTCCATGACCGGTTTGGGCAATCTGTTTCATGGCCTCAAATAAATCACGTTTTACATCTTCAGCGGCACATTCTTTTTTGCTGGCATCCAGGCGGCCTCTGTATTGTAATTCCAGTTTGTGGTTGTAGCCAAAAAAATCGGGGGTACAGACAGCACCATAGTGTTTGGCGATGTCCTGACTTTCATCCAGTAAATAAGGGAAGTCAAAATTCAGTTCTTTTGCCAGTTTTTGCATGTTTGCAAATGAATCTTCTGAATATTCGGTAATATCGTTTGAAGAAATGGCGACAGTGGCTATCCCTAATGCTTTTAATTCCCGGGTGTCGCGTAATATTCGCTGGTGAATGGCTTTGACATAAGGACAGTGATTGCAAATGAACATGACTAATAGCCCTTTGCTACCGCTACATTGTTTTAATGTCCAGTTTTGTCCATCGGTACCGGGTAAATCAAAGTCAAAAGCGGGTGTGTCAAAATCACAAACAGGTGGGTTTAATGAAACCATGATGCCTTCCTTTTTTTATTCAGTATAAAACCAATTATTTTCTTATGTTTGGGGCGTATTTACAAGCCCTGGTAGCAATAGTAAGAAAAGGTGGGGTGGGCGGTTGTTTAAGCGTATTTTATGTCATTTTTTGTTGTCGCGGGTGGCTATGATCTCTGTCATGGAGATAGAGTAAGTTCTCTGCTGGCGGCAGAGAGGGTGAGGTGTTGAGCTTTGGCATGCATTGGCGTTTGATAGGCGCGCTGGGTTGGCGAGTGTATGGGGGCGATTAGCAGCAAAAAGTTTTTTACGATGGTTAAGGGGGTAGCAAGGTGCCGGCCTTTTAACAGGCGATGAATTCAGTGTGGATGCTGCCGGCAAAGAGTTCTGTGGGGTGATAGTAAAAGGGCAGGGTTGGCTGAAACTGAATGAATGGTGCTGGGTGGCGGAAGAATACAGGTCTGGGCGCTGGAAAACGAAGCGTTTGTTTGTGCGCTGAATTTTATAGATAAGCAACAGTTAATTCGTAGAGGTGACCGTTTAAATTGCATCAACATTAGGATGGAGCAGGCAGGTGGTGGGTGAGGAAATGAATAGCTGGTGCAGGCTGTAGACGGGAAAGAGAGGTTTTTTTGCCAGATCACAGAGCTGTTTGTTTGTTAGAGCTGACTGCCCGGTTGGTCGAGTTGTTTCAGGAAGGTGTTGGTGCGGCGAGTGTTTTGGCCGAATTTTCTGATGAAGCCTTGTTATTTATTCGGCGGGATGTTGGAAAAGTGTTAAAAGTTGTTTGCCAAGCTGATCTTGGGTTTTCTTGCCTTATGAGTTCATGGTGTCTGGTCAAAGAATTCGTTAAATAATTGTATAAAGTGGTGTTCTCTGTAGTATATTATATTTCCCCGTTTACTTGATTGTCCCCGGTGGTTTCATTTTCAACTGAGCGCTGAAAATGTTTTTGCCTTATTTTAAGATATTGACGAGACTCCATTATCCCTTTACAATTGTCCAGTTATGTTAGATCGATTGCCTGTTCTTATCAACCCCGTTAGTTTTTCTGAAAGAGGAAAAAAGCTGACAGGACCAATTAACGTCAGTGATTTGACGCGTTTATCGGATGCGCTGGTCGATGATTCCGGAGTGGTAAATATTGATTTTTCTTTCGATAAGGAAGGAAGGCGGCCCATTCTTGAAGGCGTAATAAAAGCAAATTTAATGTTGCAATGTCAGGCCTGCTTAAAACCGGTTGAATGGTCTGTTGAGAGGCGCTTTAAATTAGGTTTTGTGATCTCTTTGCAGCAAGCCGATAAGCTGCCGGGTGATTGTGAGCCCTTTCTGCTGGACAATGAGAGCATTTCGCTTAATGGGCTGGTAGAAGATGAGCTGATATTGGCATTGCCTGATTTTCCTCGGCACAAGGAAGAATGTATTACCAGGGAGGAATCTGTCGCTGAGGTAAAAGAGGATAACGAGACACAATTGGACCCTAACAACCCATTTTCTGTTTTAGCTGAATTTAAAAATACTGGAGATTAATAATGGCTGTACAAAAAAGCAAAGTCACACGCTCAAGAAGAGGGCAACGACGTTCACATGATTCTTTGACAAGTAAAACGTTGTCTCAGGACCCTATGACAGGCGAGACACATTTACGTCACCATATGACTCCGGATGGCGTTTTTAAAGGTCGTCAGATCACTCTTGTTGAGGAAGACTGAGGTCTGAATTTAGACGCGGTTGGTATTTGACTCAGCTAGATTTTAAATATCAATCCGTTTTTAGCTTTAAGTTTATGTAAATATAGCCGGTCTAGTCCAATGGCCGGTTCCTTTTCAATCTTCCGGAGTGAATCCAAAGCGTGAGTTCAATAATTGCAATTGATGCGATGGGCGGGGATTTCGGTCCTCAAGTTACCGTTCCAGCATCCTTGGAATGCTTAGCAGCAAATCCCAAGTTAAAACTTATTTTAGTAGGGAATGAGGCGATCTTAAACGGATTGCTGGCTCAGAACCCTGGCAAATTCAGTGATAGAATTTCAGTGCAACATGCATCGCAGCAAGTTGAAATGGATGAAAAGCCGCTACGCGCCTTAAAAAGTAAAAAAGACTCTTCCATGCGCGTTGCTATTAACCTGGTGCGTGATGGAAAAGCGGATGCCTGTGTCAGTGCAGGTAATACCGGGGCTTTAATGGCAACTGCACGGTTTGTTTTGAAAATGATTCCGGGTATCGATCGGCCGGCCATTATATCGGCTTTACCCTCAACTTTTGGTCATACCCATATTCTTGATTTAGGGGCTAATGTAGATTGTACTGCAGAGCACCTGTATCAGTTTGCTATCATGGGTGAAGAAGTTGTTAAGGCGGTTGAAAATATTGCGGCTCCCAAAATTGGCTTGTTGAATATTGGTGAAGAAGATACCAAGGGTAATGAGCAGGTTAAAGCGGCTGCAATATTATTGGAAGCTTCGGATTTAAATTACATTGGTTATGTGGAAGGCAATTCAATTAACGCAGGCAGTGTAAAAGTTGATTTGATTGTGACGGATGGTTTTGTCGGTAATGTCGCGCTTAAATCTATAGAAGGTGCGGCAAAAATGTTTGTCACAAAATTGAAACAAGCTTTTGAGCAAAATATTTTTACAAAAATAGCGGCCATTGTTGCTTTGCCTGTTTTAAAGGCGTTTAAAGCGAGTATTGACCCTAGGGTTTTTAATGGGGCGAGTTTGATTGGCTTGCGTGGTCTGGTGATTAAAAGTCATGGAGGGGCAGATCAGTTGGCTTTTAAATGTGCTATTCAGCTTGCAGAAATAGAGATTAAAAAGGATGTGACGAGTAAAATCAGTGCTAAAGTGGCCGCCACTTTGAAAAATAGAGAGGGTGTATGAAGCGTTTTGCAAAAGTTATTGGTACGGGAGGGTATTTACCCGCAACAATTCGTAGCAATGAAGATATTTCAAAACGAGTAGATACGTCCGATAGCTGGATTTTTGAGCGCACTGGTATTAAGACGCGGCGCATTGCAGGACCTGAGGAAACAGCAGCCAGTATGGCTGAAATAGCAGCAAGACAAGCCATAGAAATGGCGGGGATTGAAGCCGGCGAGATAGATTTAATTATTGTTGCGACAGGCTCTCCTGACAGGGTTTATCCCAGTACGGGCTGTATTTTACAGCATCGTCTGGAAATTCAGCAATGTGTGGCTTTTGATGTGCAAGCGGCTTGTTCGGGCTCTATATTTGCCATGAGCATTGCTGATCAATATATTAAATCCGGTGCTGCTGATAAGGTTTTGATTGTGGGGTCTGAAATTTGTTCTCGACTGGTTGATTGGACGGATAGAGGAACCTGTATATTATTTGGTGATGGCGCGGGGGCAGTACTTCTGGAATCAACGGATGAGCCAGGTGTGTTATCAACCCATATTCATTCCGATGGCGGTTTTGAAGATTTGCTTTATTGTCCAAATCCACAAGTGGCCACAGCATCAGGCAAAGATGAAAAAGGGGTGATCCACATGCGTGGTAATGAAGTGTTTAAAGTAGCTGTCAATACTTTAGGACGTATTGTGGATGAAACATTAGCGGCCAATAATCTGGATAAATCTGATGTTGACTGGTTAGTTCCACATCAGGCAAATACTCGGATTATTGCCGCTACGGCAAGAAAATTAAAAATGTCGATGGATCAAGTGGTGTTGACATTAGAGAACCAGGGCAATACTTCGTCAGCTTCTGTGTTGCTGGCATTTAATGAAGCTGTAAGAGATGGTCGGATTAAGCGTGGGCAGATTGTGCTGCTAGAAGCTTTTGGTGCTGGTTTTACCTGGGGTTCTGCATTAATTAAGTATTAATAAATCAGTTTCAAGGTGTAAATTACAAGGTAGAAAAGTTGTTGATCTTGCGCTTTTTACCTTTTAAGTATTTTACCTTGTGTCTGATTATTTTGTTAAATCTAATGAAAGATCGTAATGAGTGAACAAAAAAATAATTTAGCCTTTGTCTTTCCTGGGCAGGGTTCTCAATCAATTGGCATGATGGCCGATTTGGCAGAGTCATTTTCATCGGTAAAACAGACGTTTGAACAGGCTTCGGATGTTCTGAGCTTTGATTTATGGCAATTGATTCAGCAAGGGCCGGTCGAAGATTTAAATCAAACACATAATACCCAGCCAGCTATGTTGGCAGCCGGTGTTGCTATGTGGCGTGTCTGGTGTGAGCAGACAACAGTAGTACCTGCCTGGATGGCGGGGCATAGTTTGGGTGAATATTCCGCCTTGGTTTGTGCGCAAGCACTAAGTTTTGAAGATGGTATTGCTTTGGTGGCTGCAAGAGGCAGGTTGATGCAGCAGGCTGTGCCTGTTGGTATCGGTGCGATGGCGGCCATTATTGGTTTAAAAGACCAGCAAGTGATAGATGTCTGTGCTGAGCATGCAGAGCATGAAGTGGTTTCTGCGGTTAATTTTAATGCGCCGGGGCAGGTGGTTATTGCCGGCCATGTTGCTGCTGTCGAAAGAGCAATGCTGGCCGCCAAAGAAGCCGGTGCAAAAAGAGCATTACCATTACCTGTGAGTGTGCCTTCTCATTGTGCATTGATGGAGTCTGCAGCAGAAAAATTGTACGAAAAATTACAGGCAGTCAAAATTGGCGAGCCACAAATGAGACTGATTCATAATGCAGATGTGATGTCACATAGTTCAGCTACTGAAATACGCGCGGCATTAAAAGAGCAGTTATTTAAGCCTGTGCGCTGGGTGGATAGCGTTAGTCATATGCACGAGCAGGAAGTGACCCGCTTTGTTGAATGTGGTCCAGGTAAGGTGTTGATGGGGCTGAATAGGCGTATAGCAAAAGCTGCTGACCATCATACGATGTATGATGCAGTAACATTAGAGAAAGTATTGGAGCAAGTGAATGGATAAGAAAGTGGCCTTGGTAACGGGGGCTAGTCGCGGCATAGGACGAGCAATCGCTGAGCAATTAGTTGAAGATGGTTTTTTTGTGGTCGGGACGGCAACCAGTGATGGCGGGGCAGACTCCATTTCAGCGTATCTGGGCGATAACGGACAAGGTGTAAAGTTAAATGTCGCTGATGCCGGTTCCATTGCTGAGGTGATCAAGCAAATAGCTGTGGATTTTTCTGCACCTGCAGTCTTAGTCAATAATGCAGGTATCACTCGCGATAATTTATTGATGCGCATGAAAGATGAGGAATGGGATGATATTATCAATACCAACCTAAGTTCTATTTTTCGGATGAGTAAAGCGGTGTTGCGTGGCATGATGAAAGCCAAAACAGGACGGATTATCAATATATCCTCCGTGGTCGGTGCAACAGGCAATGCGGGGCAAACGAATTATGCCGCATCAAAAGCAGGTATGGTCGGTTTTGCAAAGTCTATGGCTAAAGAAGTTGGATCCCGTAATATCACCATTAATACCGTTTCGCCAGGCTTTATTGATACTGATATGACTAAAGCATTAGCTGACGAGCATAAAGCGGCACTGATGAGTTCAATAGCTCTAGGTCGATTAGGCAGTCCCAAAGAAATTGCTCACGCGGTTTCTTTTCTGGCCTCAGACGGTGCATCCTATATAACAGGCGAAACAATTCATGTTAATGGTGGCATGTTTATGTCATAGTGCTGTGACTTTATATTGATTTCAAGTATAATTCCCGCAGTCGTCTGGATTTCAGCCAGTGGCGAATTCAATAAATTTAATATTTAATAATTTTAATAACGAAATACGGTTAAGTGCATTCGAAAACGGGCACTTGCTTGGTATGAGGAAAATAGTATGAGTAACATTGAAGAGCGAGTAAAGAAAATTGTTGGAGAGCAGTTAGGTGTTAAAGATGACCTCGCAAATGATGCATCTTTTGTAGATGACTTGGGTGCAGATTCTCTTGATACAGTTGAACTCGTCATGGCACTTGAAGAAGAATTTGAATGTGAAATTCCAGACGAAAAAGCTGAGAAGATAACTACAGTTCAACTGGCTATTGATTATATTAATACTAACCTGTAATTAATATAATATCTAGTGGATGATTTCTCATCCACTAGAACAATTTATAGAGTGATTCGTACAATCCCTCCCTGATTTTTTCATTAACTGTTTTTTTACAGGTCAATACTTTGAGTGAACGTCGTGTTGTAATAACTGGTTTAGGTGCTGTTACACCTTTAGCTAATAATGTTACGGATACCTGGGATGGTATTCTTAACGGTAAAAGTGGTATAAGTGCTATTGATTCTTTTGATATTTCGCCTTTCGCAACGACTTTTGGCGGGGTTATCAGAAACTTTGATATCAGTGATTACTTTCCAGCCAAAGATGCGAAAAGAATGGATGGGTTTATCCATTATGGACTGGCAGCAGGTTGTCAGGCGATAGATGATTCTGGCATTGTGGTTACAGAAGAAAACGCGGAACGAATAGGCATTGCCATTGGTGCTGGGATTGGTGGCATAACAGGTATTGAAGAATGTTATGCAACCTATAAAAAAAGTGGACCTCGAAGAATTTCACCTTTCTTTGTACCTGGGAATATTATCAATATGATCTCAGGCAATTTATCGATTAAATATGGGATGAAAGGCCCAAATTTTGCCATAGTTACAGCTTGTGCCACAGGTACACATAATATTGGTGATGCTTCACGTTTAATCAAATATGGTGATGCGGATGTGATGGTTGCCGGTGGTGCTGAACGATGCACGACCTCGCCCACGGCAATGGGTGGATTTGCCTCGGCAAAAGCATTGTCACGCAGAAATGATGATCCTCAACGAGCCAGTCGACCTTGGGATAAGGATAGAGACGGTTTTGTGTTAAGTGATGGGGCTGGCGTGGTTGTGCTTGAAGAGCTTGAGCATGCTAAAGCGCGAGGTGCTAAAATTTATGCAGAAGTTGTGGGTTATGGTATGAGTGGAGACGCCTATCATATGACGACACCTTCTGTGGGTGGTGAGGGTGCAGCACGTTGTATCAGGAATGCGTTGCGTGATGCAAAAGTCAATGCAGACCAAGTTGATTATATTAATGCCCATGGTACTTCGACTCCTGCGGGTGATGTCGGTGAAACTCAGGCTATGAAAGCTGCGTTAGGTGATCATGCTTATAACGTTGCCGTGAGCTCTACCAAGTCAATGATTGGCCATTTATTAGGTGCAGCAGGGGGGGTTGAAGCGGTTTTCTCAGCCTTAGCTATAAAGCATCAAGTTGCGCCACCAACGATCAACTTGGATACACCGGATCCAGAATGTGATTTGGATTATGTACCTCATACGGCAAGAGAAATGAAAATAGATATTGCTGTTTCAAATTCATTCGGTTTTGGCGGAACTAATGGTTCATTAGTTTTTAAGCATTATCTCTAGCTTGCGGATTGTTGTTATAGAGTTTTTTTCTCATGTACCTGCTTAATGGAGATAGCAAGCAGACACTAGATTGTTCAGATAGAGGGTTTCAATACGGTGATGGTTTATTTGAAACCATTGAAGTCCGAAATGGAATCCCTGTTTTTCTAGATCAGCATTTTCAGCGCTTACAGCGAGGCTGTCAAAGAATGCTGATCACATTCCCCGATATCACCCTGCTCAAGGCAGAAGCTTTTCAACTGGTTAACGGTGCAGACAGCGCGGTATTAAAGTTAATAGTCACCCGCGGCTCCGGAGGTCGGGGTTATCGTCAACCCGAGACCATGCGTCCTACCCGTCTTTTTTCTCTACATCCTTTTCCTGAATATCCTGATAACTATTTTAGCCACGGCATTAACGTACGATTTTGTCATACTGTCTTAGGTTTAAGCCCTGTTTTAGCGGGCATCAAACATTTGAATCGTCTGGAACAAGTCATGGCCCGCTCAGAATGGAATACAGACGATTTTCAGGAAGGATTAATGCTGGATTTGAATGGCAAGGTTATTGAAGGCACCATGAGTAATCTTTTTCTGATTAAAGACCATGTGCTCATGACGCCTATACTTGATCACTGTGGTGTGGAGGGTGTCTTAAAGGGCATCATCATCGCTTTGGCCAGAGCAAACAGCATTCAAGTGATGGAAAAAAATATAAGCAAAGAGGACGTGTATGCAGCGGATGAGTTGTTTGTGAGCAATTCAATTATTGGCATTTGGCCGATTAAGCAATTGGAACTGCAGAGCTATGCAATAGGGGCCGTGACTCAAAGATTACAAGCACTATTGTTAGCGTTAAAACAAGAGGAAATCCATGCGTGTTAAAATAGTCGTGGTTTTGTTATTGGTTTTCTGTGTGTCCACAATAGCGCTATGGACTGAGTATTGCCGGGTAGTGAGCTCTCCGGTGGTATTAGAGTATCCTCGAATTATAGACATTAGCAAGGGGGATAGTTTTAACCAGATCACCCGTAAGTTGCTGAAACAGAATATTAATATTAGGCCGCTATGGTTTAAATTACTTGCTTATGAGAAGCAAATCACTAATAAACTCAAAGCAGGTGAGTATGAATTGAAGGTCGGCTTAACCATGCCTGAGATATTAATCTTGTTTGTAAAGGGCACGCCGCGTCAATATGCGATTACTTTTCCAGAGGGCTGGAGCTTTAAACAAATTATTGACCGGATTCAGCGTAATCCTCATCTTGAAAAAACGTTGAGCCGCGACGATTTTCCAGCAATAATGCTGCAACTGGGTTCTCAGTACTCATCCCCGGAAGGTTTGTTGTTTCCAGATACCTATTTTTTTGATAAAAATGCCAGTGATTTGTCGGTGCTAAAAACAGCCTATACTAAAATGCAGCGGGTGTTAAAAACAGAATGGGATACCAGGGAAAAGAATATACCGTTGAGGAATGCCTATGAAGCTTTGATTTTAGCTTCAATTGTTGAAAAAGAAACGGGTGTAGCAGAAGAGCGTGGACAGATAGCCGGTGTATTTACCCGAAGATTAAGAAAAAGGATGTTATTGCAAACGGATCCCACTGTTATTTATGGCATGGGAGCGCGTTATCAAGGCAATCTGCGTTATCGGGACTTAAGGCGACCCACACCGTATAACACCTATGTTGTTCGCGGCCTGCCTCCCACACCGATTGCGATGCCGAGTCAAGCAGCAATCAATGCGGTGTTGCACCCGGAAAAAGGAAAAAGCCTGTACTTTGTGGCTAAGGGCAACGGGCAGGGCACGCATGTTTTTTCTGCCACACTTAAAGAGCATAATAATGCGGTGAATAAGTACCAGCGGAAGAGGTGAGCAACAATGAATTATTCTGACCGGAATCAATAAACGACATGAAACAAGGGAAATTCATCACATTAGAAGGTGGCGAGGGTGTTGGAAAGTCAACAAACTTATCTTTTGTCAAACAGCTATTAGAAACACATAAGATAGATGTGATTACAACCCGAGAACCTGGCGGCACCATAATTGCCGAAAAAATACGCCAGTTATTACTGGATAAAGGGGATGAAGTGGTGTCGGAACAAACGGAATTATTATTAATGTTTGCGGCCAGAGCACAACATATTCAGCAAGTGATTCAACCGGCGTTGAGACAAGGGAAATGGGTGTTGTGTGATCGTTTTACCGATGCGACTTATGCATATCAAGGTGGCGGTCGAGGAATGGATGTCTCTGTTATTGCATGGTTGGAAAATCATGTACAAGGCGGATTGAGACCGCATTTAACCTTATTACTCGATGCTCCTGTAGAAATCGGTATGGAGAGGGCGCAAAAGCGCGCTGAACTGGATCGTTTTGAATCGGAAAAGCAGCACTTTTTTGAGCAAGTGAGAACAGCCTATTTGCAACGTGCAGCAAGTAATCCGCAACAAATCAAGGTCATTGATGCCAGCCAGTCTTTACCGGATGTGCAAGCAGCGATTAGCGATAGCTTGCAGATGCTGATCAAAAATAACCATGCATGATTTTCAGCAAACATGGCCTTGGCTCCATAGTGACTGGTTGCAACTGGCGAAAACAATTACCCAGCAGCGCATACCTCAGGCCTTATTAATTACCGGGAATAAAGGCCTCGGGAAGTTTGCTTTGGCACAGCATTTTGCACAATCTTTGCTTTGTTTTACCAGAGATTCAGCCGCGGATTATTGTGGGCAATGTCAGTCTTGTCGCTTATTTCAGGCGGAAACACATCCCGATTATAAGATAATTGAACCTGAACAAGCAGGTAAATCCATTACCATTGCAATGATTCGTGAATTAACCACTCAATTATCTTTAAAGCCGCAATTTGAGAGTCAGCGGGTGGTGGTGATTAATCCTGCAGATAGCTTGAATAATGCAGCGGCCAATGCGTTTCTGAAGTATCTGGAAGAACCCACAGAGCGAACAACATTGCTGCTTATTACTGAAAAACCGACTAAATTGCCAGCCACGATTCGCAGTCGATGTCAAAAATTGTTGATTTCATGTCCGGGGGAAAGTGTTTTAAAGGCTTGGTTAGAACAGCACAATGCGGGGAAAAACAGTGAAACTGTGATGCGTTTATCACAGGGGTCGCCGTTGTTAGCCAAGCAATTGTCAGACCGTGCGATATTGGCGTTGAGGGCGCAGTGTTTTAGCGACTGGGTTAGCGTTGGTTGTGCAAAAACCAACGCTAATGAGCTTGCCGGACAATGGTATAAGTTAGACAGGGATGAGTTGGCATTCTTGCTGTTTTGGTTAACAAGCTGGGTGATGGATATGATCACTCTGGCATATCATCGGCAAGCCCTTAATGTATATAATCCGGATTTAATTGAAGACTTGCAAGAATTGACTGAAAAGCTAGACTTGAAAAGTTTATATAAATATTATGATTTTTTATTGCGCAGTCAGAAAACGCTGGATACACCGCTAAATAAACAATTGATGTGGGAAGAAATTTTAATAAAATGGACAATACTGAATAATAGGGAGTGACGATGTCACAATCAGCATCCCGGCAAGGAATTCTTTCTTTGTCAATAAAAGATAAAAATGCGCTTTATGCAGCGTATATGCCGTTTGTCAAAAGCGGGGGGCTGTTCATTCCGACTAAGCGTGAATATGAAATGGGTGAAGAGGTTTTTTTGCTGCTTAATTTAATGGAAGAAACTGAACGGCTGCCCATTGCAGGGAAAATAATATGGATAACCCCGGTGGGTGCAGAACCTTATCGCACACAGGGTGTTGGTGTGCAATTTAGTGAACAGGAGGGTGGCGTGGCCAGGCATAAAATAGAAGCCTATCTTGACGGCGCATTAGAATCAGATCCACCTACCCACACCTTGTAGTATGATGGTTGCATTTATATGTTCGACGAATCTTTTTAAGGTGAGCATGATGATCAGCATGGTTATGCTATGTTTCATTTATCTCATCCATTCATTTTAAATATCCATCTAAACCAACGTACTCATGTTTATAGATTCCCATTGTCATCTGGATCGCATTGATCTTGCACCCTACCAAAATGATTTCAGCCGCTTCATGGCGGAAGTTGAGCGTTGTCAGATTGATCATATGCTGTGTATTGCAATTGACCTGGAAGCTTATCCGGCTATGGTGGATCTGGTCAAAGACTATCCATCAATTTCATTGTCAGTGGGCGTTCATCCTAATGAGCGTGACGGCCAAGACCCTACCGTTGAAGAATTGCTGGAATTAGGTAAAGACCCTAGGGTTATTGCCATCGGTGAAACAGGCCTTGATTATTTTCGTAGTGAAGGTGATCTGGAGTGGCAGCACCAGCGTTTCCGTAATCATATTCATGCCGCGAAAAAACTGAATAAGCCGTTGATTATTCATACCCGGGCAGCAGGTCATGATTCATTAGATGTATTGGCAAAGCAAGGTGCTGAACAAGTTGGCGGTATTATTCATTGTTTTAGCGAGGACTGGGCCTATGCAAAAAAAGCATTGGATTTAGGTTTTTATATCTCCTTTTCAGGCATTGTTACCTTTAAAAATGCAAAAGAAATCAAGGAGGTTGCAAAAAAAGTGCCTGCAGATCGTTTTTTGATTGAGACGGATTCTCCTTATTTAGCGCCTATGCCTTTTAGAGGGAAACCCAATTATCCCTTATATGTTCCTTATGTTGCAGAGCATATTGCTGGATTACGGGATACATCCGTAGAAAATATTGCCAGACTTTCATCCGATAATTTCAAGACTTTGTTTAATTTGCATTAATGTAAGGGAATTAACATTAATAGGGTTAAAAGTCTGTTTGGGCAGGTGTGAAATAAGTAGCTCCAGCCCTGCTCCTGAGTACAGTTAACCGTTCTGGCAACTACAGAAATGACTGCATTATAATGTGATGTGGCGAGCTTATATTTATAAGCGATGTAAAATATTAGTGCGATTGCACCACCCCGGGGCATGAATAAACGATCAGCAATTGACATTCGCCCATTAATTGATTTAAAGTTACGCCTTCGTAACACTTACTTTTTACAAAGTACAATGTTAACAAATTCGTAATAAAATCAAATCGGAGTACGTAACATGGCAACACCATTAATCCAAATGGCGATCGACGCATTAGATTTCGACGCTTCAGTCGCATTAGCAGAAGAAGTAGCCCCTTTTGTTGATATCTTTGAAATTGGCACCCC
>Ga0310122_10000133_pt1 | contig 46433 bp, 30 predicted proteins | sample CB6_Bottom_1051__FD_203503 | JGI IMG/M metagenome (GOLD analysis project Ga0310122, IMG submission 203503) | Marine microbial communities from Western Arctic Ocean, Canada - CB6_Bottom_1051 | ecosystem: Environmental > Aquatic > Marine > Oceanic | place: Canada: Western Arctic Ocean | collected...
ATGCTGGTTTGCGCAGGACAAATCCACCCTTGGCTCCGACCGGAACGATGAGCACATTCTTGACCATCTGGGTACGTTGCAGACCGTGTACCTCTGTTCGGTAGTCGGTAGTCCGGTCAGACCACCGCAGACCACCACGTGCCAGAGGTCCGCCACGCAGATGGACTCCTTCGACCTCCGGGTGATGAACAAAGATCTCTCTCCATGGTCTCGGGTAATCGCCCACGGGTAAGGAAACGGAGTCGTACTTGTATGCCTGGAGCGGATCTTGATTGTGATGAAATCTGGTGGTTCTCAGTGTCGACTCGAAGATCCCGAGAACCCTACGAATAAAGATGTCCTGTGCACTGGATCGAACGTCATTGAGAGCGTGAAGGATATCACCTTGAATTTCTTCCGATTTTGATTTTCTCTCACTCATTTCCAGATCCAGATCCGGGTCGAATCGGATGTGGTAGTACTCCAGTAACTTCTTCGTGATGCCAGCATGTTGGCAGAGAGTCCCCGAGGCAAAAGCGATGGTGGTTGAGACTCCCAGTTGGTGGAGGAAGTGGAGTTGATTTCGGATCAAGTCGACGTCGCGGTGACCGATTCCTACCTCGAGAACGAGTCTATCGAGAAGGTCACTACTACTGGATCCATTGAAGATCGATTCCAGAGCATCGACGACCAGCCCGGATCGCGCCACCAGAGGATGGTCATCTGTGGTCACGTCATGTACATGGAAGGTATCGATGGTCAGTTTCTCTCCGCTAGATGGAGAGATCTGAAAAGCGTTCTGATCGACAATCTCGAGGCCAAAGTTACCCAGAATCGGCAATGTCGTCGAGAGAAACAGGTTCTTGCACTGATAGATCCTCAAGCGGGCAGAATTCCTGTCACGATCGATCTGGTTTCGAAAAACGCTGAAGGCCATCCCGGACCCATCGGAGGAGCGAATCTGTTCCAGTTTCTCGATATCCCGCACCCCATCGTCGGGGGAATGGCTGATCTGATACCCCTTTGGAAACGCATCGCGGTAACTGCGAAACAGCGATTCCGCTGCTGAGCCGATGTCGAGATGAAGTTGCCGATGGAGACGATCTGACCAGGATCCGGCGACCAGTCGTACCTTCTCCTCGATCTGCTCGGAGGTGACCTCGTGTAACTTGTCGGTAGCAGTGAAGAAGAAAGAAAGCAGTACGGTTCCATGCTTTCCCAGCTTGACCCGGGAATCGGAATAACTTGCACCCATCAACTCGAACAGGATCTCCTCGATCTTGGATCGTTGTTCCTCGGAATAACCGTCTCGCGAGGTGATCAGGAAGTACAACCCCTTACGGCGTTCTTCATCGACGACCAGATGCCCGCGGATCTCCTTCGATCTCTCGACGAAGTGAATCGCCTGGATGACAGCATCGATTTCCTCGGATTGCGCCTGGAACAGGAACTCCACCGGTATCGAGTTGAAGGAGTTCTGATAGGCCTTGTAACGCATTCCGCCCCTCGGGAAGGAGTGCTGTGAAATCACTCGCTCGAATTTGTTGCGCACGTGAGGAATTTGATCTCCGGGGGTCTGGACCGCCTTGAAGGTGAATAGACCCCAGATGTGCACGAACCGGGTCGAGCTAAGACCCCCCGGCTCTTTCAGAACGATATGGTCGATCTTTCCTTGACGGTGGATGAATGATTCGGCCATGCCCTTGAAGGAGACCAATCGATCTATCGGCGGGTTATCGCTTCCGAGTCGTTCGATCGCATGACGAATGACTTCCTCATCCTTTGAATCGGGGCATGGAATCCCGAGTGAAAGATCCTCCTCGAGAGAGCTGAGGGATTCGTCGGAGCAAGCCCAGCGCTTGACACCGAACAGTACGAAATGATCCTGCAACAACCACTCGAGCAGATTGCGAGTCTGATTGTAATCTCCCTCGGGATCACCTGCTGCCGAGCGTCGTATGGAACGGATCGAATCACGCAGCACCCCTTTCATGCGCTTGAAATCCTTGACAGTGAGTGCGGCCATCGAGAGCCTCTCTCGGATCTGCTCCAACAGTTGATCTCGATCTTCCTGTTTCGAGATATCACTGATCTCGAAATGACAGATGATCTCATCCTTGGCCTTGGCCGCGGTTCCGTCGATGGCCTGTATGGTTCCGTCCCGGTCGCGGATCACAGGAGCACTGGCGGTATGCTTACTGATCACCTCCAGGTGAAAATCATCGAGAATCATCTCGAGGGTATCCACGATGAAGGGTTGATCCTTGCAAACTACATCGATGAAGGTGGTATGGGTTTCTTCCTGGGAAGTCTCGTCGGAGGAGAGGTGAACGAGAATCTCATCTTTTTTCCGCTTGAGAAACAGGTTGAATGTTGTCAGCAGATCTTCTGCAAGAGACCGGAGAACATCCTCGTCATCGAGTTCATCGAGAACAGAGTCGTACTGTTCCAGAAAATCACGCAGGATCGGTGCCAGGCGATCGTCGGTCAGTCGTGGATCTGAGGGATCCAGAAGTCCGACAAGTCGACCGTTCCATCTCTTGCTGGTTCCACTTTCTTGCATCAATAATCCAACCCGGAAGAGAAACTCTCAGAGTGGTCCTGACTCGACACCAGGTCCGTCACAGAAGCTGCTGATCGCTTTTATCGGTTCGACGCCGTTCGTGGAAGGAAATCTGAACGAAAATCGGCCTGATTCCTGGCTCCATCGAGCACTCCCTTCTACCCTGAGGGCCCGTCCTCGGCGATTGAACGGCCTTTTCGGGCGGATGGACTGCACCATCAAAACTCTGGCAAAAGGGAAGAAATGATCCCGACCGACCCATCCGACTCCCCTGCCACAGGGAAACCGCTCTACCGCCTCGGGGGATGCCTGCTGCTACTTTTGCTGGCGCTGGCACTGGGGGCCTTGATCTCGACCTGGATGGTCATCAGCGGCGGCTTGCCCACTTCCCCTTTGACTCTACCACCACTTGAAGAAGAGGCAGAACCGAGCTCCTGGATGCAACTCTGGCGCTCTTGTGGCGGAGAACTCGAGTTGACTCCTGCTCGCTGGAATCAACTCATCGCTGCTCTCATCGAAACGAAGATCGCCGATGGCGAGTTGTTAGCAGGAAGCGGAATGAGATTGATTCCTCAACCAGACGGTCCGTTGCACCTCTTTCTCACCCTCGGATTTTCGGAAGATCTGGAGACTGTCCCCTGGCTGTTACGCGGCCGTTTCGCCAATCTGGAAATCGTCGGGACGGTCAAGATCGTCTCCGGAAGTGTCGCCGAAGCACAACTAGATCTTTATCAGTGGGGCTCCATCTACAAGGGAGAGAATCTGAGCCAGGAGAAGTCGAGAGAAATCATCACCGATCTGCTCGAGGAACTGGTTCCCATCATCGGTGAAATTCGACATCTGGAGTACGACGGTAAAGAACTGAGGTTCTCTGCGGCCAAATAAAGCCCGGGCCGAGCGCACTTCAGAAGATCACCAGCGATTTTTAAGAATCTTCTCGAACGAAAAGGCGACCCACTCCAGGTCCCCCAACAGTTCGTTGAACTGTGTCTGTTCGAATGATCCTCGGAGTTCATACGCATTGGAGACACCAACCAGGACATAAGAACGATGCTTGAGCGGTTCTGGTGCCTCTTCAGCCGTGCCTTCCTCGCCGTCATCTGGATCCGGCGGCTCCTGCTGCGAAGATAAGGTCAGTTTTTGCAAGAAACTCTTCGTGTCTCCTGCTGCGCCATCCTGCTCGGGGTTGTCGGACCCGTCCTGTTCTTCTTCCTTCTTCTCCGGCTCGGGAGGACGGTCGTAGAACTCGAACACATAGGCCTCCAAGCCACCGAGATCACCAGAGAAGGATCGCACGTCCCGGTACTTCTTGCGCAGAGCTGGAAGCAACTCGGAATCGATCCAGTCCTGGGGACGCTGCCTTTCCTCTGGTTTGCTGAGGATGCGCACCCGTATCTCGTTTCGGGTCTCGGGAATACGCATCAACACCAGATCGCGATCCTGGATCTCGTCGAGAACGTATACCCACTTCTCATCAGGGCGAGAGATGGAGAACATGAAATCCATCGAGACGAAACGATCGCCGTCGACCTCACCGGCAGGATCCGGCTTCAGTGACAGGACATATTTCTGCCAGTCGGCTTCCATCTGATCCACATCGCCGAAGTACCGCTCGGCAAGGCTGTTGAATTGCCGTTGACCAACGCGACGCTTCTCTCCCAGTTTCCAGTAATCGACGAGGAATCGTTGCCCCTTCTTGCTCTCCGGACCATTGATCAGGTAGTGCATCACCGCCCATGAATCGGCGTAGTGAGTGCCGCTGAATCGATTCCGGGGCAGACCTCCCAGTTTGGAAAGTTGTGTATGGCGACCCTCAGAGATCTTCTCCTGGATGTGGAAGAGGCGATCACGGGGAATCAGTCCAGTGACCAATCTCTTCTTCTTGTAGTCCAGTTTCGAACCGTCGCCGAAGTAGACCGCCATTCCTTCGATGAACCAGTTCGGATAATTCCCCATACGGGCGAGTTTCTTGCCCTGAAAGGCGTGTGTCCCTTCGTGAGCCAGAACCGTGTAGGTGGTTCCCGTCAAACCGAAGGTGCCGTGGTAGGCCACCACATTTTGGGAATCAGGTTGGTAGAAGCCACCGACGCCACCGCCCATTCCGGTCTTGAGCATGAACTCGTCATGATTGCGGTAGATCTTCACCACCGGCTTCTGCCTGCGCACATCCGGCGCCTTGAAGATCTTGCCAAGAGTGGAAGAGAGCGCCTCCATGATCCACTGGTAGGTGCGGGCCACCTCGGGGGTGCTGTTACACTCGATTTGCCAGTTTCTTGACTTGATGACACTACGACGAGGCCAGGGGACCCCCTCATACTCACGACGTTTCCCCTGCTCGAACTTCAGCCGTTCCTCACGCCTTCTCTCCAGTTCTGTCTCGCGTCGCTTTTGCTCCTTGGGAGAGAGCTTCCCGATTACTGATTCCGGAGTCGAGATTCTTCCTGGCCTGGTCGAATCAGGCTTCGGCGAGGAGGCCTCTGGCTTGTTCGGCTCGGGCTTCTTCGGTCCAACGGGAGCTCCCGGCCGCGGCGGCAGCAGGTTTGCACCATCACGACGCCATCCCTTATCGACGAGGGCGGCAACTTCTTCAGGATTCTTCCATTCTCCTTCGACCTTGCCCCAACCGACTGCGATCTTCGATGGTTCATGTTCCGGATCGATCTCGAGAGCACTCTGAAAGGCACTTCGTGCCTTGTCCTCGAGCCCTCTCTCCTGCGCCCACACACCCAGGGAGTACCATCCGGCCGCTGAACCACGTCGAAGGGCTCGCTTCTGCCGTTGATTGAACTCTCTGCGATCTACTTCATCACCCCGGATGATGGACTCGACTCGATCCATCTCGATGGAGGTAACTCCAAAGACGCTCTTCACCGAGATCCTCTGTGCGTTCTCCTCGACCAGTTCTCCGATCACCTCGCTCCCATCCTTGAGAACAACGATGATCCTCTCACCGGCAACGAGGCTAACTGGTGCCATCGACCAGGATGGAGAAAACGCCAGCACGGGAAAACCCACGACGAAAAAACTCAGTAACAGCAAAATGGTCCATCTCATCGAGGGAACCTCATTCGGTATTCCGGAATTTATCTGCGTACTCCTCGAAAAATTTCCTGGAGTCCTCGAACTCGTCTGCATCGCACTCCAACACGTTACCGTAGATCTTGTCGGGAGATCCGAAGAAACCGATGGCGAAACGCTTCTGTGATCCCAACTCGGGTTCGTTGTTGGCACCCTGGCCAATCACTCTCTTGCCATCGAACACCGCCACAACCATCGGGTTTCCCCCCATTTGCTTGCTTTCGATCTCCTCGATGAAAACCATGTCTCGGAAGATGTTATTGAGCAGCGAACGAGCATATTCCTCACTCAGTTCCGCATGTTGCCAGTTGGGCCAGCAATATGTGGATATACGCTTCTTGGAAGATCCACCACTGATGGACGAAACCACTTCATCGGAGTGAAGATCGCCCAGCTTCTGCCAGCGCCAGCCTGCAGGTTTGGTGATCTCCATCTTGAGTTCCTCACTGCTGAAGACCCGGCCTCGTTTACGACCGATTTCCTTGACCGGAAGCCCCAGGATCCACTCCTTGTAGTCGGTTTCCCACTCTTCGATGCTCTTACCGGTATGCATCGTGATGAGGCCCTCGAAGAACTGGGCTTCCTGCTCGTAATTGCAAGGGCCTTCGAGTTTCTGGCAGTGCAGTCCCCAATCAGTCATGATCTTGACGCCGGTATTGTCTTTTTTGGTCCATGCACCATGCTCGTGACCGTACAGACACCAGTACAGAACACCCCAGGCATGGCCGTAGAAGAAACCGCCGAAACGGGAGTGAGGCACCCGGAGCAACTTCCGAATATCGCAGTAGTTTCCGTCCTCGATGGCCTGCTTCAATCCGACCAACCGATCGCGCGGAATCTCATTGATCCCGATCTTGCGACGACTGATATCCGATCCATCGCCGAAATAAACCGCGAGCCCCTCGACGAACCAGATGGGTAACGAGGGAAGCGATTTGAAGATCATCCCTTCGAACTGATGCGTGCCCTCATGTGCCAGCACTTCCTCGGTACTGCCGGTGGTGCCGAAGGAACCGTGGAATACGGTCACGTCCTGGCGCAGCATGTTGTAAAAACCACCGATTCCAGGCCCATTGCCGGTCCAGTCCATGAACTGCTGGTGGTTGGCGTGGATGTAGACCTCACTGCGGGCAAATTTCTTGAACTTGCGCGGCCAGAACTCCTCCTTGAACACCTTGTCATAGGCGCGGTAGAGCGACTCCATGACATCCGAGTAATACCTGGCATTGTCCTCGGTCGAGTTGCAGTAGACGACGTAATGCGGGGTGATGATTGGCTCCATCTCTGCCCACGGGCGTCCCTTCAACTCCTCGATGTAAGCATCACGGCCCTTGAGCGATTCCTTGCGCATGGCCGTTGATTCTTCCTCCTGGCGCGCTTCGATCTGCTCCGGGGTGAGCCACTCTCCGCCGTAGAATTCCTTCCCCTGCGCTCGCATCGCTTCCTCGAGGGGCATCCACTTTCCTTCATGGAGAACCTCACCGAGGGCATCTCGGGCGTGCTTGTTGGATGGGTCCAGTTCTGTGGCCTTGCGCCAGGCCTGTTCGGCAAGAGAGTTCTCTGATTGCTCGGTTGCCCAGTCGCCCAGATCACACCATTGTTCGGCAGTCTTGCACTGCTCGGCCCGTTCATCGAATTGCTCGGAGATGGTTTTGAAACGTTCCCATTCGAGAACATCGGAACGATCGATCCGGGCCGTGCCGAACCTGTGCTTGACGGAGATGATCTGTCCGACCTTCTCCACCACTTCCCCTTCATATCTGCCGCCCCGACGTAGCGTGACTCGAATCCGATCGCCGACCTTGATCGAATCGAAGTCATCGGCCACTGGGGCCGACTGGGTCGAATTTTCCAGTGACAAGACGGGAATCGAGCCAGCCGCCAGAACCAATGCGGCCAGAGGGATCGTCAACAGCAGCAAGAAACACCTCGAACGCATCGAATTCTCCTAACGACTGTCAATCCAGATGACGAACTCCCGCCATCGACAGACCCCGACAGACCCCGAATGACGCCACGGATGCGAGGTATCGGCGGTGACCACGAGTCTAGGTGGCCCGAGCAATTGGGGCAAGGTGAGCCCGTAGCGCTATCTATCGTTCCACAGCGCCGATCTGGCACTTTTTTGGAGCAACTCGAACCAGTCATCACGGGCGATTCTGCCCTCGATAACCACTTCCCGGATCACCACGGGAACCCCGAAGGTCTCGATCGCAACTCCCCCCAGAAGAACCACGGGACGCGCCTCAGCCTCGAGGACCATGGTTCCATCGACCTCCAGATACGCACCCTCTCCATCCTCACGCACCACCAACCGTGACGGTTTCCCGGGGACAACCCGTGGTCGGGGGGCGGGCATCGGAATCTCCCCGCCCCCTTCGGCGAGCAGTTTCTCCTCGATGATCATGTGGGCCGGAAGCAGCACATCCACCTCGCCGACACGAATCGAGGAGACCTTGGGGGGACGGATTCCGACCCCGAACAGCAACGATTCCGAACTCCCGTCCCACAGCACCATATTGAGATTGGGAGCGTCTTCGCGAGTCACCAACCCGACAACCCGAACCTCGAGGCTGGTTGAAAACCGCACGGGGGAATCGAGATGGACACGTCCCTGAACCCAGGCCAGGTCACCTCTGGCCGAGATCGAAGATCCGTCCGTGGGTTTCCAACCCGGTAGACCCCGTTCATCGGCAAGCGATCGGATCTGTAGAGATCGAGTGGTCGGATCCCACTCGCTGAGGCCCGCCTCGCCAAAGAGACCAAGAGCGGCGGGACCATCCCTGTCTGCCAATGCCGCCCACCACCTCAGAAGTCTCTTCTCGACCTGCGGACGCTGCTCTTTTTCCACCCAGCGGGCAATTTCGATGGCTCGCGACCTCTGGCGCTGCACGTCTCCTTGCTGTTCGGCCAGTTCACCATCGGTAAGCCAATGCTCGACTCGTTGCCAACAGAGGCGCCCGGCGGTCCCGAGCACCTCCTCGGCGCTCCTGGGATCGCGGGCGATCTCTAGAATCGACTCACTGCCACCCCAGATGGTCCGAACCCGGGCGCGAAAGCGAAAACTATCGGTAACTTCTCTGCCTGCCTCGATGGCCATTTGCTCGAGGGTGCTCCCGTGAACAGTATTCCAGGGATGAACCTCCGGATTTCGCCGCCCCACCCTGCGCAAGGAGATGGTGTTTTCATCGACCGCAGTGACCCGAGCCTCGAACGACCTTGCAATCGAAGGACCTGCGTCTTTGACACTCCAGAAAAACAACTCGTCCGCTTCGAGGCGGGCCTTCGCTGCATCGAGGATGGCTCGGACGTCTTGCTGGGCGAGCTGGCAACTGTGCCCGAAGGATTGCCAACGTCGCTGCAGTAGTGGAAAGGAATCGAGACCCTCTGGAACTGCTACTGAATCGAATCCAAGTGACGGGAGCGCCAGCAAGCCCTGCTCCATGTGCCGTTCCATCGTCTCCAGCGTGCTGCGATAGAGTTGCGCCCGCCTCTGTAGTCGCTGGACTTCGGGCGAAAAGCGCTGCTCCAATCCGAGATCCTGAGCCAGTTCCTCCAGGATGTCGGCTGCAAGATCGTAGTCACCGAGGTCGATAGAGGACTTCATCCGGGCTCTCACCTGGGCCACGGCACGCTGCTCGATCCACAGCCAGGCCTGCAACAGCGATTCCTTTTCCGCGGTCATCGATCCGTATTCATCGCTATCCTCGATCACGGGCGGAAGACCTGCCAGCAGGCGACGGCCGGCGGCAAGTTCTCCGGCTTCCAGCAGATTCAGGATCTGATCACGCCGCGGCCACCACGTCTCCCAGGTGGAGAACTGCCGCTGCAAAAGATCCTGTTGCTCGATTCGTGTCTCTGCGATTTCATCACCTTGTCGAGAATCTCCGGTCGCAGATTGATCCGGATCAGCACCTGGGTCACTTTCATCGACCAAACCCCTTGATTTCGGATCACCTTCTTCATCGTCCGACGAGGAAACGGTTACCGGTTGCAACCCCTCATCAACAGGGTCCTGTTTGACATCTCGCCACCAGCGAGGCGCGAGGAAACCGACAGCAACGATCAGTACAACCCCGACCAGCAATGCGATTCTCGAACGAACTCGTGTCGGCGCGAGTTGATGGCGATCGATGACCCCACGGGCCTTGCGGAATCCGTCGACTTCATTGCGAACAACTCGCGCGACCTCGGGCCAGGGCGCTCCCAACCTGAATATCGCCGCCATTTGTTCGATGGTGATGGCAGCGCGATGACGGATTTCTTTCTCGGAGCCTTGCTCCTCGACCGCTCCCATCTCCGCAACCAGGAATCCACCCGACGGAAGCCTTCTGAGCGCACTTGCGGGAATGGGGCCGGCAACGATCTCGAGGGCATGGAGTTGTTGGTAGAGATCGAGCATCGAGCAGCCGAGTTGGAGTTTGTCCTGCGGATCCTGAAGAGGACCGCTCACCGGCACCGCCTCACCCTCATCGAGGGCGACATAACGGGCGGCACCGACCGCGCCCTCATCGATGACTCGAAGGGCACCCTCGCCATCGAGTCGAACCAGCGCCTGGACCTCCCGCACGAACTCCCGCTGGAGGCCTTGCTCTGCCGCCGGAAGCACCTTCAGCAATACGCGCCGATCGAGACGCACCTGGCGCGCCTCGATCCAGATCCCCAGGCGCCCGGCTCCGCGGATGTGCAGCGGCTGAAAGCCCGGAATTTCAGGAGCCTGGTGACCAGTCGCTCCCATTCAGTGCCTCCTTCTGCGCCTCCTCGGTGGAGACGACGGAGTATCCGGATCCGGTTGCTCGCCTCGTAATCTTGCGATTCGATCACGCAACAGCGCCGCCCGCTCGAATTCGAGCGCCTGGGCTGCCTCGAGCATCTCCTTCTCCAGAGAAATTGCGAGTTTCTCTCGATCGACGGTCTGAACCTCGGTCGCTCCTTGCTCGATCTCCTCGACCCTGGCGCGTACCTCTTCCTCGACGGTGGTCCCCACCACCCGCGGAATACTCCTCGGAACGATTCCGTGCTTCTTGTTGTAGTCCTGCTGGATCTCGCGGCGACGACTGGTCTCTTCGATGGCCCTTTCCATCGATCCGGTGATCACATCTCCATACAGGATTACCCGTGCTCGTTCATTTCTCGCTGCACGACCCATCGTCTGGATCAGCGCTGTATCGCTGCGAAGAAATCCTTCCTTGTCAGCATCCATCACCGCAACCAGGGAGACCTCGGGAAGATCGAGGCCCTCTCGCAGCAGGTTTACTCCGACAAGCACATCATATACCCCCTTACGTAACTCCTGGATAATTTCCACTCGATCCAGGGTGTCGATCTCTGAATGCAGGTATCGAGCACGGATTTCAGTCTCCTGGAAGTAATCGCTCAGATCTTCGGCCATCCTCTTGGTCAAGGTGGTGACCAGCACTCGATCCCCCAGCGCCAACGTCTCACGGATCCTGTCGAGTAAATCCTGCACCTGGCCAGTGGCTGGACGTACCTCCACGAGAGGATCGAGCAAGCCTGTGGGACGGTTGATGACCTCGATCACCTCTCCACCTGTCTTCTCCAGTTCCTTGGCACCGGGAGTCGCACTGACGAACAGAGTCTTGCCGGTCACCTGCTCCCATTCGGCAAATTTCATCGGTCGATTGTCGAGAGCACTCGGCAAGCGGAAGCCGTAATCGATCAGGGTTTGCTTGCGGGAGCGATCCCCCTCATACATCCCTCCCAGTTGCGGCAGCGTGACGTGCGATTCATCGACGATGGTGAGAAATCCATCGGGAAAGTAATCGAGCAAATTCGGCGGCCTCTGACCGGCTGCCAGCCCGCTGAGGTGGCGCGAATAATTTTCGATCCCGGGGCAATATCCCACCTCCGATAGCAATTCCAGATCGTAGCGAGTGCGCGACTGGAGCCTGTGCGCCTCCAGTTCCTTGCCCTGGCCTCTCAACTCTGCCAGTCGCTGGTGGAGTTCGGTCTGGATGCCGGCGACTGCCTGATCGATGTCCTGACGACTGACCAGATAATGCTTCGCAGGAAAAACGGTGAGCTGGTCGTGTTGCCGGATCACCACCCCACTGACCGGATGAAACTGTTCGATCCTCTCGATGTTATCTCCGAACAGATCGATGCGGTAAGCCACCTCTTCGTCCGCTGAATGAATCTCGACCACATCTCCGCGGGCTCGAAAAGAACCACGAGTCGGCTCGAAGTCGTTCCTCTCGTACTGGATGTCGACCAGTTTCTTGAGCAATTCATCCCGATCAACCTGTTCACCCTCGACAAGGGTGATCATCTTTCCCTTGAAGGCTTCCGGGGAACCGAGGCCGTAGATGCAGGAGACCGACGCTACAATCACCACATCTTCTCGGGTGAGCAGGCTCGCCGTCGTCGCCAACCTGAGCCGATCGAGGTCGGCGTTGACACCGGCATCCTTTTCTATGTACATATCGCGCGCGGGAAGATAAGCCTCTGGCTGGTAATAATCGTAGTACGAGACGAAGTACTCGACTGCATTCTCGGGTAAGAACCGTTTCAACTCCGAGTAAAGTTGAGCTGCCAGCGTCTTGTTATGTGAGATGACGATGGCTGGTTTTCCGTAACTGGCGATGGCCTGGGCCATTATGTAGGTCTTTCCGGAGCCGGTCACGCCGAGCAGAACCTGATCCTCTTTTTCCTGCCTCAAGCCTGTAACGATGCGCTCGATGGCCTGGGGTTGATCACCACTGGGTTCGAACTCGGAACGAACCTCGAAGGATGAACCTGGAAAGCGAAAGGACTTCAACGGTTCCTCATCTCTTCCGTCGAACCGACGTCCCATCCGGCAACCGGGAGCGACACGATCCGGGCAAGCAAGGCCGCGGTTTCAGCCACGGGCCCGCCTCCAGCAGTGGACCATCGGGAACTCCCGGTAATCGCAGGATCTGACAGAGGCACGAAAAACCCTCGTCACCTTGCCTACCGGCAACGATTCGACCTGCGGTAACTTCTCCGATTCCCGTGATGAGAACCAAACGACCGACAGGATCCCGACACAGGTCTACCTGCTCGGCGATGGCAGCCGGCGGTAGATCTGCCCCCAACACTATGGGAGCCGGCTGTGAAGCATCTCGAATGCCTGTGGTCAGAGACGCCCATACCAGCAATAGACCCCATGCCAGCAGATGACCGTACGACTCGACCAAGGTGATGGTCCCGGTCCAAGATCCCATCTATCGCACCTGTAAGCCAGGTCGACCCTTGTAGCCAGACACCTTCGTCCCTGGCTCGATACCATGAGCAGAAAACCACCCCACATTGGTCTCCAGAACATACCGAACCGGTTTCGAAGAACGGTAGCGAGGTAGGATCACCTGTCCCGGGGTCGGTGCTTTCATGTGGAGGATGTCGATGATGACTCCCGCGTCATCGATGTATGCGATGTCGAGATCGATGAGGCAGTTCTTCATCCAGAAGCCCTGCACCTTGGGCTCAGAAAAGATGAACAACATTCCTATATCCTCGGGCAGGGAACTGCGGTGCATCAGACCTCTCTGACGACTGGCAGAATCGGCAGCGATGTAAGTCCAGAGCTTGTTTCCCGAGATCACCACCTCATGCATCCCTGGTCGCAGCGTGTTGGGTGATGGCGTTGGCCCGTTACACCCGGGACCAACGGTGACCACAAACAGTAGCACCAGAGGAAGCAATGCCAGCGAGATGGGCGCAGATCTGAATAGCGGTGCTGTGGTGTTCATTGGCTCGACTCCCCGTCCGCTGATCTCGATGCGGTTCCTTGTTTCCTGTGGTCACGGTACTGCTGCACCAATCGTAGCGTCACCGGATACGCAGGTAGAGCACAGAGCAACCCCACGACGGCTCCTCCCAGAAACAGCGGCCCCAGAACATCATTCCCGATGGAACGCAACAACTCCAGGGTCCCCTCGTACCATCCCACTTCGCTTGCCTTGCCCTGGGCCTCGAGCCAGCGCTGCTCGAAATTACTGCGAGTCAGCCCCTGCTGGGCGAGACACTTCAACCCGACCCAGTAGTCGAGCCAGTAGATCGGTATCATCGTCAGCGGATTCGACACGTAAACCATGATGAAACCTGCGAGCCGGTTGGCAGGGATCACCAGACTGATGATGAGGATGATGATCATCTGCAGCCCCACGGTAGGGGTCATCGCCACGAATAGACCGATCGCGGTCCCGAGCGCGATGGAGTGGGAACTGCCCTCGAGTTGCAGGATGCGGCGCCACATCGAGGGTTTCCACGCTGAGCGGTCACCGGATGGTGAATTTTCTTGTCGGCTCGAATCGTCCAGTCTGGACTGCTGCTCGTTCACTCGATCCCTCCCCCGGAGATGGACATGGTGAGATCGAGAACCGGTGCCGAATGGGTGATGACCCCGCTCGAGATTCGCCCGGCTCCCGCTGCGGCGTAGGCGGCTGCGGAAGTCTCATCGATGCCACCACTGGCCTCGATCTGGTCATTTCGCAGCGGCAGATCGTCACTCCTTGCCCGGGCGATCCACTGCTCGAGAATCTCGGGTGAGATGTTGTCGACCAGGATGATCTCTATCTCGAGCCCAAGACAACAGCGAAAACTCTCCTCATCCTCGACTTCGATGGCGATCGGTCCCTTCACTCCCCCGGCACGAAGGGTGTCGCGGATGAAGGTCAACTCGGCTTGCGTATCGCCGACCAGTTCTGGATGGAGACTCTGGATCAAATCCCTGTGATTCTCCTTGACCAGCGGAAATTCGGCCAGATCGGCTCGATGACTGACCCCGCCTCCGGCACGTACCGCCTGTTTCTGAAAGATGCGAATCCCCGGGATGTTCTTTCGGGTATCGAGGATGGTCGCTGTCGGCGCACACTCGACCAATCGTGCGGTGCGCGTCGCAATTCCACAAAGGTGAGATCCGATGTTCAGGGCGATCCGCTCGCCGGCCAGTAGAACTGCAGCAGACCCCTCGACCGTCATGATCTCGGTGCCTGAGTCGACACGGGTCCCGTCGAAAACTCGACATCCTGTTCGACAATCAGCTGCAAGACGTTCGAAAACCGCGCTCATCGCGGCGGTTCCACAGACGATGCCTTGTTCTCTTGTCGAGACAACTCCACGGCAAAGTTGGTCGGGGGCGCTCGAGAACAGCAACGAGGTCCGATCCCCATCGGTTCGATCCTCCTCGAGAGCGGCATCGATCCAGTCGCAAAGCTGCTGCTGGACGTCATCGCGCTGCCAGAAAAGGTCCAGATCGCCGGTCCCTTGCTGTTGCATCGGGCTCCCTCCTGATTTCGCCACACACCGACAGAAGTGGAACCGAATCGGAGCCCAGCGACAAGGTGACGTCTGCTCCTCGGCGGCGAGAATCTGGTAATTTCGGCTCGAGTTCAGCGGCTATCTGGCTTCATACAGATCGGATGCGTACCATCACAGGCCACCGGACCGTGGGTCCGGGGCTGGCTCCAGCATGCGGAGCAGGAGATGAAGATCCCGGAGGTCTGGATCGACATGATCCGAGTCGAAGATCCCACTGATCAGGCCGTGGTTGCCAAATTTTACCAGGCGGACCAGCAGCAACTGTTCGGCGATTGGGAACAACTCGAATCGCCTCAGCGGCACACCTTGCTGGAAGATTTACGCCGGATCGACCTCGGCTTCCTCCAGCAATTGATCCGCGATCATCTCGACTCCGATGCAACACAGGCTCCGATGGTTGCCCCCGATCCTCCGCGCTGGATCGCGCTGGGGGATCCGATTCGATCAGGCGTCCATCAACAGGGGCTCGAGGCGCTCGGGCGTGGCGAAGTCGCGGTGCTGCTGGTGGCCGGAGGAGTGGGGACCCGACTCGGTCATCCAGGACCAAAAGGTGCCTATCCGTTATTGCCCACCAGTGGAACGACGCTGTTCCAGATGTTCGCCGAATCGATTCGTCGATTGCAAAAACAAGTCGGCAAGAACATCCACTGGTTGATCATGAGCAGCCCCTCGAACCACGAACAGACGGTAGAGTACTTCCGCCACAACTCCTTCCACGGGCTACCTCCCTCGGAGGTCTCGATCCTCTCTCAGCACCAGTTGCCGGTACTCGATCCACACCGAGGCAAGATCTTGCGCAGTGAACCAGGTCGTATCCTGTTTGGTCCCGATGGCCACGGAGGAGCGATTCGATTGCTGCAGCGGGAATCGACGCGATTGCGCGAAAAGGGAATCCGCCACATCTATAGCCATCAGGTCGACAATCCGCTGGCCTGGATCGCCGATCCGGAACTGGTCGGACTGCATCTGGCCAAATCTTCCCAGTTCACCTCGAAGGCAGTCGCAAAGACCGATCCCGAGGAAAAGGTAGGCGTCTTCTGCCAGGTCGGTGATCGAATGCGTGTGATCGAATACAGCGAACTGGCCGAGGCGGACCGCAATGCGCGCGACGAGAGCGGGGAACTGTCATTTCGAGCCGGCAACATCGCGACCCATGTCATCGATCTCGATTTCATCGCTCCTGCCGAGCAGAAAACTGCACTGCAGTTGCCCTTCCATCAGGCCAGAAAATCGGTTCGTCACTGGAGCGATGGGCAGTGGCAACAGTCGGAAAACCCCAACTCTGTTCGTTTCGAGACCTTCATCTTCGACGTTCTGCCCCTGTGCGAGAGGTCACTGGTGGTGGAGGCGGACCGGGAACTGGAATTCGCTCCGGTCAAGAATGGCACCGGAGTCGATTCACCTGACACTTCCCGGGCCGCGTTGCAAAGACTGTGGTCTCGATGGCTCATCGAAGCAGGGGTCGAACTGACTCTCAACGAAGATGGAATCCCCGATCGAGTGGTGGAAATCTCTCCGCTGGTCGCCGGCAACGCCGCGGAACTGAAACGATATCTGGTGGATGTCGAACTTCCGTCAGAAGGGCCGATCCTGCTCAGATGAAGATCTCCACGTTGTTGATGCTAGTACTTTGGATAGCCCCGGGAGTCGGTTGGGCCGTCGATTCCCCCGTCGCCCGCATCGCTTCAGACCTCGATTCCTCCGATGCGCTGGTCGTCGCGAGGGCTCTGTCGTCGCTCGAGGCGCTCGACAACTCCTCGGTGGTGGCTCTCAGAGACACCCTCGAGGGTGGCGTTTCGCCGCGCAGCCGGGCAATCCTGTCGGGGAAACTGGACGCGATCCTGACCGGGATGCTGGCAGAACTTGACGCTGCGGTGACCGACTTCGCGACGGCACGCAAGCGAACTCGTCGCCAACGGAAGCCATCTGACGAGGCCAACTCAGACCGTGAAACAGCCCGAAACCGGGTCGAAAAGGTCGAGCAGAAACTGGCCGTCAGTGGTTTATTTCTGGCTCCCCCTCTGGCCCGTCACGATGAACAGGTAGGGACTGCCATCTCGCTGGTGGTACGCGTGAGGGAGCGACTGAAGGAGCGACTTCGACAGCAAGTCGAGAAGCGCTGGCCGCAATTGCCCCCGGCCCGGGACATCCCGGAGCCCGTATTGCGCTGTCTCTGCGCTCTCTTGCCGCCTCGAGGAGAGGACCCCGACTGGGATCAAATCGCCCTGCGAGGAGCGCAACTTGCCATCGAAGAACTGGAGAGTTTTGACCGATCCCGCATCTCGCTGGCTCGCTCATGGTTGCTCGATCTGGGACAGACGGGTCGACGACAACTGCTCGAATGGAGTCAAAGTGGCACATCGTCTCCGGTTCCCCCTGGCATCCGTCAGGAGTGGACGATCCGCAACCGATTGAGGATTCCGGCTCTGGTCGATCTGGACTCTTCCATCTCGGTGGCAAACTGGGACCAACTGGATGCGTCGACACGCCGCGACCAGTTGCTCCAGTTGCGCGCCGTCCATGGAGAACTGATCGCCCCGACGCTGGCCATCCTGGCCCGCGATGACCCGGATCCTTCGGTACGACGGCGCTGTGCTGAATTGCTCTCTCTACTGGGAGACCCTCGCGGTGCCAGACTGTTGCTGGCACAAAGACAGTTCAGCGCCAGCCAGGTCGAGGTCGCCAGCCGCGATGCAATCCTCCGTGCCTCGGTGAGACTGCGCGACGATGGAAATCTGGAAGGAGCCCTGGCGTTGCTCGACGAACTGGCCCGACGCATCACCGCCGATGCGCAGATCCATCACGCCCTCGGAGTGGTCACCATGCGACTGCGAGATCTCGACCGTGCCATCGATGAACTCGAGCAGGCGGTTTCGCTGGATCCAACCGATGCTTCCATCCACTACAACCTCGCTTGTGCCTGGGCTCTCTCGGGAGATCCGGAGAAGGCACTCGAATCCCTCAGGCAGGCGATGAAGCACGGTTACTCGGACGCCGACCACACGCGCTCCGATGCCGATCTGGAGTCCCTCAGGGGGCTTCGAGCCTTCGAGCAGTTGATCGAGCAGATGCAGGGTTCCTGAGCCACCAGCCCCGTTTTGTGCAGGATGTTATTCTTCTCGGGAAGGCCTGGCATGGCGCCGGGACAGACTCGATGCCCCACTTGGTCCGAACCGCCGATCTGCCAGGCGATACTGCTCGCACACTACTCGACCTGGTCTCTTGCCACGGCAACGGAACCTGGACGTTGAAGCCCGAGGATGCCGACAGCCCACAGTTATTGGTCCAGATCGAACATGATCGCCTCGTCGACCTGCATCGACCAGAGCATCCGAGCGTATTGATCCGGGCTCTCATCGATGGTGGTTCCCTTCGATCCAAGGATCGAAAACAACTCGAGAAGCAAGCTACCGAGCAGCACACTTGCCCCGGCGTACTTTGTCTCGACGCCGGACTGTTCGATCCGAACAACGCCGCTGAAGCGATCGGACAGGTGGTCGATGGAGACCTCATGCTTGTCCTGGAAGCGGGTGCATCGATCTGGTCCGGGCCCCATCCAGAACCGATCGGCACTGGACTGCATGGGCGCGTCGATCTGGGACAGTCTCTCGAGGAAGCATTCCTGCGCTCGGCACGCCGTCATGGTCTGTGGAAAGAGGTGGTCGATCTGCCGCTCCTGAGAGACGTTGTCGCTGCAACTCCCCAGGCGATGAGGGTGATCCAGGATCCCGATGAACCAGCCGAGACCAAAGCACTGATCGAGGCCTCCGATGGCCTTCATGACATCGCAGAGATCGCCGGCGACCGTCCCGACCGATGGCGCGCACTCGATCACTTGCTCAAGTTGATAGCCCTGGGACATCTCGAGACACAGAATGCGATGGAGTTGTTCCGAGCAGGAGAAGAGTTGTTCGCTGGCGGTCAGTCACACCAGGCTCTGCGTCGCTGGCGCCGTGCTGAGGAGATGGGACTGGATGATTTCGACCTCGGTGCCCGGATCGGTACAACCTGCGCAGAAACCGGACGAACCGCCGAAGCGCAACGACGCCTTCGGGCCCATGCTCAACGCTGCAGCGATCAACTCCGCATCGATGCGGCCCGCGATGCATGGTCAAGAATGGCGATTATCGATCCCGACGATGCTGAAGCTCGCCAGAGAGCCATCGCACTGTGGCAGAAGGAACCTGGTGACGATCCTGGTCTGTGCCTGGAACTGGCCCGCACCCTCATCGATGTTCAACAGGCCGATAGCGCCTGCCAGTTGCTCGATTCTGTCGGTGCCATGATTCCTGACCCTCGCATTCATGAACTGCACGAGGAAGCCGCCTCCGCTGCTGGCGATCCTCATGGCAGTCACAAGGCGCGCTGGCGCCGAGCAGAATCGTTGCGAGCATGTGGCCAACTGGAACAAGCCGCAGCGCACTACGAATACCTTTCCAGGCAAGAACAACCCGAACCACTGCTGTCGCTTCGTCTCACCGAGGTCGCGATGCACCGTGGCGATGCCAACTCGGCAAGGCAGTACTGCCAACAGGCCCTGGTCGGACCTCAGGGAGATCCTCGTATCCTGGACGCCGAAACGAAAGAAGCCCTGGAGTTTCTCGCACAGGCTGCTGGAGCACCGTCCGATCTGCATCGTTGGATTGCCGACAATGCGCGGCGCATCGGCGATGTAGAACGAGAAGCGATTGCCCGACACCAACAGTGCCTGTCCCACCAGCAGGAGGCTGATCTGGTCGCTGCCTGCGAAGCGGCCCGCCGCAGTCAACTGCTGCAACCTGAAAACCTCGAAGTGGCACTGCAACGCGCACACCTGGAAGAACAAATCGGTGACATCCGGACGGCGATCTCGACCCTCGAACAAACCCTGGATCAACTCCCCGGCGGCCATCCACGGGAGCAAGAACTGATCGAGGCCGTGTTACAGCGTCATCGGAGCAGTCGCATCGCGTTGGAACGCTCTGTGCCCCTCACGAATGAAGGATCTGTACAGCAACGATCGATTCTTCTCAGACTGAGTTTGCTGTCGGTACTCGAGGGACAAAGAAGCACTGTTTCAGGCAAGCCAGATGCAAACCAACTGGTGGGCGCGATCCTGTCGGCACTGATCGATCCGGAGGAAAATCGTCTGTCCCAGCTGGAGGCGGTTGTGCAGCAACTCGATCAACAAGCCGATCCGCTGGTTCAACTGCTGCGAGAAGAAATTTGTGATGTCGATCCGGAACATCCGTTCCTGAAAACACCTGCAGCGGCACCTGCCGTGGCCGAATCCCGGCGCGTTGAAGTGGTACGCACCGGCCTCGGTGGGATCACCGAGAAACTCCGTCACGTCCAGGTATCGGATTCCTCGCCTCCGCCAGAGACCGCCGAGAATTTACCGGAGAAAAAAACACCCGATGCTGGCACTGAGGAATCTCAAATAGGAATTCAGACCGCTCTCGAGCGGCTCAGATCTTTGCGTGCCGTGGGCGCCGACGAGGGCGAAGACGACCCGACTCCAGTCACCGGGAGTTGCTCGCCGCAGCAGGCCGATGGAGACCTGACTGATGCTGCGGCTCGACTGGGTGCTCTCAGAGAAGACTAGAAGCAACCGTCCGCGCATCGAGGTTCCTGCGTTACGGTGCCAGTAAACAAAAAATGGAGGCGGCACCCGGATTCGAACCGGGGATGCGGGTTTTGCAAACCCGTGCCTTACCACTTGGCGATGCCGCCTCTGTCGTCTTCAACGACCCCGAGCAAGCGGATCCTAGGGATCCGAGCCCCGGAGGTCAACTTCCACTTCCAGGCCACCGCAGCGGCTCCCGGATGCGACACTGACCTGGCTACAGTAGGTGATTTCCGATCCAGATCGATCGGCATCGACTGCATCGAAATTCCATCGATGAAGTTAAATATACGCGACTGACACCAATGCCTGTTCCCTCACGAGCCACAGTTGCTGCCTGGTGGACTTCTGCTGCGAGATGAACCCCCTCGAAATCAACTGCTGGGTGTTTTGGACAAATTTGCCTTCATCTAGTGGCAGAATGCCAATTGACTGCCCTATCCCCCCTTCGCGGTATCAACACTATAATCGAGGTAAGAGGGGGGCCACCGGCCCCTGGAAGATAGGGATATTTGATTGCCCGGGGGGGCAATCGCACACGTGTTCGAGGAGACCCCGGCCCCCGCTGGGGATTCGCGCGTGTGATGGGAAGGGAGTGTCCTCGAGATGCACCGAAGGATTTTTTTACGGATCTACCCCGCCGTGATCTGTTGGTTAGCTCTGGCGACGTATGTGTCTGCTCAATCGGACTGGGTTCAGTTCAACAATGAGACGGCCATTCGCATCAATGCAGCCGGGAGTGTCAGTACCACTGACACGGCTGAAAAGGACTATATCTGGGGTGACGTCGATCAGGATGGAGACATCGATCTGATCGCGGTCCGCAAACAACCCTTCACTAGCGGAGGTGCCGGCGCATTTCGAACCAATGTGCTGTTCATGAACGAGAACGGCGTTCTCGTCGACCGGACATCCGAATATGCAAGTGCATCGGACGTCCCCGGCGATAACGGTTTCCTCACCCCCACCAATGATCGCGATGTGATCCTCGCCGATATCACCGGTGACGGTTGGCTCGACATCATCACCGCGGTCACCCTTTCCGATGGCTCTCCAAAACACATCGCCTACCCACGCGTTTACCGCAACCTGGGTCTCTCGGGCGGTCAATGGCAGGGTTTTCTGTATGAAGATGCACGCATCCCCCAGTTCGAGGGAAACACCGGTGGTTCACCGCACGCTCCTCGTTTCTGTTCGCTCGATGCGGGAGACATCGATAGTGACGGAGATCTGGATATCTATCTGGGTGACTATGATAGCGGTGGCGGCCAGACGCTCGACTTCAACGACCGTCTGCTGATCAATGATGGAAACGGTTTCTTCAGCGATCAAACCATCGCCAGGTTCAGCGGCTCCATCATCATCGGCGGCAGTCCGTTCCCGTTCCAGCAGTCAGCCTTCGGCATGGCATCTTCGATCCGCGATATCAATGGTGATGGTCACCTGGACATCATCAAGGACACTGCGCTCAATCCGCCACAGTACGTGGGAATCTCCTACAACAACCCCGCTGGAAGTGGTTCCTTCTCGGCGCACAAGGAGAGTTTCGCCAATATGGCGCCCTACCACGTCACCGTCGGAGATCTCAACAACGATGGTAGAAACGACCTGGTCGTCACCGATGACAATGCCGACTCTTTCCTGATCAACACAGGCAATGACGGCAGCGGGATGGCGAACTTTAGTCGTTTCTTCTACACCTTTGCTGGCGGCACCGGCGCCACCGGAGACGACGGCTTTGGCGGCAACTCCGTCATTGCAGATCTCGACAATGACGGCTGGAACGATGTGATCATCTCTGACGTCGACGTCGACATCTCTGGCTGTGCCCGTCGTATGCACATCTACCACAACCTGGGTAACGGTCCGAATGTCACCCTGCGCCAGGAGAATGATGGAGCGGCGTGGAGGCCCAACGGTGTCCACGACGTCGCCGTCTTCGACATCAATGGTGACGGCTGGCTCGACATGGTCATCGGAACCTGCACCGGAACCGAGGTGTGGATGAACGAGGCTCCCATCGGGCTCAATATCAGTTTCCCGGCAGGAACCCCCGATGCGGTTCCGTGCGAGGGTCAGGCAATCGTCACCGCCCAGATCGAGGCATTCGGTGGCGGAGTGGTGTCGGAGCCGAGCGTGACGATAAATGTCTCGGCAGACGGAGATCCTTTCGTCGCAACCGTGATGACACCGATTGGCAATGGCCTCTACGAAGGAATCCTCGATGGCACTCTGGCCACTGCCTCGATGCAGTGGTTCGTCAGCGCAGAGTTGACCAGTGGTCTCGCGCAAGTCAGCCAGACATTCTTCAATGTCCTGGCGGATTCAATTGACCGAGACGTCGATGACTTCGAAGCGGGCAATAATGGTTGGACCGTCGAGACCGATCCGAGCGTAAGCGCCGGAGCATGGGTACTGGTCGATCCGAACGGTACCAACAGCGGTGGAACTGCCTCCCAGCCGGAAGATGCTGCCAGTGGAGCCCTGTGCTGGGTCACGGGCAACGGAGCGGTCGGAGGAGCCGCCGGTACCGCCGACCTCGACGGTGGTCCAACGCATCTGATCAGCCCTACCTACAACCTGGCCGGCACCACGCCGATCATCAGTTTCAGCCTCTGGTATGCCAACATCGAATCCAATACGAACCAGCTCGACGACTTCGTCGTTTCCATCTCCGCCGATGCGGGAGTGACCTGGGCCACGGCACTGGTCGTTGGAGGAGCGCTCGGTACCTCTTCGAACTGGCAGACGTTCGAGATCCTGGTCAGTGACTTCGTCACTCCGAGCGCCAATATGGTGTTCAGGTTCACGGCATCGGATTCGCCGAATAACTCACTTTGTGAGGCAGCGATGGACGATTTCACCGTGGAAACGACGACCTGCAACGGTCAGGGGCCGCAGTTCAAACGGGGAGACGTGAACATCGACGGGAACCTCGACATCAGCGACGCGGTCTCGATTCTGCAGATGCTGTTCAACGGAACTGCAGTGAGTTGTGACGATGCTGCAGATGCCAACGACGACGGATCGCTGAACATCGCAGACGCCGTGGCAATCCTCAGCGCTCTCTTCGGAGGGGCTGGTAACTTGCCAGAGCCGGTCAACTGTGGGCAAGACCCGACTGATGACTCACTCGAGTGCGCAAGTGGCTGCATCTGATAGGAAACGCCACTTTCCGTCGGAATCGATCCGGCCGGGTGGTTTGTGAACAGACAGACACCGCCGAGCAGGACAAGCCACCCTCGGCGGTGCTTGTTTCGACCAGGACAGGACTCCCCATTATCGGGGAAAGAGAAGAGTTCTATCGAGCGAGGTGTGCTTGCGGACGGTCGGGGGACCGTCAGAGTGTTGTCGCATCGTGGGGAGTATCTGGGGTCCTGAACCCCTCGAGAATGCCCGCCTGGCTCAGGTGTTATTTGGGAGATGGGAAATGTTTGATCTGCTGAAGACGCACAGCGTGCGCCGATTCACCTGCTGCGGGATGGGTGCCTTCCTGCTGCTGATGGTCACATTACTCGTGGGAGTGACTCCACTGCTCCAGGGGCAGCAATTGCAACCGCGTATGGGGGATCCCATCGACGGTCTCACCCCGGATCAGTTGGATCGTTTCTTTGCGGGCAGGGATGAGTTCCTGCGAACCTTCGTCGAGGCGGATGGACTGGGCCCTGGATTCAATCAGGACTCCTGCGCCTCCTGTCACGCGAATCCCGTCGGTGGTGGTGGAAGCATCACAGTGACCCGGTTCGGAGCTGCAGACAAAGGAGAACCTTTTGATCCTCTGGCGTTCCTCGGAGGATCTTTGCTGCAAGCCAACGCCATCTCGGACGAATGCCTGGAGACGGTCCCGGCGGCGGCGACCGTCACCGCAGAACGGATCACTCCGTCGCTGCTCGGTGCCGGTTTGATCGAAGCGATCCCCGATGCCGACCTGCTGGCGCTCAACAACGGCGGTGTGGCGCACATGGTGCCGCTGCTGGAGGATCTCAATGGTCCACTGGTCGTCGGCAAATTTGGCTGGAAAGCTCAGGTGGGCACGCTGCTGTCTTTCAGTGGCGATGCCACCCTCAACGAGATGGGCATCACCAATAGCCTCGTCGGCATGGAGAATGCACCCAACGGGGACCAGGCCCTACTGGCCCAGTGTGATCTGGTCGCGGACCCGGAAGAGCCACTGGTCGACGGGGTGCTGTTCATCGAGCGCCTCACCGACTTTCAGCGCTTTCTGGCTCCCCCACCTCAGACTCCCAAGAGCGGTATGGCTGGCGAAGTGATCTTCAACAGCATCGGCTGTGCTAGCTGTCATATCCCGTCATTCACCAGCGGTGTAGCGCCGGAGGCAGCCCTTTCCAATATTACTTTTCGCCCCTACGGAGATTCCCTGCTCCACGAAATGGGGGGCCTCGGCGATGGCATCGTGCAGGGAGATGCTCTCGAACTGGAGATGAAAACTCCTCCGCTGTGGGGGATCCGAGTTCGTGGTCAATTGCTCCACGATGGTCGAGTACTGGTAAACAGCCTCAGTCAGGGGATCGATGAAGCGGTGTCGTGGCACTTCGGACAGGCTTTGGCGGCTCGCGAGGCGTGGCAACAACTTGCCGCTGGAGATCAAGATCTGGTCGTTTCGTTCCTGAACTCACTGGGACGAGCCGAGTTCGACATGGACGGTAACGGTTTCATCGGATTCGGTGATTTACCAGATTTCATCGATTGCTGGACCGGTGACGCACCGGGAACTTTCGATGCCGATTCCCCCTGCGCCGTCAGTGATCTCGATCAGGACGGGGATGTCGATAGCGATGACCTCGATGGACTGCAACTGGCCTACATGGACACCCCGGCCGATTGTGACGCAAATGGCACCTGGGATCTGATTCAGATTCTTCTCCAGGGCGGCGATGCCAACGGCGATGGCATCCTCGATGCCTGCGCGGGTTCGATTTTCCGCCGTGGCGATGGCAACGACGACGCCGGCGTCGACATCAGCGATCCCATCGCAGCATTGAGCATCCTGTTCGGCGGTGCGCCTGCGCCGACCTGCGAGGATGCCCACGACTCCAACGACGATGGCGCCTTCGACATCAGCGATCCCATCTACACCCTCACTTTCCTGTTCGGATCGGGGTTGCCGATGCCCGAACCTGGAAGTGTGAATTGTGGTCCTGACCCGTCAGTAGATACCCTCGAATGCGACTCTTACACCAGTTGTCTCTGATTCAGGGGTATACAACGGGGGTAATCAACCGATGAAAAAGAGGGGTGGTGCCATGAAGGCACCACCCCTCTTTTCGCGCGACCCCGCCCCGAAAGACACGTGATCACAAAGCCCACTCCAGAAAGGCGTAACTTCCTCCGAGGTCGATATCCGCACTGATTCCGGCGCCGTCGTCGGTGACATCGATGACGAGCGATCGGTGCCCGACTCCGATCAGCATTCCTGATCCCTGGCGAATCCCCGCTCGAATCGTCATTCCCTGGTAGGTTCCATCGATGTCGCCGTAACTGATCCACAGGCCGGCGATCTCCCCATCGAGTTCGATACTCCAGTTATTGCCAATCGGAGCCGAGAAGGTTGCTCCGAGACCGAACGAGGGTACCCACTCATCGATGCTCTCACTGGCAGACACTGGTACTGGTAGTTCAGGGCCCGTGGCCGTGAGGGTGGTACCGAGTTCCAGATGATCGACCCCCCAGATGTACTTCAGCAGTATCGGTCCGACTCCCAGCAACGCTCCCTTGCTGCGAAAAGTGGAGACTTTCGCGCGAAAATCACTCTGCAGGAGCGCGCCATCCGGGAACTCCTCTCCGGAGTAAACGAAGCCCCCCATCAGGGTATTGGAACCCATCGATGAGTAATCGAGAGTGGTCACCTCGAAGGTGCCCACTCCCAGATCCGCCTCGAGACCATAGACCCAGAAACCCTCACGAGATGTGAGGCCGAGAACATCCTCCAGATCGAGATCGAGATCGAGATCGTCCAGATCGGAAGCCCGAATCGAACCGCCCGGTTCCGGTTCCCAGTTCTCAGCGCGAAACCGGAACATCCCGGCTCCACCGGCACCACAACCCGACAGCATGATCGAGCACAACAACAGGGTCACGCTCAGGACGCACAAGTGTTTCTGGATGGCGTTCATGGGGCTCCTTCCGACCATGTTCTGGCGGAAAAAGCATATCCGGAATCGCAATAAACGACCAGTGTGGGTACATTGGTCTCGCCCTGAACTGTGGTGAGGATCATTCTCGCGCGGGGGCGAGTGGCGGAACTGGTATACGCGGCGGACTTAAAATCCGCTCCCCGTTCGGGGATCCGGGTTCGACTCCCGGCTCGCCCATCTCTCTTTTTAGACGATCTCCTCCATCGATTCAGTCGATCAAGGGTGATTGGGAAGACCTCCTCAGATCATCCGGCCAGGTTTTCTCCGGTCGATCCTGTCACACCACCTCGCGATCACTTCTGAGGGAAGAAGCAGTCCTGGAAAATCTTCTGGAACTCTTCCGGCTCTCGAGAAGTGGCGAAGTAGTAGCACACCGATTCAGAGGGACAACAGAAGACCGCGAGGTTGCGACCTTCCATGGCACACTGAAGCCCATCGATCTCGCCAGGGGAACTGGGACTGACGAAAAAGGAGAGGGGTTCCCGCCCGAGCAGATAGAAGACCTTGGCGATGCGAAGATCGCCGCACTGTTCGAAGGAAACTCCCTGCAGCGTTGCCGTCTCTCCGATGCAATCCTGCAACCGATCCAGATCGAACAGCCGCACCTCGGTACCCAGTTCCTTCGCCATGAAGGCGGCCATCTTCTCGGAGCCATCGAACCGCCACTCCGGACTCGCCTCACCATTGACACTCCTGAGGTGCGAATCAAACACATGGGTCGAGACCATCGCGTGGAGATCCTGATTTTGTCCGGGGAAGAAGTGATTGAAGGAGGAGAGGAGCACGAAGAGGAAGGCCGCGGCGATGGCAAAGGGGAGCATCTTTCGCCCGGTCCATCGCGGATAAGACCGCTGCCTTCCGGCCTCGATGGCAATCGACTGCCGGACCCTCGCCTCGAGGTCTTCAGGGACTCGAGGTCGCTGTGCCTTGGTCTTCACCAGTAGTTTGATGTGCTCGACGGCCTTGGCGGCATCGGCGCACTTGGGACAGAGGGAGACGTGCGTGTCGACTTCCTCGCTAAAGGAGCCTTCCAGCTCGCCATCGACCCACTCGTGGAGTCGTTCTCTATATCGCATACAATCCTTCATGAGCCCTTATTCCTTCTGTTATTCGCGCCCATATCCCAACTCATGGGCGTAATTTACCAAGCGCTCCTTCAGAAACGCCCGTCCTCTTGAGATCCTGGAACGAACCGTACCGATGGGTACATCCAGCACCTCCGAAATTTCTCCGTAACTCAAACCCTCCAGATCACAAAGCAACAGAGCTTTGCGGAAGGGTTCTGGAAGTTCTAGCAAGTAGCGATTCACTTCGTCTCCGAACAGATCGAGGAAGGTTTCCTCGTTCTCGATGCCATCACGCTCGAAGACCTCGATCGAACGTCGTGGAGAATCCACCGCCAGTTCCTCGACCGCAGAACTATGATGCGGACGTCGGGCCTTTTCACGGTACAAGTCGATGAAGTGATTCTTGCAGATCCTGAACAACCAGGACTTCGCGTTGCTTCCGGCGCGGAAACGATCGAAAGCCTTGAAGGCCTTCAGGAATGTATCCTGGACCAGATCTTCTGCCTGTGCCCGGTTCCTCGTCAGACCCAGGGCGAAGCGGAAGACGTCATCGACGTGAGGAAGGGTGATCTCCTCGAAGAGATTCCGTTCTCCTCGACTTCCTTTCTCACTCATGGATCCTCCTTAGAGCGGGCGTGCTCCCTCTACAGGCTAATCCCGGCTCGAGTTCTCCCGAGACCGAAAATCACCCTCTACGGGACCGGACGAGGATTCTGCTGCTCCAGTTCCTACTTTTTTTGCAAGGCCCCAGATGGCCAGATTCGCCACATCCTGGCCTGATTCCGCCCACATCCGCTCCCAATCGATCGCCTCTGGATCATAGATCTCGGCCATCAGCACCCGCGGCAGGCTCCAGCGCTCGCTGGCGAGTGCTGCTGCTGAGAAAGCCTGCCACTGCTGGGCTTCCAACGACTGCAGAAACTGCTGGTGAGCCTGCCGGCGTTTCCCGGCCAGCAATCCGTCTCGATACTTGCGTAGAAGGCGGTTGAGACGCAGTTCATCATGATATCTGAGTCGGTGACGTGTGCTTTCATCTCCATCTTCGCCGTATCTTGAAACCAACCACTCCTGAGCCAGACGATTTCCGAGGAAGGTCGCCAATCCCTCGTTCCATTGCGCGTTGCTCGGCATGTGAATGGTCCGGTGAACCAGTTCGTGGAGCAGCGTCGTTACCCATCGATGCTCGGGAAGTTCCAGCAGCGATGTGAGCATCGGCTCTGCAAACCATCCGAGACTGCTCCATGCCTCGACTGCCATCACTTCCGACTCCCAGCCAAGAGTAATGAGTTGATTGGCTTCTTGTTGGGCATGATCACGGAACCGATATCCCTTGTAGGGAACCTTTCCCACCAGAGGAAAACTCCAGTGGTGAAGGCTCATCGTATTCGGATCAGCGGCCACCACGATCCAACTGACGGGGCCCGCAATCGAATCGATCCGTTGGTAGGCATTCCCGACCTGTAGCCCGCGCATACGGGCAAAATCCAACACGTCCGGTAGTAGTTCGAGTTGCGACCGCAACCTCGAACTCTCATCCAGATCACTCATCACCTGTTGGTGGGGTCTGGAGGAGGCGAGTCGATGGGTCACCGCGCTGGCATTGGAGGCGATCCAGGCGGTATGGCAGCCGCACATGCAGATCAACATCCCCAGCAGGAGAGAGCACAGAAAACCGCGGTTTCTGAACGGATTACGGGTTTTCATCGAATGTCGGGAAGGGACGGTGGAAGAACCCATCGAAGATGTCGGTGAAGCCGAAGTATTGCTCATCAAACTCCGGTTCTCCTCCCGGACCCTGGTAGATCGCCCCCGACTCTCCCAGCGGGATCATCGATTCGATCCGTACCGGCCCACCGGGTCCCACTTCCACCACCTGAGCATAAGTGGATCGATCGAGCCAGGGTGAACTCCACACCTGCCCCACCACCGATCCCACATAATCGATGGTGGCACGCTGGTGATTCCAGGGACGTGGACCGAGTTCCGCAAGAGTATCGTCGAGCGCAAGTATGATGATTCCGGTGGCGTCGGTCGGTTTCGGTATGGAACTACGATTCTGGAACCAGTCGATGCGGTTCTCGAGTACCGCACCGGATCCGGGCAGTGCCCGGATCAGTACGTTGAAGAGCAGGTTTCGATCCTGATTGGTGTAGAACAGGCTCTCGGTGTCGAGTTCATCCTCGAAGGTCAACTCGAGTGTTCGGCTGATCCAACGATCCTGCAGCAGCCAGGCATCCGCATCCAGTTCGCCAGTGGTCCAGGCATCCGGTCCACCTGCCGGGAAGTAACCATCCCACTGTTCCATCAACATCAAAGCCTCGAGGCGTTCCAGGTCGAGATCGGATTCGACCGCATCGACGAAGGCATCTTTGACGAAGAACCAGCGATTTCCGCCACTGCGGCCCAGATCGCAGCAATCGGTTGCACTGACCTCTAGCGCCAGGTCGCGCACGAACTCGAAGGAGAGAGGGCCCTCTTCCACCGCATCGGCGAGCCGATCTTGCACCGCATGTGCTCGATGAAACCGCCCGTAGGCATGGATAGGATTGGCGCCACCAGCGGGCCCTCCACCCGCTTTGTTGTTCCAGCCGCCGATCCATCCGCGTTGAGGGTTCCGAACCGTCTTACGCGGCTTGTAGGTAACAGGTTGCGTCCATTCCATGGTGCCGTCACCGAGCTGGGGCAATCTAGGATCCGCATCCGGGGGGCGGACCGGATCGAGTCCCGCCATCCAGTACCCGACATTGCCCCGTCGGTCTGCATAACAAACGTGAAGGCTGACACAGAATCGATCCATCGCGTCCGCGAAATCATCGATGTTGCGAGCCGTGATGTAATCCAGATTCACATCGATGGTTTTGAGTTCCTTTTGCCAATGAGAATACTTCCACGCCGCAACAGGTCCTTCTAGAATATCCGGATTGAGGATCAGCGGTGCGACTACCGGACCGTGCTCGGTGTGATAGATCGGCAGCGTCAACACCGCACCTTCATTGTTGAGCGGGATGTACTCGATCCTGTGCAGGAAGATGTCCTCAGCATCATCGATGTAGATGTCAACGGTATGAGCGTGGGCCACCTGGCCTGACCATGCATGTTGCGGTGAACGGCCGATGATCATCCCCGGAAGTCCAGCCAGCGCCATCCCTGAAATCTCGATCCCCGCACCTTTCAGTGAACCCTCGACGATGAGGCCAGGCGCATTGAAACCCATCTGTGGTCCCGAGTAGAGGATTGGATTTCCTGACTCGGTGAGGTCTCCCGAGACCACCCAGGCGTAACTTCCCATGCGAATCGTGGAGCCGAGTTCCGCAAGTCTTCTGGTCGTTCCGGCAAATACGTCATCGACCCTGTCTCGCAGGGCACGAAGGTTCTCGATCTGGTACTGCCCCGGATGAGGAACCGGAGGCGGATTTGAGCCTGCAAATGGAATCACGAAGTCCTCGGGGGGAATCATCGTCGGAGCTTCGGGATCATCGAGCCATCGAAGATCATCGAACATCTCCATTCCATCGATCGGGTGTTCATCGAGCAACTCCGCCAGCAATAGAGCATTGTCCATTTGATGAGTGGAGAGCGCCTCCGAATCGAAGTTTCTCAGCAAGGTCACCTGGAGCGCCATCACATCCGTGATGGTCCAGAGATCGGGAACGAAATCGAGTTCGTAAAATTCATAGGGAAGTAGATCTGGATTCGCAATCACATCTTCGATGCGTCGATTGAGCCCATCGATATAAGCCAGCGCAACAAGCTGTCCCACTTCGGAAACCTGGGAAAAACCATCTTCGAGTTCCTGCTCCGAATATCCAAGCAGTCGGATGGCGATATCCGTGTTGAGTTGGCTGGGTCCGAGGATCTCGGTGAGTCTACCCGTGCATAACCTCCTGAAGAATTCCATCTGCCATAACCGGTCGGTGGCAACGGCGTAACCAAACGCCTCGTACAGACCGTACAGATCTCCACCCTCGATGAACCAGACTCCCTGATCATCCCGGCTCACCGTTACATCCGGGACCTCCGGACAGACCGGATAACTGTCACACTCACCGATGGAGGAGATTGCGCAGTAGGGATATGGATGCCTTGGTGGACCGCCATCCATCAGTCGATAAGAGATGATATGCGCAGCATCTGCGAGATCGACCACGCCATCGGCATTGGTATCGCGGGCGGCGGCACACTCTCCTCCCGGTCCTCCCAGATAAAGATGCTGCAGCAGCCAGATCCCATCGGCGATATTCACCCGTCCATCGACATTGGCATCGCCTCGCAGGAATGGAATGTCCGCCGCAGGAACAAATCCCCCGGTGAAGGAGAAGAGCACCATGAATAGGCACATCGACAGGCGGAACATCCGGAACACCTCCTTGGCGTGGTCTATTCTAACGCTGGAAACAGCCAGAATCAGCGCTACGACCCTCGGTTCCTGAGTCCCACGGCGCTGGTAGAATGGCATCCGGGTCCAGATCCTGAAAAGGCTCCCACCATGGAGGTTACTCTGATGAAGAAATCGTCCTTCGCTGTGTTTCTCATCTCAGTGATGACGCTCTCCCTCAGCGCTGGAGAACCGATCGAGACCGCATTCGTGAACTCCTCGATCACCGTCGTCGGTGGCGAACTCGGAACGGTTGCCGATCTGATCAATCCACTGCTCGATAGCACCATCATCGGAGGCGGGATCCGCACTCTACTCGAGGTGAGACTTCTCGATGATCCGACGATGCAAAACGATCCGGAAATCGAGGTCGCTTCCTTCCCTGGAATCGATGTCGATGGAAATCCTGACAACGACTTCGATGGAGACAATCTCTACGAGGTAGACCCCATCGGACTCGATGATGATGGCGAACCGATCACCATCTTCACCCCCGGCTCGATCACAGACGGTAATATCGTCGCAGGCCCCGCCGATCTCGATCTCGGTGGTGGCCTCGTGATCCCCGGGGCGATTCTCGAGGGTAGCATCGCTGTTGGTGGAACCTCCCTCGACACGTCGGTCATCTCGGCCGCGGTACCGGTCGCAGTCTTCGATGCGATTCCGGCTCCAGCACCCTTCAACGGGTTTCCCTTCAACTTCGATACCCTGACCCAGGTGTTGGCGTTTTTCGGCGTTGATCCAGATGTCGATCTCGATGGAGACGGCATCTTCGATGCTTACTCGGTCGATTTCGTGCTGAACTTCGTCTCCTGCCAGATCATCTATCCGGCAACGGAAATCTCTTTCCAGCGAGCTGACATCAACCTGGATGGAGCCGTAGATATCGGCGATGCGGTCAACCTGCTCGGATACCTGTTCGTCGGAGCAGACGAACCAGGATGTCTCGATGGGGCCGACGCCAACGATGATGGAGCCGTGGACATCGGTGATCCGATCCTGATTCTGGGATATCTCTTCACCGACGGGATTGCTCCCAGCGAACCCTTCGAGAAATGCGGGACGGATCCAACTGCAGATTCCATCACCTGTGAGGTCCCGCCCGCTGGTTGCTAGCACCATCCGCGCTCCCGAGAGCTCAGAGTTGGTCGCGCTGCAACTTGCGCATTACCCGTTGAATCACGGCATCGAGTGCCTGGAGAAATGCGGATCGATCGCCATGATCGAACGGCTCTGGACCCGAGGTGGGAAGCCCCAGTTCACGCAGATGAGTGGCCAGATCCCGGCGTGCCAGTGCCTCTCCCACCGAGTCCTCGTCATGAATACGTCCACGTGGATTGACCACCGTCGCTCCCGCGGCCACGCAGCGGGAAGCCAGCGGAATGTCTCCGGTCACAACAACCGATTCTGCGTTACAGTTCTCGGCGATCCAGTCGTCGGCCGCATCAAACAGTTTCGGCACCACTTCGAGACGAAATCCCTTGCCCTGCGGGATTCTCATCGAATGATTCGCCACGAATGTGATCTGGAGGCCAAGTCTACGCGCTACCCGCGCGGCCTCATCTTTTACAGGACAGCCATCAGCATCCACGATGAGACGAGGCACCTGTTGGGACGGCTCTGGACAGTTCAACTGTGTTCCCTCAATTGACACGGAGACAGCATGCGAGTTCAGGGGCTCTGGGGATCTTGGCTCTCCTTCTGGCTCTCCTTCTGGCTCTCTTCCTGGCTCTCTTCCTCGGTCACGGGTTCCCCTGCATCCGCTGTTGAACGCAGTTGCCGAGCGATCTCGAGCAGTCTGCCGGAAAGTGCACCGACATCCGAGGTGGGAAGATCACAAACCTGATCGACACACAAAAATGCCCGGGGAGAATCCTCGCCAGCGCGGTCCTGTAGCAACGAAATCACCTCGGCTGCCTTGACCCCCGACTCCCCGGAGGGCCTGAGCGCCACCACGCAGAAGGGAATCGGTGACTCGATGGCAGCCTTCAGCAGAGCTCGAGTTTCCTCTCGACTTGGATCTCCGACCACTGCTACGGCAGGGGTGGCGCGGACGAGTGCCTGGACCGCCAGCAACAGTTCAGCTGATCCGGTCGGATAGGGACCGATCGAACGAAGCCCCGCAGCGATGATGTGTTCGGCGTGGAAGCGGTACTGGCCTTCTCCGGTCAATTCGTGCAATCGCAACAGACACCTCGCCACAGTGGCATTTCCCGAGGGAATCGCACCATCAAAAAACTCTCTGCGCCTGCCGAGCAAGACCTCGGCTCCTGCGGGTGCTTCGTACAAACCCTCGTCCTGCTCGAGCGGACCGAAATCGCGCAGGATCAATTGCCAGCAGCGTGCGGCTTCGGCAACAAAGTCGGGCCGAAAGGTGGCTTCATAGAGATCGAGACAGCATTTCATCCAGAGAGCAGCATCCTGAAGCGTAGCGGGGTTGCCCGCGATTTCACCATCTCTGCGGCGAAGAAAGCCATCATCGTTGACGAGAGAACCCTTGAGTGATGCGTAGGCTCCTACCGCCGCTTCGCGGAACACCGGCTCATCGAGCAAAGCCGCGCCTCGAGCCAGTGCCGAGATCGCCAGAGCGTTCCAGCCGAGAACCACTTTCGGATCTCGCTTCGGAGCGACGCGATGACTCCTGTGTTGCTCCATCTTGTCAATTCCCTCGGAGAACCACGTCTCTGCCACTTCCATCTCGATACCAAGAGATTTGGCGGCACCTTCGAGAGTCGTCGCTCTTCGAGGAACACTTTCTTCTCCCCCCTCGAAGTTCCCGGGGCTGGTGATACCCAGCACCGTGCACAAAAGAGCGGCACGCTCTTCTCCGAGCAACTCCTCGACCTGCTCTGGGGTCCACACGTAATAGGATCCCTCGACACCTCCCGAATCTGCATCCCAGGATCCTGCAAAGGAGCCATCCTCGAGCCGGAACTGGCGCAACATCGCCTCCAGGGTCGCTCGACCGTTGGAGTAGAGTCCAGCGTCGCTGGTCATCCGTCCGACCTCGAAGTAACTCTCTGCAAGTGATCCCTGGTTGTAGAGCATCTTCTCGAAGTGTGGCACCTGCCACTCTGCATCGACGCTGTAACGGTGAAAACCACCCCCGACCTGATCATAGATGCCGCCGGCGGCCATCGCGCGCAACACCGAAACACCCTGATCGATGGCCCCTTGGTCCCCCCGCATCGTCCCTTCCCCGACCAGATACTGAAGCAGCCGAGGCGCAGGAAATCGTGGCGCCTTCCCGAACCCTGCTGGATCCGGCGTGTAACTGTCCGCGGCTCCCGTGAGACCTCCATTCAGATATGCCTCCGGCTCGATTCCCTCGAAGACCCGCGCCGATCTCTCTTCGAGACTCCTGGTCAGGCCGATTGCATTGTCGATGACCTTCTCCCGCTCCTCACGCCAGACCCGATCGATGGAACTCAATATGTCCATGAAACCTGGCCTGTTGAAACGAGTCCTCGGCGGGAAGTAGGTTCCACCGAAAAATGGGGTCAGATCCGGCATCAGGAACACGGAGAGGGGCCAACCTCCTCTTCCTGTCATCGCCCTCACTGCATCCATGTAGACATCATCGACGTGAGGAAGATCTTCACGGTCGACTTTTATCGAGATGAAGTTCTCGTTGAGGAAAGTGGCGATCTCCTGGTCGGAAAACGACTCTCGCCTCATCACATGGCACCAGTGACACGACGAATATCCGATGGAGAGAAAGATGGGACGATCGAGAGCTTGAGCCTTATCGAATGCATCTTGACCCCAGGAATACCACTCGACGGGATTTTCAGCATGTTCGCGCAGATAGGCGCTGGGGCTTTTCGCCAATCTCCAGCCCCCATGCTTCGGATCTGAGTCAGGTTCGTCTCCGGGTAATGCGAGACAGAAGAGGGTGCAAAGCATCCAGGTATTCATCGATGACCTCCAGCGCTTTATCTTAGTTGGTCGAGCCTGTCGACGTGAGAGGATCCTCCCAAAGCGAGAAAAATCTCGTTTTTACCACTGGAACCGCTCTTCTCTCACTGTTTCGAAGTACCTTGCTCGGGTACTACAACTTCGCCATAAAAGAGCCAGCCAGGGCGATAGTCTCTCTCCAGTTCCGTTCCAGTGAGAGCCGCACGCACCATCTCGATGGGAATCGAGTTGTTCTGAAGAACTCGGTCGTGGAATTCTTTATCGGTCATCTTGCCCGAATCGACCAGTTCATCGTGGAGTGCCATCAGTTGCAAACCTCCGAGCATGTATGCCGCCTGATAGAGGGGACCATAACTACCGCTCACAGAGCGCCGCACCTCGGCAGTGGCATTGTTTCGTTCGTGACCAACGTTTTCGATCAAGAAATCGATGGCTTCCTCGGCTGTCATCTTTCCAAGGTGATAACTGAGTGAGAAGATGATCCGTGCACAGCGATGGGTACGCCAGAACAGCATCCCCACGCGATTCTCGGCGGATTTCGCAAAGTCCTTGTTCCACAGCAACATCTCCCAGTACAGAGCCCACCCCTCCGACCAGAAAGGAGTGCCGAAGGCACCACGATGAGTCCTGTGACGGCTGGTCATGAACCCTTGAAGATGATGTCCGGGAATCAACTCGTGATGAACGGTGGCACGGGCGAAATGTCGATTGTTTCCCCTCATGCTCATCAACTTATCGGCATGGTCCATCTCGTGAGTCGGAAACGCGACCCGAATCGTTTCACCACCGAGAAAGTAAGGACTGAACTTCTGGCTCTCTGCCGACAACATCTCCATCCGCCACGTTTGCTTGCACAGATCTGGAATCGTGACCAGATCCCGTTCTTCCAGAAATGCCACCGCCTCGTGAGCGAGATCCCGGATCAACTCGGGTTGCTTGCCAGGCTCTACATGCATCTCCTTGACGTGATCGAGAGCCGCACGCCAGTCTTCCCCGAATCCCAGATCTCGCGAAGCTCGTAACATCTCTTTTCTGCACCACTCGAACTCGGTTCGGGCAATTTCGATCAACTGCTCGGGAGAATAGGCGATCATTTCATGTTCGAGCATGCTCAGCAGTTCATCTCTGCCGACTGGATCTCCGATGATGGGAGGATCATCCGGATCGGTGATCCCGACCACCTTCTTACGAATGAACCCGGAGTATTCCTCGAGGGATTTATCGACCGCCCTATAGGGCTTCTCTACCCACCAGCTAAAAAGCGGGTCGTATCCGGAATAGAAGCGGTACCAGCCCGACAGGGTTCGCTGGAGACGATCCACCATCCCGGCACCACGATGAGCAACAGAAGGATCGATGGGAGCCTCCTCCATCTTCTTTTCGATGGCTTCTCGTGCTTTTTTGACCGCCTGTTCGAGACCGGAAATGGTCAATGCGAGTTTTTCTGCATCGATGGATTCGATCCTGCGGCGCTTTTGCTGCAGATCGATGATGGTCGAGGAGAAGGGGACAAACTGTCGAATCTGTTCATTCTTGGTCATGTCATGTTCGATGGACCGGAGACGATAGCGAAGATCATTCTGAAACAGCACGTGATCGATTCGTTCATCCTGTCCGAGTGCTTCGAAATCAATATCGTCGAGAACCTTGACCCAGTGCTCCAGATATTCACGGTTTTTTTCGGAAGCCAGCGGCGACATCGGCGCATCGTAAAATCTCTGGATGTTTCGGCGATCCACTGAAAAGAGTTCGATCATTCCCCGCAGTGGTGACAGGGTTCCATCGGGATTGCCCCCCGGGTGGTCGCCGGACTGGATTGTTTTCGAATCCAACGAAGTCGATGCGGTAATACCCAATTTCCCTGGAACCAGAACACAGGAGACGAGCAACAGTAGCACCAGGATCAAGGTTGCATGGATTTTCATCGATGGTTCCTTCCGGCAAATCTCGAGTATCGGTCCAGTCTAGAGACCACGGACTCGACTACAACAGCACAAGAGCGCATCACTCAGACGATAGCGGTTATGTGTCGATGGTCAGGCGAAGAGAGTCACCTGGCAACCTCCAACTTCTCAATGAAGTGGAGAGAAGAAAATAACGAAGCAGGGGGGCAATCTGCTGGGGAACCTCTCGCGGCTCCGACCTGGGAGACTGTCCCCCTGCTCAAGTACTCAACTCACGAAATTTACCTATGCCTGAACGCGTTCCTTCTGAGCAGCAAACATCGAAGCAAAGAAAGAACCACAGAAGCCCGCCAGTCCGGCCGCCACGTAAGGGTCAAGAGCGCCACTGACCTTGTTCACGATGAACCAGGCGACCACTGTGACGATGCCGCCGATGATCCCGGTGTATGCATTTTTCCCGAGATTGTTGTTCATTCCCCGTCTCCCCTCTCACCCGGAGGCCAACCCTCAGGGCGAAAGAACTTTACGAAACTTTTACCATTGCTGTCAAATCGTCTAAACCCGACTTGCTGATCGATTTGTACGCAAACAGGCGTTTTTTGACAATACGGTCCGATGCGGTCCTATCTCCGGATTCTATCTTCCTGCAATTCAAGCGGGCGGATCGTCACCACGGGGGCGACGAACTGGAATCCCAAAGAAAGGGAGGTCTACATGACCAACCTCTATATGCCGAAGAGTTTCGCCCCATTTCTCTTCATCTTTTCTCTCCTGACGGTTGCCACTTTTTCTACCAGCAACCTTTCTGCTCAAGTTCACATGACCAACCTCGGAACCAGGGGGCTCGAATTGTCGCTGGAGATGACCCCGACCAGTGATGGCAACTACGTCACCGTCGGTCCTGTTATTCGCAGGTCACTCACAAGTGGTGCCGCGGTCGGGATCGACATCTATCTGAACAAGGTGGATGGTAGCGGAGCATTGATCTGGTCGAGCCAGATCGCCCAGATCGGGCCCCAGGGAATCGGCAACAGTTTCCCGCTGTCTGTCACCGAAACCATCGACGCCACCGGCGTCGTCAGTGGATTTGCGGTTACCGGCATGCTAGCTGCAGCAGGGAACCAGGAGCCCGTTTTCATCGTCACCACAGACAACAACGGCATGCCAACTCGCTACAACAGTTATGGTGGAATTCTCCCCGCGGCTGGCGCCAATATTGGAACGATGGCCGGTTTCGGAGCTCAGATCATCCAGAATCACCAGGGACAACTGGTCGTCTGCGGATCGGTTCTACTGGGTGATATGGGGTTCGATCCCTTCATCGTCGGACAGGTACCCTTCATCCTGGTCGTGGAGCCAGACCTGAGTTTGAACTTCCTTCGTCTCTACCATGACGTTCGTTACATCAACAATCTGTTCGGATTCGATGTCAGGAGCCACTTCGCTGACATTGAAGTGATCCTCCCAAACGCCAATAACACTCTGCCGGAAGGATACGTGGTAGTGGGTACTACCCAGAAGATGGATGAGCCCCTCAGGGAGATCATCGTCATGCGCACCGATCTGGCTGGTAACCCGGTCGCGGTAGGTGTGTACGGTCCCGAGAACGGCAACTCCCGGGGCACCGCCATCGAGGTCACCTCGACAGGTGATCTGGAGGTCGCTGGTCTCGTCCGAGACGCCACTGGGCTGCCGGCGGTCACTCGAGTACTGAAGCTCGATCCGGTCCTTTTGAACATTCTCGATCAGGATCAGTACTACGGCTTCACCACGCTCGGTGATATTCGCGAAACCGCCAACGGCGATTTCCTGCTCAGCGGACGTGGTACCTTCGATGCCGATGGGGCCATCCTGAGAATCCAGAGTGACGGCACCCTCGTGTTCGGAAACGGATACGGAGGACCGAACGTCGAACTCTTCTGGGATACACACGAGATGCCCAACGGCGACCTCTATGCCAGCGGTGTCACCACCACCTGGTGCCTGGGCCCTGCCGATGAATATCTCACACGCGCCAAGTCGGACGGCACGGTTCCCGGCTGCAATGTGTATGCGCTCAACATCGACCCCTATACTCCCAACGACGCACGCCGGGAAACCTGGATGGAGATACAGGATCTCGACAAGGTCATCGATCACGGCTACGAGGATCTGGGACCAGATACCCGCGTAAGGCGGATCTGCCCGGTCATCATCATCGTCCACCCGTGGCCGTGGGATTGGTTCATTCGCGCTGACTTCAACCGTGATCTCGTCGTCGACATCGCGGATGTGGTCTCGAACCTGAGCCACCAGTTCAACGGAGGCGAAGCAGCGGTTCCAGAAGAAGCTGCCGACGCGAACGGTGACGGTGTGGTCGACATCAGCGATGCGATTTTCGGACTCGCGTACCTGTTCAATGACGGTACGGTGCCACCGGCACCCTTCGAGGCACCAGGTCCGGATCCGGCCAACAACCAGGGCAACATCTTCGTACTGGAAGAACTGCCGCAGGCACTCGCTGGATTCAACTTGATGATGCAACTGCTGGAGTTAGGGCTCTAGGCACCTGAGTTACTGCAAACGCATCACGAAAAACTGCCTCGCCGGTTGAACCGGCGAGGCAGTTTTATTGTGGAAATCCTCATCGGTTTGTCAAACCCCCAGCAGTTCGGGCAGCACCTCGGTGAGCAATTGATCCGCTTCGGCTGCGTTGTTGCCGATTCCGATCACGTCGAACTTTCCCGACAAAAGCAGCGGTCCGACGTTATAGAGTAAAAACTGACCTTCACCGGTACGAACATCGTAGAGACGATCTCCGATTCGATCACAGATCTCCGTGAAAGGAACACCGATCAGATTCTCGTGGATGAAATCCTGCGCCCGATACGCCGGCCGTTTGCCAGGAATCACCCGATCGACCAGATGCATCGGAGTACTGGTTCCTCCCCAGCGTCCGTTGCATTCGGTGATCCTCAGCACCGGATCGTCCTCGGGATCCCCCACAATCAGATGATCGAAGGAACAGCGCCCGACGTAACCGAGTTCCTGGAGAGCCATGACAACGGGGCGTGATTGACTGACGAGAGCATCGTTGATGGATTTCGGATGATTCGACGGTCGACTTCCAACGAACAGTTTCTCTTCCCCCTCGAGGATCTGTTCGTAAATCCCGTCGATCCGGGGAGCGCCATTGCCCCGGGGAGGAATCCACCATTGCGTCGAGGGAGAAAGATCGGTCTCCTCCCAGACACAGACGATCACTTCCTCTCCCTCGGGCCAGTCCATCGAGGCGAGAGCATCCGAGACCAACTTCTCCAGCGCCGAATCCCCAAGACCGACAAGATCCTCGCAATGAAGCAGTCGATTGCCCATGGCGGAAGCACAACGCGGTCGCTTGAGGGCGATCCGGACGCCTTCCGAGGAGATCTCCCGGATACGACCAACCAGCGTCGAAACATCTTTTGCGGTCCTGGTGACAACAAGCGCCTCTTCCCCCAGCACATCTGCGACCAGTTCCGAGAAAAGTGCCTTGTCGTTGGCAACCCACATCACCTCCGGAGGAGGTGAAACCATCTGGACGCAACAGCCGGAATCGGATGAGATCATCTGGGCCAGTGCCCATGCATCCTCGATTCCCATGTAAGGCTCGATCAATAATCCGGAGGACTCACGGGTTTTCTCGACGAGGCGCTGGTAGGTCGCTCCAACTTTGCACCCATTCGCAACCTCCAGGGCACCATTTTCGGGGTGTGCGAAAACGTGTTCCGGAGAGCCGAGACCGAGGTACTGGCGGCAGTAATTTTCGTATCCAGCAGCAGGTTCTGTGACAGTGGCGAAGAGATCGCCATCACCGCAGCGAATTCGGGCCCGGTGCTGGTATTCATCCACTCCCTCGACACCGCTGAGAAAGGGAATTCCTGAAACGTCGTCGAGGTGAAGGGTCGGCAATTCACGATCACCGTCCCACTGATGAGAAGCCCACATCTCGGTGGCAGCGGTCAAACCATGTCTCTCGGAGTAGGCACGCGCCGCCCTCGAGATCATCTCCGGGTCTATCTTCGAAACACTCTCGGCAACCATCGTCGTCGCCTCCTGCACTTCAAGTCCTTCAGATGGGTCACTTCGCCGCCTGGTTACTTCTCATCCTCCTCATCGGCCGTTTACCGGCTGAAGTTCACCGGTTTCAAAATTCCCGTTCCAGAACTGCTCGGATTACCGGACCACCCACCCCCAATCTCATCCTCCCATAGAATCATCGACCTTCAGATCCGTTATTCCCTGCGTGGGATCGGCGTTGACCACACGGACACGCGCAAACCGTAACGATGCATCGATGGTGAAAGTGCACCGGGCTGTTGTATCTAGAGACCTGACTCATTCGAAACTCTGGTAAGGAATCGTGCCGAAGCGTCATGGTGCAGACGCGAAACCGTGACATCCGAGGGTCCCCTTCCCCTTGGTCGGCAGCATACCCCACTCCTGGAACCGATTCCTCCGGCTATCTGGACCTTGTTCTGCTGCTGGAAGCTGCCATCTTTCGAGGAGGGAGGTGCGGTGATATTGCGCTCATTCTCTCGAGGCTGGCTGCTGCTGGCGGTGATCGCCTTGATCGTGGCGGGTTGCAAGACGGTAGCCCCGGATCGATCCGTCTCGCCTGTAGTCAAGAAGCCCAGCCGGATACTGTTTGTCGGCAACAGTTTCACCTTCTGGCGCGGTGGACTCTGGACCCACATGAAACAACTCTCCGATGCCATGACTCCTCCGCTGGGATATGAAACATCTGCGGTGGTCAGAGGTGGAGCCTCGCTCGAGGTGATGTGGAATCGGACCGATGCCGCACAGCAGATCGCTACCGGCAACTGGGACGTGGTGATCCTGCAGGAAGATCTTCCCGAGACGAATGTCGATTCGTTCCGAGAATACTCGCGTAAGTTCGTGCAAGCAGTGAGGGATGCCGGGGCTCGACCGATCCTGTTCATGGCGTGGGAATATGATCGTCTCAACTGGATCTCGCTCGATGAGATCATCGCCGCCCATCGAGAAATGTCTGCCGAGTTAAAGGTCGAGGTCGCCCCTGTCGGGCTGGCATGGAGAAATTCTCGTTCGGCAAAACCCGATCTCGACATGTACGCACGAGACCAGGAACACCCCAGCGTTGCCGGAATGTATCTGTCACTGATGGTGATCGAGGCCACCATCTCCGGAGCCGATCCCCGTTCCCGCGATCCGGAACCTCTACCCATCCGGGGGCTCAAGCGTCTCGATCAAGAAGGGACCGAGTTCCTGCGCGACATCGCCCACCAGTCGATCAACGAGTGGAAAGCACCGAGATAAAAGACCAACTCACTCGACTTCGTAGATCAGAAGGTGGCAATCCAGATCACCGTTGACGAGCGGGATCTTGTGCTTCGGTTTCAGGTGGATGGCCTTCTCATAGGCGTCTATACCGGTGAGGATGGCGACTCGCCAGCCATGGAGACGCCGGATGACAGTGCCCAACTGATCCGGAAAATTCGAATCGGTTTCGAGGCGTTTACCATAGGGTGGGTTGGTCACCAGCGTTCGTGAGGCTCCGTCGGCTTGCAGGTTCAGCACCGATTGCTCACGGAAAGCCAATTTGATCCCTGCGATCTTGGCATTTGCCCGGGCGATATCGAGAACCCCGGGATCGATGTCCGCGGCAACGATGGAAGGTTTCTGCCCGGTAGCCTCGGCACGAAGTACTCCACGGAGCTCACGCATTTCGCGGATCTCTCCCTCGCCATGACTGGCCCAGCGCTCAAAACCGAAGCGGTCACGCGCTAGACCGGGTGCCATACCCGATGCCCAGAGCGCAGCTTCGATGGCCAGTGTGCCGGAACCGCACATCGGATCGATCAGAGCTGACTGGCAATCCCAGCCAGACATTCGCAGAATCGCTGCGGCGAGACTTTCGCGTAGTGGTGCTTCGCCCGACCTTGCCCGGTAGCCGCGCATATGAAGCGGTTGTCCCGACATATCCAGGTAAAAGGATGCCTTGTCGTTGGCCAGATAAACAAAAACCCGCACATCCGGGTCATCCTTATCGATCGACGGGCGATCCCCCTCAAGATCACGAACCTGGTCAACAACTGCGTCCTTGACTCTTAATGCGATGAAACCGCTGTGGGTGAGTGTGCTGCCGACAGCCACACAACTGACCGACAGCGTCTGCTCGCTGGTGAGATACGGGGTCCAGTCGATGGCCCGAACTGCGTCGTACAGTTGATCAGCGGTCGTCACCGGGCTTCGCCCCATCAACACCAGGATCCGCTGTGCGATGCGGCTCTGAAGACAGGCCCGCCAGCCTTCACTCCACTCGCCACGAAACGGGATACCGCCGCGGTTCAACCGAACGCTCTTGAAGCCATATTCACGCAATTCATCACACAGTGCGGCTTCCGTCTGACGGATCGCTGAAGCGTAAAACTCCTGCATCAAGATCCCGATCGAGGCTTCAGACGCCGAATCTCACGAATGACTGCAGCGGGATCGCGCAGGATCCTGTTGGTAACTCTTGGCATCGGTTTCAATCTACTCAGGCGAGACGTTTTCGACAAGACGAACGCCCAGGGAGCCTCGATTCTCAGGCCCGTGGCCAGTTGGTGTATTCCTTCGCGAATTCGAGGTAGATAGATATGCGATCCCAGGGGATCAGCGGCAAATCCTCAGGCGACCGCCCTGGCAGATCAACTTCACATTTCAGCGCTATTTTGGCACCATCGCAGGTATGGATAAATCGCATTCAACCATAGAATACCGATCCAATTTGCGACGGAAATCTGATCATAGGAAAGCAACACACATGCCCCTCCACACCCTGTTTGTCTCGATCATCGTGACCATATTGTCTCTTGGCGTCACAACACAGCAAGTCAGCGCCAAGCAGGCGATGGAAGTGAACTGGAAGAATGGTCTCCAGTTTTCCACTCCTGACGGCGAAATCCAGATCGCCATCGGTGGACGGCTTCAAGTCGATTTCGGTTTCTTCAGTGAAGAGGACGTCGTCGACGAGGAGCAAAACGATGTCGACCCGGAACAAGACGGTGTCGAGATGCGCCGGGCACGACTCGGTGTCTCCGGAGTCATCGGAGGCAATATCGAGTTCAAGACAGAGTACGATTTCGCGGGAGCAAAGGTAGCGTTCAAGGATGCCTGGGTGGGTCTGAAGGATGCAGCGTTTCTCGGCCGGTTGCGCATCGGACATCAGAAGGAGCCGATGGGACTCGAAACACTCACCAGCAGCAAGTACATCAGTTTTCTGGAGCGTAGTTTCACCTCCGCTCTCACCCCTTCGCGCAATACCGGAATCCTATCCAGCCATTCGCTCGGCGAAGAGAACCAAGGCACTTTCTCGATCGGCTACTTCAAGGATGCCGATGGCTCCGCCAACTCTCAGGATGATGACCAGAGCTCCGTCACCAGCCGCGTGACCTATCTGCCCCTCTACGAGCACGCCGGCAAGAAGTTGCTACACCTCGGTGTCTCCATCAGTGCTCGTGACAGCTCCGATGAAAGTGTCACATACGGTTCCGACTCTCTCGCTCACCTCGGAAAAGACATCGTTTCTGCGGTAGTGGTCGACGTAGATCGGGTCAATCTTTTCGGAGTCGAGGCCGCTTACGTACAGGGCCCCTTCTCCCTCCAGGGTGAACTCGTCACCTCCAGCATCGATGACGATATCGAAGCATCCGCCTGGTATGTGCAGGGCAGTTACTTCGTCACCGGAGAGAGCCGGCCCTACAAGAAAACCGCTGGTTCATTCTCGAGCATCGAGCCCCTGAACAACTACGGTGATGACGGCACCGGCGCCATCGAACTGGCAGTCCGTATGCAGGAGATCGATCTGGATGAGATGGTTGCAGGGGAAAGCGCAGAAGCGCTGTCGCTCGGAGTGAATTGGCACCTCAATCCGAACGCTCGGGTCAAATTCAACATCATCGACGCTTCCCCCGATAAGGCCTCAGAATACGGCAACGATGTCACCTGTTACGTCATGAGATTCGAAATCAACTTCTGATCAACGTTAGGATTCTCATCCGGAAGCAAATTCTGTAATAATCCAGCAGGGAGCGAGTTGGCTCGACTCCCCTCCCCGGGGTCAGTTGAAGTTGGTCCTGAGTTTGTTCGTAACTGATAGCAGGAGAATTGATGCGTACCATCGCCAGTTTGTTCGGAAGATCTCCTTTCGTGCCACTGCAATCGCACATGCGTAAGGTCAGCGAATGCATCGACGGTGTGGGCGAACTGTTCCAGGTTTTCGTCAGCGAGGATCATGACTCCATCGGAGAAATCGCACGCAGGATCTCCAAGACGGAACATGAAGCCGATCTGGTCAAGCACGACATCCGGAATAACATGCCGAGAGGTCTGTTTCTGCCTGTCGATCGGAGCAACTTGCTGGAGATCCTCTCCACCCAGGACGAGATTGCAGATACGGCGGAAAATATCGGGGTCCTCTGCAACCTGAAGAAACTTCCAGTTCCGGA
>Ga0310122_10000134_pt1 | contig 46412 bp, 45 predicted proteins | sample CB6_Bottom_1051__FD_203503 | JGI IMG/M metagenome (GOLD analysis project Ga0310122, IMG submission 203503) | Marine microbial communities from Western Arctic Ocean, Canada - CB6_Bottom_1051 | ecosystem: Environmental > Aquatic > Marine > Oceanic | place: Canada: Western Arctic Ocean | collected...
TTAAAGAAGAGAATAGGGTGAATAGAAAATAACTAGCTATATAACCAGAATTACCTAAGAACACATCTGGCCTATGGCGAGCTGGAAAAGACCAAGGAAATTTTTCTATACCCAAAAATTGAAGCACGCCATAAAAAGCAACAATACCAGAAATCAATAATGAAAATTTTAGAAATCTCAACCAATCCTTTTTATCAAAAACAGCCACCGTCATTACAAGAAAAGAGAAGAAGTATAGGGTTGTAATAAAGCCCTCCATTCGTTCTAAGCTACCCCAAAAAGAACGAAAGGGATCAACTGAAAAAAGAGTGCTAACTAAGGCTGATAAAATAAATAATGATACTAGTATAAAAATAGGGTTCTTAAATCTCATTTTCATATTCCTCCACAATCCAGGACTTCTTATCAAGGCTACCAAAAACGCAAAAATAGCTAGATTAATCACCAAACGAAAAAAAAGAGCCTTTCCTAAAATAAAAGGAAAAAATAGTGCAGGAGTGTAAACCAGCGGCAAAAGTGCCGTAGCTAATAAGAGAGCTTTTAATAATCTCATCATTTGCATTATTTAACCACAAATATCTTCAAATGAAAAGTCCCTGTTAAACAGGGACTTTTCGTCATAACAGATAATCAGATACTCTTTAGCTCTTAGTCAAACCTTTAGCACCAGATGGTAGGGTCTTAAGGTTGAAACCGTTATGCCAGTCTGCAGTAGTTGCAGAGTGCGGATTTCCATTAGAACCAGACATGTCAGACCAGACAAAGGAGTTGGTTCCTTGACTGACAATTGCAAACGTATCAGGCGTTACATAATCAGTCGCATCACCCTTAAGCTTGGTTACCAATGAATCAGCGCCAGAGGCGAGATTAGAGGTAGTCAAGAAGACTGAGTAAGTCTTGCTAGTACCAGCAGCGATTCGCTCAGGAGTAGTAAACTCGATGATACCATCAGCACTACAAGTAGCTGAAGCTCCCGTAGAAGCTGCACAATCACCATTAATGGTAGAGCTTTCAGCAACGTCAACACCGCCACTTCTAATAGTAACTGTGTTAGAAGCAATGGAAGCTTGAGTAGTAACAACGTTAATCTCAATTCTTCCAATCTCTACATCACCAGCAGAAGTTGCAGCAATAGTAAACTTCAATGCTTCAACTTCACCACTAGTCAAGATTGAGCTAGATGGACTGGAAACAGTAATGGTTGGATAACTCTTGTAGAGTCTCTTAATGTTACCAACGTCTTCACCACTAGAGCTGGTGATGCTAGTAAGAGTTGTATTACCAGCAACCGCTTCAAAGTCACTACTGAGAGCAATGTAAGCAATAATGCCTTCAGTTGAGCTTGACTGACCAGAAAGACCCTTCAGGGTATAACTGGAACACGCGCTATCAGCACAATCACCAAGAACTGCTTTCACAGTTAATTGCTTGGTTGTATTGGCATCAAGAGTGAACAAGCCATTAGTGTTTTCAAGCTTAACAACACCAGCAAGAGAGCCTGAAGCAGCAGGAACACCAGAACCAATTAGAGTAGCGCCCTCATACAATCTAATCTCCTTAACTTCTTCAGAAAGTGCGTTAGTTGTAGAAGCAGTAGAGGTAGATACACCAATTCGAAGCTTATTGACTTGAGCATTAGATTCTTTAGCGAAGAAATCAAATGCAGCCAATGTCTGCTCACCAGGAACTAGAACTCCGGCTTCGGTAACAGTATTATCCACTTTAATAATCTGAATAGAAGGCGTTGCCATTGTTACGGTAATAGATCCAACGGATCCTTGAGAACCGTTAATATTACCACCGGATGGGATAACTTCGTTACCCTCAGCATCGGTAGCGGTAATATCTGCGTTAGTAGTGGCATCACCAGCATCTAGATATGCGAAGTAGATGTCATCTGCGTCCGAATCAGTAGCAATCAAGTCCGCCTTAAGAACAAAGGTCTTGGTTTGACCACTATCGACAGTCTCATTCAACTGACTGAATATAGCCTGTGAAGCGCTGGTAATAGAAGTAAGGTTCTTCTTCTCAGAAACCAATTGGTTATCAACGTAAAGACCAACTGTTCTAATGTCATTTCTTGCCTTAGCATCTGTACCAGATGAAGCGTCAACACTAACAGCGATTTGAGTGATCTTAATATCACCGTTTGAAGCTTTCAAGTTGAATCCTAGAATTGATTCATTGGTGTTACCAGCCACCAAATTGTGAGTAGGTGGAGAACCAGCCAAAGTAACTTCTAAGGCAGGTTTCTTAACCGTCTGAAGATTACCAACAACATCAGCATTAGGAACAATATCAGCAACAGCAACATCTTGGTTGTTGTCTAAGTTTCTAATGTCAGTAGATGCGAAAGCATCCAAGGTAACCTTAATAGTACTATCAGCTGGGTTATCAGTATCTACATCAGCAGTCGCTAAGAAGCGTCTGGTTGTACCAGCAGAGATGTTAATTACATCAGTGAAGGTCTGTACAGCATTAGTATTGTTAGTAATGTCATTGGAGGTTGTTACAGCAGCACCGGTTGCAGCATCAACAAGTTTGAAGTCATTGAAGCCCATAGTAGCAGCTGTAATACCAGTTGTAGATGTGGTTAGGGCGATAGATTTAATTTCAATATTGTTCTTTGTAGCAATAGAGAAATCAAATAATGTTACGTCCTGACCATCCTTAGCAATATCCCGAGCGTTTGGACCGTGAAAAGTAATGGTCACCTCAGCGCCCTGTAGGGTTAATGCAGAGTGGTTATTACTACTACCAAAGCTGTTTGTAACACTTACGCCATAGCCATAAGTTAGGCCAGTTGCGTAGGCATCATTGTCGACATCCATGTAGAGGTCAATGGTGTCATCCTTCTTAGCCAAAGGACTAACGTCACCATAAACACTAAAGCTTCTATTTTGACCCTTCAAAACCTTGAATGGTGAGTCAAATTCGAAGACAAACATGTCACGACCAGATACACCAGCAGTACTTGCAATAGTATTACCAGCTTGCTTCATTACCAAGTTAGTCAAGTAACTGTTAGTAACACTTCCAGTATCAGTTAGAACGATTCGTCTAACTTCAATATCTTCAGTAGTACCACCAGTAATTTTGAACTCTGTTAGTTTAGCACCTGCTTCACCAACCGTTGGGTTGGATGGCTGACTGCCAACTTTAGCAACAGTAATGGAACCAACTGTAGCACCACCAATATTCATGGAATTACCCTTAATTGGGGCGGCTAGAGCTTCGCCATTAATACTAACTAGGTTGAAAGCGTTAATGTTACCAGCAGTTGCGCCAGTAGCAATATCAGCTTTTAAAGAAATGGTTCGAGAACCACTTACTTCTAATTTAAGATTTGGGAACATTACCTCGTGAGAGGTACCGTTAACAGTTTTACCAGTAGTCAATCGAGTACCACCGTCGTATATCTTGACACCACTGGAATCAAAGTCACCAGTTGCACCAAGACCGACTCTCTTAAATACAAGAGCGTCAACCGTGCCGCTACCAGAAATGACTAATTTCATGAATTCAACTTCAGAAGCACCTTTAGGTATATTGGCACTGGCAGGATTATCAGCAGTAAGACTGTAGGTTAGAGGTCCAGATGGGACAGGAGTACTTGGAGTACCAGGAGTACTTGGAGTACTTGGAGCAGAAGCTACCATTGACGCATAAGCACTTCGGGAAGATGGACCAAAATAACCAGTTCCAACACTTAAACCAACTGGAGCCAAAACAACAGCTGCATTAGCATTCTGCCATTTAATAACACCATTCTTGGTTAGAGATCCGAAATAGGTAGTCTCACCTCCAGGAGAACCTGCACCGCTAGAAGCTAAAGTATGTCCTGCACCGTTAAGGTATTCCTGCAAACACTTAACGTCATCTCCTTTACTACCCATTGTGAGGCTCCGGGTAAAGTTACAAGAGGCGGACGAAGTAGTTGCAGTTGTTCCTTGCATGGAAGACAACTGAGCTTGTAGGGTCGCGATTTGCGCCAATAAAGACTGAATCTGATCCTGAACACTCTGAGCATTAGCCATGACAGGCATTAATGCAGCAGCACCAGTAAGCCAAACCACTGTAGTTGCAGATAAAGCAATAGAAGTGATTTTATTTATTGTTTTTTTCATCTTTATTGTAATTTTTAATTACGACTTAAATTTTAAATTTTTATACATTTTTTACCAAAATCACTACCCTATATCAATCGACCAATTATAGTAGTAATGACCGTCATTAACTAATTTAATAAATGAAAAACTCCGATGCGGAGTCGGAGGCTAAATCTTAAAAAGCAACCGATTCAGCCTCACTCTGAACCAATTATTGTATTAATTCAATTTCATCAATTTTTATAACTAAAATTGTACACTGTTACTATTAAAAGTCAACAAAATTTGTTGATTTCAACAGTATTCCTAAGATATAACGAAAATTAAGGATTTTTATTACTCTCCTACTTTATAGCGTAACTAGTCCCCGGCCCGCTACTTCCTATCTTATTAACTAAGCCTTGAGAAACTAACTTTTGTAGATCATAACGCAAAGTCCTTTCACTAACGCCGGGTAGTAATATAATAAGGTCTTTTAATTGACAGCCGTCCTCAGAACTCTTTATTTTCTCTAAAATAGCTGACTGTCTGATAATAGACCTAGCTATGTTCATCTCTTCAGGCTCACTATTAGATCTATCTTTAGAAGAAATTTCCGAATTATTTTCCTTGTTTTTATTAATAATACTAGGCTTAGAGAACAATGATTCTAAGTCCGGCAATTTATCTAATCCGGCAAATTGCCGTATTGCCGTATTAAGTGTGGATAACTCGTTGATAAGTATAACTGCATTTAAAGGTTCTATCTCATAAATTTGCTTTCCAAATCTAATAAAAGCCTCTAGCACTCGAGTGATCTCTAGCATCTTTTCAAAATTATTAAGCGAGGCTTCCTCTAATAGCTGAAAAGCGTACTTTTCAATTCTTTGTCTTAGTTCTGATCGTCTGATATAAACAGAGACCCTTAAGAGAACATAAGTAATTTCTCTACTCTTTTTAAGAATAAACATGTGGCTACAGTGTAGAAATCTTATTCAACACTGTCAAACCAACCTTCTTATAATCGCCAGCTAGAAGAAAGGAGGATTACTAATGAAAGAATTAGAAACAATAATAAATCCTTAAAGATAATTTTCTTTCTTAATTTGCCCCAGAAATGATGGAGGGAGAGATCGCTAAACAAAAATATTATCAAGATCATGAAATTAGCCGAGCTCAAAAAACTGATTGGTAACCAGCTAACCAGCCATATTAATTGACCCACTATCATGGTCATCACAGCGCTGGCAACTAATAGCCGAGTACGCTTTGTTTTGTTTTCTTCTGCTGGAGCAATAAGAACCATTAATAACTCTCTGGAAAGACCAAAGATCAAGACTAGAAATAGTAACCACTTACCAACAAACAAGGAGGATTTATCAATCAAAAAGAAATTAAGGAAGACTAAATAAAAAAGGGAGAAATTAAGGAATAAATACCAATTTCTTCTTTTTATAAGAATAAGGTCTTTTAGACCTAAAATAACAAAAAACAAAAAGGTTAGGAATGCTGCTAATAAAAAACTAAATGAAGTGGTAGTGATAATGGCTGTTGTTCCTAAAGAAATAATCAACAATATGACTAATGATGGAAGAAACGCAAAAGCATTATGCAAGGAGCGAAAATACAATATACCAGTTATTAGCAAAAGAAAAAAAATAGCGGTCAAAGTCTCAACTTGGTAAAACCAAAATAATAAAAGACCAAAAACTGCCGCCCTAGACGCTAATTGAAATATTGGATTCTTTGAAAGATATTTTAGCTTTGTCGCCATCTTTAATTTGTCCACCAATTATCTTATCTGCTAATTTATCTAAAATCACCTTCTGAATCAATCTTTTGACTGGTCGGACACCATAGTTAGCATCAAAACCATGATCAACTATATACTTCTTGGCTGACCTATCAATCGTTATTTTAATATTCTTATTGGCCAACATCTTCTTCACCTGAGCTAGCTGAATATCAACAACTTTTTCGATGTCCTTCTTCTGCAAAGCATTAAAGATAATAATATCGTCCAGACGATTCAGAAACTCTGGTCGAAACTTATCTTTCAAAGATTGTTTCGCTAAATTCTTAAAATCCTGCTCCATAACCTTGCTGTTTTTATCTGATTGAGAGCCGAAGCCAATGCTAGACATCTTCTTGAAATATTGACTACCGATATTGGAAGTCATGATAATAATAGAGTTTTTAAAGTTAATCATCTTTCCCTTGCTATCAGTCAGCCGACCATTATCAAGAACCTGTAACAAAAGATTAAAAACCTCGGGGTGAGCTTTTTCAATCTCATCAAACAATATTAGGCTATATGGTCGATGACGGACCATTTCCGTTAACTGTCCGCCCTCTTCAAAGCCAACATAACCAGGAGGAGAGCCTATTAATCTTGAAATCGCGTGTCTTTCCATATATTCCGACATATCAATTCTTATTAAAGATTTCTCATCATTAAACATAAACTCTGACAAAACCTTGGCGAGCTCTGTTTTACCCACGCCAGTTGGTCCTAGGAACATAAAAGAGCCTAAGGGCTTGTCTTGATCTGCTAATCCGGCTCGGCTACGACGTAAAGCAGAAGCAATAACATTAATAGCTTTATCTTGGCCAATCACTCTACTTCCCAAAACATCTTCAATCTTCATTAGCTTTTCCGCCTCAGACTCCATCATTTTAGTAACTGGAATACCCGTCCAACGAGAAACAACTGAAGCAACATCTTCTTCATCAACCGCCTCCTTCAAAAACTTATCTTGAGTTTGATTTTTTTTGGTCTTAGATCGACCAAAATATTTTTTATCAAAAGCTTTAAATTCTTTCTCAGCTACCGGCAATTTACCATATAAGATTTGAGCCACCTCCTCTAAGTTGCCGTCTCTCTCCGCAATTTCCGCCTCACGTTTCAAGTCATCAATCTTCCGTCTCAAACCGTGCAAACTTTCAAAGGCGATTTTTTCTGCGTGCCAACGACTCGATAGCTCATCATTATTATCCTTGAATCCTATCAGCTTTTCGCTAATCTCTGCTAAACGATCTTTGTTTTTCTCTTCACCATCATTAGTTAAGGCCGATCGCTCTATTTCCAAGCGAGTAATCTCCCGCCTAACCTTATCAATCTCCTGAGGCAAGCTTTCAGTCTCTAATCTTCGAGCCGCCGCCGCCTCATCCATTAAATCAACTGCTTTATCAGGCAAAAAGCGATCGGTAATATAGCGAGCTGATAAATTAACCGCGGCTACTAAAGCCTCATCACTGATCCGTAACTCATGATGAATCTCATATTTTTCTTTTAGGCCTCGTAAAATAGCTGTCGTATCCTCCAGAGTTGGCTCTTCCACGATGATTGGTTGAAAACGTCTTTCTAACGCAGAGTCTTTCTCAATATAACGTTGATATTCTTTTAAGGTGGTAGCACCGATAGCATGTAACTCTCCTCGAGCTAACGAGGGCTTCAATAGATTAGAAGCATCGATAGCGCCCTCCGCTGCTCCTGCACCAACAATAGTATGTAACTCATCAATAAAGAGAATTATTCTCCCTGATGAGTTCTTAATTTCTTTAATAAAAGCTTTGAGACGATCCTCAAACTCTCCTCTAAACTTAGTTCCCGCTACCAAAGAACCTAAATCCAACATTATTAACTCTTTATCCTTGAGAGTTTCTGGCACATCGCCATCAACAATTCTCTGAGCCAACCCCTCAACGATAGCCGTCTTACCCACCCCTGGCTCACCAATAAGGACTGGATTGTTCTTAGTGCGTCGAGATAAAACTTGAACCAAGCGTCGTAATTCATCTTCCCTACCAATAACAGGGTCTAACTTTCCTTCTTTAGCTTTTTGAGTCAGATTAACCGCGTATTTTTCCAGAACCTGAAATTTGCTCTCCGGCATCTCATCCGTCACTCTCATCGAGCCTCTCAAATGAGCTAGGGTTCTCAATAAATTATCCCGACGCACACCTAACTTTTCTAAAATATCTTGAGCGCTTGATTTAATATCAACAATACTTAACAACAAGTGTTCACAAGAAATAAACTCGTCCTTTTGAGCCAAGGCGATCTTAGCAGCTCGATCAAGCATCTGAATCACCTCATGAGACAAGTAAAGCTGCCCCACCGAAGCCGCTGAGAATATTTTAGGCATTTTCTCTAACTCATCTTCAATTTTTTGATGAAGATCATCAAAATCAATGCCTGACTTCAGCAACATAGGCTGGGTCAGTGATTGACTGTCAGATAAGAGACTGTGTAATAAATGGATGGCTTTAAATTCGCCATGATTTCGCTTTGTAGCCAAATCCTGGGCGTTTTGCAAAGCTTCCTGCGCTTTGATAGTAAAGCGATGAAATGATTTCATATAATACTTTAAAAGTAATATAAATAAGGGCTTTCGTCAATTAGAAAGCCTCTTATTTTATTTACCAAAACGTTGCTTAAAAATCTTCAAGGCTAATGATATTTCCGCCTTGTCGGTAGAACGGCCTAAAGACAATCTCAAACTACTAAAAGCTCTATCTTTTGAGCCTCCTAGAGCTTCAATAACATAAGAAGGCTTGATGCTCCGAGCTGAGCAGGCTGTACCAGAAGAAACCGCTAAACCCCAAATATCCAACTCGATACAAAGATCAGCAGCTGGCCGGCCTGGAAAATAAATATTGAGGTTGTTGGGTAGTCTTTGTTTGAAGGAACCATTGATTTCTATATCAGCAATAATCTTTTTTAATTCTTGCCAGAAATAATCGCGTAAATCATTCAATCTTTTCGCTTCTTTCTTTCTATTTTTTTCCACCAACTCCACTGCTTTAGCAAAACCAATAATATAAGGCACGTTCTCGGTCCCTGATCGCAAGCCATCCTCCTGACCACCACCAGTGATAAGGGGCGCTATCAACTCCTGATCTTTAATATAAAGCAAACCAATACCCTTAGGGCCATAAATCTTGTGAGCCGATAAGGTTAATAGATCAACGCTCAACTTTTCCACTGAACAAGGTAGAAACTGAAAAGCTTGGACCGCATCAGTATGAAACAACGGATAGGTTGCTCCTCCCTTGTATTCTTTAATCAACCGACTCACCTCTTTAATAGGCTGAATCGTACCAATCTCGTTATTGGCATACATTATTGACACCAAAACTGTTCTTTTATTTAAAGAGGCTTTTAATTGCTTGAGATCGATCACTCCTTCTTTGTTGACTGGAAGATAAACAACCTCCGCTCCTTCTTTTTCTAAATCACGACAGGTTTCCAAAATAGATTCGTGTTCAATGGCTGAAACGATAATCCGAGGCTTTTTATGCTTAGCCTGCTTCAAAACACCTCGCAAGGCCAGATTATTAGCCTCCGTGGCTGAGCTAGTGAAGATAATGTTTTTATAATCTGCTTCTAAAGATTGCGCTATTACCTGACGCGCCTTGAAGACAGCGGCTGAAGCCTGTTGACCAAACCAATGAGTCGATCCTGGATTACCAAACTTATTTTCCCAATAAGGCTTCATTACTTTAATCACCTCTGCTGCCATTGGTGTTGAAGAAGCATGATCTAAATAAATATTTTTCATTAAGTAAATAGCAACACTTTTCACTAGCTGAGTCAATAAAAAACCCCCGTCATATTTGACGGGGGCGTCCTAGTTAAAGGACAAGTTTAGCGTCGATGTGGTTGAGTCATGTTTCTCAAGTGAGACCAGTTTCTTGGCTGATAGCCACCACCGTAACCGCCACGGCCGTAACCGCCACGGCCGTAACCGCCACGGTAACCACCGCCGTAATACTGACCGTAGGTCCGAAGCGGCGGTAGATAACCGCTACTCCAGAAACCACCATCCAAGCGGGCCACTGGCACGTCCATGATTCGAACATTGGGAGAATAACCCCCAAAGAATGAATTTTGAACTGGGGCCGAATGACTCTCCCACAGATTGATACCGAGGATGTTTAATCCTCCAATGCTCAACTGCGGGCCGACTCTCCGATGAGTCATCTGACCACCGTGGTAGATGTGGTGGTGCTCAGTCACTTGCGGTTGACTCTGTTGCGAACGCCGATGCGGCTCTTCCGCATTGGTCACTTGCGATTGACTTCCTTGCGGTCGCCAGCGCGGCTGTTCCGCATTGGCGATTGCCGGAGCAATCAACGACACACAGATCATCAACATCCATTTCATCTTTTTCTCCTTCTCAAAAACCTTGGGATGTTTAAGTTCTGCGGTCATTATAGTATATAAAATAAGATTTGTCAATAGCTAGTCATTTAACTAAACCCTATAAAACCTATAAAACCTAATTTTGACAAATAATAGCAGTAGCGGTACTCTCATTATAGAATGAAAGCATCATTTAAGACCTCTAATGGTCGGCAATTGAAATCTGAAGAAGTTATTCAAGAGATTAAAGATTATATGAAAGCCGATTCCAAAAGAGAGTATAAAATAATTATCGGTACTGATTCTGAAGAGCTGGGTGATAACCGAGCTGATTTTGTTACCGCTATTGTTGTCCATCGAGTTGGTAATGGTGGTCGCTACTTTTGGCATAGATCTGAATTTGATAAACTTCACACTATTCGTGATCGTATTTGGCAAGAAGTACTTGTTTCTCTGGATGCAGCTAAAGATTTCATCAACTTCACCGAAAATCTTAATCTTCCTGAATATAAATTTGAAATTCATGTTGATGTCAGTGAGAATGGTAAAACTGGCTCCATGATTAAAGAACTGGTTGGTATTATTAGAGCTAATAATTTTGAAGCTCGTACCAAGCCAAATAGTTTCGCTGCCAGTACGGTCGCTGATAGACATAATCATAATTATCGTAATTTAGTAAAAAATAGTGGATAAAGATAAAATCGTCTTCGATATCGAAACCAAAAATACTTTTGCTGATGTCGGCGGCCAAAAAAATATTGAAAAACTAGACACCTCTTTTATTGGCGTCTATTCATACAACCAAGACAAGTATCTTTCTTTTCATGAAAAAGATATCGACAAGTTTGGTCCTATTCTCCAAAACGCTGGTTTGGTAATTGGTTTTGCTATCAATCGATTTGATTTGCCAGCTCTTAAAAGATATTACAATTTCAATCTCATGGCCCTACCCAGACTCGATTTACTGGAAGAGGTAGAGCTAGCCTATGGTCACCGAGTTGGTTTAGGAATTCTAGCTGAAGCTAATCTTGGGATAGGAAAAAGTGGCCACGGACTAGATGCCATCAAATATTATAATGAGGGTGATTTTAAAGCCCTGGAAGATTACTGCATTCAAGATGTACGAGTCACTAGAAAGCTCTATGAATTTATTAAAGATAAAGGTTACCTGATGATTCCTAAGAAATTTACTAACGAGATAGTAAAGGTGCCTATCTCTCTTCAGGAAGCTGAATTGCCTGCTACTCTCTTTTAGAGATACAATATAAGCACGCTATGCCTAGAAAAAAGAAACTCGAAGAAAAAGAAAAGAAAATTGACGTTATCAGTAGTGAGACTAAAAAAAGTGTTGCGGCTGTTTTATTACTCGGCTTCGCTTTAATTTTAATCCTGGCAGCTTTTAACAAAGCCGGCCCTATTGGTGAGATGCTCTACCAAGGTCTTAATAGCTTGGTAGGTTGGGGTTACTACCTCCTCCCTATCATTGCCCTAGCTATCGCCCTCGTCTTCCTGATCGCTCAAGAAAAAAGATTCCTTAGCCCAACCTTCATTGGTGCAAGTATTTTAATAATCTCCTCTCTGAGCTTTATTGATATCGTCTTTCCAGAAAAAGCCGGCCTGTTAGGGAACATTTTAGGATTGATTGAAGAGCCCTTTGGTTTTGTTGCTGGATTAGTGGTGGTAGCGGTTCTGATACTCGCCTCAGCCCTCATCACTCTCAATGTTCCTTTAAGAATAGATAAGTTAATTAAAAGGAAAGATGATGGTGATGATTTGGATATTAAAGAAGGGGGTATTTCTATTGATGAAAAAGAAGTTGCTAAAGAAAAAGATCTAAAAATTAAAGAACCTTTAGGCAAATTTATTCCTAAAGAAAAAGAAGGCAAAAAAGATTTTGCTGCTATTTTAGCAGCGGCTAATAAGAATTATAAGTTTCCACCCATCTCTCTTTTAAAAACTAATATTGAACGGCCAACTGCTGGAGACTTGAGAGCCAACGCTAATATTATTAAAAGAACCTTGGAGAGCTTCGGTATTCCTGTTGATATGGGAGAAATCAGCATTGGCCCTAAAGTTACTCGTTACACCTTAAAACCAGCCGAAGGAATCAAACTAACTCGTATTATCGCCCTCAATCAAGATCTATCACTTGCCCTTGCCGCTCACCCATTGCGTATTGAAGCTCCTATTCCTGGCAAGTCACTAGTTGGTATCGAGGTGCCTAACAAGACGGCCGCTATTGTTCGACTTGGTAGCTTGATGTCATACCCAGAATTTACCAAAACTGGTCCTCTGGAAGTTGTTTTAGGAAGAGATGTGGATGGTGAGCCGATCTCTACCAATATTGAAAAGATGCCTCACCTCTTGATCTCTGGTGCTACTGGCTCTGGTAAGTCGATTGTTATTCATTCTCTGATAACATCCCTTTTATATAAAAACTCTCCTGAAACTCTCCGCTTTATTTTCATTGATCCTAAGCGGGTTGAGCTATCAGTCTATCAAAATATTCCTCATCTAGTTTCTCCTGTAATTGTAGAGGGCAAGAAAGCTATTAACGTCTTTCGTTGGGCTATTAATGAGATGGAACAAAGATATGAGATCCTCCTCAAAGCTGGTGCTCGTGATATTACCAGTCATAACAAAAAGGGCAAGGAAATTATGCCCTATATAGTTATTGTTGTGGACGAGTTGGCTGATTTGATGGCCGCTCATGGTAGAGAGATAGAAGCTTCTATTGTTCGACTGGCTCAAATGGCTAGAGCCACTGGTATTCACTTGGTCCTAGCTACCCAAAGACCATCGGTAGAGGTCATCACCGGTCTTATTAAAGCTAATATTCCTGCACGTATTGCCCTGCAAGTTGCCAGCCAGATCGACTCTCGAACTATTTTGGATGCTGCCGGTGCTGAAAAACTTCTCGGTGGTGGTGATATGCTATTTATCTCTTCAGAATTTTCCAAGCCAAAAAGAATTCAGGGCTCCTTCCTTTCTGAGGAAGAGATAAAGAAAGTGGCTAATTTTGTAAGGAAAAATAATGAGGTGATAGAAGAAGACCAAGCTGAAAACGTTGAGGAGTTTTCTCAAAAAAAATCATCTATTGATTTTGAAAGTTTTGCTCCTGAAGAACAACCCGACGATTTATTTAACGAAGCAGTTGAGGTTGTTAGACGGGCTCAAAAGGCCTCAGCTTCTCTCCTCCAACGCCGATTAAAAGTTGGCTATGCTCGTGCAGCTCGCCTCCTCGATATTATGGAAGAAAAGAGTCTTATTGGTCCTGGTGATGGAGCTAAAGCTAGGGAGGTTTATATCGAGGGTGTACAAGATGACTCTGCGTCTGTATAATGATGGCAAATGGAGAACGCTACCTTCAGAGACTTCCTTCAAGAATACATCGACATCAAGGGTTTTAGCACCAAAAAGCTGTGTGATGCTACTGGCATTCCTGAACGCTACTTAGAAGCTCTTTTAGAGGGTAATAACGATGCTCTCCCACCTGCTCCTTATATCAGAGGCTATATTGGCAAATTAGCTGACGTTCTAGATTTCAATAAAGATGAGATGTGGCGCTTGTATAAAAAAGAGATCGCTTTTCTCTCTTCAGGAGCTAATGATCGTCTACCTGGCAATCGTTTTGCCATCAAGAGGTTTGGTAAACAATCAGTGGTGGCTGGTGTCTGCGGTCTTTTGTTATTAATATATGTTGGCGTGAATTTTAATAAATTGTTAGGAGCTCCTCTATTAGAGATAACCTACCCCACCACCACCAACCTCATTGTTCATCAACCAACTATCTCTATTGAAGGAAAAGTTGCTAACAATAATAAGTTAACAATCAATGATGAAGAATTATTTGTTGATGCTGATGGTCGCTTCGAAAAGGAATTTAGTCTTGATCCCGGATTAAATACTATGACGATTATTAGTAAAAAATTCCTAGGAAGAGAAAAAAAGGAGATTAAAAAAATAATTTACGAACCTCCTCGTAAAATAAAAATAGAGTTAAAAGAAGAATAAAAAATATGCCTATTAAAAAAACCGCTACTAAAGAAAAAGAAGTTGATAAAAAAGCTCTCAAGATAGAGCGCGAGCAAGAAATTGATAAACTCTTGGTTTCTCTTCAGGACAAATTCGGCGCTGGATCAATTATGAAGATGGGAAATTTGCCGAGAGTGGATGTGGCTGTCATCCCGACCGGATCATTTTCTCTTGATCTTGCTCTTGGTGTTAATGGCATCCCCAAGGGTCGTGTGGTAGAGATATTTGGTCCTGAATCGTCAGGAAAAACCACTCTCGCCCTCAATGTTATAGCACAATCTCAAAAGGCCGATGGTCGCTGTGCTTTTATCGATGCTGAACACGCCATGGATCCAGAGTATGCTAAAAAATTAGGCGTCAAAATTGACGAGTTGATTATTTCTCAGCCTGATAGTGGTGAAGAAGCGTTGGGCATTTTAGATGATCTGGTTCGTTCATCAATTATTGATGTAGTGGTAATTGATTCAGTAGCCGCTCTGACTCCTAAAGTTGAACTTGAAGGAGAAATGGGCAAACAATTTATTGGTCTTCAGGCTCGTATGATGTCTCAAGCCTTAAGAAAAATAACTGCTACCACTGCTAAATCAGGTACTCTAGTGATCTTCATTAACCAATTAAGAGAAAAAATTGGCGTAATGTTTGGTAGTCCAATAACTACCCCCGGTGGTCGAGCGTTAAAGTTTTATTCTTCAATTAGAATCGATATTCGCCGTGTTGCTCAGATCAAAAAAGGTGAGGTGGTAGTTGGTAGTCGCGTTAAAGCTAAAGTAGCTAAAAACAAAGTTGCTCCTCCATTCCGAGTAGCTAGTTTTGACATTATGTATGGTGAAGGAGTTTCCTATGAAGCCGACGTTCTCAATGTTGCTCTTGAGAACAAGGTTGTTACTAAAGCCGGAGCCAGTTACAGCTTTGGTGATATCAAGTTAGGTGTTGGCTTTGATAATGTCCGCCTCAAATTAAAAGATGACTCTAAACTACTTAAAGAGATTAAGAAAAAAACCCTGGAGGCTATTGCTCAATTAAGTTGACCATTCTTCTTGCCAGCGCTCACAATCTTTCCTTTCCATCTCCTCCTCTGTTTCTTCATCAATATAAGTTAATCCTGGTGGCAAGTATGATGAACCAGAGACTTCTTTCATACATTTTTTCGCACTTAATCATAGATAGGCCTAAACAAATATCGGACTGAAATTTACACCCCTCCAAGATATCATCAATTACTTCCTTATCATCACTATCTAAATCTTTATTTATATAAACCTCTACACCTTCGCTTACGCAATTACTATAATTTGTAGCACATTTCTCAGCACTTATTTTGATTTCTATTTTACAACTTATAAAAATTTTTAAAAAGCTCGGCTACTAAAATAGGGCCCGTACCTCCAGGCATTGGAGTATAAAAAGATAAATTCCTGCTGTTTAAATTAAGATCGGCTGGCTGACCAAAATCAATAATACCAGCCCCTTCTTTAAGCCACTCAGCATTTATTAAATTATTTTTACCCACGCCACTAATAACCAAATCAGCATCAGCTAAAAAAGATTTAAGGTCCTCTGTTTCGATATCAGCTGCTTTTATTTTTAAATTATCAACTCTCAAACTCTGATCACCAAACCAACGTATGACGGGTTGGCCAACTAAAAATCCTTTGCTTCCCACCACTGCTACCGTCTTGCCAGATAAATCAAAATTAACTTCCTTTAAAATATCCTGCACTACTTTCACGGCCGGCGCTAATACAGTAGCTTCCCCGGTTAGATTATCAACATCTTTTGCCGAAACTATCTTCATTATCACCTCAGCACGATTAAGACAAGTTGGTAAGGGTAGTTGAACAATAATACCTCCCACAGAATCATCATTGGATAATTTCATTATTTCTTCCTCTAAATCTTCTTGAGTGATCGACTGCTCAAATTCTCGCAATTGAAAATCAATTCCTAACTCCTGAGCAATATCTTTCTTTTTTTGCAGAAAAGATAATGAGCCTTCATTATCTCCCACCAAAACGGCTACCAATCTTTTTGTTGGTTGAGATCGCTTCTTGAGCTCATCAATAATCTGTTGAGCTATTTTATTGCCATCAATCCTTTTCATTAATAATCTAGAGGAAACTTATTGCATAAAGCTTCAACTTGTTTTTTAACTGCCATTGGTTTAGATTTTTTTAATAACAATTCGGCAATCCATATTGCTATTTGTTTTACCTCTGCCTCTTTCATCCCTCGAGTAGTAATAGCTGGTGTCCCTAACCTGATACCAGATGGATTTTGAGGAGACATATCACCAGGCACCGAATTACGATTAGCGGTAATGCCAGCTCGCTCTAATAATCCCTCAGCTTCTTTGCCTTCTAAACCAAGTGGCCTAAGATCAATAATCATTAAATGAGTATCTGTACCATCAGTTACTAGCTTGAGGCCCTTGTCCTGCAAGCTTTCCGCTAAGACTTGAGCGTTCTTCAAAATCTGTTTTTGGTAATTTTTGAAAGACGCCTGGGAATCCTGAAAGGCCATCAGGGCAATAGCTGCCAGTTGATTATTATGAGGTCCTCCTTGAATACCAGGAAAAACAGAGCGATCAATACGATCAGCTAAATCTTCTCGGCAGATAATAACAGCCGCTCGAGGCCCTCTTAGTGTTTTGTGAGTAGTAAAGGTTATTACATCACAATCGGCAAAAGGACTGGGATGCAGCCCGGCCACCACCAACCCAGCAATATGGGAGATGTCAGCAACATGATAAGCACCTATTCGTCGAGCAATCTTACCCATTCTCTTGAAATCTATCTCTCGGGGATAAGCGGTGGCACCTGAAACAATAATCTTGGGCTGACGCTGCTCAGCTAGACTTTCAATATCATCATAATTTAATAACCCATCACCTAGATCAACACCGTACTGAATCGCCTTGTAAGCCCGACCAGAAAAATTAATCCGATGACCATGAGTTAAGTGTCCTCCTGCATCTAATCTCATTCCCATAATAGATTCCCCAAAATCAATCAAAGAAAAATAAACTGCTAAATTAGCCGGCGAACCGGAGTAAGGTTGAACATTAATATGCCAATTTTTTCCTAAACCAAATAACCTCCTTATCCTTTCCTGAGCTAATACCTCAATTTCATCATAAATCTTGTTACCTGGATAATATCTCTTACCTGGATAACCTTCGGAATATTTATTTATTAAAACAGACCCCATGACCTCTAGAATCTCCGGTGAGGCATAGTTCTCTGATGGAATAAGATTAATAGTTTTTTGTTGACGCTTAATCTCCTCCTTGATTAATTTGTCTAATATTTTATCCTTCATTCTTAATGACCTTTTACCACATCATCCCCCTAAAACACAAATCAGTTTTTCTATATTATAAGTTAAATTTAAGAGCAAGCACTAACCTCGATAACCTCTAAACTTGTCAGCTGTAAAAGCTATCTTCTGTTGAGCTGCTGGTGGCACCTTAGTTAACAAGACAAAGGCCGCTATCAAAATCCAGATCGAACTCAAAACAAATGGCCAGATAGCACCAAACAGTTGCCAAACTATGCCTCCTATCAAGTTGCCCCCCAAAGTCGCTACACCAATCGTGGTGTGATAAATACCAAAGGCCTCTCCTCGATGTTCTCGAGCTGCCAGGTCACTAATAAAGGCCTTGAAAACTCCGTCGGTTAAACCAATAAACAGGCCGTACAAAGCAAATAGAATCCAAACCGTCAAGCTATCAATCATAAAAGCAAAACCTAAATTAACTAAAGCAAATAAAACAAAAGCTGATAACAGCAAAGGCTTCCTGCCTATTTTATCCGATAATCGGCCAGCCGGATAAACGCTAAGAGCATAAAAAATATTATAGATTAAATAAACAACAGGAATCAGAAAGAGCACTAGGCCAATATCATCAGCTCTTAAAATATAAAAAGCATAGCTATAATTAGCTAGGCCAAATAAAGACGCCACTATTAAAACTTTTTTGAATCTAGGAGATAGCGTACCGAAATCAAACAACTTATGTGATCTACTCGATTTAGATTTGGTAGAAATAACCTCTTTAACTGGGATTAGCAATAAGACTGATAAGACTGCTGGGATAAAAGATATAAAAAGAATCATCCTCAGGGTCCCGGAAATATTATTCTCTAGGAGGTATAAGATAGCGATAGCGATAACCGTTCCCAAAACCGCTCCAGCCGTGTCCGAGGCTCGATGAATACCAAAGTATTTGCCTCGTTCTTTTGGACCTACCGACTCTGCGATCAACGCATCTCGTGGGGCGGTTCTAATGCCCTTACCCGTTCTATCTAATGTTCGAGCCGCTAAAACTATCAGAGAGCTATTAGCAATCGCAAATATAAATTTAGATAAGGCGCTCAAGGTATAGCCGATGATTGTTAATCCCTTTCTCTTTCTTATTTTGTCCGATAAATAACCGGAAAAATATTTTAATATTGATCCCAATCCTTCAGCTACTCCCTCTATCAATCCAATAACTATAAAAGGCGCCCCTAAAACATGCTTTAGAAAAATAGGTAGAATAGGAAAAATCATCTCTGAACTAACATCGGTGAGAAAGGATGTAGCTGAGAGCCACCAAATATTTTTCTTCGTCTTCTTACTAACCATTTATTTTCTTTCCCTTTTTTATAATAAAGAAGTAATAAAAACCGGCTAATAGAAGAACTCCTAAGCTAATAGTGCCGTAGAGCTCTAATTGCTCAAATCGTCCTCCTATCGCCTCATAAGCTGTGCCCGCATACCAACCAAGCATTCCTGTAATAGTAACCCTGATAATCGTTCCTAAAAAAGTATAGATAGCAAAAGTTTTCCAGGAAACTCTTACCGCCCCACAGAAAACCGATACCACCGTTATGGGCCAAATGGGAATCGCTCTAAAAAATAGAATACCCAATTCATCAATCTTGGTCTGTGAATATTGATCTTCTATCTTCTCCACTTTTTCCCAGGAAACACCGATGAATTTTCCATATTTTTTGATCAGAGGCTTGCCACCCCAATAAGCCAGTCCATAAATTAAAAATGAACCGATGGTAATGCCTAATGCTCCCCAGATAGCCATCTTGCCTAACACCATCAAGAGGGCTGGCCAGAAAGAAAGAGAGGCAGGGATCATAAAAAACCCTACCGCCACAAATAAAGGGCTGGAAGGAATAACAAATACAATCTCCTCAACCAAGCCTGATAAAAACACTGCTAGTGATCCATATTCCATTAAAAAATCCTTGGTGATAAATAAAAAGTTTTGCATATTATTTCTTTACTTGTAAGCGATAAAAAAATTTTCTAATCTCTTCTACAACAATAATTGAAAGTGAAACTCCTATCGCCAAAGACCAGTCTGATAAGGTTAACGGCACGGTCTGGAAAAGCTTCTGGAGAGGCTGCCAATAAACAACTGCTAGTTGTAGCATGATAACTATAAAAGTTGCTCCTAACAACATCTTGTTGCTAAAAGGATTGGTCCTAAAAATAGATTCTTTTTCTGAACGAACATTCCAAGCATTGAACCACTGCATAATGGCTAAGGTAGTTAATGACATTGTTAGAGCTTTAGGCAGGTTGTCTTGAAAGCTTAAGCTAAAAACAAACAAGACGCTAACCATCATTGAAGAGCCCATGAGGATGCTTCTAATAACCATGGTTTTATCAATAAAGTATCTTTTTGAATGTTCAAAAGATCCTTTGAGCAAGTCTTTGCTTTTTGGTTCCCAGGCAAAGGAAATGTCTAGAAAGCTGTCGGTAACTAAATTCAACCAGATAATTTGTGCAGGGAGTAATAATAATGGCCACCCTAAAATGATCGATCCAAAAATCGCCATCACCTCACCAACGCTGGTAGAAAACAGATAAAGAATGGTTTTTTTAATGGTCTGATATACATGCCTACCCTCCTCAACGGCGACAATAATCGTGCCAAAATTATCATCCAATAAAATAATGTCACTCGCCTCCTTAGCCACGCTGGTACCAATCCCTCCCATTGCCACTCCCAAGTCAGCTGCCACTAATGAAGGGGCGTCATTAACACCATCACCGGTCATAGCCACAATCTCTCCTTGGCTACGATAGGCATCAATAATTTTGGTCTTATTACCAGGGCTAATACGAGCAAAAACCGTTACCTTGCCAATAACACTGCCCAGCTCTCTATCGCTCATCTTTTCTAACTCATTATCTGTTAGCACCAGATCGCCTTCTTTATAAATACCCGCCTGTTTAGCAATCGCTATCGCTGTTAGTTTGTGATCACCCGTAATCATAATCGTCTTCATGCCCGCTTCTTTAACTCTTTTAACCGCTCCAAAAACCTCTTTACGAATAGCATCCTCCATCGCGTAAAAACCGCCAAAAGTCATTTCGGGCAGTTTCTTCTTAGCCTGCAAATCATTATTAGCAAAACTAAAAGCTAAAATTCTTAGGCCATTCTGAGTTAGTTGTTCAATAATGCCTTTCATACGCTCTTTTTCTCTATCGGTAAAAGGAATCGCCTTGCCATTCTTCCAAACTTTTGTACAAACATTAAAAACCGTTTCTGGAGCGCCAACCACGGCAGTATATCTATAATCATTCATCTGATGAACCGTCACATGATATTTAGTTAAATGATCAAAAGGAATCTCTGTTACCTGGGGATATTTTTTTTCTAGCGCATCTTTGGACAATCCCAATTTCTGACCCATGATCAACATCGCCACCTCTGTTGGGTCACCAATAACTCGACCATCGCTTAAACGAGCACTGGCACAAAAAGAAGCAATCTTACTAGCCAGATATAAATCAGCGCTCTCATTCACCTTAATCTCTTTGTCCGCTAATAAAGCTTTGCCTTGAACCTTAAAGCCCTCCCCCGTGATCTTAAAAAATTTATTATTAATAAAAACCTGACGAATCACCATCTCATTACGAGTAATCGTACCCGTCTTATCTACCGCAATAATACTGGCCTGACCCAAGGCTTCCACCGCCTGCAGTCTTTTAACTAGTGCCTTACGTCGCGCCATTCTCATCACTCCAAAAGCCAAAATCAAAGTACTAACAATTGGCAAGCCTTCAGGAATAACAGAAACAGCTAGACTAACAGCTACCAAGAACATATCTTGCAAACCCTCTCCCTTAGCAGCTGCAATACCCAATAAAATTAGAGAAACAACGATTACCGCTCCAATAATTAAGCGGGAGAGATCTCGTAAATCAGCTTGAAAAGGAATCTCGGTCTCGATGTTAGCAATCAAGCTACTAATCTTACCAATCTCCGTCTTTAAGCCAGTCCCGACCACTAACGCCTTTGCTCGCCCACCAACAACGTTGGTCCCTTTAAAGATCATGTTCCGCTGCTCTACCACTGGCACCCTCTGCCGCTTAAAAGCTCCAATCACTTTCTTGACCGAAGTTGACTCACCAGTTAAAGCCGCCTCATCAATCCGAAGATTATTAGCGACAATCAAACAGCAATCTGCGGGCACTTTATCACCCTCAGCAAGAATAATAACATCGCCCGGCACCAAAATTCTGTCAGGAATCAAAACCTCTTTGCCATCTCTCAAAACGGTAGTGAAAGTCTCTACAAACTCCTGTAAAGCAGAGAGGGCGTTTTGGGCTTTACCCTCCTGAATCGTTCCCACTACTGCATTAAACGCCAGAACGAACATGATTATTCCTCCATCAACATACTCTCCTAACCAAAAAACAATAGCAGCAGCAGCCATCAGTATATAAATAAGCGAGTTCTTGAATTGACGAAAAAAAATAGTCATCCAGCTATCAACTTCTGGCTTTGGTAACTCGTTAGGACCAAAAGACTGCAGACGTTTTTCTGCCCACTCACTAGCCAGGCCCTTCTCCGAGGTATTGAGTTTTTTATAGGCTTCTTTTAAGGGAAGACGGTACCAAGCGGTATTATTCGCCATCCTTAAATTTTACCACAGGTTAAGAAACGAGTTCAGTTAACGCCTTTTCAGCTTTTGATAAATCCTCTGGTGAAGATGTTGGTTGCCAAAAATCTAATCGCTCTACAAACATCTTGTGGTCAGCTGCCAGCTTGGTAGCCATTTTAGGTAGATAATATTCACCATTAGGCTCTGCCGCCACCTCATACTTATCATCAAAAATTCTCTCATCCAAAAGCCAGATGCCGGTACTAACTAAATTGGAGTCGGGCTGAGCTGGCTTCTCAATAATCTTCTCGATACTGCTATCTTCATTGATATAAACCACTCCAAATCTCTCAGGATTTTTATGCTCCTTAACTAACAAGCACAGATCATGCTTCAGAGCTCTACTTAAGCTTGATTGATCAAACAAATCATCAGCATTAAGAACAAAAAAATTCTCTTTATTAATATGTGACTGACAAAGTTTCAAAGCATGCCCCGTACCTAATGGCTTTTCTTGTTCTATATATGTAATTGATCTTCCATAAAAACTATCACCACAAAAATCCCTAATCTGCTCTCCTAAATAACCAATAACAATAAAAAGCTCATCTACCTCTTTAGGTAATGAGCTAATTATATGTTCTATAAGTGGCTTACCAGCCACCAATAACATTGGTTTAGGGGTGGTTAAAGTAAGAGACTGCATTCGATTGCCTCTTCCTGCCGCAATAATTATAGCCTTCATTTTGGGTGCCTAACGGGACTCGAACCCGCATCGCCACTGCCACAGAGTGGAGCTCTACCCTTGAGCTATAGGCACCATGTGCCGCGAGGCGGAATCGAACCACCGACGCTTTGCTCTTCAAGCAAACGCTCTACCACTGAGCTACCGCGGCTAATGGCCCTATTATACGTTAATAGGACCCTTCAGTCAATTAGAAGCTGCCTTCCAGAACATGGTCCTCAGGATTATTATCTAATCCTAAAGATTTAGTCTCTTGAGTGATAACTACTTTATTGTAATTAGAATAATCTTCATTAGCAGAAAATTCTAATAGATAATTACCACTAGCATCTTTGTTTAATTGACCTGTGGAAATAAATTTGAATGGCAATGCTCTAACTAACCAACCTTCATAAAACTTGTCAGCTGATGGATCAACTAGTTGAGCGGTAACAGTGTGAATATAATTGCTACCATCATAACTTCTAGTCGCCATTCCAGAACCCGAAAATTCACCTACTGACTCTAAAGAAGCTTTTTCTATTTGAGCTTCAGAATCTCCTGGAATTACTTCTGTTCCTGATTGTGTGAACCACCAACCAAGAGCTCCTACAACTATTATAACCAAGGCCCAAATCCAAATCTTGTTCATATTTATATATTTAATTGATATTTTCGACCTTAATTATTAATTCATTTAATGTACCCCCTGAAGGAATCGAACCTTCATCGACGGGGTAGAAACCCGTTACTTTATCCATTAAGCTAAGGGGGCAGTTGGTCGGGCTGCTGAGAATCGAACTCAGACTACAGACTCCCAAAGTCCGCGTACTACCACTATACTACAGCCCGTGAACCCTACAATACCCTAAAACGACCAATATTTCAATAATAAACCTACTCAAAATACTTATCAAATTTCTCCATTGAAGAATCGAACTTCTGATTAAGTTTGTTGATAATCTTAATCTCTTTGTTAATCTCTCCTATCAACTTCTTTACCTTGTGTTCGCTGTTATGAATACGCCCCTCAAACTTACCTTTGAGCAAACTAAAAAGCTCATTTAATGTTTCGTGATAAGATATTAAATGATTAACCAACTGCACTTCATAACCAACGGCTTCGGTAGCTAATGTTCGTGCTCGAGATGGTTCAATGGCAGATAACAAAGTAGCCATTGTCCCTAATTGACTTGATAACACTACAGCTTCTTGACGTGCTTCACCATTTCTCTCTAATTCTTGAGCTACTAGTTTTAAAGCTGCTCCATAATTCTTCTTTTCATCAAATTGACCAATTTGTTCTAAGCCGGCTAAAGATTGATGGGCTAAGAATACAATGTTTCTTGCTATAACTGCACCATCAATTCTGGCCTCGGTAAATTCTACAGGAACGTTTTTAGTTCCCAACCAAAAGCCTTGAGCTAAAAAATATGCCGCTACGGCAATTATTAAAATTGTTAGAGTTGTTAAGGCAACTCTTGTATTACGTGTAATCATTAGATACGTTATTTTGCCTTAAACGCTGGTAAAAATCAATATTTTTATGTATCTTAACTATATCTGATAAGCGGGAGTAGCACAGTGGTAGGGCATCTGCCTTCCAAGCAGAAGACGCGGGTTCGATTCCCGTCTCCCGCTCCATTTTTTTTGACTTATCCTTTATCTTTAGCTACTTATTAAGTAACTAAAAAGCTATTTCTTCGTTTCCTATGTTAGATGATGAACAAAAAATTGTCTTAAAAGCTCAAAAAGGTGAGGCTGAGTGCTTTGGTTTATTGTATGATCACTATGTTACTCAGATATACCGCTTTATTTTAATTAAAGTTAGTCATCGTCAAGAAGCTGAGGATCTCACTCATGAAGTATTCCTCAAGGCTTGGCAGAATATTAACAATTTCAATCAACGTGGCTTCCCCTTCTCTAGTTGGTTATATCGAATAGCACGTAATCGAGTGATCGACTATTACCGAACCAGAAAAGAAGCAACATCGATTGATGAGATAAGTGAGCATAAATTGCAGTTAGCCGCTACTTTTGATCAAGAATTAGATAAGCTATCTAGCTTAGACCTTGTTAAGACTGCCATCAAACAATTAAATGATGAGCAACAAAACATTATTATCCTTCGTTTTGTTGAAGATCTCAGCACAACAGAGATAGCTCAGATAACTAATAAGAGTGAAGGCGCGGTTCGTTTAATGCAGTATAGAGCTATTAGGAACTTAAAGAATATTTTAAATAATGAAAAGTCTATTTAAAAACTTAGAGAATCTAAAACAGATTAATCCTAATCCTGATTTTTTACATCGTTCCAAGACAGAGATTTTAGCGACTCATCAGACTCACTCCTCTGCCAGCTTTCATCTATTACAATTTAAAAATCGTTTGGTAGAAAGTGTTAGCTTTGCTGCCGCCCTAGGATTAACCTCCCTATTAGTTTATCTAACAATGAGTGGTCTTTCTGGATCTTCCTCTGCCGTCATCACTCAACAAGATAAAGCGCAATTTGATATTCACCTACGTGACGCCAAGTATTATAAAGAGGTAGCCCCTAACGTTTATGTAGTAGTGCTTAATGAGGATATAGAAGAGGAGGAGTTTCAAGAAGAATTGGATAAGTTATTAGGTAAATAAATAAACCCCTTTCGGGGTTTATTTATTAAAGGAAACGATTAAGCTTACTCAACAGCTTCTTTCATTAACTTTCCAGGACGGAATTTAGGTTTTGTAGCAGCAGCGATTTTAATCTTTTCACCTGTAGCTGGGTTTCGGCCCCATCTTTCCGCTCTATTATAAACGCGGAAGGTGCCAAAGCCAGTAAGTGCAACATCCTCGCCTTTGCCCATAGTTTTAAGAATAGTATCAAGAACAGCCTCAACAGCGTCTTGAGCCTCCTTCTTTTGCATACCAGTTGCTTCAGCAACGGCATCTACTAATTCACTCTTTTTCATAAATCTTAAAGTTATCTTGTATTCTTATATCAACAAACCGACCTTTTAGTTTATATCTTAATCTTTATATTATAGCAGGTTTTATGTCAATTATTAAGGACTTAGCGAGCGTATTCAATAGCTCGCATCTCCCGAATAACATTTACCTTAACTTCTCCCGGATATTTCATCTCGGACTGAATCCGATTAGAAATATCTTTAGCCAATTGCAGAGCACTAAAATCATCGATCTTTTCTGGTATAACGAAGACTCTGATCTCTCGACCACCAGAAACAGCAAAGGCTGATTTAACACCATCAAAGTCGAGGGCTATTTTTTCTAGACCATCAAGACGCTTTACATAATTCTCAACACTATCTCGCCTTGCTCCTGGTCGAGCACCAGAGAGTATGTCGGCGGTGGTAACTATAAAGGCCTCGGGAGTTGAATGAGGATAATCCTCGTGATGAGATTCCATGGCTCTGATAACTAACTCATCTACCCCATACTTTTTCAAAATCTTTCTTCCCAACTCTATATGAGTTCCTTCAACCTCGTGGTCGATAGCTTTGCCAATATCATGTACCAAAGCAGCTTTTTTAGCTACCTCTACATTAACTCCTAGCTCAGAAGCTATCATGCCAGCAATATGGGCCATCTCTACCGAGTGATGAAGAACGTTCTGGCCGTAACTGGTACGAAAGTGCAACTGGCCTAGCAACTGAATGATCTCCTTAGGAAAATCTACAATACCTAACTCGTAGACAGCCTCCTCGCCTAACTCCATAACCCGCTTATCGGTCTCTCTTTGAGCCTCATCAACCTTTTCTTCAATTTTAGCTGGTTGGATACGACCATCCTTAATTAGCTTGTCTAGAGCCAAACGAGCGATCTCTCTTCGCATTGGATTAAAAGAAGAGATCACGATGGTTTCAGGAGTTTCATCAACAATAATTTCTACACCTGTTAAGCGTTCTAACGCTCTAATGTTTCTTCCCTCACGACCAATAATCTTACCCTTCAAATCCTCATCAGGAAGATTGAAGGTAGTAGTGGTCATTTCAGAGATGTGAGAACGAGCGTAGCGTTGCAAGGCGGTAGTAATGATATCAAGTGATTTTTTCTCTATCTCCTCCCGACGCTCATTTTCTAATTTTCTAATAGAAGCTATCAAATCTTTCTGATGATCCTTTCTAATCATTTCTAAAAGACCTTGCTTGGCCTCCTCTACATTCATATTAGCTAGATTCTCTAATTTTTCTGTTGCTTGTTTACGCAACTCCTCAACATCAGCTTTAGAGCTGTTAATCTTTACCAACTCTTCACTAGCTTTTTTTTGTCTAATATCTATGTCCTGATTCTGCTTGTTAAGTAACTCTTCTTTCTTAATTAAATGACCCTCTAAACGATTTAACTTCGTGCCTCTTTCAGACTCCTCTTTTTTAAGTTCATTATAAAGAGTAGCTGCTTTATCTTGAGCCTTTAAGACGATCTCTCGCGCCTGAGTCTGTGCTTCCTCTACCTGAGATTTTATTTTTTGTTCTAAAGAGTTAGTTTTGCGAACGGAAATCGCCTGCCGAATGAAATAACCGGCTATCAATCCAAAGATAATCCCGCCCAAAACCAAGATGTTGAATTCCATAAATTTTGTAGGTCACTAGTAATTTCATGAAAAGAATAGTTAGTAATGATTGTTAGGACTTTAGAATATCGTTTATTATTAATAATGACTACCGCCATTGTACAAAAAATCAAACAAAATGTCAAAAAGAACTGTTGTATTAATAATAACTGATGGTTGGGGCATCGGTCGTGATGATCCTACCAACCCCGTTTACATTGCTAAACCCAAAACCATCAACTATATCAAAGCCAATTATCTCAGTGGCTCTCTTCAAGCTTCTGGCATTGCTGTCGGCCTTCCCTGGAACGAGGAGGGTAATAGTGAGGTGGGTCACTTAACCATCGGTGCCGGCAAAGTTCTTTATCAGCACTATCCCCGCATCACCCTCGCCATTGAAGACAAATCTTTTTTTGATAATAAGGTTTTAACAGCTGCTTTTAATCATGCGATAAAAAACAAGTCGGCTGTTAATCTAATTGGCGTATTATCAGAAGGCAATATTCACGCCTCGATAGAGCACTTGGTGGCGTTGGTAGATGCTGCCAAAAAGAAAAAGGTGCCCTTGGTCAAGCTTCATCTATTTGCTGATAGCAAAGATAGTCCCCCCAAAGGCTTTCTCAAGCTATTGGACAACTTGAATCAGAAGATTGGCAAAAGTCCGACTGTTAAGCTAGCTAGCCTTTCTGGCCGTTATTTCTCTATGGATCGTGATCACCACTGGGATCGGACCAAAGAAGCTTATGATGCTCTTTTAGGCGAGAAAGAACTCAACCAGGATCTAACGGCCTATATCAACCATCAATATGAAAGGGGTCTCAAAGATGATTTTATCGCCCCTACCTGTCTAGGAGAAGAATTAAATCCTATTCGAGATAAGGAGGCCATCATTTTCTTCAATTATAGAGAAGACAGCATCCGGCAGATAGCCGCTCCTTTTACTCTCAAAGATTTTAAGGAGTTTAAGACTATTCCTTTAAAAAATATTTACCTGGTAACGATGACCAATTACTCGGAACACTTTAAGGCCCAAGTGGCTTTCCCAGCTGAAAAAGTCATCAATCCCCTAGGCAAAGTTTTGGCTGATAATAATAAGATTCAGCTGCGAGTAGCAGAAACAGAAAAATATGCTCACGTCACTTATTTCTTCAATGGCTTTAAGGACAAGCTTTTTAAAAACGAATTCCGGATTTTAATTCCTTCTCGTAATATAATTCATCATGATGAACATCCAGAAATGATGGCTAGTGAGATATCCAACCGTATTATCCAAGCTATTGAAGAAAAAGAGGTGGATTTTATTGTTGGCAATTTTGCTAGTCCTGATATTATTGCTCACACTGGTAACTTTGATGCTGCGATAGAAGCTATCAAGGTTGTTGATGATCAATTAGACAAGATAATGAAAGCCGCTCTAGCTCACAATGCTATCCTAATTATCACTGCTGATCACGGTAATATTGAACGAATGATCAATCCTTTAACCGGCAAGGTTGAAACCAAGCATGATACTAGTCCTGTTCCTTTTTATTTGATTGGTCAGGAGTTTAAAAGAGCAAAAACTCCAGCTACTGTTAGGAAAATAGAAAACGAGACTATTGGCATGCTCTCTGATATAGCGCCCACTATTCTTGGTTTAATGAAAATAAAAAAACCGCCTGAAATGACTGGTCAAAATTTATTCAATCAACTACAATAACCCTGAGTCGTCTTGGCCACGACTCCTCCTTGAGCGGTAGTAGTTTGGTTGCTTTCTACCAGACTACTACCGCGTTTTTTTATATAAAAAATTTAACTATTCTTATTGACTAATATTATAAAAAGTCTTATTTTATTGAGGCTTATGAAAACCTCTATAGTTAAAAAGATAAAGTCTTCTCCTAAAACACCCGGTGTCTATATTTTTTATAAAAATAAAGAGATCTTATATATAGGTAAAGCAGCTAATTTAAATAATCGTCTTAGAAATTATCTTAAAATTACCGATATCAAATCCAAAGCCCTTCATCAAGAAGCAACTCATATTAAGTGGCTAGAGCTTTCTTCTCCTATCGAGGCTCTTATTAAAGAATCTTCATTAATTAAAACCCTCCAACCTCAACTCAATGTTTATTGGCAGGATGACAAAAACTATTTCTACGTCTCCTTTACTAAAGAAGGCTTTCCTAGAGTTAGGGTTACCCACCAACCCAAGAACCAAAAAGCTCTCGGGCCCTTTACTGACGGTAAGGCTTTACGATTAGTATTGAAAATAATTCGTCGTCGCTTCCCTTACTGCACCTGTCGAGAAAATCACCTCCGTATTTGTTTAAATAGTCAGATTGATAATTGCTTTGGTTTCTGTTGCCAGAAAAATAATTCTATTACCGCCGAACAGAAAAGAACTTATGGTAAAAGCCTGCTGACAATTAAAGATATTCTTAATGGCAGAAAGAAGCGCCTCTTAAAACAGATTACCCGGGACTCTGACCTATGGGCTATTGATAATATTCTCAGTCACAGTGAGTTTTTGAATGGCAATAGTAATGGATGGCAAAGAATCGAATGTTATGACATCTCCAATCTATCAGGCAAAGAGGCGGTTGGCGCTATGACCGTTTTGATTAATAAGGCTGGCCAATGGCAACCTGAAGTTAGCGAGTTTAGAAAGTTTAAGATTAAATATTCCCCAACTCAAGACGATCCTCGCATGATAGCTGAGATATTAACTAGGCGCCTTAACCATCCTGAATGGTCTTATCCAGATTTAATTATCATCGATGGTGGCATCACTCAATACAACGCCTCTCAAAAAGTGTTAGCTAAAACCAGAACTAACATCCGGTTGATATCCTTTGCTAAACCTCAAAAAAAGCTTTTTGGTCTAAACAAACTAACTGCTACCGATAAAAAGATTATTAAAGAATTAAAGGAAGGAAGAATTATTGAGAGAGCTATCAAACAAACCCATGGTTACGTTATTAACTACCATCGCCGATTGCGTGATAAAATAAGAGCGTAATGCCTATTATTCGTCTGATATTTTTCTTTTTAGTTAATCTCCTGGCTTTAATGACGATTAATCAATTGGTACCAGGGGTAGAATTAATAACCGAAACCTCCGTCTTACTCACCACCGCCCTAATCTTCACTGCTTTAAATAGTTATCTTCGGCCTTTGGTCAAATATTTCTTAAACACCTTCATTATTATAACGCTCGGCTTGTTAGGCTTGTTAATTAATGCTGGAACGCTTTATTTACTTGACTTTATTACTGAAAATATTAGTATTAATGGACTACAGCCCTTATTAATATCTACTATAATAATCACTATCTTTAATATTATCAGTAGTTTTTTCGGCTGGGCTTTACTAAAAAAGAAATAAATAAAATGGAAAACTTTATTACATTCCTTCAAATTGTCGTTTCTATTGTGCTGGTCACCCTGATCTTAATACAAGAACGCTCCTCTGGTGCCGGTGGTGCTTTTGGCGGTGGCGGTGGCGGTGGCTTTTATCAAGCCCGTCGTGGCTTAGAAAAAGTGGTTTTTGTTAGCACAGTAGTTCTTGTAATTCTATTTGCTGGCCTAGCATTACTCAACCTTGTTTTACCTATTTAATAAAACCTTCTCTCATTTTTCTAAAATGGAGCGCCGCATATTAATTGGTGCTGCTCTCGTTTTTATCATCTCTTTATTTTTCATTAGCGTTAATAGTTATTATAAAAATACAGTTGAGCTACCCGTTCGAGGTGGCTCTTATGTTGAAGGCTTAGTTGGTCAACCATCTTTCATTAATCCTTTGATTAGTAATATTAGTGATGTTGATCGAGATTTAATTGAAATAACTTATAGCAGTCTTGATGATCTGGTTAATAAGTATCAAATTAGCGAGGATAATAGATCTTGGACGCTCATCTTAAAAAAAGACCTTGTTTGGAGTGATGGACAATCATTAACCGCTGATGACGTAGTATTTACTGTTGAAGTTATTCAAGACGCCAATAACAATCATTCTCTTTATTCCACCTGGCGGGGAGTGGTAGTGGAACGATTAAATAAAAATGAGATTAGATTTACTCTCAAAACTCCTTACGTCTTTTTAATTGATAATTTTAAAGAATTAAAAATCGCTCCTAAACATATCTTTGGTAATATTCCTACCGCCAATCTTCGTCTTTCTAGATATAATCTTGAGCCGATTAGCAGTGGACCTTACAAATTCGTAAAAATGGAAATTCGTCGAGATGGTTTTATTACTCACTATCGTCTAGCTAGTAACGAGCTCTATCATGATCAATCGCCCTACATCGAAAACTTTGCTTTTCGTTTCTATAACAATGATAGCGACTTAATCAAAGGCTTTAACAGAAAAGAAGTTGATGGTATCGGTGCCCTTAACCAAAATCATCTCAAATATATTAGAGTGGGTCACAAGATAATCACTATTAATCTTCCCCGCTATTATGCTATCTTCCTCAACTCCAATACCACCCCTGCTCTTCAATCATTATCGGTTAGAAAAGCGCTTGATTTAGCCACCAATAAAGAAAAGCTTGTGAAAAAAATATTTGATGATCAAACCACTATCATACAAGGTCCTCTGCCACCCAATATTCGTGGCTACGATCAACAGCTGTTTGCTGATAAAAAATTTAATTTGAAGGAAGCGGCCAAGCTTTTAGATAATGCCGGTTGGACAGTTGGTGAGGAAAATGTCAGAATTAGAGATAATAAAAAGGAGCACTTAAGATTAGAGTTTGATGTTATTGTTCCTGAGATTCCTTTCTTAATAAAAACCGTTGAACTTATTAAAGAAGACTGGGCCCAGATTGGTGTCAAACTTAATCCCATCGTCCTTAACACAAATGATATTAGTAACAATGTAATCAAGACACGTAATTATCAGATGCTTGTCTTTGGCAATATTCTAAAGAAAAATCCTGATATTTTTTCTTTTTGGCATTCTTCAGAAAGATTCTATCCGGGTCGTAATCTTGCTTTGTATGAAGATAGACAGGTCGATCAATTGTTATCAAGCATCCGACAAGACTTTGGTAATTCCTCTCGCAACAAAAAATTAAGCCAATTGCAGCAGATCATTAATGATGATAAGCCGGCTATATTCCTTTACAGTCCTAACTATCTATATATAGCTCCTAAAAATCTAAGAGGCTTTTACTCTTACTTCATTGCTACTCCTGCTCAACGATTTGAAAAGATTAATAAGTGGCATCTAAGAACATACAGAAAGTTCCAATAAAAAAATGCAAAAAAAACAACCTATAAGAAAAACTAACGGAAGTACTTCCGTTAAAAAAACCACTCCCTCATCCAAGGACCCCCTGTTAAAGATAATTCCTTTAGGCGGTCTAGAAGAGGTGGGTAAGAACATGCTCTTTCTTGAGTATGAAGATGAAATCGTCGTCATTGATGCTGGCTTACAGTTTCCTGAAGAAACAACTCCCGGCATCGACTTTATTATTCCCAATGTTAGTTATCTAGAAAAAAACAAACACAAAATTAAGGGGCTAATTATCACGCATGGTCACTATGACCACACTGGTGCCATTGGTTACGTTATTACCAAGCTTGGCAACCCAACCATATATTGTGCCCCTATCACCAAAGCTATGATTGTTAAACGTCACGAGGAGTTTCGCAATCTTCCCAAACTAGATGTCGAGGTAGTTAAGCCCGGTGACAAAGTTAAGTTTGGCAAATATCTTCAAGCTGAATTTTTTGAACTTGACCACACCATTCCTGATACCGTCGGCACAATCTTTACCACTCCTATTGGTAAGGTTGTTCACTTCACCGACTTTAAACTCGATTACGACAATGATGGTAAGCCAATTGGCATGGATGTATTTAAAAAGATTGGAGAAGGTGATGTTCACACCTTAATGATCGATAGCACTAATGCTGACGTTGCCGGTCGAACGGTTTCTGAAAGATTGGTAGAAAAAAATCTGGAGAGTCTCTTTGAAAAAGCAGAGGGACGTATTGTGGTCGCCACCTTTGCTTCACTATTAACCAGGTTAAGAGAAATCATCAATATTGGTATCAGGTTAAAGAGAAAAATATTTGTTAGTGGCTACTCAATGAATTCTAACTTAGAGATTGCTCAAAATCTTGGTTTCCTCAAAATTCCTAAAGGCACGCTTCTGCCATTAGAGGAGATGAAAAAATATGATGATAATAAGATTATGATGCTCAGCACCGGTGCCCAAGCAGAATCTAACGCCAGTTTAATGAGAATTGCTAACGGTGAACATCGTTTCTTTGAAACCAAGCCCGGTGATAGCATCTTTCTCTCCTCCTCTATTATCCCTGGCAATGAACGCGGGGTACAAATCCTTAAAGACAAACTCACTCGTCAGGGAGCAAAAGTTACCCAATCCCGAGACATTGATATTCACTCTAGCGGTCACGCTCCTCAAGAAGAACTCCGTGATGTTATTAAGCTTATAAAGCCAAAATTCTTAATTCCTACTCATGGCTACTACTTCATGAGAGCTGCTAACCGAGAAAACGCAGTTGAAAGTGGTGTTAAAAGAGAAAACGTTATCTTATTAGACAATGGTGACGTAGCTGAAATTAGCAAAACCGATATCAACGTCAAACTTCAACGAGTTGAAGCTAATCAAATATTAGTTGATGGTTTAGGAGTTGGTGATGTAGGCGAGATAGTTCTTCGTGATCGTCGTGTTCTTTCTGAAGAAGGTATGATTGTTGTTATTGCTACTCTCAGCAAGCATAGCGGCCGACTCCTTAAAAATCCTGATATTATTTCTAGAGGCTTTATCTATCTGAAAGAAAACCGAGAGATGTTAAATGAAGTTCGCCGACGAATACGTAAAATTGTTGATAGAACAAAAAACCAACATTCTGATGCTGATTACATCAAATCTTTGATAAGGGATCAGATTGGTGAGTTCTTGTACCGAAAAACCAAACGCCGACCAATGGTCCTACCTGTGGTAATTGAGGTATAAAATAAACTTATCCTAAGTCAGGATAAGTTTTTACAATTCTTTTTACTTATCGTATTATTTAAATTAATGAAACCTAACCTACTTTCTGGAATCCAACCTACCGGACGCCTTCATTTAGGAAATTATCTGGGAGCACTTGATAACTTTGTAAAGCTTCAGAATTCAGGCCGCTATAACTGTTTTTTCTTTATTGCTGATCTGCATTCCTTGACCGAAGACTTCAAACCTAAAGATAAGAACCAGCAGATTCTTAATTTAATGGCTGACTATCTAGCCGCCGGTCTTGATCCAAAAAAATCTACCATCTTTATCCAATCTCAAGTATCAGCTAATTCTGAGTTGGCTTGGATTTTAAATACCATCACCCCTTTTGGAGAATTGAGTCGTATGACTCAATTCAAAGATAAATCAAAAGACCAGGCTTCTAATATTAATGTTGGTCTCTTTTCCTATCCTATTCTAATGACTGCTGATGTTATTCTCTACGATGCTCACTTCGTTCCAGTTGGTGAGGATCAGATTCAACATCTCGAACTCTCAAGATCTCTAGCCAGAAAATTCAATAAAAGATTTGGTAAAACTTTTGTTGAACCTCAACCCCTGCTCACCGAAGTGCCTCGTCTTATGAGCTTAAATAACCCCTCCAAGAAAATGTCTAAATCCCAACCTCAAGGATGTCTCTTTATCGATGACTCTCCAGCTATCGTTAAAAAGAAAATTATGTCCGCTACTACCGATTCTGGCAAGGAGATTAAATACGACCTCAAAAAGAAAGCTGGTATTAGTAATATGATCACCATTTATGCTGCTCTTTCAGAAAAAAGTATTAAAGGCATTGAAAAAGAGTTTAATGGAGAGAGTTATGCTGTCTTCAAAAAATCATTGGCTAAATTAATTAATAAGTACTTTGCTGATTATCTTAAAAAGAAAAAGGCTCTATTAGCTAATCCTAGTAAGCTGAAGAAAATAGTTAATCAAGGGGCTAAAAAAGCTAATAAAATTGCCAACTCTAAAATGAATAAGGTTAGAGATCACTTAGGACTTCTTTAAGCCCAACCAAACTTCCTGATTACCAATTTTTGTAGAAAGGCCGGCCTCGGCCTTTTCTGATTTTTTGAAGTGAATCTCGGTTGCGTTGATATCAGCAGCAAATTGCTTGTCACTCTCCACTGCTTTTTTTAATGAGTCCGGAACGCTTAGAAAAAGATTTATTTTATCGTGAGGTCGTAAACTAGTATCCTGTCGTAATCCTTGAACCGAACGAACTAGGTCTCTCACCCAACCTTCTTTTTGTAAGACGGGGGTTATTTTAATATCCAAGACTATATCCTCTTCTAGATTGCTATCCTTTTTAATACTCTTAACATTAATCTCATCGGCTAAGATAGTTAACAATTCTTTATCTTTAATTTGAAGATCTTTAACGGTCAAGCTAGCTAATGGCTGGCGAACCTTGATGCCTGCAGCTGCTCTTTTGGCCAATGCTAAACTAGCTAATCGTCTCACTTCCTCCATGGTAGTAATTAAGTTCTTGTTAATTAGCTTTTTATCAGCCTTCGGCCAATCCTCTAAATGAATCGATAATTTTAAATCAACTCCTTTAGCCTTCTTCCTAAAAGATTGGTGAAGGGCTTCAGCAAAAAAGGGCACGAAAGGAGCTATTAATTTATTAACTACTAAGATAGTTTCTTGAAGAATTGGTAAGGCTTCTGGTCGTTTACGAGACCGTCGAATGTACCATCGAGAAAGATCGTCAATAAATGACTCCACCTCCTTCGCTGCGTCCACTACCTGATACTCTTCAATCTGATTAGTGACCTTCATTACCGTGTCATTAAGCCGAGCTTTAACCCATTTGTCTAAAATATTCTTTTTACTACCACTCTTATGATTCTTATTGTTATAAGTTTCGAGAAAGATATAAGAATTATATAAGAGCATTAATGAACGTCTCAAAGCCTTACCCACATCTTGTTCATCAAACTTCTTAACATCACCTGGTTGATTAACGGTAAAGAAATACCAGCGCAAGGCATCAGCGCCATGTTTATTAATTAACTCCCAAGGATCAACTACATTCCCTTTTGATTTAGACATCTTCTGACCTTTTTTATCTAAAATCAAACCTAATGAAATAACATTTTTGTAACAAAGTTTTTTCTTCAACAAAGTAGAGACGGCTAACAAGGTATAGAACCAGCCTCGGGTCTGGTCCATCGCTTCGCAAATATAATCAGCTGGAAATTGATCTTCTTTATCAATCAACTCCTTATTTTCAAAAGGATAGTGCCATTGAGCAAAAGGCATTGATCCAGAATCGAACCAAACATCAGCCACTTCACTAACTCTCTTCATTTTTCCCTTACACTTTAAGCATTTCAAAGTCACTTTGTCGATGTAAGGTCGATGAAGATCTAACTTGCCCTGATCATCAAAAGGCCAGTTGTTAGCCTGAACCTGAACCTTACCACCCGTCTCTAAAGACCCTCTATCCAAAGCCTCTTCATTAGACCAGCCCTCTAGGGCAGCTTGTAGCATCCACAAAGGATCGCCGTGACTAACAATCAAGATGTTTTTCTTATTATGTTTTTTATTAATCTTGTTGAAGAACTCTAGCATCCTTTTTTTCAAATCATTCAAGTTCTCTCCCTTGCTAGGTGTTTTAGAAAAATGTTCTAAAGGATCATCAAAAAATCTGTGATAACTCTCAATAGTATCACCATTAAAAATGCCGCTATTTAATTCTACTAACTGGTCATCATAAATTATTGGCACACCCACAACCTCACTAATGATCTCTGCTACCTGCTTGGTTCTCTGATAAGGTGAGGCATAAATGGCATCTATTTTTTTAGTTTTAAAAAATTTGGCTAACTTGTTAGCTTCCTTAAATCCTTTTTCAGTTAACTTAGATTTCTTATCCGCCCTCTTGCCAGAAGATATCCAGCCTTCGGAATTATGAGTAGCTTCGGGATGACGAACCAACCAGAAACTATTCTGATCAACAGAGTATTTATTTAGATCGTCTAAACTACTAACCACCTGATGGTGATCACATTTTTGACACTCCCAAATTGGTAGAGGTGTTCCCCAATAACGATCTCGTGAAATCGCCCAATCTTTAGCTTCATTGATCCAATTGCCAAACCTACCCTCTTTGATATGCCCTGGCACCCAATTAATCTGCTCATTAGCTTTTCCTAACTCTTTCCTCAAACGACTCATTTCAAAAAACCAAGACTGACGAGCCAGATAGATCAATGGTTGAGAACAACGCCAACAAAAAGGATATTCGTGCTCAATAGTTGTTTGATGATATAGAAGGTTTCTTTTTTGAAGATCCGCCTTGATATCCTCATCAGCCTCTTTAATAAACTTTCCTGCTCCCGGCAAGCCTTTGGCCATAATTCCATTTTCATCAATAGTCACTGGAATATCACTCTCTTTCATCTTCTTTCTCATTACATTCAAATCCTCTTCACCAAAAGCCGGTGCCATATGAACCAAGCCCGTACCATCTTCGGCGGAGACAAAATCGGCCGTCATCACTTCATGAGATCCTTTGTTTTTATAAAGCATCTCGTATTTCTTCCCTGCTAAATCTTTCCCTTTAACCTGCTCCACTATCTTTGCTTCAGTCTCTGGCAACTCATTCGCTGACCATAAGTAGTCGTCACCAACTTTATATTTGGCATAAGTGAGCTCGGGATGCACTGCTATCGCCACATTGGCTGGCAAAGTCCAAGGAGTAGTTGTCCAAGCTACTAGATATTCATTTTTAGTTCCCTTAATCTTAAATTTTATATAGACCGAAGGATCTTCAACCAGCTTATAAACTTCTGGCTGACCCATCTCGTGACTGGAAAGCGGCGTCTGACAACGCATACAGAAAGGAATCACCTTATAAAACTTCTTCAGATAACCTCTCTTATCAACTTGCTGAAAAATCCACCAAAGACTTTCCAAGTATTTATTATCATAAGTAACGTAAGCTTGATCAAAATCTAACCAAAAACCGATTCTTTCTGTTAACTGCTCCCACTCATCTTTATACTTCCAGACCGACTCCTTGGCCTTCTGATTAAACTTATCAATTCCATAATCTTCAATCGCCTGTCTGTTTTTTAAGCCCAACTCTTTTTCTATCTCGATCTCGACTGGTAAACCCTGAGTATCCCAACCAGCTCGTCGAGAAATATAAAAGCCCTGCATCGTCTTGTAACGCAGGACTATATCTTTAAAAACACGTGCTAACACGTGATGAGTTCCAGGCCGCCCATTAGCTGTCGGCGGACCTTCATAAAAAACAAAGCTCTTCTCTTTATCTTTTTCTAAGCTTTTTTCAAAGATTTTATTCTTCTTCCAAAACTCGAGAACTTTCTCTTCAATTGCTGGTAAATTAAATCTTTCGGATCCTTTAAGCATATATTTAAAATAAAATAAAAGAGCTAATCAGTCAAAAAATCTACACCCCATGAGCAGAAACCACACTCACTATGAGACTGAGGCATTGGCCCTTCTATTAGCTCAACTGCAGCTCGCACTGTCCGCCGAGCTTTTTCTGTATCGGTAGTTACTTTTTTAACAACAATCTCAAACCGAGTCATTCCTCCTTCACTAATTTCTCTAGGAATCCAATAGATAAGAAAGGCGTGGCCAATATCGGGCATGTTATTTTCCTTAAGCATCAAGGCATAACAGTTCATCTGATTAAAATAATAATGCTCCCCACCCGGCTTCACATCATAACCTCGGGTTTTGTAATCAGCTGGAATATATAAGCCATCCTTCATCATCAAGTCATCCAAAGCTCCGGTTAAGGTAGCGCCACTTTCTGGGTCGTTCCAAGCCAGACCAGTACGCCAATTACGCCACTTGTTCAAAACCTCAACGTCAGGAAATAATTCTGCTCCCTCGACTACTCCCTCAATTTCTGGTGGTAATTTGCCTAATAATCGATATTTATCAAAATAAGTTTTAATTAAACCATCCATACCACTTGGTAAGGAAGGGAAAGGGCCCATAGGTCGATGAACGCCCATTTTCATCCGTAACCAAAAACATTTAGGACATTCGAGAAATAAATTTAAAGATGAGGGAGATAATCGCATGGCAGTAATTATAACTTACAGCCCAGCTATCTTCAAACAAAAAGGAGCTGAGTAAACACCCAGCTCCTTTTTACATAATACTAGTGGAAGTGAGGGGAATTGAACCCCTGTCCGAAATATTTCCGCCAGATTTTCTACAAGCTTAGCCAAGTTAAATTTTGAGACCAATTAGCTCATTCTTGGCAAAAAACTAATTAGTCTTTGTCGGTTAATTTTTATTTCCCAGTCCCGACAGCTAGGAAACTAAGCTCGCTGTTTAACACCGGTGATGACCTAACGAGCATCAGTCGCCGATGCAGCATTTAAGCGTAAGCTAATGCTGGAGTTCGATTAACGTTGCCGTTTATCGGTTGTTTCAAATTTTAAAGAGTTTGAGCTCTGCTTGCTTATCTAGTTTCAACCTTTCGTCGAAGCCTAGACCACTCCCTCTTCTTAATGTCCTCGCGCTTGTCAGCTCTCTTTTTTCCTCGGCCTAAGCCGATCTCCATCTTCAACAAACGCCCTTTATTATAAACCCGTAAAGGTACCAATGTCAAGTTCTTCTCTTTAGTCCTCCCCATTAAACTTTTGATCTCCGCTGCTGACAATAAGAGCTTTCTTGTTCGTTGAGGATCATAATCCTCTGGAGTATTAGCTGGCTGATAAGGTGGAATATTAGCGTTCAATAACCAGGCTTCATTCTTTTTAATCACCACAAAAGAACCGGCTAAATTAATGTGTCCAGTTTTAATGGCTTTGACCTCAAAACCCTTTAATTCCATACCCGCTTCAAAAGTCTCTAATATCTCATAATCTCGGCGAGCGCTTCTATTAATAGCTATATTTTTCATTGACTTAATTATACTTTCCTTGTATATTTCTACTATTAATCACAATACCAGAATAAATAATCGAATAACAGCCGAAAAGCTACGAGTGATTGACGAAGAGGGAAATAACTTGGGCATTCTAAAGACTGATGAGGCCCTTAAAATAGCTAAGGAGCGTGGTTTGGACCTCATCGAGGTCTCTCCTCTAGCCAAGCCCCCAGTCGCTCGTATTCTGGATTTTGATAAATATCGCTATCAGCAAGAGAAGAAGCTGAAAAAAAATAAAAGTAGTACCAAAGAAGAGGTCAAACAGGTGCAAATCAGTGTTCGTTCAGCTCAGAATGACCTAATGGTTAAAGCTAAGAGAGCTAATAGCTTCTTAGCCAAAGGCAATGTTGTTCGTATCGTCATGGTATTACGAGGCCGAGAAAGAGCTAACCGAGATTTTGCTAAAGGAAAGCTAAAAGACTTTCTAGCTGGTCTCGATACTCACAAGATGACCATGAATCCCAAATTTGGTGGTCGTGGTATCATCACCCAGATTCAGAAGTAATTATGAGAAAGTCAGTTAGTAAAAGAATAAAAGTAACTAAAAGTGGCAAATTGTTACGCCGCCAAGTTGCCATTGATCATTTCAGAGCCAAGAAATCTGGTACTAAGATTCAATCAAAAAGAAATCAACGAACAATTGCTAAAGGCTATGAGAAGATAATCAAAGGATATCTAACTGCTAAATAAAACTATGCCAAGAGTTAAAAGAGGGAAAAATGCTTTAAAAAAGCGTACTAGAATTCTGAAATTCACTAAAGGATTTAAGTGGGGAAGAAAAAGCAAAGAGAGGGCTGCTAAAGAAGCCTTGCTTCATGCATGGACTCACGCTTTTCGTGGTCGAAAAGAGAAGAAGCGTACCGCTCGTACTCTTTGGCAAACTAAGATTAACGCTGCCGCTCGTTTAGAAGACTTAACTTACGGTCAGCTAATTGATAGACTAAAGAAAAGCGCCATTAAACTAGATAGAAAGATCTTAGCTGACTTAGCAGAAAATAATCCTGAGATCTTTAAAAAGATCATTGCTCAAAGCAAATAATAATAATTTAGAACGCGATATAATAATAATCTTCACTAGTATTGTTATTGCTTATTTTATGTGGGGTAGCCCTTGGCTAGCTAGCTTCTTTGAATCTTTGGAGCAGAATAGGTATATCGGCGCTTTTATTGCCGGTATTTTTTTTACCTCCATTTTCACTACCGCTCCCGCTATTATGATTTTAATGAAAATAGCCCAGTTCAATTCCATTCCCCTAGTAGCAGTAATGGGAGCTGCTGGTGCTGTGATTGGTGATTCAATTATTTTTTATTTTTTTAAAGATAGGCTATTCGCCGATATTGCTCAGGTGGTAAAACTGCCAAGATTAAAAAGATTGGGTCACCTTACTCGATCAAAAATGATCCGACTTTCAGCGGCTATGGTGGGAGGATTAATGTTAGCCATCCCTCTCTTTCCTGATGAAACTGCACTGGCTATGATGGGCTTCTCTAAAATTTCTACTCGTCTTTTTATAATAATAGCCTTTTCTTTCAACTTCCTCAGTATTCTTTTTCTTGCTTTAGGAATTAAGTACTTTGGCTCTTAGATTCTTCGGAATCTTTTTTAATATAGTCCCAGGCTTTACGTAAAATACCCGCTCTAACCTTAAAGCGAGCTATGTGCCTTCGAGCATCATTCAGGCTGAACCAAGCATAACCATCATGCTCATCAGAAACTTTTATTATATCCTTATCTGTTTCAGCTAAATAAAAGATAACCACCTTAAACATCTTTTCTTTACCACGATTAAAAGGGAATTTTTCAAATTCCTTAAAGTTCCTTTGCATTCTCAAATCCTTGCGACTCAAGCCGGTTTCTTCTCTCACCTCTCTAAAAGCGGTTTGTAGACTACGCTCATCCTCCTCCATTTTTCCTCGTGGCATATCCCAAGTATTTCTACCACGGTACAAGAGTAAAAACTTGGGGCCCTCTTTAGTTTTTCGATAAACTACAAAGCCAGCTGAGACGATTTTCTTACGCGCCGAAGAAGATTTTCCTCTTATTCTCTTAATTGGTTTATTCATTTGTTTAATCTAGATAGCATTTTTTTGCTTAAGCTTATTTACCTTATCAATCTCTTCCGTTTGCTTCAAGAGGCACTCTATCTAATCCCCAGCCTCCTCTCTCTTTTCTGGATCGATATAATCAAGTCCCAGGGCTTTATAAATACTCTCCTCCGTCCTACCTGCTATCTGCTTCTTGTCCTTAAATAAACCATACTCATTTAATTTGTAACCTTTTTTTAGAGCTAGCCGGCGAAGAGCTATGTTATGATCCTTGGGTCCAGTAAAATAATGGAGAGCTGCTCCATATGACTCCTCTGGAATCACTCTCAAATCAGCATCTAAACCACTTTTTAACTTAACTGAGGCTTTGGTAGTGCCCTTGGCAAAAACCTCGCTCACCTCCGGCATCGATACAAAAAACTCGATTATCTTCTTTCCAGTAGTTGGCTTAGCGCTAACAACAATATCAATATCGCCAATTGTTTTTTTACGTCTCCTCAACGAACCCGCTACGATCGCCTTCTTTACTCCTCTCAATCGTCTCAGTCTCTTTTCAATCACCTCCGCTTGAGGCAAAACAACCGCTAAAGGCCGCCGCCCTCTTGATTGCTTAAAATATTCCAAGCCTCTCAAAATATTCTCTTCGCTCTTTTTACCAAATCCTTCTAATCTACCAACCTTACCCGACTTAGCTGCTCTTTCTAACTGCTTAGTGGTTCTAATCCCTAATTTTTCATAAAGAATTTTAATATTCTTTGGTCCCAAGCCCTCAACCTCTGCCAACTCTGACAAATCGATGGGCGTTTTCTTTTTAAGTTTCTGATAATATTTAAGCTTGCCAGTTTTAAGTAGCTCCTCTATCTTCAGGGCGATCGACTTACCAACTCCCGGAATACTCTCTAAGGCCTTGAGACCATCTTCTTTATATATATTATTTAAATCATCCTGAAGACTGCTGATAACATCAGCTACTTTCTCATAAGCTCGAGGCTTGAAAGCTATTCCTTGTATTTTTAAGTACTCTGAAATCTCATAAAATATTTTGGCAATTTCTGAGTTCTTAATAGATTTCATAAGTTAATCCTGAGAGTGAGTAATCGGTTTATGATCTCTTATCATCACCCTCCCTCGACGCCTCTTACGCTGAGGGAAAATCATATGGGGTACAAAAAAGATAACTATCGCCGACAATAGGGAAAAGAATCCGCCTAGGATAAAAACCATTACGAAACCAAACAACTTAACAATGATTCCACTAATGAGCCCAGTGATACCTGCTGCAAAGGACATGGCGGTACTATCAAGCGACCAGTCTAAAGCCTCGTGCTTCTTATCTAAATGACGAGAGAACATTCCCGACCAAGAAGGCACGTACATACCAAAAGCGATAGCGTGAATGACCTGGACAGCATACAGTTGCCAGATCTCACTCACAAGAGCAAAACTGAATGCTGAAAGAGCTGCCAGCACTAATCCTAATACCAAAACCATAAAGTCATCTTTTTCTCCTGGTGTCTTATCTAAAAAATTAGCAATTGGAATCTGAATAGCACCTTTAACCAGCCAATAGACAGCTGCCGCTAAACCAACCGTCACCACGGTAGCTCCCTGAACCTTGTCAATAATAAACAAGGCGAAGATTGGATTGATCAACCCCCAACCCGCTAAAAGAGCTAGATCTGCTAAAACAAAAAGACGGACAAAACGACCGACTTTAAAAGAAAAATTAAATGGCATCTTCATGCCCTTAATTCTAACTGAAAATGCCCTTCTTTTCTAAATCCTCTGGTCTAATATCTAAAGAATTAAAAAAGTCTCTGGTTAACTCTAGCCGCGATTTAGCTAGAACGGTAAATAGGTCTTGTGGCTCTACATAACGGCCCTCTCTCTCTAAAGCTCTCTCACCTGCTTTTTGAATAACCTCTTCTAATAATTTCTTTATCTCTTCTTTAGTGGTTCTTCTTTGTTGATCAGCTTTAATTATCTGATTAACTTTTTTGTCAGCCACCTTCCATTTGATTTCCAAGTGCTTCAAGCCTCTTTTGATTTCCGCCTGATCAAAACACTGCTTGACCAACCAAAGCTCAATATGACCGCTTAGAAAATAACAACGCTCCGAGGCTTTTTCAATAATACTGGTGGTTGTGGGAAGAAGATATTCATTAAGATTAATCTTCCCTTGAGGTAATTCCGTTAATTTTCTATCCGCTTGATTAATATGAATCAAACGATCAATTAGTAGGAGAATGAAGAAAACTCCTAAGCTTTGCATCCAGCGTAGTTCAGCAAAAGATAAAACAATACTAGCAGCAGCTAAAGATCCATAAAAAGCGTAGACGAATAAACGGGTTAAGAAACGCCCGCCCATCCCCATCTTTAATCTAATACTGTCGAAATAAAATCTACTCATAACTAAACTATATAAAAAACTCTAATTACCAACCAAATAGGGATCAGGGCCCAAATAAAATAAATAATAATCGCCATCAAAAAAGCTGGCCAATAAAGTACAGGCTTTTTTTTGAGAGCCTGAAGACCTTTTTTAAAAATAAAAAATGTGTGGCCGTACCAGTGAACAAAAAAACCAAGTAATCGATTTAAAAAACTGCTCACCAAATAAACAACCGCTAAATCTAATCTCATTATTATTTATTATAGCTTTTAAGCAAGCCTATTAATAACCAAAACATACCAACTCCCGGTCGTAAAGTCCATAAAAAATGATCTGAAAAACCATATAATAGAAGGCTAGTTAATAATATGAGCGATATTCCAATCTCCCAGTTAGCAAAACCTTGCCAGTAGAAGCTGCCCACAAACATTAAAAACAATAATAATCCCACCAATCCCAACTCTACCGCTATTAATAAATAAAGATTGTGGATTGGTCGCTCACCCATAGCCAAAGTCAAGCCACTTCCTAATAAAGGTTTTTCTTTAATCTTCTCTATTGCTATCTGATAATCAGTGAAGCGCTCCTGAACGGTAAAGTCGGTGGTCTTAACTTGTAAACGAGGAAGGATCGCCCAAGAAAAAGAAATCGATAATGCTATTACCGAAACAATAATAATTGTCGTTAATCGCCACCACTCTCTTTTATCAGTAAAGCCCCGACTAAATAATAAAAATATTAGGCTCATTAATAGAGCGATTGCCCAACCCATCCGAGAAAAAGTTAATAACAATCCCAACCAATTAATAAATATTATTACCAACCACAAATAACTCCATTTCTTTTTCGAATAACGAAAAAAGAAATAGTAACAACTAATCAACGATAAAATTAAAAAAGCAGCTAGGATATTAGGATGAGGAAAAGTACCATAAGCTCGTAATAACAAGCCAGGATTAAGAAATGTTCTTGCTATCGTCATATCAGCCAAATCTAAAACCGACTCTCCTAGCAAACTCAATCCCAAGCTCTTTTGGCTCATAAACTGACCTAGAGCGATCAAGGATTCAGCTATACCACCAATAGCTAGTAACCCGAAAACAAACCTTCTAGATATCAAGCTGATAGCAAAAGCTATTAACACCCAAGCTACTAATTTAAAAAAGGCGTGGTTCCAAGACAAGCTTGCTGCTAATAAAAATAAAAGGAGTAGTAAATTATTTAAATTCCACTGTGACTTCAACCACGTCACTCGGATCGCTGGCAAAGGAATGTTTAACATCTATCTTATTAAACACCTCTTTAATCTTTCTTGCTAGTTTATTAGCTAGTTGATTTTCAGTAGTTGTTACCTCCCAATCATCTTTTCCTTTTTTGATATTAATCAAGCGATCTAAAGGATCTATTTCAAAAGCTGTTCGAGTAAAAGAAGTAATTATCTTTCCTAACTCTGCTTCTAGTTTCTTAGGAATATTCTTAATAACCACCCTGCCCTCATATTGTTTGTTTTTAATCATTTCACAAGCTGGACAGAGCTTAAACTTCATCTGAAAATTATTCTCTTTTTCCAACCTATTAAATTCTT
>Ga0310122_10000135_pt1 | contig 46193 bp, 35 predicted proteins | sample CB6_Bottom_1051__FD_203503 | JGI IMG/M metagenome (GOLD analysis project Ga0310122, IMG submission 203503) | Marine microbial communities from Western Arctic Ocean, Canada - CB6_Bottom_1051 | ecosystem: Environmental > Aquatic > Marine > Oceanic | place: Canada: Western Arctic Ocean | collected...
TTGGTAGCCATGTTTCAAACCTCAAGTTGATTGGTTGGCTTGAAAAGCAGCTTGAGCAGTTGAATGCATCGGGTTTATCGAAGAAGGAAGTGCAACAGCAGTTGATTGATCACAGAGACTACACGCGCCTCAACAGCGAGCTTTCACTGTGTTGGCCATGCGTGACAGCATGGCAAAAAGAACTGAAAGAACAGAATCACATCGACTTCTCAATCATGATCAGCCGAGCAACTCAGTATGTCGAAAAGGGCAAGTTTATCTCGCCTTGGAAGTTCATCATGATCGATGAGTATCAAGATATCTCGCCAGATCGCCTTGCCTTGGTTGAGGCGCTGTGTAATCAGTCGAAAGCGCAACACCAAGCTTCTATTTTTGCGGTAGGTGATGATTGGCAGTCGATTTACCAGTTTGCGGGCGCAGATGTGGATTTAACGACGGGCTTTAAGGATCGTTTTGAGAGCTCGACGATTCATCACCTAGATACGACTTACCGCTTTAACAATCAGTTAGGTGCAGTTGCCAATCGTTTTGTGCAGGAAAACCCGATTCAGCTTCCGAAAGAACTGAATAGCTTCAAACAACAGAAGCAGAAGGCGGTGTACAGTGCGCCAAGCAAAGAAGTTGAGAAGATCCTCGACCAATTGAACCGTCAATCAAAAGGCAAAACCAACAAGTCTGTGCTGCTACTTGGACGTAATCATTACCACAAGCCAGAGTTGTTGGAAGACTGGAAGAAGATCTTTACCTCCATTGATATCAAGTTCATGACTTGCCACGGCAGTAAAGGTAAAGAGGCGGACTTTGTGATTATTCTTTGTGTTGACGAAGGACAGTTCCCGACGAAGAAGAAACAGCTGCATATTGATGGCGCATTGACCGAATCATCAGACGCGTTCCCTTATGCGGAAGAGCGTCGTTTGTTTTACGTGGCAATGACGCGAGCGAAAGAGAAAGTATGGATCACGCACAGTGGCGACGGTTCTGGTTTTGTACAAGAACTGCATGGATCTGATTACCCCGTCGTTCGTAAAAAGTGATGTCAGTTGGCGTAGTTGTCTAAGATTAGATCTTCAAGCCCGCTACCTATTCTTATTAGGGCGTAAGCTATTATCATTAGCGTGCTAGCTATTCTAATTAGGGCGTAAGATATTACCATTAGGAAAAAGGCATAAAGCAGAAGGAATCCGCTATGGAACACGGCTCTATTAACTACATTGAATTTGCTGCGCGAGACATCGCCGCAACTAAGGCGTTTTTCAGCCAAGTGTTTGGTTGGACCTTCGAAGACTATGGCCCTGAGTATTCTGCTTTTGAAGGTAAAGGCTTAATAGGTGGGTTCTATTTGGCGGATCTGGCGTCGAATACGGATAACGGCGCAGCGCTGATGGTGTTCTATAGCCAAGATCTTGAGCAAACCGAGCGCGATGTAATTGATGCTGGTGGCGAGGTAAATCGTGAGATATTTAGTTTCCCCGGTGGTAGACGTTTCCATTTTAAAGAGCCAAGTGGCAACGAAATGGCGGTATGGAGTGACAAGTAGCGAGTTAAGACTCTGGTAAACAAAAAGCCTGCGATAAAATGCAGGCTTTTTAGTCTGTGACGTTATCTTGGTTCTTAACGAAGCGTTTTTCTTAGTGCTTAGCGAAGCGAGTTGCTTAGTTAAGAGCACTGAACCATTAAGTTCGCTCAGCTAGGTACGCTTCGTAGTCTGGGATCTCAATGATCACTTCTTCTTCAAGCAGTGAAGAGTTAAATAGGAAGTTAGCGGTAGCACGGTTGGTTGCCACTGGAATGTTCCAAACACTTGCGATACGAAGCAGTGCTTTTACATCTGGGTCATGTGGTACGGCATTCAGTGGATCCCAGAAGAAAATCATCATATCGATCTTGCCTTCAGAGATAAGCGCACCAAGTTGTTGGTCACCGCCCATTGGGCCGCTGATCATGCTCTTAATTGCTAGGCCCGTTTCTTTACTTAGTAGAGAACCCGTTGTGCCCGTTGCATAAAGGAAGTGCTTTTGTAGTTTTTCTTTGTTCTCTGTGACCCATCTAAGTAGCTCAGGTTTGAAATGGTCATGAGCGACCAAAGCGATATTCTTATGCGTTGGCATAGTACGCGTCGTTTTTTGCATGAATGTTCCCTAAATGATTGTTTCGTTTTTATTGTTTTGAGTTCTTCAGCCAATATAGCACTAAGGATTCACACTGAATACCGGACGAAACTCAGAAGGTGACAATGAGTCGGCGATAATTTGATCTTTGAGTGTTGCAGGTGTCAGTGCTTCAATCATGGGTGCACTGTGTTTTTCATAAGGTTGACCGCGTAAGTAACTGGTGGCTTGTTTTACCGATAAGCGACCTTGCTCAACCATTTTATCTGTTGGTGCAAAAAGCACCTTGTTACGAAGTAAGCCGCGGTAGGTTCCGTGACTTAGGTAACTTGAAATTAATCCAATTTCTTTGGTTTTACCGGCTGCTCTCAGCTCACTTATCGCAGCTTCAATCGCGACTGCGCTTCCGACAATATATTGAATATCCGGCTGCTCGATGACTTGTTGTACTAAGTTTCTTTGCAGTTCTTTATCGTTGTCTGCCCAATAGCTTATCGCAATTTTGATATCGCTCGATTTGATTGCATCATAAAACCCCAGTGCTACAGGCTTAGTGCCGCCACTCGCTTGTGGGCCAAGTAACAGGGCGATAGGTGTTTCGCCTGATCCTTTCGGGTGTCGTTTCGACAAAAACTCTCCGACTTGGTAGCCCATTTGATACCAGTCGACACCGACTGTACCTTTCAATACCTTCTGTTGTTCTTCATTGACGGTCAACTCATTGACAGTAGCAAACACAGGGGTAGAGCCAACCCAATCCGTAAGATTGTCATGGTAAGCATCGGGTGAAACTGTGCCTAAAATAATGGCATCGGCTCCCCATTGTGTGCAAAGCACCAGCTGTGAGGCTTGCTTACCAATGTTTGGGTATCCGCCGGCTTCTAATACTCTTAGCTCAACTTGCTGCTTTTCTGCTTCAGAGACCATGCCGTAGTTAACAGACAACCAGTAAGAATCCTTTAGGTGCGGATAAATGGCACAAATTTTCTCTTTATGTGATGTGGCTTCGGCAGGTTTTATTGGGCTCAAAGGCTCGCTAGCACTCGCGACAGAGGTTACTGTGGCCAGTAGTGAGAGAATGATTTTTGAAGCTAAAGGTCTAGATAGCATGAATTGCCGTTTTATTGGTTTTAGATAAGAAACACTGCAAAATATAGCGTATTCTGCATGGGTAAAGAAGAACGTTTTAAGGTTTAAAGTTTATGTTGTTAGCCTCAGCGAGTATTGGACGCAAGCTACTGGCCTCATTCTTAGTGATGGCACTGTTGGTTCTATTGTCTGCATTGATCGGTGTTTCTGGTTTTAGCTTTGTAGCAAAAACGGAAAGAAACGTCGTCGATTCAGCGCTTCCTGCCATGATCGAAGCTCGTCAAGTTTCTGAGTTGAGTAACCGTATTATTTCGTCGGTACAAACGCTTTCTAATGCGAGAAACGAGGCCGAACGAAAAGAGGCTGGCACTGTGTTGTTTGGCCAGCTTGAAGCACTTCTTCAACATATCAAAGAGCTTGGTGTCGACAGTTTTGATTCGCAACTTCTCAATAAACTCGAAAACAATGTTCAAAGCGTTATTAACACACTGGCTGAACTGGGTGTCTCGGTCGAACGTAAGCTTTGGTTAAGCAAAGAATTGACGTCTCGTGTTGAAGAGATGCGCTTACTTGCCGAAGAGTTAGAGCAGCTCACGCGAACCCAAGTGCTGAATACTGCCACCATTGCGGTTGCTAACGTAACGCACATCTACGACCTGTTAGAAACCAAAGAAACCGATAGAGCCTACCAAGCCTTAGACGCACTTGTTGAAGTTGATCTTGATTTGTCTGAGCGTCTACACGAATTGCATTTGTTGGCGTTCAAGATGCTCAATCAAATTGAAGAAACGCAAACCGTCACCAACGTTGAACGTATTCATCAAATCCAGTCTGAATTCGAATCTAACCTAAGAATCATGGCGCGCCGCGTTAAAGCGGTCGAAGATCCGACTCGTTCAGCGCAGATGTCTCAGTTGCTTGAAGAGTTGAGAAAACGCCAGGTCGTGTTCGATATCTCGCTAGAACAATATGAGAACACCAAAAAGTCAGAGTTTCTGATGCAAAATACGTTGGAGCTGTTCTCTCAGCTGAATACAACGGTTAACCAACTGGTTGATGATTCAAACCGAAGCACAAAAAAAGCGGTTGATGAGCTAACGTCAACCTTGAACTTGGCTCAATGGTCGCTGTCTGTGATTTCGGTTATTGGTTTGGTTATCGTCGCATTTATCGTTTGGCGAGTGGTGTATATCTCGGTTGTTAAACGCCTTACTGAATACTCATCTGCCTTGATGTCTATCGCACAAGGTCGCCTGAATATTGATATCTCGGTTAAGGGTAATGATGAGTTGGCTCATATGGGCGAGGCAATCATCACCGCCAGAAACACCGCGCAAGCACTACAAGTGGTCGCGGTTGGCGAAGCTAAGGCAAAACGTGAGCTCGAAGAGCACAAAGAGCACTTAGAAGAGTTAGTAACAGACCGAACCTATCAGCTGCAAAAGACCAATGAGAAGTTGAATGTCGAGGTAGGTAACCACGCTAAAGCTCGCAATGCGGCAGAACAAGCAAGCCGTGCCAAGTCTGCTTTCCTCGCGACGATGAGCCATGAAATACGAACGCCTATGAATGGCGTGTTAGGTACGGCTCGATTGCTTAAAGATACCGGCTTAGACCCGCTGCAATCAGGCTATGCGGACATTATTAACCGCAGTGGTAAGAATCTACTCGCGATTTTGAATGACGTACTGGACTATTCGAAGATAGAAGCGGGACATCTAGAAATACGCGCGGCTTCTTTCGACCTTTACCAGATGGTTCAAGATACTTATCAGTTAATGGAAGGGCGTGCTGCTGAGAAGAAGCTTAACTTTGATTTTCATATCGAAAGTGATGTTCAACGCTATTGGCGTGGTGATGTCACTCGAATCAGCCAAATATTGAATAACTTGGTCGGTAACGCGATTAAGTTTACTGAAAGTGGCTCGGTCGATATCTTTATCAGCTTAGATATCGAAGATGAAAATCGAGTGATGTTTGAAGTGGCAGATACCGGTGTCGGAATTGACGCAAGCGAACAAGCTTGTCTGTTTGATGCCTTTACTCAAACCGACAGCGGTCGCAACAAAACCGGTGGCACAGGGCTTGGATTGGCGATCAGTAAAAGCATCATGTTGGCAATGAATGGGGATATTGGCGTTCATTCGGAAGAAGGCGAGGGCAGTCAGTTTTGGTTCTCATTGCCACTTGAAGTAGGTGAGAAAATTGAAACGAAAGCAACGGTCATTGAAGCTTGCATCCGAGCGAAGGTACTTCTGATTGAAGACAACCCTGTGAACTGTATTGTTGCCGAAGGCTTTTTGAATAACTTAGGCCACGATGTTGTGATAGCGACAACCGGACAAGAAGCGAGAGCCATATTCAGTGAGCAAGAGTTTGATATTGCGCTGGTGGATATTAACTTACCAGATTGCGATGGCGTCGAGCTAATTCAACAGCTCAAAGACGATGCGCTTCAGCATGAGAATGAAGAAAACGTAACACGCAAAGTACCACCAATGATCGCAGTATCGGCTCACGTGTTTAACGAGGAAGTGGAAAGCTACTTGTCGTCTGGCTTTGATGGTTTCTTGCCTAAGCCGCTAGAAAAAGAGGCACTTTCTCAGCTCATTGTTGCTCAACTCGATGGTAAAACACTATTGTTGTCACAACCCGATCCAAACGATGCTGTTTGTAAGCAAAATGGTAACCGTGCTGTGAAAGGTAACAGTGATGAATTGTACTCGACACAGGTGGTTAATGTTTTAGCCAAGTACACAACGACAACTGATCCCCAAGATCAAGGAGACACTCCAGTGAAACTGATTGATTCCAAAGTGATAGAGGGTGACCTATCGATCCTTGGATTGGATAAAATGAAACAGATCGTTGTGCTGTTCGAGGAGAGCAGTAACCTTACCTTGAATGAATTAGTCGAGGCAAGCGAAGCCGATAACGGACGAGAAGTGAAGTCTTTGGCGCACAAGCTCAAAGGATCGGCGGGCAGTTTGGGTTTATTAGCGCTGTACAATTTGTGTCAGAGCATCGAAGCAAGCGAAGAACCATTATTGCTGTACCGAGATAACGACCACGCTTTATCTGAATTGGTTATAGACTCGTTAGAGGCGCTACTAACTTATGTTTCCGCTTAATGACGTGATCTGGCTTTAAACTTGATCTAATCAACAAGTCAAAAAAAACCTCTGAACGAATATTCGTCAGAGGATTTTTTATACCGCGCAAGTCAGCGTTCTTTATGAAAGGCTAACCATTCAAAGCTAACCATTCAAAGCTAACCAAGGCTTATCGCTTACTACCTATTTTCAAAGCGGTTGTAATCCAACAAGCCAAACTCGATCGGTTGGTCTTGATGATACCAACGATGTACGCGATCACTGAACGGCCAGAACTCGTTAGAACTGCGTCGTACCGCAAACTTATCCAGCAGCGCCACGTAATCTTCTTCTGTGTTTAAATTTTGCAGCATTTTCACCAGAGTCGGTATCTCGCTCTCGGTTAAAGACAGGTAAGCGGCAGGGTAGCTACCGACAACGCCTCGTACGAGCGTTAAGTCATCATTGGCGTAATCGCGATTACCTTCTTCATTAAACAAGCTAGAAATGTTGCTGTGCGCGTTATTGTGAATCATGGTGAACAATTGCTCTTCGCCATTTTTGCCTTCAATCATGATCATCACTAACTGAGGCACATGACGCAGGCCGACTCCCTTTATTAAATTCACTTGGTTAAGCAGTGCTTCGTTCTTTCGACCAAAACCTGTTTCGACAATATCAAAACGACTATCGAGGACAGGCGCGAGCTTATCTTTGATCATATTGAGCAGCTCACGCTTAGGATCGGCCGTTTTGTAAACCACACTTGTTGGTTGGTCGAAAGGGGCGATATTGCGCTGCAAGTAATCGCTCAGTTGTGCACTTTGGTTTTTGTACCAGCTTGAGTGTTCAATATGGCGAACATCTTTAGGAAGAAGGGTTAAGAAGTTACTTTCACCCTCAAGGCGCAAGAAGTCCATAAACATACGCGTAATCAGCTGGTGGCCGAAGTTTCCGTACACATCGAAGCCTGCGACAAGAAGGTAATGAATGCGCTCTAGTAAGGCGTAATCAAGGATCCATGCTGTCTTAGGCTGTGAACCAACTAAACCCTGAACAACCGAAGCGCTATCGAAGTGTCTAAAGATGGTGAGAGCGGCATTTGGGTTGATGCCATCGCCATCCCAAATTATACCGGTGTCTAGGTTCACGCCACTATCGAACCATTGGTTGGTGAAGTCTGATTTAGCATTTAGGTATCGAGCCTGTTGCTTAGAGTAACGAACCCAGTTAGTCGCTGGTACGGTGTTACTTTTTAGCTCACTGGGTAGTTTTAAGTTTTTCTTCTGGCTGGCGTAGAAAGCGTTTATTTCTGGTAAATCGGCTTTCTCTGGATCAATGAAGAAAACCCAAAAACGGTCGTTAATCACATTCAAGGCAAGTTGACCACGACACACCGGACCTTTGATATAGGCCATGATGGTGTTTTGCGCGTTATCTAACATGAAGTTGAAGCGCGAGTTTACTGGGAGCGCTTCAAATGATGTCATTGGGTTAGCAGAAACATCGATGTCGTAACTAGGAAGTTGTTTTACTGCGTAATTGACGTCGACAAACCAGGTATTCCACTTTTGTAGACGCTCTTTATTAAGTGCGAAAGGCATGTGCGTTTTGTCGACGATGGTGCCTTGCTCTGGAATCAGACGATAGTAAACACGTTCTACTTTTGGATCGTCGTAAGGGCGACGAGTCGTGATGCGTTGCACCGCTTCACCTGGAGGCGTTGCAGAGCGAACAACAGTGAAAAAACGTGTTGGTTGAGCTAAATCAGAAAAATAGACATGAGATAAAAACAGGTGCTCATAGATGTAACGCGCTGAAAGCTGGCTTTTATTGTCACTCTTATTGAGAAAGCTTTCGTAGACATTAACGAGCTCTTGCTCCGCATCATTCAGTGGAATGTGGTCGTTCATTAACGCGCCATTTTCCAACCAACTCATTAAAGTCGCGTATTCTGTTTTATCTAAGTTCGGCATCCCATAAGGCATCCCCCAAGTCGGGTAATCTCTCTCGTATTGGGCATACTCTTCAATCGTTGGGCACTGTTGGTCGCGATCGGTTGAAAAGTCGAAACCTTCAAGCTGGGTTTGATCTGGAAGTGGGTGGTTCTCTTTCTGGATCAACATTCGAGAAACAAGACCAGCATCTAGGTTAGCCGTTGAGTTCTGCATACGTTCGTTGAGGACTGGATGAAAATCCGCATCGCGCCACTCTTGTGTGGTTAAAGCATCTTCAAACAAGCGAGTAGGGGCTGAGGCGGTTAAACGGGTGCCTTGATAAACGAGTGCCTTGCTCGCACCTCGGTCGATACCTTCTACTGAAGACATTTTGAGCTGGCAAGGTGCGTCATAGCAAGCGTGACAAACCACACATCGGTTATCAATGATGGGCTTCACTTCATCAATGAAGTGCTGTGCTTGAGCCGACAGAATAGGCGCTTGGCGATCGCGAACTTGTTGTTTACCAAACAGCTCGTCGAAGTTTAAACCCGCGTAGACGGCACAACCTGAGAAGACGCTAACAAAAGCTAAAATGAAGAGTTTTTTCAAATTCATACGTATTTATATATTAAGCATTTTCTCTAATTATATCGAAAATGATTGAAAATGCTCATGTTCTAACAATCTTATAGATAAGATCTTGATGGGACTGAGCAACTTATCGAGGTGACTTACTCACCCGAGGTTGGAATTTAGAGTGTCGACTTAAGGCTTACTGATTGACGTAACAAACAGAGAAAGGGACAGACAATCGCTCAAACTCTTTGATCCAGCGCCATTGGTTGTCTTGCAGTTTGTCTCCGGGGCCTTTGACTTCAATCCAATGAAACTCTTTGTTCTTGAATGCAATCAAATCGGGCATCCCAGTTCTAAATAGCTTTAAATCACTCAATATCACTTTGAAAAGATCAACAATCAAGGCGTTGGGAATAGCCTCCATACTGTGCTCGACGAGTGATCTGGAGAAGTAGTTCCAATGGACAAATGGATTGGCGATGCCGCGCTTCTGGTCATAAATATTGAGTAAGTGGTTCAGCCCATGCTTGAATATAGTCTGAAACACCGCTTCGACCTGTTCGGCTCGTTTGTCTACGAAATCGGAATGGTATAGATCCAGAGGTCGATGTTGGTATCGATTGATAAAGGCGCCTTCAACATCTGCAAAAATGACCTCCCAAAAGGCCAAGCCGAACAAGCCACATAGAAAGCTGTTCTCAGAAAAGTAGACATCCCAGCCTTGGCTTTCCAGGTGTTGCTTTACCGCAAGCTCAACTCGCGTTTGGCTTAGGTCTAACTCCAGCTTTATCTGTTCGCAATTTGGTTTTGAAGCGCGCGGAACTTTGTGCCCCTTCTTTGTAGATAACATTTGCTTGCGTAATAACCTTTGCTCAAGCTTAGCCGCGACTTCCAACTCTGACACATCCGATGGAGTAGCTTTCATTTGCGTGACAATGTCACACATTAAGTCTAACTCGTCTTGCTTGTCATAGATGCGCGCAAGTCGTTCTCTGCTCGGAGGAAGTACAGATTGTTTGAACCAAAAGATAGCTTGGTCGTTTTGGTTGAGCCTTTCTAGATCGCGCGCGATATCGTTGATCAAACGCGATCGTTTTCTGGCACTGCTCCTGTGCTCCGATTCAGCGGGTATCGATTGTAAAAGGAGTTCAAGAAACTCTGGGTCTTTACGGTCGCCCTCAGAATATTGGCGTTGAATATCGCGCATCTGGATCAGTTGATTGAGTTGATTTCTAGAAGTGAAGAAGCGGCGCTGCTTGCTTAATGGGTAGTTCTCAAAGGTGTTGAGCCCAAGGTCGCTTAACACGAACTGGCTTAAGTCTTGATAGGTGTTGGCAAAGAAGAGTAACAGCAAAACATCGATAACTTGAGCTTCGATGATGTAAATACAGTCGAAGTTTAGGTTTTGAAATTGATCAAAAGGTTGCTGATCAAGCAGTAACAACAGCTCATCTTTCTTCGCGGTTTTGTTGCTCTTAAAGGCAGGGAATACATTTAACAGCTCTGGTTTGGTGAGCAAGTGCAATCCGAGTTCGACATTGCTAATGACAAGGTCATGTTGTTCGGCGGGATGACTTAACGCAATAAAGCCTGCGGTGCTTAGTTCTTGCAATGCGCTATTTAAATCAGGGATCTCAACATAGTTGAGTTTATCGCTGCGAAACCAACGGCCTTTACGAGAAAGCAAACGAACCATTAAGCATTGGCTTGAAACGGAAAGACGTTTGTATGCGGACAACCAACGACATTCATCGTCACTTAGAAGATCGGTATAGAGCGTTTGAGCGTGTTCAACCAACCGATTGAAGTTATCGAGATAATAAGTAGAGGAGAGCTGAAGAGTGGTTTCTATCGTCAATGGGTTCGTCGCTTGATACAAAAAGAGCCTAACCCTAAGGTTAAGCTCTTCAGTAACAAATTCAATCTTTTCTGATGATTAAGCTTGAGATGCTTTTAGTTCAGAAACTTTAGCTTCAGAGATTGGCTTAGTGACGATTGCAAGAACAATACACACTGCCATCATAGCTGCAGAGATTGTGTAAGCTAGGCCGTAACCTTCGCCGTTTGTCATTGAGTAACCAACAACCGCTGCACCGATAGCGCCGCCGATACCCCATGCCGTGTAAAGCACGCCGTAGTTAGTACCGTAGTTTTTCAGGCCGTAGAACTCAGCAGTCAATGTTGGGAATACTGCTAGAAGCGTACCGTAACCAACAGCTACGATAGCCGTACCAATGATTAGCGTGAATTCAGAGTTGAACGTAGCGAATAGAGCCATGTTCGCGCCTTGAAGGATGAACGCTAGAAGTAGAGTACGTACGCCACCGATTTTATCTGCAAGCATACCCGCAGCAACACGGCCGCCTGAGTTGAACACAGCAAGGATAGACGCTAGGTAAACTGCGTTTGGTAGGTTCGCTTGAACGCTAGCAATCGTAGTGATGTTACCGATGATCATAAGACCAACAGAAGCAGCAAATGCGTACATGATCCATAGAGAGTAGAACTGAGGAGTCTTCAGCATTACTTTCCAAGTTAGGTCTTCAGTCTTCTTAACTGCCTTAGGTGCTTGGCCTGCTTTTACTTTAGGCTCAGCTGGCGTGTAATCCGCTGGTGGGTTGTTGATTGTTGCTGCTAGAGGTACTGCAATCGCAAGTACGCCGGCACCAAGAATCATAAAGCTTGTTTGAATACCCATGCTGTCGATTAGCGCAGAAGTGAGTGGTGCTAGGTAAATAGCAGCAAGACCAAAACCTGCAGCGATTAGACCGTTAACCATACCTTTCTTAGAAGAATGGAACCATTTCATTGCTGATGGCGAAAGACATGCGTAACCAAAGCCGATACCAGCACCTGTCATCACACCAAACGTTAGATTTAGCATCATAGGAGTCGTAGCGAAACCAGAAGCAATCATACCTAGGCCAGTAAGCGCTGTACCTAAGATAAGGATCTTACGTGGACCCATACGGTCTTGTAGGATGCCTGCAACAAGAAGACAAACAGAGAATGTGATAGTTGCAATAGCGTAAGGTGCAGATGCTTCGGCAGCACTCCAACCAGCTTCGGTGACTAGCGCCTTGTTAAATACACTCCAAGCATACAGGATGCCAAGACAAAGGTTGATACAGAAGCCTGCTAGCAGGATACGTGATGCTTTATCAATCTTGCTCATTTTTATTCTCAGTTTTGTCGTTGGTTAGTGGTGAGCCACTTAACTAAAGACGGGTTATTGTGATTGTTTCTTCAAAATTAGTTTGCGTTTATCAACAGACAGCGCAAAAGAGCGCGGATTATAACCAATAAAAATGTGATTGGAATCTCTTTTTCCATTTTTGGTAAATAAACTCAAATTTGTTAATGAGTTGTTTTTTATTGGTTTTGCAATTGTATTTAATACCTTTCTGTTTTGTTCTTTTTAGCGTCGCGAGCCTATTTTTTAAGGTGTTCTTCGATAAGTATTTCTGAATTGCCACGTATTCCGTGCGGATATCACAGAGTTACGAATTATTTTAATTATTTTCTAAGGTTAATTTTGTGTAACAAAATAAATCGAAGTGGAGCTTTGTCCATATGAGACAAGGAGTAACGGAGTTTTATTAAAAACAAAATGTTAACCAATTGTTACAGGTAGTTTTTGGCGGTACCTTTGCTTACATTTTGTTCGATTGGAGGGGTTGTGTTGTTGAAAAAAAGTGGGAAAATAGTACGCAAACTGAGATTCCAAATTTGAAAGGATGCGTTTCCAACTTATGGCGAGGCGAGTATTATGAAACTGTTTTTAATTCTATTGATGTCAATTTCTGGTGGTGTAGCGGCAGCTGACCATATCCACTCTTTCTTGTTTGGCTTCTATATTGCTGCATTGGCAGTGGGTAGTTGCTATTGGTTAGCTTTCCGTAGCACGCGTTTCCCACAGTTAGCTCTAATGTTATTGATGTGTGGCTTTTTCGCGAAAATTGCAGTGACAGTTGTCGGTGTTTCTTGGGGTATCTCGAACGATATCATTCAATCGCCGTTCATTTTCTCATTGTCATACCTGTTCTTCTTAGTGGTTGTGTCTTACGTTTGGTTTGCATACCGCGATAAGTTGACGCTAAAAAAACGCGCTAAGCAGGTAGAAGAGTCTCGCAAGGAAGCAGCAGCTTAATTGCAGACCTAATACAGAATTCTAAAAAGAGCTTTCTTCGGAAGGCTCTTTTTGATCCTGCCTACCTCAACTCTATTTTTTGGTTATGACGGCAGATAAAAGAAACCCCAGTATGGTGACATACTGGAGTTTCTTGTTATTTATCTAGCATCTAGCCGCTATCATCTAGCAAATACAGGTCTTAACGCGTGTTACTTCTTCATCAACTTCGCTAGATCGGCAAAAGGGTTGTGCGTCGCTGATTGGTGGTCGTCTAAACGAGCCTTGGCATCAACACCGTAACGGTCGTGGTCTGTGTATTTTGAGTGCTCATGATCGTGACAGTACAAGCACAGTAGTTCCCAGTTGCTGCCATCTTCAGGGTTGTTTGTATGGTCGTGATCCACGTGGTGAACGGTAAGCTCTCTCAAGTTTGAGTAAACAAATTCACGTGCACATTTACCACAAACCCAAGGGTACAGTTTCAGTGCTTTTTCGCGGTAGCCTTTCTCTTGGCGGGCGTACGCTGCACTCGAGCCTGTGTAATCTGAAGACATTGCCAAATCCTTATCAATTGTAATCTCCCGATTTTATCACAGCTTTCTGGAAGCTGTAGGAATGTCGTGACTAAATCACGTGTCGTACTAACCGATATGGGGCTTAGGTTTGATTGAGCACTTATCTTTTACGTGTGCTATCTCATAAAGCAGGTTATGTCTTTCTGGAATAAGCCATGCTTAACAGTTTGAAAAGAAATTGTATTTAGGGGTTTTAACCAAGGGAGCGTGACCTAATATCAGTTAAAGCTACCCTATATTAATAAGGAAATATCATGTCAGAACAATACACACCACCAAAAGTTTGGGTTAATGATACTGATGGTGGTAACAAGTGGGCAAATATCAATAGTCCTGAATCTGGCGCTCGCTTTGATAAAGAGCTTCCTGTTGGTGATCATGCTTTTCAATTGTATTCCCTTGGCACACCTAACGGTCAAAAAGTCACTATCTTGCTAGAAGAGTTGTTAGCGGCGGGTGTTAAAGAAGCTGAATATGATGCGTACTTGATCAACATCGGTGAGGCTGATCAGTTCTCTTCTGGCTTCGTTGGTGTAAACCCGAATTCGAAAATACCAGCGCTTGTTGATAAGTCTGGTGACGAAGATGTGAATGTCTTTGAATCGGCATCCATCTTGATGCACTTGGCCGAAAAGTTTGGTTACTTTTTACCGAAAGAGGGCGCTGCTCGCACTCAAACATTAAATTGGTTGTTCTGGGCGCAAGGCTCTGCACCATTCCTAGGTGGTGGCTTTGGTCATTTCTACGCTTACGCCGATGAAAAGCAAGAATACCCAATTAACCGTTTTGCGATGGAAGTGAAGCGTCAACTAGATGTATTAGACAAACAGTTAGCGAATAACACGTATGTGGCAGGCGAAGAGCTTAGTGTCGCAGATATCGCGATTTGGCCTTGGTATGGCAACCTTGTACTAGGTAAAACATATGATGCCGCTGAATTCCTTCAAGTTGAGTCTTACGCCAACGTAGTACGCTGGGCGAAGCAACTAGAAGCGCGCGAAGGATTCCAACGCGGTCGAGTGGTTAACCGTTCATTTGGCGAAGAGTGGGAGCAAGTACCAGAGCGCCATTCCGCGGAAGACATTGACCGAGTTTTAAAGCTACGCCCTTAGTAACTTAAAGTTAAGCCTTTGGTGACTTAAAGCATTACTAGATAACACATCACTAGAGTTTGTTTTCGATTCGTTCGGGTGACAAACTCTAGTTTTCAGTCTGCTCGTTTTTTGTATTTCCCTTTGTCCATTCTCTAATCTGTTTTTCTACAAGTATCCTCTCCAACCGTTCTCAATGCCTAACCAATACCTCTGATTTAAATTATCTTAAGCTATTGATTAATTGGGCCTTAATCTGTGTCTTCCGTCTGATTATTTTACTTTCTAATACTTTGTTACATTTCAACGATTAACAAACTACTGTTATGTTATAACATAACAGTAGTTTGTTAATTGGTGATGTACTTATAAAAAGGAAGAAGTTGTGAATAAGAAATTGGTTTCTCTGGCGGTTGGTAGCATTCTTGTCTCCCCTGTTTTTGCCGACACGCTGTCGAATCCTCAGATTGGTGTCGTTCTTGATGGGTATTATCAAGACGGTCAACGTAATAACTCAGAGCGCGGCGAAGGCTTTGGTCTTGGTCATACAGAACTGAACATGTCTGCGAATATCGATGATAAGTTTTATGGCTCTTTGACTACGGTTATTGAAGCTCACGATGATGAGACTGAATTACTGCTCGAAGAAGCTTTCATTGAAACACTGACGATGCCTTACGGTTTAAGCATTCGAGGTGGTCGTTTCTTGTCTGATTTCGGCTACCTAAATAACCAACATATGCATACCGATAGCTTTGTTGAGCGTCCTGCTGCTTACCGTACATTTTTAGGCTCTCATTATTACGATGATGGTGTTCGTGCAAACATCGTTCTTCCTACAGATCTGTATGTGAAGTTCGGTGTTGAAGCGCTAAGTGGTAGTAAGATGTCGTCTGTTGATGATGGCTCTGACGTTGGTGTTTACACTACAACTCTTAAGCTAGGTGACGACTTTTCAGAGTCATCAAGCTGGCAGTTTGGTTTGAGCTACTTACGAAATGAAAACGGTAAAGTTTGTGAGTTTGGAGACCATGATCACGGGCATGACCATGACCACGATCATAGCCACGGAGCGGCGGTAACGGGCTCAAACTTATACGGTGCTGACTTTGTATGGAAGTGGGCTCCAAACGGTAACTACAAATACCAAAACTTCACGCTTGCAGCTGAGTACATGTTGTTAGATGGCATCGTTGATGACAAGTACAAAAATGACGCAGAGTCACCAGATACGCTAGCAGGCTATTATGTATCGGGTGTTTACCGATTTAGCCCAAGCTGGTCTGCTGGCCTGCGTTACGGTGAAGCAGAAAGCTATGATGGACACGCACATGGTGACCACATGCACTTTACTGCAATGAACGACAAAGAAGCAGATGCAATGATCGCTTGGGATTCATCTCATTTTGGTACAGTTAGAGCGCAATACTCTCGCGTTGAAAACCAAAGTAAAGAGACAGATAACGTATTTACCCTTCAGTATGTGATGACCTTTGGGGCGCACGGTGCTCATGCATTCTAGGAAACTCCTACTTACAATGGCAACAGGTGTTGCCATTGTATCCTCATCTATAATGGCATCTTCGTCTGCAATGGCGTTGAATATTTTCGTTTGTGAGCCTGAATGGCAAGCTCTTGTTCATAGTCACGCTCCTGATGCCAACATCTATTCGGCGACTACGGCTAAGCAAGACCCGCATTATGTTCAAGCAAGACCATCACTTATTGCCAAAATGCGTCAAGCAGATATGGCAATGTGTTCAGGGTCTGAATTAGAAGTAGGCTGGTTACCAATGCTGCAAGTACGCAGTGGTAATCCTGCGGTTCAAGATAGCGCGCCCACCATGTTATACGCGAGCGATATGGTAGGTATGCTTGATACCCATGACCATGTCGATCGAAGTATGGGAGACATCCATGCTCACGGAAACCCACATGTGCAGTTTGCTGCTGAATATATGATTCCTATATCAAGAGAAGTCACCAAACGTTTGCAATTGCTTGATCCTGATAATGCACATACTTATATGCGTAATGGCATGAAGTTTCGTGCCAACTGGCGTAATAAATTGGCAGAGTGGGAAACAAAAGCAGAGCCGTTACAAGGTAAAAACGTGGTCGGTTATCATGCCACATATCGTTACCTCTTTGACTGGTTAGATATGGCGCAAATTGCTGATTTAGAACCTAAGCCTGGGATATCACCGACTACGTCCCATTTACAATCATTGACCAAATTGGATCCTGCGTCGTTTGATGCGATTGTGTATTCATCACACCAAGACCAGCGTCCTGCTAATTGGCTTAACCAGCAAATCAACAAGCCTACGATACAGCTACCATTGACGGTTGCAGAAGGTCAGAGCCTTGATCAAATGTACGATCAAGTCATTGATGAGCTGCTGAGAACGCTCGTTAACCCAGACACATCAACGAGATCGTAATGTTGAATGAGTATGACTGGTTGGCACCTGCAGTATTGTGTGGATTAATTGCATTAGTCGGCAACATCGTGCTTGGGGAGCAAGTCCTCAAGCGCCAGATCATCTTTATTGATCTCGCTGTCGCGCAAGTGGCTGCCCTTGGCGCTGCCTTGAGCCAGTATTGGCTGATCCGATATGCACAGTTTAGCGGCTCTTGGTTTGCAGAGATGATTGGCCCGTGGGTCATGTCATTGTTGCTATGCGGATTAATTGCGTTAATGGAAAAGCGTTACAAACAACACTTAGAACCAATGATAGGAAGTTTGTTTGTGGTATCGGCTTCATTAGCGATTCTATTGGTCAGCAAAGATCCTCATGGCGCCGATTTTATTCAAGGCATTCTCAACGGGCAGCTGTTGTGGTCTACCTGGGATGATGTCTGGCCATTGGCAATAATCACGATCGCGATGTTGGTGTTGATTAGCGTAAAGCCTGAATTTATGCAGGGAAGTGGCTTTTATCTTATCTTCGCTATTTTGATGCCGATCACCGTAAAGCTGACTGGGATCTATTTGGAGTTTGCGTTACTGGTGATACCTGCGTTATGTGCAGCTGCGTATAAAGGCGTTCGCTTCTTTATCGCGAGTATTGGGATTGGCACTGTCGGTATTTTATCGGGCTTAGCGGTGTCGGCTTATTACGATTTGCCAAGTGGCGCCAGCATTGTCATCACGCTGTTTTTGGTGGGGGTGATGTTTAATATTGTGATGAAGTTGATTAGAAGCACTTGTACCGATAGTTCGACACGAGCTTGTGGTTAGGAAAAGGCCTCTAAGGTTTAACTTGGAGGCAACGAACCTGACGTTAACAAGACCATGGCGCTTTCTCTGTTTAGAACCGATAGCGCTGGCATATTATATTTAGATTTAGCTATTAAAGGCGGTTTAGGTATAAAATCGCGACATCATAATTCTAAAGGATGGTGCCATGTACCACGGTCATATCTATTTCCCTCTGCGCTTTGCAGAGCAGGCAGAAACACTGCGTCAGAAAATTCTATCAGAGCGTAAAGATGTGTTAGAAACTTTCCCACTAATACAGCGTTTGGTTGGCCCACATAAGATGCCGATGTTTGAGATTCACTTTGCGAACAAAGAGTCAGGTATTGTTGAGTGGCTTGAGCAAGAGCGCGGCGATATGTCGGTGCTTATTCACCCAGTAACCGGTGGTGAAGAAACTTTGGATCACACAGTAAGAGCGACATGGCTTGGTCGTGAGCTCGGTGTGTTTGAAGATACGCTGACTAGCTAATTTAATTCTGCGCCCGACAGTGTGTACCTAATCAACGTACTTAGTAAATATCGCTGCTGTCGGGTGTGCCAATACTCACTTATTTTTTGAACTATGTTCTTCCTTAAATAACTAGCTTCTCCAGCTATTGCCCAGTAACAGTGATACTGCTACCGACACACCTAATGCGATTAAGATATTAGGTAAGTACAGCCCCCAAATCGCGACACAAACCGCCACCGTTACCACTGCCCACAATAGTGTTTCTAAAATCCAAGTGCCCATAAAATAACTCCTAACTAGATTGTGCGACTAGCATAACCAAGCAAGGGTAAACTTTTGGTCACCATCCAATAACCATTTAGATAATCGCTATAGCATGACTTTGACGATGAACTCATTGTTGTGAACTTGATGAGTAAACTGCCAACCTTGGTTCTGACAAACGCGATCAATGAGCTCTAGGCCGATACCAAAAGAGGTTTGTTGTTCAGAGTCGTTTGCTAGGTTTTCATCTTCCAAACGATTGGTTACCTCAAACTGATGTTCTGTCAGTTTGATTCTGATATCTCCGCTACCACCATGTTGAAATGCATTTCGGACTAAGTTGGTGAGCACAACGTCTGTTAACTCACGTGGAAGAGAGTGTTCGCCTTGGTCGACCTTGGTGTGGATCTCTACTTCTTTGTTTTTGAGAAGGTAACGTTGGCTTTCGATGATGTTGTTGAGCAGGGGAGTCAGCTTGATTTGCTCATAGTTGGTTTCCATTTCGCTATTACGACTCATCCACAACAGAGTCGTTACCAAGGCTTTCATGTTGGTGGCCGAACGTTGGATTCGTGCGACGGCACGTTGGCCGCTGTTGGGAATGCTTTCAGACAACCGCACCAGCATATCGCCACTGGCTGAAATAGTGGCAATCGGTGTTCTTAGTTCGTGGCTCGCGGCTCTTAAGAAAAAGCTCTCCCGCTCATTGGCTTGACGTTCACCGTGTACGCTTTTAATTAGTTGGGAAGCTAACTGATCGATCTCTTTATATCGAAACTGAGTCAGACCTTCAGTCTTGTCCACATCCATAGATTCAGACCATTTTGATAGCGTAATAATCGGTTTGGTGACTCGATGTATCAGTAGGCGAATGATCAAAAATACCAAGAGTAAAAGGGCACCGATGGCGATAAAAGCATTGTTTATTTGGTTAACGGAATCAGGAGGGTTCAGCTCGAATAGATTCAAGTAAATCGCTTCATCATATTCAGAAATGATGTATAGCGCTTCGTCGCTACCTGATATCGAATGCTTGGCTGCGTAGAGGTACTGACCTGACTCGCTGTTCGACGAAAGCTCGTAGTGTTCATAAATTGCATCGTAATCAAATGCTTTCCAATCAAAAGCTTGTTGGAACTTAGCGGGGAGATCTGAATAACTTAGAAAGGCTTGGAATGTTGGGTTTTGGTAGTCTGGCAGTTGCCCTGTTTCGATGTATTGCTGCTCTGCCACTTCCAACTCATACAGAAATCCATATTTTGCCGATTCATTGAGACCAATATGATAGCTCTGAGATACCATCAAGCTGTAGATGGCAGTGAGTAATACGACGATGCCAAATAAGTAGAGGTAGATATCACGCTTGATACTGACTCGATTCATGTTCGGGTGCTTCATGATGACTCCCCATGTAAGACAACACCAATGCCATGAACCGTGTGGATTAACTTTGAGTCAAAGGGCGCATCAACCACTTGTCGAAGCTTAAACAGGTGCGCTTTCATGCTATCAGAGCTTGGCATTTCGTCTTCCCATGCTTCTTCAAGCTTGGCTTTGCTCACCACGTTAGGGCTGTTTCGCACTAACATCACAAGCATTCGCCAACAGACGGGGGACAGCTTCAATAGCTTTCCGTCTCTAAGGGCTTGGTGTTTGTCCAAATCCAGTTTGAGGTCAGCCACGGATAATGAAGTCACGGAGCCTTGAGCGCGGCGCACTAGTGCCATCAACCGTACTTTGAGTTCTTCCATCGCAAAAGGCTTCACTAGATAGTCATCCGAACCCACCTCGAACCCCGCGATCTTGTCTTCTAACGTGTCTCTTGCCGTTAACATGAGAATCGGAGTGGTCACGCCTTGTTGTCGAAGAGATTGACAGACATCAAGCCCATCCATCTTGGGCATGTTGATGTCTGTTAATATGATGTCATAACGCCCCTCTAAAGCGAGATTTAGACCTGCGCTGCCATTGTAAGCAAAATCGAATTCGAAACCGTCGAGTTCCATATAGTCTGCAATGGCTTCTGCCAAGTCGCTGTCGTCTTCAATCAACAGGGCGTTAATACTCATAAGTGTCCTTACTTTGTTTCTCGTTCTCTTTTCCAAGCCCAGGTAGGCGGTTGAATAAGAAGTTGTAGTCGGTAGTTCCAATTTGGCGCGTGCCATAATTGTTGGCACAGTTTAACGTAGCCGTGGAAATATACCTTAAATGGGTTCACAGAGTTGATTCTCGGGAACACGCCATATCTGACTTCTTCCTCTTCTTTGGCGAAGGTGCCAAACATACGATCCCAAATGATGAAGATGCCAGCGTAGTTCTTATCAAGATACTGCTTGTTGGTCGCGTGATGCACTCTGTGGTGTGAAGGCGTATTAAACACCGCTTCAACAGGGCGGGGCAGGCGCTTAACTGTTTCGGTGTGCAATAGCGTTTGATAAAGCTGCACAAAGGTTTCACACATCAGCACCACAAACGGATTGAATCCGAGCAGGATTAACGGCAAATAAAAGAAGAACGGGAAGAACCAATCCAAAGGCCCGAATCGGTAAGCGACCGAGATATTAAAGTAAGGCGAGCTATGGTGAACAGAGTGCGTTCCCCAAGCTAAACCGTTGCTGTGCAAGAACCTATGCTCCCAGTAGTACGCGAGATCGGCCAAGATCAAGCAACCCAGAATTGTCCAACCAGATATCGGTAGCTGAGTTAGGCTGAAATTCTCGTAGGCGTAAACAAACGTGCCCACATAGGCTAACCCTACGAAGAAAAGGGTCACCAACAAGAAGAACAAAGTGACTAAGTTAGTCGCGCTGTCTCCCAACATATTCCAGCTGAGCTTTTTCTTAAAGGCATAGCGGATAAGCTCAAAGATAAACAGAGCCAGAGCAAGCAGCAGAAAATTATCATCTACCCAAGTTTCGGTTAGGATGATGCTCGTTTCTGTGAATGTTTGAGAGAGAAAATTCCCAATGCTATCCATTGTGAAATCCATAACTAAATCCTTTACTGATTGTTCTTATAATAGACATATAACTCACTAGAATCTGGCAACCCATGCTGATTCAGTTGGTGATGTTCTATAACCATATCCACTTCTTTTAGAATCGCGATACCTTCCCAAGCATGTGCTAGTTCCTGTTCAGTATGCTCGCCTTTACCTAGCAGAAGGGTGCCCTTGGCTTTGCTTGGAATCTTAATTAAGGGTTTGTTTTTATTTGATTTTGATTGCTGAATCGGGAAGCCAATCGTGATCGTTGCTTCGCTGAAATCTAAGCTGATGTCTTGATAGATCACGATGACTTTCTGTTGTGCGTTCTCTTTGTCATTGACTTCGAGGTTCTGGTAGAAGTCCACCCATAACTCAGGAACATCCTCTAATGGAATCGTCTTGCTCAAACCTTGCAGAAAAGTCGTGTTTGCAGTCGCCTGTTGTTTGACCTCTACGGACTTGTTTTTTGGCTGTTTGTCGATTGATGACTTGTTCGTTGATAACTCAGCGATTGGCTGCTCCGTCGATGCATCCGCAATCGCAGGCTGAATATGTAATAGCCCCCAGACAACACCAGTAATACCGGCGGTCGTGAGTAATGAAGCGAATAATTTCATGCTCTTTCCTTGTGGTTCATTTTTCTTATCAAGGACAGTAAAGGAGGAGAGGTAAACAAAAGGTAACCGAGCTAGTGACGAAGCGAGCCTGTCGTCTAATTTGTTAATACAGCAATTTGGGACACTTTTTTCCATGTCGGATTGGTAATACTGGCGCCATATTCATTTATGGGCTCAATAATGCTATTCAAATATCCCATCTCTCTGCTGACGATTATTCGGCTTAATCCATTAAAGGTCGCTGCGACTTGGTTAATGGTATTGGCTGAAAACGTGATGCTTATTCTGCTGCCGCTGTTTATTGGTTACGCCATAGACGGAGTATTAAACCAAAGCTTTCAGCCTTTGATGATGTTGGCACTGATTCTTTTTGTACTGGTGATCATCAGTGTCGTTCGTCGTTTTTACGATACCCGTGTGTATGGTGCTATTCGCGTCAAACTGGCAAACCTTGTTGAGCGTAACCTACGCGGTTTATCTATTTCGACCAAAGACGCTCGGCTAACCATGTCTCGTGAGTTGGTTGATTTTCTAGAAGATGATTTGCCTACTTTGATGACCGCGATAGTTCAGCTTGTCGCGACGGTGGTTATCCTCTCAACGTTTCACTTCTCGTTGGCGCTTTGCATGTTGTTTGCAGGGTTGTCGATGCTGGTTATTTACGGCGTATTCCACCGAACATTTACACGACTCAATGGCCAATTTAACGATCAAGTTGAACAGCAAGTGAAACTACTGAGCGGTGTTCGCTTATCTGCACTTCGTTGGCACTTTGAACGCTTAAAACAGTGTGAAATCAAGCTCTCAGACACAGAAGCGATTGTCTACGGACTGATCTTTACTGTGTTATTTGGTGCGGTAGTAGGCAATTTATGGATGGTGAATCAGCTTATCGAGCCGACCGCGGGTCAAGTGTTCTCTATCGTCACTTATTCACTCGAGTTTGTTGAAACCGCAGTGATGTTACCAATCACATTACAAACCCTTTCTCGTCTCACTGAAATCAGTCAGCGCCTTAATCACACCGCCACTCAACAGGTTACCAAGGAGATACCTCATGAAATTTAAAAAGCCACTTTCTGTATTAGTCGGTTGCGCAGCCATCTTTATCGCGTTGGTTGTCGTTGATGAATTGGAACCTGAAGCTACCGAGCCAGTGAAGAAAGAAGCCGTCCTTGCCCCAGTTTCAGTGTTAGAGGTGACACCATCACAGCATCAATCGACGCTAACGATATTAGGTGTAACTGCTGCGCGTTGGCCTGTGCAGTTGAAAGCGTCCAGCAGCGCACAATTAAAATGGCTAGATGAAAGCGTTGAACCGGGGAATTTGGTTAACAAAGGCGATGTGTTGGCAAGGTTAGATACTAGCGCAGTTGATGCGAACTTGGCTCAGGCGTTGAGCTTATTGAAACAAGCAGAATTGGAATTGAAGCAAGCTCAGCATGAACAGACCGTCGCGCTCAAAATGCTGAACCCGAAAACGAGTTCGTCTTTTGCGCGCAGAGAGCCTCAATTACTTGCAGCGAAAGCTAATCTCAAACAAGCAAAACAGGCTTACCTGAGCGCACAGAAGTTGTTGGAAGAATCAGTGATTACTGCGCCCTTTGATGCCGTGATCATGAAGCGCCATATCAGCCCGAGAGAGTGGATAGAGGCGGGGCAGGTGACTTTTGAATTGGCTGCCAGTGATTCGATTGATATCGAGTTGCCTATTTCTGAAATGCATTGGCAACAAGTTCAAGCCGCACTGACTGAGCCGAGTATCACTGTGGTGAACCGTTCTGGAAATCAGTGGCCTGCCAAAGTGCGCTATGTGTCGCCGCAAGTTGATTCGGTCACTCGTCAAAGACAAGTCGTGTTTTCGGTTGAGGCACCTTATCAAAGTAAGCCAAGATTGTTTCCAAATCAGCAGGTTCAGGCTGTGGTTAATTTAGGGCTAAAAGACAACGTAGCCAGCGTGCCTTTGAGCGCGATGACCCGAGACGGATATGTGTGGACGTTAGACAACAATGATCGTCTACGTAAAGAGTCGGTATCCCTGATTGGGCAAGGTAATCAGGTGCTCGATATTCGGTTTAATCAGCAAAGTGAACAGGTTCGCAGAGTGGTGCAATATCCGCTTTCTTCAATGTTAATTGGTAAGCAAGTCGAACCTAACTTTTATCAAGATGATAGTTCAGAATCCATGATCGCGAGCCAATCTGATGATGAACAGACTGAGGAGGTAAACCAATGAGTTGGATGACCAAATGGTTTATTAACAATCCAGTCGCCGCTAATTTGTTGATGATGGCGATTGTTATTAGTGGCGTGCTGGCATTTGGGCAGTTACGTGTCGAGTCGTTCCCACAAATCGCTCCCTCTTCCATCAGTATCAGCGTTACTTACCCTGGCGGTACGGCGCAACAGATCGATGAGAGTGTGACGCAGCGAATCGAAGAGTCGATCAGCGGTATTGCAGGCATCAAACAGATCACCAGTCAGTCGAGTGCTGGGATTTCTCAGGTCATGGTCCGTAAAACCAGCAGCACAGATTTAGACAAGCTTCTGGACGATATTCGTAATCAAGTTAACGCCATCAATGGCTTTCCCGTGCAAGCGGAAAGGCCGCAAGTTGTGCGTAATGAATTTACTAATTTGGCGGCGTTTGTGGTGGTGTTGGGGCCAAGAACCGATGACGAACTGCAACCTATCGCCAAGCAACTTGAACAAGCACTGAAGAAGAATCCGCGTATCTCGAAGGTATCAAATTGGGGAACTCGCACATCTCAACTGGTTATCGAGCCCGATCCTGACCAACTGAAAGCGTTAGAGTTGAGCTTAGAAGACCTCGCAGAGCTCGTTGAGCAGCGTTCGCTTGAGACTCGTAGCGGTGAACTGATAAGTGACAAAGGTCGAATGGTGATTCGTGGTGACGGTTACGCCGATGATCTACAGAAGTTGAACCAGCTTGTTGTGATTTCAGGAAGCAACGGAAAAATACTGTTGGGTGATATCGCCAAGTTAAGTCGTGGCTACCAATACAGTGGTTCTATCGTGCGTAACAACGGCTCTAATGCCATCGCCTTACTGGTCAGTACGAGCCAAACCGACAACCTCCTCAAAGTCAGTGAAGCTATCAGTGAAACACTGGATGCCCAACGTGCGATTTTGCCGTCGGATATTGAGCTGAATACCATGGCCGATATGGCGCCTTATATTGAAGACCAGCTATTTCGTTTGAGTGAAAACGCATGGCAAGGCTTATTGATCGTCGTAGTTCTACTTGGGATCTTTCTTGAAATCAGGCTCGCATTTTGGGTCGCGATGGGCATTCCAATTGCGCTGACTGGAACCTTAGCAGCAATGCAGTTGTTCAACTACAGCATCAACGACATCACCTTGTTTGGTTTTATTTTGGTGCTCGGTGTGCTGGTGGACGATGCGGTTGTTGTAGGCGAAGCGATACATGAAAAACGGACGGGTAATGCAGGTCATTCCAGAGTCCCAAAGCTAATTGGCTCCTCAAATATAAACGGAAAGACAGCCGCTTGGCAGGGCGTTCATTCTGTGTCGGTGGCAACCGTGTTCGGTGTGCTGACAACCATCGCAGCGTTTTCTCCAATGTTATGGATTAATAACGAACTAGCCAAAGTGCTGGCTGGGTTTTCAGCCGTGGTGATCTTTGCACTGATATTCTCGCTTATCGAAAGCAAGTTTATTTTGCCGTCACACTTGGCTCAGCTTTCTGTGAAAAAACCATCAACGGGTTTGTTCGCCAAGGTTCAGAATGCTGCTCAAGGTGGATTACAGTGGTTTAATCTCAACATCTACAAGCCAGTATTGGAGTTTGCACTTGGTTACAAAGTCGCGTCCTTGCTTGGGTTTGTGGCTGTTATCTCACTGGCTTATGGCATGTGGTCTAACGGTGCGATTCGCAGTGCGTTGTTCCCTGAAATCCCGGGGCGTTACATCACCGCGGTTATTGAACTGGAAGATGGTGCGCCGTTGCCTTTACAGCGCCAAGCCTTGTTGCAAGTAGAGCAAGCAATGACACAAGTAGAAAAAGGTTTGATGGACGATTACCCATTACAAGAAAAGCCTGTTGTGAATCTGCTTGCTTGGTCTGACGGTTATGGCGAAATTGAAGTCACAGCCGAGCTCACCAACGAATCTTTAAGCTCACTGCCGGGTAATTTATTGTTAAAGCGATGGAGAGAAAATACAGGGCAAATCGAAGGCGCTTATTCGGTTAAATTCAGCGCGGCAGAGGAGCCAGCTGGTGGAACATTCTTAACGATCTCTTCCAATGACCGCGAGCTTGCTTCCCTAGTTAGCGAGGAGCTAGCGGATACTTTGGCTTCGATGAAAGGTGTATCGGATGTCTACGACGACGGTCAAGATGGTTTGCCGCAAGTTCGATTGGTATTGAATCAATATGGTCAGCAACTTGGGTTAACGCAAGCGAAATTGGCTCAGCTAGCAGGCGAAGCGTTTGGCGAAAGAGAAGTCCATCGCCTGCTAGAAAACGGGCAAGAGACCAAAGTGCTTCTGCAATATCCGAGAGATGAACGCAGAACCATAGCTCAGCTACAACAGGCTCTTATCATGTTACCTAATGGCGGAAGTGTGATGATGGGGGATATTGCCGAGTTTCGTCATGAGCAAGAACCGCAAGTGGTTTACCGCCGCGACCGAGAGCAAGTGATCAACCTGTATTGGAAGCAGAACCGCGATCTGCAATCACCAGAGAAAACACGTGAGCAACTCGAAGATACGATTGAATCTCTGCACTTGCAGTTTCCAAGTGTAACGATAAAAGCGGGCGGTGAATTTGAAGAGATCGGTGAGGTGTCGAACGGCTTCAAATCAGCAATGATACTAACGCTCATCATGATCTACATTTTGTTGGCGGTGCCTTTGAAGTCCTATTGGCAGCCGATGATTATCATGGCAGTGATACCGTTTGGCTTTGCTGGCGCGATTTTTGGTCACTACTTGATGGATTTACCCATCAGTATTCTTTCGTTGTTTGGAATGATGGCAATGACAGGCATCGTGATTAATGACTCGTTGGTGTTGATTACTCGATTTAACGCTGAATATCGTCAAGGGGTGCCGTTACACCAAGCATTAGTCATTGCGGGTACTAGCCGCTTGAGAGCGATTTTCTTGACCACCATTACAACGGTGTGTGGATTGTTACCATTACTCAGCGAAACCGCAGAACAGGCGCAATACTTGAAACCAGCGGCAGTATCTTTGGTGTTTGGTGAGTTGTTTGCCACTACGGTGACTCTGATTTTGATTCCCGTGCTGCTTGGTTTGTTTTGTCGCAAGCCGCCGCTAGTTGAAAATCTAATCGAAAAAGAACTGGGCGAGCAAGATTCATTAGAAGAACTCACTTTGGAGCGCTCGTGATTGATTTTATAAAGGACAAAGACGATAGTGAAGCCAAGCTGTCCAGTTCAATAAAGCTATCCAGTTCAATAAAGCTGTCCAGTTCGGTGAAGCTAGCTGACAGTAAGACTAAAGCCAATGTACCTGAGACCAAAGATTGTATGACGCAAGAGACCAAACCTGCTTTGCATTTAGAACCAGCTTTTAAACTGGTGCCTGAGATTACATTGATTGAATCTTTGCCAGAGCACCTTCAAAAACGCTTTACGCATGCATTGACCTTGATGCATGAAGAGTGGGGTGAGCGTCGTACGTGGGAAGAAATCGCAACAGAGAGCGCGATTTCGCCATACCACTTTCATCGTCAGTTTACTGAGTTGTTTAACGAAACTCCGGGTCAGTATCTGAGTCGTGTTCGGTTACAAATCGCGGTGGGTTTGTTGATCAACGATGAGCCGTGGAGCGTGATTGAAATTGCTCAGTATTGTGGCTACTCATCGTCACAGTCATTAGGTAAGGCGCTTAAGCGCGAGCTTGGTGTTACTGCAAAACATATTCGAGAAATGGGCTACAACGCGACGCCTAAGGAAACGGCAGACTTCATCCAGAAGTTGGCACATCCAGGTGTGCAGTCTTCGATGGAGAAAGAGCTAGTTAAATCTATGCCGATCGAGCTGGTTTGGTATCCAGAACGCGGTATGCAAAAGCTTAAATTGGAAGATCCTGATTGGGACACGGTATTTGAAATCTATGGTCAGAAATCGACGCATTTGATGGGCACCACGCCGATCAAGCAAATGAATAATAAATGGGACGACATCGACGCTGAAATTGGAAATTGGCAAGTCGCAAAAGATCGTTACGATATGACCATTCCTGAAGGCTACTACTTATGCAGCGACGTTTATCTGGTTTCGGATGTGGCGTATAGCACAGCCTTAGAAGCTCTGTTTAAGTCGGTTGAACAACAAGGTTTGAAGTTAGATGTGCAAGGTTATTTGGTGGAGATGATTCGCCAGATTGATACGGATGATGTCGAAGGCGTGACGTTTTCATTCCAGTTGCCCGTTTTAGCGACATTAGAAAAGTAACACCAGACCGAGCGTTTCAGTTTGTTAGCTAATTCCAATAAAAAGGCTCCTCAAATGAGGAGCCTTTGTTTTATTTCAAGGAACCGTTTACCAAGAAACCGGTTATCAAGAGCTTCTGTTCGAAGGGTTTAGCCGTTAAACAGAGTAGGGGGATTAAGCCTCTGTTTCTACTTTATCGCTGCTCATCTTTTTAAGAGCGGCGTAACCAAAGCCTGTTACTGCCGTACCTGCTGCAATCGCCACTAGGTACATAAGCACTGGAGAGATAGCACCAGGAATTAGTAGTACGAACAAGCCGCCGTGTGGAGCCATTAGCTGTGCGCCAAACATCATTGATAGAGCACCAGTTAGTGCACCACCTGCCATACAAGCTGGGATAACACGCATTGGATCTTTCGCTGCGAATGGGATTGCACCTTCAGAGATGAAACATAGGCCAAGAACGAATGATGCTTTACCTGCTTCACGCTCGCCTGCTTCAAACTTGTCTTTCACTAGGAAAGTCGCAAGGCCCATACCTAGAGCTGGAACCATACCTGCTGCCATGATTGCTGCCATTGGTGCGTAAGTTTGCGAAGCCAGTAGACCAACACCAAAGGTGTAAGCGGCTTTGTTTACAGGGCCACCAAGGTCGAAACACATCATTGCGCCTAGAATCACACCCAGAAGAATCGCATTAGACGTTCCCATGTTGTTTAGGAAAGTCGTCATTGCGCTCATCACGCCAGATACAGGGCCACCCACGATGTAAACCATCACAAGACCAGTGAACAAACTCGCGATAAACGGAATGATCAGGATTGGCTTGAGGGCTTCCATGGATTGTGGAAGTTGAACCTTGTCGGCAATGAATTTCGCTGCGTAACCCGCAATGAAACCCGCTGCGATACCACCTAGGAAACCTGCGCCCGTTGAGCTCGCCAACATGCCGCCGATTAGACCTGGAGCCAGACCCGGACGGTCAGCAATTGAGAATGCAATGAAACCAGCGAGAACAGGAATCATCAGTGCGAATGCAGAACCACCACCGATAGTCATCAATGCTGCTGCTAGTGTGCCTTCTTCTTTAAACGCTTCGATACCGAATACGAAAGAGAGTGCGATAATCAAACCACCCGCAACTACCACTGGAAGCATGTGAGAAACACCTGTCATTAGGTGCTTGTACACGCCTTTCTTCTCGTCAGCAGGCGCTGAATTTGAAGAAGCAGTGTGTTGGTATGGTTTAGCTTCTGCGAATGCTTTTTCCATCTCTTGCTTTGTTTTCTTAAGCGCAGGACCCGTTGTCGTTTTGTACAGCGCTTTGCCGTTAAAACGATCAAGAGGAACGTCGATGTCAGCTGCGATGATAACAAGATCAGCATCTGCAATTTCTTGGTCAGTCAGTTGGTTCTTCGCGCCTACAGAGCCGCGAGTTTCCACTTTGATTTGGTGACCTAGGCGTTTGCCTTCTGCTTCAAGCGCTTCAGCCGCCATAAAGGTGTGTGCAACACCAGTTGGGCAAGCGGTAATCGCTACGATCTTTTTGCTGCCTGTGCTTGCTGTTGTAGAAGAGTTTGGAGAGGTACCAGTCACTTCAACAGTGCTTTCAACTTGAGATGCGTCTAGTACTGTTGCTTCTGCTACCGCTTTCTCTAGGAATGTCTTTGCATCCGCAGTGCATTCAGAGATAGCTGCTTGGTACACTTTCTTACCGACAAAGCGCGCTTTATCAACGTTGGTGTTGGCTGCGATAACCACGACGTCGCTGCTGTCGATAGCGTCTTGCGATACGGTTGAGTCAGGTAACACGCTTGATTGACATTCAATAGCGGCGTTCCAACCCAGTGCTTTTGTCGCTTGCTCTAACAAGCCTGCGGCGATGATGCTGTTTGCTACGCCACTAGGGCAAGCTGTGATAATGGTAATATTCATAATAAACCTTTTGTCCTATTTGCTTGTGTCTAACTGGCTAGTTGGAGCACTAAGCGACTGTAATTGGATATTTTGTAGTACTGAATCCAGCTCTTGTTGGCTGGTGATGCCCACGCCTACCTGTGAAACTGCTAGAGCAGATAGGGCGGTTGCGAATTTAATAAGTTCTGGTTTTGGCATCTGTTGCATGTGACCCCAACATAGGCCAGCAACTAAGGTGTCACCTGCGCCTACCGTGCTTACCACTTGCATACGCGGCGGTTGAGCATGTAGCCATTCGCCTTGGTTTAGCCACATCACGCCTTCTGCGCCAAGTGACACCACGATGTTTTCAATACCTTTTTCACTTAGGGCTTGGCCTGCGTGTTGGCATTGGTCGCGTGTGGTGAGTTCAGCGTTGAACAGCTGAGACAGCTCTTCATCGTTTGGTTTTATTAACCAAGGTTGCGCATTGATACCGACTTTAAGTGCGTCACGACTGCTATCAAATAGCACCTTCTTACCTAAATCGTGTAAGCGTTGAACCCAAGAAGCGCAAAGCTCAGGAGAGACGCCTTGTGGCAAGCTGCCTGCAATTACGAAGTAATCGTGCGTTTCAGCAAGTTCTAATAGGGTTTCTTCGAACGCTTTAATCGCGTCAGCATCAACAGGCACACCTGGGAAGTTGATGTCGCTTACTTGGCCTGAATTTTCTACCAATTTCACGTTGATACGAGTCGCGCCGTCGACACGGATGAAGCGGTCAGTTGCGCCCATCTGCTCAAACAGTTGGCAGAACGCTTCTTCGTTATTGCGACCAAGGAAACCTGTTACGGTCACTTTCGCGCCAAGCTCTGAAAGTACTTTTGCTACGTTTACGCCTTTGCCAGCAGCATGCAGAGAACCTTTGTTTACTAGGCTCACTGAACCCACATTAAGTGCGTCGATAGCGCCAGTTAGGTCTAGAGCTGGGTTTAGCGTAACGGTAACGGCTTTGATTTGTTTATCAGACATATCGATTCCTTAACCTTCGCCAAGGCCTGAAGCGATAGCTTTACCAATCGATTCAAGTGCTTGTGCTGCATCTTCACCTTCAGCAACAAACTGAAGCTGGTGGCCGTGTTTAACGCCAAGAGCGATGACTTTCATCAAGCTCTTCGCGTTCACTTCTTTTCCGTCACCATCTAGGTTTGAAACGCGGATCGTTGATTCAAATTTCTTCGCTTCAGCGACTAGCATTGCACCCGGACGAGCGTGCAGGCCGTGTGCGTTTTTGATTTTGAAGACTGCGCAGTTGTCATCGTCTTGAGACGCTGTAGAAACCGCTTCACCTTTCAGAAGGCCAATTACTTGCGCTGCGTCAGCGGTTAGCAGTTGTTGCTGTTTACCTTCGAAAACCATCTTGCTTAGGTTTGCTAGGATCGATTGGTGCGCGCTGTTACAAGCAGCAAATGCCACCAATGCTTTAACCGGTGTGCCTTCGAATTCACAATGGTTCGCTGTTGAAACGAAAGACACGCCAGTGCGAGTTACACCTTTATCACTGCCCAACAACCACAGGCCTTGGCCTAGGTGAGTTGGTGTTTTTGTCACTAGGTCGGCAACGAATGTGTTGTCTGTGCAACCTGTGTTCTTAAGTAGGCCGCCCGCCACTGCCGACATTTGAACCATGTCGCTTGCTGGGAATAGTAGCTGAACTAAAGAAGCGTCTAGGTCGGCTTCTAGTTGAACTTCGCCGTTAAGTAGGGCGATGATTTCATCTTCTGATTTCGCTTGCTTTAATTTCTCTTCAACACCGTCTGCCGCTAGAACCTTCGTTAGCTGCTTAAGGATGCCTAAGTGCTCGTCAGATTTAGCTGCAATACCAATTGCTACGTAAACACGGTTGCCGTCTGCCCAATCAATACCTTCAGGGAAGTGGTGTACCGCAACGCCTGTCTCTTTCACTAGGCCACGAGTGTCAGTGGTTCCGTGAGGAATCGCGATGCCGTTACCTAGGAACGTAGAGTTCTGGTTTTCACGGTTCAGCATTCCTTCAACGTAGCCAGAGTCAACTAAACCTTTCGCGGATAGGTCGCCAGCAATGTTCTGGATAGCTTTGAATTTATCTTCGGCAGTTTGGCCTAGAGTGATGTCAGATTTTGATAATTTAAGCATGGTGCCTCTTTAGCGTATCGCTTGAGAATTTGTGTATCGCTACGATTCAGTCTAAAGCAAGATTTATGGAGCTTAACTCTTTGCCTTACGCTTGCTGAATCGGTTCAGCATTCAATGTAAAAAAATTCAGCAAAGCCGATTTTGGTTTTCAAAATAGTTTTGCTGCGCGTCGTAATTTCAGTTTCGTTAATAACGAGAAGTTGAATCACAACAAATGACGCTCAATCCATACAAAAGGATGATTGAAGTCACTTTTCAGATTTTGCTGAATCCTTTCAGCTTTTATACTGAATCGATTCAGCATATAATTCAACTAATCCGAGGATCAGATCATTGGTTATATGATCCTACGCACAAAATACAGGTCACCCATATGACACTTGATGAAATTGCTAAATTGGCTGGAGTATCGAAAACTACGGCCAGTTATGTCATCAACGGCAAGGCGCAGAAATACAGAATCAGTGAAAAGACTCAGCAGAAAGTCATGGCGGTTGTAGAAGAGTATAACTACCGACCAGACCATGCTGCCTCGTCGCTGCGTGCTGGTAATAGTCGTTCATTTGGTTTGATTATTCCTGATCTGGAAAACAGCAGTTACGCGCGTTTAGCAAAATTGATAGAGCAAAACTCACGTAAAGTGGGCTACCAGATTTTGATTGGTTGTTCTGACGATGATGCAGAAACTGAACGTAAAGTCGCTGAAGCTTTGGTGAGTCGTCGTATCGATGCCTTGTTGGTGGCGAGTTCAATGCCAGACGCCAATGAGTTCTACTTGAAGCTACAAAACTCTGGAACGCCGGTTATTGCGATTGACCGTCCGTTAGACGATGAGCACTTTGCTTGTGTGATCAGTGAAGATTTCGAAGCTGCATTTGAATTGACCCATTCGATTCTTGATGACAGCATTCACAGTGTTGGTTTGATCGGTGCATTACCTGATCTGAACATTTCGCGTGAACGTCAGTTGGGTTTTGAAGCCGCAAACAAAGCGCATACTCAACAAACAGGGCTAACAAACAACAAGCCGATGGTTGTGGGTTATGGTGAGCACTTTGATAGGGAATCTGGACGAGAGGTTTTTGAAGACTGGATAGCTAAAGGCACGGTGCCTGATGCGATTGTGACTATGTCTTACACTTTGTTAGAGGGTGTGTTGGATGTGATGGTTGAAAAGCCAGAGCTGATCAATCAAGTAAAACTGGCGACCTTTGGTGATAACCGTTTATTGGACTTCTTACCTTTTAAAGTCCATTCACTGCCACAGCAATTCGAAGTGATTGCCGATAGCGCTTTTGCTTTGGCGCTAAATGCATCGGCTAAGCGCTATCAAGCTGGCATTGAGCTCGTACCAAGAAGCTTAGTGAAACGAGGCTAGCTCGAGTTTTACGGTTAGCTAGAAGCCTCGCGTTTAGCTCGAACTTGGAATTAACTCGAACCTGTAATTAACTCGAACTTGGATTTAACTCGAGCTAAGCAATAAGCCCAACTCTACAATGGCAACAATGCCGAGCAACAAAGCCAACACTTTCCAAAACTGGATCGGGTTTCGGTTTATCAAAGGTTGCTTGGCTTTGCTTTTGACCAAGCTTTGGTTTGGTGTGTAAAGGTCTGCCACAAAATCCCCTAACACTTGATGACGTTCGCTCGGCGATTCCGCGCAGGCTTTTTGTAACACCAAATCCACCCAACTGGGTAGGTCAGCTCGTTTCTGTGTGATGGGTTGGTATTCCCATTGATGGTGACGAGATTGCTTAAGCGATTGTGCAGTCATCTCAGAGTAGGGCAATTCACCGGTTAGCATCTCATAGCCAATCACAGCGATAGAGAACAGATCAGAGCTGGTGGTCGCGCTGTTATGTTTGATGGTCTCGGGTGCAATGTAATTGACCGCACCTAGTGGAGTGTCGTCTTTGTCTGCGAGCTCTCCTTCTTCAAGTCCTCTCACTAATACTGCGCCGAGGTCGATGATTTTTATGTCACCATCACGTTGAAGCATGATGTTCTCAGGCTTTAAGTCTCGGTGCACCATGTCTGCACGTTGCAGTACTCGAATGCCTTGTGTGATTTTTTCTAGTATGTCGCGTACTTCATTGAGTGACGGTTTTGGGTTGTCGTACATCCATTGTCTTAGCGTGATGCCTTCTACCCATTCGCAGATTTGATATAAGAATTGCGAGTTCTCTGGCGTCGGGTAGACCTTCATTACTTTCTTATTGTTTAGCAAGATCCCAGCCCATTGTTCATTAAAGAAAGCTCTGAGTTGCGAAGGGCTATCGTGATATTGAACGGAAGGGACTTTGAGCACGAACTCGGTTTGTGTCTCTTTCTGCATCACACGATACACATGGCTTCTAGAGCCTGCATACAACACCTCAAGCACCATAAAGTTGTCGATACTTTGCCCGAGCTTTAACGCGGGTGGGATGGCACGTTTAGCCAGCTTTTCATGGAACTCAATGAGCGAAGGTTTAGGTAGATGGCTGACTTGCACAATCAAACAGCTCACGTTGTCTGAGCTATTGTGGCTTAAAGCAGTGTTACAGATGGTTTGTGCTGCGTATTCGAAATCCGCTCCTGGCTTATCGATGTGTTCATTGAAGGTGTTGGGCGAGACAAATTCATGCACACCATCCGAAGTGAGGATAAAGCAGTCGTTTTTCTTGATAGGCAGGGTTTGATAGTCAACGTTGAGTTGGTTGTCCATGCCTAAGGCGCGTGTTAAGTAATGCTTCTGCCCCATATTTTTACGGGTGTGGTCGCGTGTCAGTTGGCGTAATTCTCCATCTCTTAGTAAGTAAATACGACTGTCGCCAACGTGAAATATATGTGCGGTGTTCGATTTGAGTATCACGCTGCTAAAGGTGGAAACGAGCGCATTATGGTTCACTTGTTGTGCGGGATGAATATTAGAAACAGACGTGTTGAAGAGCCAAGAATTGAGTGAGGTTAAGACCTTTTGTGCCGAACGTTGAATGCTCCAACTATTTGGAGTGGCGTAATAGTCGTCGATAAACTGCATCACGCTAGTGTGACTGGCTTTCTGGCCGTGTTCACTGCAACTCGCGCCGTCTGCTATGCAGGCGACACTGCCTTTCAACTCTTGCTCAGAACGAGTCTTCGGGTGTTTTACAATGATGGCGTCTTGGTTTTCATCACGTATGCCTTTATTCGAATAACCACCAAACTTGAGTGTGAGCTGGTTGTTTGATTCCGGCGTGACGACTTGCCCTTGGCTGAATGAAATTGTCATAACTGGTCTTCTTCTTAACTGGCTGTCTTCTCATTTGCTTGAGAGCACATCTGAGGAAGAACAAAAGCCCTAGTGAACCTAGAGCCTTTGAACGCAGTACCAAAGTGGTGAAACACACCTCGGTACTACTCCCGATTCAATGAGTGGTTAGCTCGATACGTTAATCAAGGTCACGCTACCGTCGTCATTCACTTCAGCAATTTGACCGTTAGGCTCTTCCATGAACAGAAGAGTTACAAAGCCAAGTACCGCTGTTGCAGCAATCACTAAGAAGAACGTTTGGTAGCTCACGAATGACAACACAGTTAGGTAAACTACCGCACCCACGTTACCGTAAGCACCTGTCATACCAGCAATCTGACCTGTCATACGACGCTTGATTAGAGGAACTGTTGCGAATACTGCACCTTCACCCGCTTGCACGAAGAAAGAACACGCCATCGCTGCGACAACCGCTAGCCATACAGGCCATGTGCTGTCGACTTGACCCATTGCAAAGTAACCCACAGCAAGACCAATCGTTAGAATAAGCAGTGTTGGTTTACGACCGAATTTATCTGAAATCCAACCACCACCTGGGCGAGACATTAGGTTCATAAAGGCATAAGCCGATGCAACCATACCTGCAAGAACCGGTGTTAATTCAAAGGTGTCAGAGAAGAACAGTGGCAGCATAGAAACAACAGCCAGTTCAGAACCAAATGTCGCAAAGTACAATACGTTAAGTACCGCAACTTGCTTGAATTTGTATTGGTGAATCTCTGGTACTTCTTCTTTAAATACGTTCTTGTTTACTTTCCAAACTTGCGACACTTCGTACACGTAAAGCGCAGCCAAACCTGCATACACAGAGTAAACCGCCATGTCAGACAACATGTTGATGTTGCTTGGTGATAGCTTCCATGTCAGTAGCGCTAGTGCGGCATACATCGGGATCTTCATAATAAGTAGGAAGAAAAAGTCACCCTTTGATGTCACTTCCATTGCCGTTACTTGAGCCGGTTTGAAGTAAGTAGAACCTTTTGGTGTATCCGTTACGTTTTTGTAGAACACAAACGAGAACGCTAAGCTCATTACGCCAGTAATACCGACCGCATAACGCCAGCCGTCTTCACCACCAAACGCTAGAGCGAGAGTTGGAAGGGTAAACGCTGCTGCTGCTGAACCGAAGTTACCCCAACCGCCGTAAATACCTTCTGCAGTACCCAGTTCGTTGTGTGGAAACCATTCAGATACAAGACGAATACCGACAACGAAACCTGCACCAATGAAGCCCAGTAGGAAACGAGCGATGGCCGCTTGAATGAAAGAGTCTGCCATAGCAAACATGAAACAAGGGATAGAACAGACCGCGAGTAGCGAAGAGTAGACCAATCTTGGGCCGTATCGGTCGGTTAACATACCAATGGCGACACGCGCCGGAATGGTCAATGCAACGTTGAGGATCAGCAGTGTTTTGATCTCTTCAGTGGAAAGACCAAGCGACGTTTTTACCATTTGCAGTAGTGGGGCAAAGTTGAACCACACAACAAAGGTGATAAAAAAGGCCATCCAACTTAGGTGTAAGGTTTTCATCTTACCCGTAAATGAAAGTAGCGAAAATTTTGTGTTATCCATGGTTTAAATCCTTTAAATCTGGAAAATTACCCGGCTTTAGCTCGTGCGTTACTTCCGAAATTCGAACGCATTAATGTGGCTAAACCCTGTGCCGAAATTGCTCACGCCTATAAAGCGTTTACATGATGATGTCGGCGATTAGTTAACTGGCGATAGCAAGCGGTGCGAGAACCTGAACCTGTTCTCCTTGCTTGCGAACTTCAAATTTCACGAGCTTGAGATCGGGTTGTTCAAGGCACGCGCCAGTTTCTAAGTGGTAATGCTGCTTGTATAAGGGTGAGGCTACGTAAGGCTCACCGCTTAATGAACCAATGATACCACGTGACATCACATTCGCCTTGCCAACAGGATCGTAATTAGATAGTCCATAAAGCGTGTCACTGCGCTTGCAGTAAAAAATAGCCACTTGGTTATCGTCTACTTTGGCGCAAATACCACCGTTTGGGGTTAGGTCCCGGGTGTTGCATACGGTTGTCCAATTTTCCATGACTTTCTCCTAGTCAAAACATAAAACTAATAATCAATTTAATTAGGGTGATAGCCGACAGCAGTTTTCTTGGGCTGAGCCACTGTCGACTATCGATATTGGGTTTAGTTGTTACTGATTCACTCACACGTCAATGAGGCTTACGAAACCTCAGTCACTTCGATTTGGTCTGCGTTGGCTAGCTTTTCATCGCGTTGTGAATCAACAGAAGAGCTCAAACTTGGCTTTGGAAAGCGTTGCTCTCGTTCTTTGATGAATGACAGGCTAGTGTCCATTTCTTCGCTGTTGATGTAGTGCTGGAAGCGTTTCATCTTTTCAGGGTTTTCGATGGTCGTTTTCCATTCACACTGGTATTTTTCGATGTTGAGGGCGATATCGGCTTCAAGTTCTTCAGCAACGTTGAGCTTGTCTTCAATCACGACTTGTTTGAGGTATTCGATGCCGCCTTCAAGGTTTTCCATCCATACCGATGTACGCTGTAGGCGATCCGCGGTACGTGTGTAGAACATCAGAATGCGGTCGATGTATTGCAGCAGGGTGGTTTCATCAAGGTCGGTAGCGAAAAGGTCACCATGGCGAGGGCGCATACCGCCGTTACCACAGATATAGAGGTTCCAACCTTTGTCGGTTGCGATAATGCCAAAGTCTTTTGATTGGGCTTCTGCACATTCACGAGTACAGCCAGAAACCGCAAACTTGATCTTGTGTGGTGAACGCAAGCCTTTGTAGCGGTTTTCTAGTCGAATCGCTAAGCCAACACTGTCGTCGACGCCGTATCGACACCAAGTGCTACCGACACACGATTTCACGGTACGTACTGACTTACCGTAAGCATGGCCCGTTTCAAAACCAGCATCGATTAGCTTTTTCCAGATGATTGGCAGTTCGTTAAGTTGCGCGCCAAACAAGTCGACACGCTGACCACCGGTGATCTTGGTGTACAGGTCGAACTCTTTAGCGACTTCGCCAAGCACGATTAGTCTATCGGGTGTGATTTCACCGCCAGCAATACGCGGAACCACAGAGTAGGTGCCGTCTTTTTGCATGTTACCGAGGTAGATGTCGTTGGTGTCTTGCAGTTCTATGTGTTGATCTTCAAGGATGTAATCGTTCCAGTACGAAGCCAGAATCGAACCGACAGCCGGTTTACACACAGTACAGCCCAATCCGTTTCCGTGAGAATCTAACAGCTCATCGAAGGTCTTGATTTTGTTGACGCGGATGATGTCAGTTAGCTCTTGGCGAGAATACGCAAAGTGCTCACAGATATCGTTAGAGACTTCCACACCTAGGTTACTTAGCTCGCTATCGAGAACCTGTTTAGCAAGGGCAGAACAACCGCCACAACCTGTTGAAGCATTCGTGGTTTCTTTCAATGCAGCCATCGTGGTGCAACCCGCTGAAACCGCGTCTTTAATGTCGCCTTTGGTCACATCGAAACATGAACAAATCACAGCGCTATCCGGCAGAGCTTCAACACCCATTGCCGAACCTGAATCATCGGCCACGTTAGGTAAAATCAATACCGATGGGTTTTCAGGAAGGGGCATATCGTTTTGTTTGATTTGCAGTAGCGAACCGTAAGCCTCTGCATCACCGACCAATACTGCACCGACAATCTTTGTGCCGTCTGCCGAGATGATCAGGCGCTTATAAACTTGTTCAATTTCATCGTTGTAGGTATACGACTGAGCGCCTTCCGTCTTGCCATGTACTTCACCAATACTGGCCACATCAACACCAAGCAGTTTGAGCTTGGTGCTCATGTCGGCACCAGTAAATGCAGCATCGTCAGTGCCGCTGGAGACAATATGCGAAGCCGCGACTTTCGCCATGGAGTAACCAGGGGCGACTAAGCCGAAGATCTTGTTGTCCCAAAGCGCACACTCACCAATCGCATACACGTTGTCGATGTTAGTTTGGCAGTGATCATTAATCACGATGCCGCCACGTTCACCAATGGCAATATCAGAGCTGCGAGCTAGAGCATCTTGAGGGCGAATACCTGCAGAGAACACGATCATATCGGTTTCAAGGTGGGTGCCGTCTGCAAAGTTCATTCTGTAGCGAGCGCTTTCACCCGCGACTATCTCAGAGGTCGCTTTCTCGGTATGAACCTGCACACCAAGGTCTTCAATTTTTCTGCGCAGTAGGGCACCGCCACCGTCATCTAACTGTACGGCCATCAGGCGAGGTGCAAATTCAACAACATGGGTTTCCAAGCCAAGGTTTTTGACTGCGTTTGCGGCTTCTAAGCCAAGCAGACCACCACCAATAACGACGCCAGATTTGCTGCCTTTGCTTGATAATTCAATGGCGTCTAAATCTTCGATGGTGCGATAAACGTGGCAGTGTTCCTGGTCGTTACCGGGAATTGGGGGAACAAAAGGGAATGAACCGGTCGCCAGAATCAAGGTGTCATAACTCTCGGTATGTCCCGATTCAGTCACAACGCACTTATTTTCAGTATCCAGTTGAGCGACTCTCGCGTTAAGAAGGTAATTGACGCCATTGCTTTGGTAATACTCTTCGCTGGTTAATGCTAAATCATCAGCATTTCCGCGCTTGAAGTAAGCGGTCAACTGAACACGGTCGTAGGCCAACCTTGGCTCTTCACTAAAAGTAATAACATCAAACTCATCACTGTCTGATTGCAGGATGTTGTCGATAAATTTGTGTCCAACCATGCCGTTACCAACAACGACGATTTTCTTCTTGCTCATAATCCATTCCTTATTCTCGGCGTCACCATCACTAGCGTCTAATTTCTAGTCGTTAGCAGATGAATGCCGGGTTGAGATTCCACTCAATTCATAATCATCAAGAAAAACAAAAATGTTTTTTCTAAGTCTTGGTTTTTAGTGGAGCAAGGAGGGTGCCAGATTGCGAGTTGTTCATCCAAATAAAATTTAATATATACATTTCAATGCTTTAAAAATTACAGGTGACACGCAGTTACCCCTAAAGTGGTATGTAAAATTTTTGTTAGATTTATATAAATGAGCGTTTGTGGTGCAACTTTCTGCAAGATGGTGCAAAAATTAAGTTTCCACCTTGGCTAAGTTCGATTTTGTTCAGCGTTGATATTTTACATGTAATTAAGTTATTGTTTTTAAATGGTAATATTTCAATTTGGTCGGGTGGTGTTAAGTGGCGTGCTATTTGCTTGGTTTCAGTTATTACAATTATGGATAATTGAGCGAGAAACGGATGACCGATTCAAACAGCGGCTGGATAAAATCAACCTGTGCTTATTGTGGTGTAGGGTGTGGAATAGAAGCGAGACCGACATCGTTAGGAAAACTAGAAGTGCGTGGTGATAAAGATCATCCATCAAACTATGGAAAGCTATGTACTAAAGGGATTGCGCTTGGTGATACCGTCACGCCTTTAGGACGCCTAACACAGCCTGCTCATATTCAGAATGAGCAAAAACAAGAGCTGGACTGGAACAGTGCCACTCAGTTGGTCGCAGACAAATTCAATCAAACCATCGAAGAATTTGGGGCCGATTCGGTTGCGTTCTATGTTTCTGGTCAGCTGCTTACCGAAGACTATTATGTTGCCAATAAACTGATGAAAGGCTTCATCGGCAGTGGCAACATCGACAGTAACTCTCGCCTTTGCATGGCTTCAACCGTGGTCGGGCATAAGCGTGCATTTGGCGCAGACACAGTACCGGTTTGCTACGAAGATCTCGAGCAAGCCGATCTAGTCGTGATTACTGGCTCAAATCTAGCTTGGTGTCACCCTGTGTTATTCCAAAGATTAAGAGCCGCGAAACAAGCCAACCCTGAATTAAAAGTTATCGTGATAGATCCGCGTTATACCGACACCTGTGAAATCGCAGACATTCACTTGGCATTGGAATCAGGCTCAGATGTGGCGCTGTTCAATGGTTTATTGGGCTATCTCGACGATAACGACAAGCTAGATGCAGACTACATAGAAAACCACACTCAAGGCTTTACTGAATCGATTAGATCTGCAACTCAATATCGCTATACCGAATCAGGCTGGGGCGACAAAAGCGTTCCTGAGCTCACAGGGTTAACAGAGCAGCAGCTGAAACAGTTCTACAGTTTGTTTGCATCGAATGAGAAGGTGCTGACCATTTACTCCCAAGGTGTGAACCAATCGACACAAGGGTGTGACAAGGTGAATGCCATTATTAACTGCCATTTAGCCACCGGAAAAATCGGTAAGCCGGGTATGGGGCCATTCTCTGTAACGGGCCAGCCGAACGCAATGGGCGGGCGAGAGGTGGGCGGCCTAGCCAATACCTTAGCGGCGCACTTTGAATTTGGCGATTCGCAATCACACCAAACCGTTAGTGAGTTCTGGCAAACCGACAGTTTAGCGACTCACGCTGGCTTAAAAGCGATTGACCTGTTTGATGCCATGAATGAGGGCAAAATCAAAGCGGTGTGGATTATGGCAACCAACCCTGTTGTGAGCCTGCCTGACAGCGAAAAGATCAAAGCCGCATTAGAGAAGTGCCCATTTGTGGTGGTGTCTGATTGTATTGCCGATACGGAAACAACTCGCTTGGCCGATGTGGTGCTGCCCGCGCAAGGGTGGAGCGAGAAGTCGGGCACCGTGACTAACTCTGAGCGCCGAATCTCACGCCAACGCCGTATATTACCAAGCCCAGGGGAAGCTAAACCTGATTGGTGGATCTTAAAAGAAGTCGCACAAAAAATGGGGTTCAACGATCAGTTTGATTACCGCCACGAAGGTGAGATCTTTAAAGAGTATTGCGAGATGACTGCGCTTGGTAATGAAACAGGTAAAGCGCGTGACTTGTGCTTAATCGGTCTTACTCAGTTAGATGAGAAAGGCTATGGCGAACTCACTCCACAGCAGTGGCCAGTATTAGAGTATCAACCAGAGATCATTGAGCAGCGCATGTTTACCAATGGTGAGTTTTTTACTGAATCTGGCAAGGCGCAGTTTATTGCAGTCGAGCACGACAAACCGATTGCCGATACCAGCCTGGAATTCCCGCTTATCATGAACACAGGTCGAGTCAGAGACCAATGGCACACCATGAGCCGCACAGGCTTGGCCGCAGGCTTGGGTGAACACACCCCAGAACCCTTTGTTGCCATGCACCCAGATACGGTTGCTGAGCTTGGTTTAGATGAATTCGGGCTAGATGCCTTCAATCACGCCACTATTAACCCTGTAGTGAAAGTGCGCAGTGCACAAGGGGAGTGCCAAGCCCGCTTAGTGGTAACCAAAGAGATGCGCCGGGAACAAGTATTCATGCCTATCCACTGGAATGCCCCAACCGCCAAAGACAGCAAACCATGCGACTTGATCTTGCCTCATACCGATGCAGCCTCTGGTCAGCCAGAATTCAAACACACACCTGTTGTCGTAGAGCCATGTGGTTATCGCAGTGAAGCCGCGCTGGTCAGCGACAAGGTGATGGATTGCAGTGGCTTTGATTATTGGGTGCGCCAAAGAGTGGAGGGCGGTTTTCTCTACCGCATCTCATCATCTAAGAACCCAATGGAGCTGGTGATTCAGCTAGCTAACACCCTCGATGCCTTGCCAGAGCCTAACGCGGAGGCAATCAAATCACTCCATTACCACGGCAACAAGTCATTCAAGAACTACGGCTCTGCCAAGCTGGGTCAGTCTGGCGTAAAGCAAGCCTTTGTGGTGAACAGTAAGCTAGACCATCAAAGCATCGACTGGCTGGTGGAGTGCCTAACCCGAGAAGCCGATGAAGAGTTCGAAGCCGAGTTTTTGAGTACCATGGCAAAATAACTGACTACCTCTAACCTATTAATACCTAAAGTTAAGCGCCGACAATCACGTCGGCGTTTTTGTTTGAGAATACGATTCCCAAGATAAAACCTTCATAGCCTGAACTTCGGTTTACTCACACATTAGGTTTTTTTCTGTATTTTGCAGAAACTATATGGAAAATTTCTGATTTTGGTCATGTTTGATACGAAGATAAGTAGGTAAGATTATGTTATTAAATGAGTTATTAGACCAAGCGTAGTGTGTCTGGAAACTAGACAGAATTGTTTCAGGGACAAAATGCAGAATTATTATGTCTAATATAGCTGTTAGCTTATTAAAGGAGTAATCAAGTTGAATCCAGTAAAAAAAATAATCCAATCGAGAATCAATTCATTGAAAGAACTATCAACGGGATTTGATGCTATTCAACACAATACGACGAAAGGTACCTTGAGAGAAAATGGCCTTATAGAGTTTTTTAAAAGCATCGTCCCACAAAAATTGTCCATTTCCTCTGGAATAATCTGTGATTCTCTAGATGGGGTTAGCAACCAGACAGATTTCATTGTGTACAACAAAGAAGTATTACCATCTTTATTTCTTTCAAATGAAATATCATTGATTCCAATAGATTCTGTTTATTTGACTGCAGAAGTTAAATCTACTCTAAGAACAAAAGATTTAGAGCAAATTAGTAATGCTAGGCAAAATTTCAATACCCTACGGCTATCATCTCTTACTCAAAAAGAGAATGTTAAAATTCCTACTGTTGTTTTAGCTTATTCCACGGATGTAGCGGAAAGTACATTGATCGACTGGATGAATGAAGAGCAAGATGTTGTATCTATTTGTGTAATTGATAGATTTACTCTAAGTCGTCAAAATGGTGGGGTTATAAAATATATATACTCTAAAGAGAATGACTTTAATGATGAAGTTTTAACTTTTAGCTCTCAATTGTTCGAATTCTTGAGCTGTGAAATTGCAAAAGGAAGGCCTAAAGCAAACTGGGAAGCTTATATCATCGGTGCCAAAGAGTTCGCTGATAAATACAATGTAAAAATAAGCTAACAAGAGCTTTAAACGGAACGTCAACAGTTGGCTATTGTTCGTTCCTCACAAATTTTAGCCAACTATTTCCGTCCGCTTAAGCTGGCGTTAGGCATCAGTTCAGAATGGAGTCGTAATGAATCTTAATCAAGTTACATTAACTGTAAAAAATATGGAAGAGTCGGTGAGTTTCTATAAAACTCTTGGATTTAATCAAATCGTAGCAGATGACCATTATTCTCGGTTTGAATGCCCTGAGGGAGACTCTACATTTTCACTTTATTTGGGAGATCCTGACTCTCAAAGTAATAGCGTCATATATTTTGAACATGAACAACTTGATGCATTAGTTGAAAGTTTAAAATCTAAAGGTATCGAATTTGTTCAAGAGCCTAAAGATAAAGATTACTTGTGGAGAGAAGCAATGCTTACTGATCCTTCAGGTAATGAAATCAAGCTTTACTGGGCAGGAGAAAATCGTAAAAATCCACCTTGGCGTGTAAATGCCTAACAAGCGCTTTAAACGGACAAAAACAGTTGGTTAGGTTCCGCTTCGCTCCACATTATAACCAACAATTTTTGTCCGCTTAAGCGGGCGTTAGCTTGTCGAGGAAAGTATGGACAATTTCAAATTAATAGTAGATATACTCAGTTCTTTAGCTTCCATTATTGCGATTGTTACTTTCCTATTTGTTTGGATTTCAAATAATCGAAAACCAATTAAACTTGAGCAAGTATTAGTCGATCTTGATGACGAAGAAGCAGCTTATGTTTTTCTTGTTCGCAACAGGCGAGATTATGCAATAACCGTAAACACATGCCGTTGCTTTGCTAAAAAAGAACACAGGGTTGAGCAAGAAGTGCGAAAGAAACCTGTAATATATAGTTCCTTTCCGGGGAACGGCTTTGTTTTGGAGTCTGTAGAACCCAAAACGATTGGGCCAAATGGATACGATAAGTTGATTTATAAAACTCATAATATCCGAGCTAACAGCGGTGAAAAGTTGTTTATCCACTTAGATACATCCCATGGGTATTTTGAGTTGTGTAGTTCAAAAGTGAATGTAGTCACTGATGAAACCGTTCTGCTAGGCCTTCAATCGAGTAAGATATTTGCTTCAGCGTTTAAAGCGAGAACCTACTGGTTGGCTAAGTACGCAAAATATCTCGTTTTGGCGGTGAGAAAAAGCTAACAAAGCATTTAAGAGTGATTCTGTAGTTGACCCGATCTAGTGGACACCTTCAATAGCAATTAGAGGTGTTTATGCCAGCTTATAAATCAGGTAAAAAAACTCAACAATATCTCACGGAATTTAA
>Ga0310122_10000136_pt1 | contig 46158 bp, 38 predicted proteins | sample CB6_Bottom_1051__FD_203503 | JGI IMG/M metagenome (GOLD analysis project Ga0310122, IMG submission 203503) | Marine microbial communities from Western Arctic Ocean, Canada - CB6_Bottom_1051 | ecosystem: Environmental > Aquatic > Marine > Oceanic | place: Canada: Western Arctic Ocean | collected...
TCGGTCAGTTGTGCTTGTCTCATAACAATCCTTTTACGCATAAGGCCTGTTTAAACGGTTAAATACAGTGAGCTGTGTGCACTGTGTTGTGACAAATCGTCAACTGTATTCTGTCTGTTTAAAATCCGTGTTGATAAGCGGATACCCGCCTGCTTTGCAGCGGCATTTGTCATGATCTGTTGATAATAAACAGTTGGTTTTACTTCAATATTGGGTCATTATCATTTTTTGACTAAAAAAAGGCAGGTCAATTCATAAAACAGGCAGGTTATTCGGTCAGGTTGCATATGCCGGCTAGCGCTGGCTTGCTGTTTGAGTCAGGAAGCAAGGTCAAGAGTTTTCCGGTTTGTTGGGTTATCTGGACGAAAGGGGTTGTTGCGACTTAAAAACCAGCTAAAAAGAATTTGACCTGCCTTAATGGTGGTGGGGGGGTAAGTGCTAGTCAGTTGATCTATATGAAGGCCCTGAGATGCTCTCAGGCCTGTCGGTTGCCGGTGTTGGGGGGTAAGGTCGGCCTCAATCAGTTTATACGATAGGGGCGCTTGCTAAAGACGCGGCGAGGCTTATAATATCGGGCTTTTTCACTGTTGAAGAGGGCTGTGCTGATGTCAGTTGCTAGGGTAAGGTTTTACTTTACGTCAACAGGGCGTGCATGGCTTATGTCTTTTGTAAAATGAGTTCCAGAGCTAATTTACTGCCAAAGTAAGCAAGCAATAGAGAGGTAAAGCCAATCAAGGTCCATTGGATGGCTGTTTGCCCTCTCCATCCATAACGGCTACGACCATAGAGTAAGGCTGAAAAAATCAGCCATGCCAAAATAGACAAGATGGTTTTATGGGCAAGATGTTGGGCAAATAAATCATCAATAAAGATAAACCCGCTGAATAAAGAAACAGTTAGAAAAATGACCCCTGTGCTTATGAGCTGGAATAACAGTGACTCCATGGTTTGCAGTGGGGGTAGGGTCAGGATGATTTTTCGCGGGGGGTGTTTTCTTAGTTGTTGTTCTTGAATGGATAGGAAAATAGCTTGTAAGGCAGCAATATTTAATAAGCTGAAAGCAATGATTGAGCTGAAAATGTGTGTATTCATTTGCCAGCTATAGTTTTGTATAGTCTGGATGGTAGTGGGGTAAACCAGAGTCAGGGTCAGCATGAGGACGGCAAGAGGGAAAATGGCAACGCCCAGTTTGTCGATTGGTTTACTCAGGCTGAGCAATAGCAATAAAAGCGCAATGATGGCGGTAATGGTCGAGCCAATGCTAAACAAACCAAAGTCCAATGCGTTGTGTTGCAGGGATGTTGTAGTTATGTATGCAAAGTGTGAAAAAACGGCTATCCATCCTGGGTAGATAGAATGAATGTGTGATTTTTCTTTGATAATGTCTGCTGATAACAATACGGTACTTATCACATAACAACTAATCGATAGGATGCCAATAGTTAAAGGGGACATAATTTGCTCTTTTTGCGTTCAGTAAACTAATGAAAATGAGTTGTTAACAAGGCACCATAAAGAAGGGTGCGGTTGAAAACGGCAGTTTAGTGGTGAAATGTGTGCCTGCGGATCGAACTTCAATTCGCAATGCCCGCAGAAACTTAGTGGGCTAGTGTCCAATCTATAGTACTGTCTTTTATGGTTTGCTGTATTTCTTTCAGTTGCTCATTAAAAACCGCAACTGTTGCTATTTACGGACTATGTTAATATATTCGATTACATAGTCATAGTGTAAAAAACTCAGATTGACTTAATTTAAAATAAGATGGCGATATGTTTGATAATTTAACCGACCGATTAAGTAGTACCCTTAAGGATTTAAAGGGCAAGGGGACGCTCACTGAGAGCAATATTAAGGATACCTTGCATGAGGTGCGGATAGCTCTGCTTGAGGCAGATGTGGCTTTGTCCGTTGTGACTGACTTTGTTGATAACGTGAAAGAGGGGGCCTTGGGCAAAAAGGTTCAATTAAGTCTGAATCCTGGGCAAGCGTTAGTTAAGTTGGTTCAGGCTGAGTTGGTACGTGTTATGGGGGAGGCGAATCAGGAATTAGACCTGAAAGCCAATCCTCCTGCCATCATTTTAATGGCGGGTTTACAAGGTGCGGGTAAAACCACCACAGTAGCTAAACTAGGTCGTTGGTTACAAGAGACGAAAAAGAAAAAAGTCGGTGTGGTCAGTGCCGATGTCTATCGTCCGGCAGCGATTAAACAATTGCAAACATTGGCAGAAGATACCAGTCTGGTGTTTTTTGAGAGTGATGTGTCACAAAAGCCGGTTGATATTGCGGTCAATGCCATTGAAGCGGCGAAAAAACAGTTTCTGGATGTGGTCATCGTGGATACCGCCGGTCGTTTACATGTCGATGATGAGATGATGGGCGAAATTAAGGCCTTGCATGCAGCGATTAATCCTGTTGAAACATTATTCGTTGTGGATAGTATGACGGGGCAGGATGCGGCCGTCACCGCCAAGGCCTTTAATGATGCATTGCCTTTGACAGGTGTGGTACTGACCAAGGCCGATGGGGATGCGAGAGGGGGTGCGGCATTATCTATCAGGCATGTTACAGGTAAGCCCATCAAATTCATTGGTATGGGTGAGAAAACCGATGCCCTGGAGCCATTTTATCCGGAAAGAATTGCTTCCCGTATCTTGGGTATGGGTGATATGCTTTCTCTGATTGAAGAGATTGAGCAGACAGCGGATAAGAAAAAAGCGGCTAAGCTGGCTAGAAAAGTTAAAAAAGGCAAGGGATTTGATTTTAACGATTTTAAAGATCAGTTGCTGCAAATGGAAAAAATGGGTGGAGTGGGCGCTATGTTGGATAAATTGCCGGGTATGGCCAATGTGTCTCAGGAAACGAAAGATAAAATCAATGATAAGGAATTATCACGACAAGTTGCAGTGATTAATTCAATGACTTTGCAAGAAAGGCGCTACCCGGAGTTAATTAAGGGTAACCGGAAAAAACGGATTGCCGCAGGTTGTGGTCAGGAATTACAGGATGTTAACCGGATGTTGAAGCAGCATAAAATGATGCAGAAGATGATGAAGAAATTTGCTAAGGGCAATGCGGCAAATATGGTGCGAGGCATTAAGAATAATATGCGCGGCATGCGAATGTAAGAAGGCGCTACAGTTGGTGAAATTAAGCCGGAAAGGTGATATTTATTTGAGGTCATTAATTATTTAAGCTTAATGATTAAATAATATTTCCTATCTATAGAAAATCGCGTAGAATAAGCGGATTAAATTTTGATTGAATACTTTAAGGTAACTACATGGTAACTATTCGTCTTGCAAGAGGTGGTTCGAAAAATCGCCCTTTTTATCACGTCGTTGTAACAGACAGCAGAAACAGTCGTGATGGTCGTTATATTGAGCGTCTAGGTTTTTTTAACCCATTTGCTCGTGGTAACGAAGAAAGACTACGTTTAGAAGATGAGCGTATCACTTATTGGAAATCTGTAGGTGCACAACCTTCGGATCGTGTTGCACGATTACTTAAAGACGCAGTAAAAGCAGCCGCATAAATAATTTTTAGGCAGTATTTTGTCCGATAGTGAACTCCTACATATAGGTGAAATATCCGGTGTCTTTGGAATCAAAGGCTGGGTTAAAATTTATTCGTTGACCGATCCGAGAGAGAATATTTTAAATTACTCTCCCTGGATTCTAAAAAAAGGCAATGATAGCAAACGGGTTCATGTGGTGAATGGAAAACGCCAAGGAAAATCTGTTGTTGCTTGTCTGGAAGGTGTTAACGATAGGGATGTTGCCAGTTCGTTTTGTGGCTGGGAAATTCTAATCGAAAAGAGTCAGTTGCCAACGTCGGCAAACGGTGAATTTTACTGGGCGGATCTTGTTGGTTTGAGGGTGGAAACGGAGTCAGGGATTGCTCTGGGTGTGGTTGATCATCTGATTGAAACAGGGGCTAATGATGTGCTTGTGGTTAAGGATGATGAACGCGAACGCTTGGTGCCTTTTTTGCACGAACAAACTATCAAAAAGATTGATCTTGAACAGAAGTTGATGATTGTTGACTGGGATCCTGATTTTTGAGTCTATTTTTCGGATAATATGCGATTCGATGTAATAACGCTGTTTCCAGAGATGATTCTGGAGGGAGCAGGGCATGGTGTTACAGGTAACGCGATAGCGCAGAATGTTGTTGGTTTATCGGTTTGGAATCCGCGGGATTACACTCAGGATAAACATCGGACAGTGGATGATCGGCCTTATGGTGGTGGTCCGGGCATGGTGATGAAGTATCAACCTCTTGTTGATGCTGTTGAAGATGCCAGGAAGACACATTGTTATACTGATTGTAAGGTTGTTTATTTAAGCCCTCAAGGCAAACAGATTACACAGGAGCTGCTAGAGGAAGTCCGGCATATTCCCCAGTTGATTTTAGTTGCAGGGCGTTATGAAGGTATTGATGAACGTTTTGTTGATGCTTTGTGTGATGATGAGTGGTCGCTGGGTGACTATGTCATTAGCGGTGGTGAATTAGCGGCATTAGTCGTCATCGATGCGGTGACGCGCCTTATTCCAGGTGTTCTAGGGGATGATGATTCCGCTAAACAAGACTCTTATGCAGAGGGCTTACTGGATTACCCGCATTTTACCCGACCTGAGCAGGGTCAATTAGGACAGGTTCCGAGTGTCCTGTTAAGCGGTAATCATCAGGCAATTGATAGTTGGCGTATGAAGCAGGCATTAGGGCGTACAGCCTTGAGACGACCCGACTTGCTGGAAAAAAAAGAGTTAACAGCAGAGCAAGAGGCTTTGTTGGAAGAGTTTCTGAATGAAGTACAGGCTTAAGGCCTATGTGCAATGTTCTTTTAGAATTAAATTGAATGTTTAAGGTGTGGTAATGACAAATATTATTGATGCAATTAATGCAGAACAGTTAAAGAAAGATATACCTGATTTTTCACCGGGTGATACAGTGGTCGTACAGGTTAAGGTAAAAGAGGGCGATCGCGAGAGACTTCAGGCTTATGAAGGTATTGTTATTGCAAAACGTAATCGCGGATTGAATTCTGCTTTTACAGTGAGAAAAATTTCTCATGGTGTCGGTGTTGAGCGTGTCTTCCAGACCCATAGTAAGTCAGTAGGTAGTATTGAAGTTAAACGTCGTGGTGCAGTACGTCGGGCTAAATTGTATTACTTGCGTAACTTGACAGGAAAAGCCGCAAGAATTAAAGAAAAATTGGGATAAGTGTATTATCTTTTAAAAAAGGCAGCTTTTAAGCTGCCTTTTTTTTGCGCTGGGTTTTATGCGGGTTGATGTCCATGTGTGGTCTGACAATTTACCTGAATCTCGCTTTGCCCTGCTCGGGTCTGACAGGACTGATATCTAGCAGTCTCCCCTTTGATAGATGACTCTGCGGATAGAGTGGCTGGAACGGGTTGATACTGAAGAAGGGGCTATGAATGTCTTAACGGCGGCCGGAATCCTGCGTTTATATCTGTGCAATGATGTTATAACAAAGACAGAATGGTGTTTGGGTGGGTTAGAGGTGGATCTTTCTGACAGCGAGCTGGCGAGACGGGTGCAGACATACTTGCATAATCAATCTTGTGATTTAGCGATAAAATTGCTAAAACAAGGGACGAATTATAGGCATAAAGTATGGAATGAAATTTGTAAGATACCGGCGGGAGAGGTCATCTATTATTCCGACTTAGCTAAAAAAGTAGATTCTGGGGCTAGAGCGGTTGCCAATGCCTGCAGGGATAATCCATTTCCTGGCATTATTCCTTGTCATCGAGTGCTTTCAAAATCAGGCTTAGGGGGTTACATGGGGCAAACCCGTGGGCAGTTTTTAACGATAAAGAAAAAACTGTTGGCGATTGAGGCCGGTTCATATGAAATGGATTGAGCTTTCGAACCTGATAAATTTTAAATAACGACAGGCCATTCTGTGCTAAATGAAAAAGTCCATAGAGCTCATTGATTTGTTTTTAGATTCACTATGGAGTGAATCCGGTTTAAGTGAAAATACCTTGTCGGCGTATGGTAGCGATTTAACTATTTTTGCAAAATGGCTTAAGCATAAGGCGCTACTGGATGTAAGCGAAAGGGATATCGGTTTATTTCTGGAAAGTCGTTATAAAGCAGGTATAGGCAGTCGCTCATCCGCTAGGATTTTATCCAGTTTGCGGCGTTTTTATGGCTATTTACAAAGGCAGGGGTCGATAGAGATTGATCCTACAGTATTAATTGCAGCGCCTCGTGTCGGCAAAATATTACCGGTATCACTTTCTGAAACCGATGTTGAGTTGTTACTTGATGCACCTGAAATCACAAGTGTTCTGGGTTTTAGGGATAAGGTGATGCTGGAGTTACTTTATGCAACCGGTTTGAGAGTGACAGAGCTGATTGGTTTAAAGTTTGCACAAGTGAGTTTTAGACAAGGCTTGGTGCGGGTTATCGGGAAAGGTAACAAGGAGCGGTTGGTACCTGTGGGGGAGCAAGCCCTGGACTGGCTTGAGCAGTATGTGGCGGGTGTGAGGGAGGATATTTTATCGGGCAGACAAAGTGATTGGGTGTTTGTAACTCAACGGGGCACTGGTATGACACGACAAGCCTTCTGGTATATTATCAAGCGATATGCGCACAAGTCAGGAATTAATAAAACCCTCTCTCCCCATACCCTTAGACATGCCTTTGCGACACATTTATTGAATCATGGTGCTGATTTACGTGTAGTGCAATTATTATTAGGTCATTCTAATCTGGCGACTACTCAAATATATACCCATATTGCTCAGGAAAGATTAAAGCAATTGCATGCTGAATTTCACCCTAGAGGATAAGAGGTCTTTGAAAGACAGGGGTTGTTCCAATTTATCGAGACAGGATTGAAGCCTATGGTCAGTTGGAAGCCGGCGTAAGGCGATGGGTTGGAAGTGCGCAACGCCGGTATGGTGCCGGGTTTTCATATCGTTGCCAAAGTGGTTAATTAAATTGGTAGTGGATGCCTAATCCTGTCCTTCAAGCTAGGCTTATTTAGTATAATAAAGTTGTCGAATGTTATAGGAATAGCATTTTATCCTTTGTCAGTAGTCAAGGGTATTTCCTAATGGCATAAAGTTTAAATCAATCGAGGATCACTGCAAAAATGACACAAAATATACATCCGACTGCCTATATAGCCCCTAATGTCAGCTTGTCTGAAAATGTCAGTATCGGTCCTTTTGCTGTGATCGAAGACCATGTTTCTTTAGGTAATAATTGTCAGTTGGGAGCACATGCCGTAATTCAGTCTTATGTAAAAATGGGCGACGGTAATATTCTGCATCCTCATGCCGTATTAGGCGGTTTGCCGCAGGACACGAGCTTTAAGGCTGAAACGGTATCGTGGCTTGAGATTGGTGATGACAATGTATTTCGAGAAGGTTTTACCGCGCATAGGTCATCTGTTGAGGCCGGGGTGACTCGGATAGGTTCGGACTGCTTTTTTATGAATAACAGTCATGTTGCGCATGATTGCAAGGTCGGCAATAGCACTATTTTTGCTAATAATGTAGCCATTGGCGGGTTTGTTGAAGTGGGTGACAAGGTCTTCATGGGCGGCGCAGTGGTTGTTCATCAATTCTGCCGGGTCGGTTCATATGCCATTGTGCAAGGTACTACCGGCTTAACTAAAGATGTTATTCCTTTTATGTTGATTGGTGGCAAACCTGCCAAGCATTATCGCTTGAATTCTGTTGGTTTGAGGCGTGCAGGGATTAAAGGGGATCGTTATAAGGTGCTTTCAGCGGCATTTAGATTGCTGAAAAATAAGCAGGATTTGAGTGGCTTGGAGCAGACGGCTGAAATAACATATTTGGAGCAGTGGCTGGCGGCTGGGTCTAGCAGGGGATCACATGGTTTTATAACGGTTACTCCAGTTTAACAAGACGAAAGGTAATACATGAAACAAGCGGTTATTTATGCCTTGGATTTTGATGGCGTGATTTGTGATAGTGCTCTGGAAACTGGAATTTCAGGTTGGAAAGTTGCATGCCATTTATGGGGTGATTTTAGGGCACCCCTGCCTACGCAGCAAGTGATAGATGATTTTCGTAAAGTAAGGCCGATGATGGGCACAGGTTACGAAGCCATCGTGATTAACAAATTGCTGCATGATGGGGAAACTGTCGAATCAATAGTTAATAATTATGAGGCTAAAAAAGCAGCAGTGATTCAGGACTCAGGGCTTGAAATAGATGGGCTGAAACGCTTATTTGGCGAGACGCGAGATGCCTGGATTCATGAGGATATCGATGATTGGGTGGAGAAAAACCCTTTGTTCCCGGGTATTGCCGAGAAGTTGCAAGATTTAACAGATAAAGGGCTTTGGTATATTGTCACGACTAAGCAAGAGCGATTTGTGAAACAGATACTCACGGCCTGTAATGTTCAAATACCCGATGGAAGGATTTTTGGACTGGACCGGAATATGACAAAAGAAGCCATTTTAATTGATTTGCTTAATAAGCATCCCGATGAAAGACTATGTTTTGTTGAAGATATGCTGGCCTCGTTGTTCAGGGTAAAAAATAATCATCAGCTGGCGTCTGTTAAGTTGCTTTTAGCATCATGGGGCTATAACACGGCACAAGACAGGTTGGATGCAAAAGATCTGGCGATAGATCTTATTGATTTTGATGATTTCCTTGAAGAATAAACGTGAAGTCTTCTTTTTCTTCATTTTACGACAATTAATTGAGACTTGATAGGATAATGAATTTAGCTACTCGCTCGGTATCGAAACAAAATTTCCCCCACATTGTATTATTTGCTGGCACACTGTTTATCAGTGCCACATTAATGTTTGTGCTGCAACCCATGTTCGGGAAAACGCTGCTCCCCTTTTTAGGGGGAACGCCTGCAGTGTGGAATACCTGTATGGTCTTTTATCAGACCCTGCTTTTTCTGGGTTATCTGTATGCGCACTATTTATCTTCCAGGTTCAATCAGCGTCGACAAGTTCAGATACATACTGTTGTGATAGCAATAAGTTTTATCGCTTTACCATTGGTTGTGCCGGGAAATACGGTGCCTCCGACAGAAAGTGATCCGACTTTATGGTTAATGGGAACGTTGTTGATGGCTATCGGATTGCCTTTTTTTATCGTTTCCACCACATCGCCTTTACTACAGAAATGGTTCTCGCAGATAGGTCACCATACCAGTGAAGATCCTTATTATCTTTATGCGGCCAGTAATGCAGGCAGTATGATTGCTCTGTTAAGTTACCCCTTTTTGATAGAGCCAAATATAGGGCTGTTTGAGCAGAGAAGTTTTTGGAGTATAGGGTATGGCTTACTTTGTATGCTTATTCTCGGCTGTGCTATTACCTTATGGCGTAGTCAGGCAGTTGCTGTGGATGAAGAGCTTGAGCCGGAAATTATTGTGGCTGAAGTGGAGACAGAGTTATCCTGGAAAACAAAGCTGCATTGGCTGGCGTTAGCTTTTGTACCGTCTAGTTTATTACTGGGTTTAACCAATTTTATTAGTACAGATATTGCTTCCGCACCTTTGCTGTGGATTATACCTCTGGTGCTGTATTTGTTGACCTTTATTGTGGTTTTTAGTAAATGGGCGGATAAGGTTCATCCGTTAATGGTGACCATACAGCCCATGGTGTTATTGCCGTTTATTGCCTTTTCATTTGTTGACCCAGCGGCATTGCCCTTTTGGATGAATCTTATAATTCATCTGCTGGCTTTTTTTCTAGCGGTGATGGTTTGCCATGGTGAGCTGGCCAAAAACAGACCCCATACCCGGCACTTAACTACGTTTTATTTGGTTATGTCATTTGCTGGTATGTTAGGTGGGATGTTTAATACCTTTGTGGCACCTTTTATTTTTAATGCGGTTTATGAATATCCTATGATGATTGTAGCGGCATTGTGTTTGCGTCCTGGTGGCAGTACACAAAAATTGGAGAAGCAACTGCTTTTTCCAATACTACTGTTATGTCTGGGAGTCGGTGTTTATTTATTCAGCGAGAATTTGTCACAATCCTTGATATATGGTGCAACGAACGCCCTGATTTTACTGGCAGGACTCAGTTATGCCTTTCGTTCAAAACCACTCACCTTGTCTTTTCTCACGGCGGTTATTTTATTCTTTAGCCTGGGTATTCAGCATTTAATGTCCAATACTATTTATCAGGAGCGTAGTTTTTTTGGGGTATTGTCTGTTAGAGAGAGTGTATTGATTAATGAAGATAATCGTCCAGAAAAGTATCATGAATTATTTCATGGTACAACCAAGCATGGCGCTCAGCGCTTGGCGACACATTTACAAACCACACCTTTAACCTATTACAGTCGCCCAGGACCCATGGGGCAATTGTTTGATACATTTGATAGTCAGAGTGAGCAATGGGAAATAGGCGCTGTAGGTCTGGGGGCAGGGGCTTTAGTCTGTTATGCAAAACCCGGGCAACATTGGACTTTATACGAGATTGATCCATTAGTGATTAATATTGCTGAGAACTCAAAGTATTTCACCTATTTAAAACGCTGTAGTCAGAACTCGACAACCGTGGTCGGGGATGCCCGTTTATCTTTGGCAAATGAAGCGGATCAGCATTTTGATTTGCTTATCATGGATGCTTTTAGTTCTGATTCAGTGCCAACTCATCTTTTAACTCGCGAGGCCATGGCTTTATATTTTGCCAAGCTTAAACCGAATGGTATTCTGGCTTTTCATATTACCAATCGGCATTTGGAATTAAAAAAGGTCATTGCGGATCATGCGCGTTATTTAAAGCTATCGGCATTAATACAAGAATTTAAACCGCAAAGTGACAAGCCGCTGGTGATTGCAACGGATTGGGTGGTGATGGCAAGAACAGCTGAAACACTCAATACTTTACGGCAAAGTGGTTTGGGAAGCTGGAAAAAGCTACCCTTGTACTTTGATATGAAACCGTGGACTGATGATTTTACTAATATAATTGGAATCTGGAAATAATATGACGCTTACATTACAGGAACTCGCTCAGCAATGTGATGCTGAAATACAAGGCGAGCATGCTTCTATAGATATAGTTGCAGCTGCGGATATCATGACTGCAACAGGGTATCAGGTAACGGTTTTAAGTAGCCCTAGCTATGTGAAATACTTAAAAGATACTCAGGCTTCGGCGTGTTTTGTTTCCAGCCAGATTCCTTGCCAGGATGCGCCGGAAAACCTGATTTTACTGTTATGCGCAGACCCTGAAATAAGTTTTCTGAAAGCCGTGCATGTGCTTCATCCAGAGCCGGAATATACGCGATCAATATCTAAACAAGCCGCTATAGCGGAGAATGTTGTACTTGGTGAAAGCATTAATATCGGGGCTTTTTCTACCATAGAAGAGCATTCTGTAATAGGGGACAATACCGAAATTTTTGCCAGTGTCAATATTGGGCGACATGTCACGATAGGTAAAAACTGCCGGCTCTATCCTAATGTGGTGATTTACGATAATACTGAAATTGGGGATAATGTCACTATTCATTCAGGGGCTATTATTGCGGCTGATGGTTTTGGTTATAAATATCGCAATAATGAACATATTAAAGTGCCGCATGTAGGTAATGTTGTTATTGCGGATAATGTCGAAATCGGTGCAAACACCTGTATTGATAGAGGGGCATTAGGTTCAACAACCATTGGTGCGGGCAGTAAAATAGATAATCTGGTGCAATTGGGACACAATAATCAAGTCGGCAGGAATGTGATTATTTGTGGTCAATCCGGCATTTCAGGCTCTTGTACGATAGGTGACGGTGCTGTGCTAGCTGGAGGCTCCGGTGTTGCTGATCATGTGAATATTGGTCAGCAGGCCGTTGTTATGGCGAGGTCCGGGGTGCCTGGAGACATAAAGCCTGGCGCACAAGTTTTTGGTTTTCCAGCGAAAGATAAAAAAGTTGCCTGGCGTGAGTTGGCCGCTTTAAGTAAGTTACCTCAGCTGTTTAAGAAATTTAAAGCATTAGAAAAAAGGCTGAGTCAGCTTGAGCAGCATACTGAATAGGTAGCCGGGTTTATTGCATTTTGAGTGCTATCAGCTCGGATGGGCTGATAGTCCTCGGCTTTGTGAAGTGGAGTGCGAAAACACGGGGATAAGAGCTTATCCTGATATGATGTGGAGCGGGTTGATTTGCTGCTGACATGGCAAAAAAAAGGCCGATGTTTTTCAACATCGGCCTTTTTAAACAGAAATAAATCTGAAAAAGTCTTAACGTTTTGAGTATTGAGGACGTTTTCTCGCTTTGTGTAATCCCACTTTCTTACGTTCAACACAACGTGAGTCACGGGTTACATAGCCTGCTGCTCTCAATTGAGGGCGTAATTCTTCATCAAAGTCCATTAATGCTCTTGTTACACCATGACGGATTGCACCGGCTTGGCCTGAAGGTCCCCCTCCTTTAACAATGACATTTAAGTCAAAGTCTGATGTCTTTTCCAGAAGCTCTAGTGGTTGTTTTGCAACCATTTGATCAGTTTTTCGACCAAAATACTCTTCTATAGATTGGCTGTTTATAGTGAATTTTCCTGTACCAGTCACTGCGTAAACACGTGCTACTGCACTTTTACGACGTCCTGTTCCGTAATATTGAGCTGCCATGGTCTATCCTATAATTCCAATACTTTGGGTTGTTGAGCTTGATGGTCGTGATTCGGTCCTGCGTAAACTTTTAGTTTCTTGAACATGGCACGGCCCAGCGGGTTTTTAGGTAACATACCTTCAACTGCTTTATTAATAATGCGATCAGGGAAAGTTTTTCTTAACTTTCCTAGGGTTACCGATTTTAAACTGCCGATGTAACCTGTGTGATGGTAGTATATTTTGTCGTTTTCTTTGTTACCTGTAACACCAATTTTTTCCGCGTTAACGACAATAATATAATCGCCGGTGTCAACGTGAGGTGTGTATTCTGGTTTATGTTTGCCGCGAAGACGTCGTGCAATTTCAGTAGCAAGGCGACCTAAAGTCTTTCCTTCCGCATCAATTACGTACCAATCGCGCCTAACTTCTGCTGGTTTTGCACTAAATGTTTTCATTGTTACTTAGTTTGTTGAGGCCATTAAAGAGCGAGAATTTTACTGGTTTTTTCAATATTATTCAAGTTTATTTATAGCTTAATCTTTAAAGAATGTAACTTACGATATAAATGGGTTCTTTCCATGCCGACTGCAGCAGCTAATTTGGCGACACTGCCTCCTGTTTTTTCAAAATGATATTCTAAATAGGATTTCTCAAAATGTTCTCTGGCTTCTTTCAGCGGAAAATTAAAAAACTCAGGAATGGAGGCGTTGATTAACGATTTATCACTGTTTGAACCTAATGCTGTTTTAGTTTCATTCAGTTCAATATCCTCGCCAGCCCCTAAAATCATTAGGCGTTGAACCAGATTTCTGAGTTCTCTGACGTTACCTGGCCAAGTATAATTGCGCAAATAATTTTGTGCAGCAATAGTAAACTTTCTAAAAGGTAATTTTTCGACGTTAATAAAATGATCGACATAAAAGTTGAGTAATTCTGGAACATCTTCTCCATGTTTTCTTAACGGTGCAATTTCGATAGAGACTTCGTTAAGCATGTAATAGAGATCCTGACGAAATCGTCTAGCATTGACTTCTTTTTGTAGGGATTCACGTGTTGAAGCGATGATCCTGACATCAACACGTACGGATTCACTACCGCCCACTCTAAGAAAAGAGCTGGATTCCAGCGCACTAAGCAATCGTGTTTGGGTTTCCGCATCCATGCCGGCAATTTCACCTAAAAACAAGGTACCGCCTTGCGCTTGTTCCAGCAGGCCTTGATAGATTTTGCCATTTTCTTCTTTGCCAAAGAATTCGACGGCAGAGTTTTCAGGGAAAATGCTGCCCACGGCAACATCAATGAACGGTCCTTCTCGGCGGCTGGTGTTATTGTGCAGATAATGGGCAAATAATTCTTTACCTACCCCGGCTTCACCTACCAGCAATACTTTGGCATTATGCTGGGATAAACGCTTAAGCTGGTCTTTTGTACGCTCTATAACGGCGCTTTTACCAATGGGCTCTATGTCCAGCATTAGCTGTTGTTTAAGCCCTGCATTTTCACGTTGTAAGTGGCTGGTTTCCAGTGCGCGTTCGATGGTTAGTAACAGCTTGGCTAAGGATAAGGGTTTTTCCAGAAAGTCGTATGCACCGAGTCTGGTGGCTTCTACAGCAGATTCAACAGAGCCATGCCCAGACATCATAATCACCGGGCAAAGGGGTTGATTGCTAGCAGCCCATTCTTTTAGCAGGGTGATACCATCCGTGTCAGGCATCCATATGTCCAGTAAAATCAATTGGGGCTGGTGTTGATCTTTTGCCAGCCTGGCGGCCGCTGCATGTTCAGCCATGCTAACTTGATAACCTTCATCTTCAAGAATTTCTGAAACCAGTTGTCTGATATCAGGTTCATCATCAACCACTAAAATGTGAGGTGATTTTGTATTCAATGTTGCTTCCTACGTTGTGGGTAACTGAATAATAAAGCCAGCGCCTTCATTATACGTTGTATCTGCCCAGATTACGCCCCCATGTTCTTCAATAATTTTTTTAACGATGGCTAGACCTAACCCCGTGCCTTTAATTTTTGTAGTGACGTAAGGTTCGAAAATTGTGTTGATTTGTTGTTCATCAAGCCCGCTACCATTATCATAAATGGTTAATTCAACGTATTCCGAGTTGTGGCGAAATACTTTGTTCAATGTTATTTCTATTTGGCCATTGTCAGTAATGGCTTCCTGGGCGTTTTTAAGTAGATTATGCAAAACCTGTCGAATACTGACGGGGTTTGCATTAATCATAATATTGGTCACTTGAAATGTGGTTTTAATATGGATGGTGGGCGATAAATACAAGAGTAAAACTTCATTGACCAGTTTATTAAGATTAATATGCTCCACGAGTTCTTTGCTTGGTTTGGCGTATTCTGAAAAGTCATCAACCATAGATTTCAGGGCTTCTACTTGATTAACAATGGTCTGGGTTGAACGTAGCAGAATCTGTGCATGTGTGGTAGATAGTTCAGCAGATAATTTATGCTGTAATCTTTCGGCTGCCAACTGAATCGGGGTTAACGGATTTTTGATTTCATGCGCCAGACGCCGGGCAACTTCAGCCCATGCGGCATTTTTTTGAGCCTGAATTAAATCGGTAATATCGTTAAAAACCACAATGGCACCTACACGATCCCCCGAATAGTCAAATAACGGGGTACCTCTGCACAGTAACTCCTGACGCCCATTACTGCTCAAAAAAGCAAACCTGTGTTCCCAGATGTCCTCTGCTTGTTGTAGCAGTATTTGTATGTTGTTCAATAATTGTGCTAACTCGGTGTGAGTTTTTGCAATATCTAATAAAGTTTTTCCCACAAAATGACTGACTTGTATGTGTAATATTCTGTAGGTGGCCTGATTTGCAGTACGGATGGTATGCGTGTCACTAAAACTGATCACGCCGGCGGTTAAATTAGATAACACGGTTTCCAGGTAGGCGCGCTGGTGTTCCACTTCCATGCTTGCGGCACGTGTTTCATCGCTAGATTGTGCAATTCGCTGGGTCATGGCATTAAACGACTCTACCAGAAAACCCAAGTCATCTTGCGACATGACGGGGAGTTGTTGCTTATAGTTTCCATTAGCAACGTCCAGGGTGCCTTTTACCAATTCTTTAACCGGGGCAACGATTTGTCTAATGCTGATGAAAGCGACCCAGATGGCGGCCAATAAACTTAATAGTAAAACTAAAGATAACACCAGGATAAAACTGGTTTTTAAAGAATCACGTAGAAATGACATCTCCTGAAAACGGATAAATGCAAAATCTATGGAGTCAGTCAGATCTGCGATGCGTAAGGGGACGTGAAATAATGCTTGTAAATAGCGAGGTTCATCATCATGAACTGAAACGATGACATGAATATACAAGCCGTCATTTTCACTGGGGCTTAAGGCATAATACTCCTGGTTCTGTCGGGCTTGTAACCAGATATGTTCTTCCGGTATTTTAGGCAGAATATTACTGGGTTCTATATTGTTTGATGCAATAATGTGGCCTTGCCGTGAAAACAGAGCGATTTCTATAGCATCTATTTTTTCTCGGTACTCGCCCATTTCCAGAGTGATTAATGTTCTGGATTTGCCGGTGATTTCTTTCGCTATTTGTCGTGTTTGCTTTAAATGTAATCGCATTCTATGATCAAGTGATACTTCACTGAGCTCTAGTGCATCCTCCATAGCCCTATCTGTTTCCACATTAAACCAGCTGTCTATGCCCTGATGTAAAAACTGTACTGAAAAATAAAATACAATTACTGCAGGTGCTATGGCCAATAAAACAAATAAGGAAACCATCCGGGTGGTGAGTCTTGACCCTGCAGCTCTCTTTTTTAATTCACGTAGCAGTGAGTAAACATTGATAGCAACGAGAATAAATAAAGTCAGTGAACCTAGGCTATTGCCCAGTAATAACCAGGAATAAATATCGTTAAGTTCAGAAGATTCCTGAGTTGCTGTACTCATTAGCTGTAAAGACAGCAGGATGACGCCGAATAAAATAAGGCTGAAAATACGAACAGGTATCTTTAATTTTGTAATTGCCATAAGGTCCAGGGACTGGATAATGCCCATTGCGGATTAAAATAAGACATAGGCCGTAAGGGGGTCGGCAATGTTTTACGGTTAAACTGTATTCTAATAGCAACTAGGTATTTCATACCTGATTGTAACAAGCGTTGGTCAATGAGATGGAAGTTGCGGAGGGTAGACATATAGTTCAAGGCAGCGGTTAAGCTTGAAAACATGTTTTTTGAGCTAGGCTCTGCCTGCTCAACGCTATACAAATTCAATAGAGCATGATTTTGCATCTGATAACTCAGGATTGATTCTGTTATGGTCGTATCGTAGAAAATGCCTGCTTGCTGTATTTTTATGTGCACAGACCAGTTTAAAGGGATGCCATTTTCTAAGGCTTCTTTTGCTATTGGGCTCAAGCGGTAGACGATGTCGGCATTTAATTCGTGATTGCTGCCTTGTAAAGTGATGTTCACATGAGGGATGGATGCAGCAAATTCCGCAGAGCACACCTGTTGAGCGCTTAAGCTGAATAACAAGGTGATTATGCCAAGTCGCTTATGTTTTAAGCAACTTGGCATAATAAAACCCATCCATATCAAAATCGCCCGTTAACACTTGTCGCCCAAACTTTCTCTGTATACCCCAGGTTGCGTTAATGCGTATTTCGGATGCATCGGCATGATGTTTTAAAAAATCTTCAATTTGGTTTTCGTTTTCCTGTTTTAGAATGGAACAGGTGGCATATAATAAAATTCCGCCGGGTTTTAAACGCTTCCAGGCGGCTTTCAAGATTTTTTGTTGTATAAGTCGCAATGCATCAATGTCACTTTCACGGCGCAAAACCTTGATGTCAGGATGGCGTCTTATCACACCGGTGGCAGAGCAGGGCGCATCCACTAAAATACGATCAAAAAGTTGGTTTTCCAACCATGAGTCTGGGTCAGTTGCATCACCCGCTAGGAGTGTGGCTTGAAGGTTTAAGCGCTGTAAATTCTCTCTTACCCTGTCGAGTCTTTGCTCATCTATGTCAACGGCAAGTAATGATACGGAATCGGTGTTTCTTTCAAGTATGGCAGCTGTCTTACCTCCGGGTGCGGCACATAAATCCAATACGCTATGATGAGCATGAACAGCAAGTAATGAGGCGGCTAATTGCGCTGCAGTGTCTTGTACAGACACCAGTCCGGCACTAAACCCGGGAAGTTTATCGACAGCCACTGCTTGGTTAAGCACAATGGCGGTATCAGAAAAGGGCAGCGTGTGGGCAGCAATGGCTTGTTCAGCCAATAAGTCAAGATAACCGTCACGGCTATTTTTTGCCAGGTTTACCCGTAAGGCCATAGGTGCTTGTTTATTGTTCTCCTGAAAGAGTTTTAAAGCATGGTCAGGCCAATCCGTATTAATGTGATGAATGAGCCAGGAAGGGTGAGAATAGCAGGCTGAACTTTGTTGATCGGCTTGTTGATTCAGGGCTTCTTGTTCACGGATAAATTGGCGGAGGACGCCATTAATTAAAGACTTTGCCCAGCTTTTTTTCTTGGCTGCCGAGACTGTTTCTGAAACTGCGGCATGAGGTTTTACTCGCATATAGTGCAATTGAAACAGGCCGATAATCAGCAACATTTTAATATCACTGTCTTTGTTTCTAAGGGGTTTATCTAACAATTGCTGAAGGATATAGTCCAGACGATGATACTGGCGAATTACCCCGTAGCATAAGGCCTGTATGAAGGCCGAGTCTTTAGGGCTTTCAATGGGCTGTAAAGCCGTATCTAAAGCCTGAGTCAGCGATTGACCGTCTTTAATCACTGATGATAAGACCCTGGCACTGATGTGTCGTAAATTCATTCGTTTAAGCACCTGTCCCAAGAATAGTACCGTCAATATTATGCGCATTTAAAAAAGCTTGAATATCCATGCGTTTTTTCCCCGGCAGTTGAATTTCGAGTAAATCAATAATACCGTTTCCAGTGCTGACACTGATACGCTTGTTTTTTTGCACCACTGTTCCAGCAGGGAGTTTATTGGTTTCAGGGGCTACAGTGGCTTTCCAGATGCGTAGGATCTTATCCTGGCATAAGGTTTGAGCGACAGGCCAGCTGTTAAGTCCCCGGATGTGTCTGTCAATTTCTATTGCTGAAAGATTCCAGTTTATTAAGGCTTCTTTTTTGTCCAGCTTTTCTGCGTAGGTGACTAATGACTCATCCTGTTTTATGGCAACCGATGTGCCAGCAGCAATTTGAGATAAGACCTTGAGTAGACCGCTTGCACCCAGATCCGCTAATTTGTCATGTAAATCACTACTGCTGTGATGTGCTTCAATCAGGCATTGTTCTTTATGTAACATATCCCCCGCATCCAGTTTTTTAATAATTTGCATGATGGTAATGCCAGTCATTTTATCGCCAGCCATTAAGGCACGATGAATGGGGGCGGCACCTCGCCAGCGTGGCAATAAAGAACCGTGGATATTGATACAGCCCAGAGATGGGATATCTAAAATAGATTGAGGCAGTAGGATGCCATAAGCGACCACCACCATCAGATCGGCCTCCAAGGATGAAAATAAAGCGATATCTTCAGCTGTTTTTAAGGTTTCTGGTTGAAAAACAGGGATGTCAGCACTTAATGCCAGTGTTTTAACAGGACTGGGGCTTAGTTTACGGCCTCTGCCTGAGGGTCTGTCAGGCTGGGTATACACCGCACACACCTGATGATTCGAGGCAATCAGTTGTTGCAAGGCAGGTACGGCAAAGTCAGGCGTTCCGGCAAAAATAATTTTCATTGTTATCTTTTACCTTGCTGTTTATGAATTTTATCCAGTTTGGCTTTGATTCTTTGTCGTTTAAGTGGTGATAAATAATCGACAAATAATTTGCCGTCAAGATGATCTATTTCATGTTGAATACAGACAGACAAGAGTTCATCCGCTTCCAATTCAAAGGTTGCCCCCTCTTTATCGACGGCTTTTATTTTTATGTGTTCGGCACGCGTTACCTTTTCAAAAAAACCAGGAACCGATAGACAGCCTTCTTTAGACTCTTCAATGCCTGTTTCTTCAATAATTTCAGGATTAATCAGGCATAAGGGGGCGTCTTTTTCATCACTGATATCAATCACAATGACACGCTGATGAATATTGACTTGGGTTGCCGCTAAGCCGATTCCTTGAGACTCGTACATGGTTTCCAGCATGTCATCAATCAGTGTTTTGATGGTTTGATCGAAAACAGTAACCTGTTTTGCTTGGGTGCGTAATCGCTTATCAGGAAATTCAAGAACAGTTAAAATGCTCAATTACAACTCCACTTTAAAAATGTTTAAATACTGGGATTTTATCTGATTTCATCTAAACTTTAAATTCAGATTAGGATAATTTTATAAGTGTGCCAAAAAATGGTTGATCTAAAAACTTTGAGTTTAGTGTTTTTTGGCCTTATTAGTATGAATATTTGGGCGGATACACTGCAAATCAACCCTCACCACCCGGCTCAATATACGGTGGTAAAAGGCGATACTTTATGGGGCGTTTCTGGCCAATTTATGGAAAATCCGAGGCAATGGTCCCAATTATGGATGAATAACCCTCAAATTAAAAATCCAGATTTGATCTATCCAGCGGATACTTTGTGTTTTTCTGGGGTGGATGGTCGGCCGCAACTCGGCTTTTCTAAAGCGGTCGTGGTTAAGCCCCGGATAAGGGTATCTCCAATAGCAGTAGCCAGTGAAATTATTCCTAGGGATGCTATTTCACAATTTTTAATATCACCCAAAGTGGTAGGTCCCAAGGTGTTGTCTCAGTCTCCTTATGTTGTTGGCTTTGCAGGTGAACACATGATTGCAGCTGCGGGTGATAAAGTCTATGTTAAAGCAATTACTGCGCCAGAAAGTCTCCGTTATACCATTTATCGGGAAGGTGAAGTCTATCTGAGTCCGGTGACAAAAGAAATTTTAGGGTATGAAGCAAAATATATTGCCGATGCAATGCTAGAAAAGGCAGGTGACCCCGCGACCCTCAGAGTGATTAGATCAAGCCGTGAAATTCATAAAGGTGACAGGCTTATGGTCAGTGACAAGGGTGAACTCGCATTGAATTATTTTCCGCACGTCCCTCAGAAACTTATTATGGGTAGTATTATCAGTGTCTTCGAGGGTGTTTCTCAAATTGGACAATATCATGTTGTAGTGATTGATAAGGGGCTGGTGGATGGGCTTGAAACAGGGCATCTCCTTGATGTCTATCAGCGTGGCGATATAGTGCCTGATCGCGATACTGAGGAAGCACACAGTGCGGTTAAGTTACCTGATGAATTAGTCGGTGTATTAATCGTTTTTCGCCCCTTTCAACGCTTGAGTTATGCTTTGGTGCTGGAAGCGACACAAGCAATACATTTGCTTGATATCGTGCAAACACCTTAAACTGTATACTTCCTTAAATTTCTCACCGGGACGTGATATTTTTTCTTAATCCTCTTCATTTTTATTTTTTTCAGTGATTGTATCGGTAGCAAGCTCGCTTAAATATTGGCTTTTATTGTTAAGAGCCCCTGGTATTGGCAGTAAAACATTTTTAAACACGCTGGATTCATATCAGCCTGAACAATTATTTAAGCAATCGCATAGTCGGCTTGCTGTGTTAGGGTTAAAAGATCAAAGTATTGATTTTATAAAAAATCCGGATTGGACGCTGATTGAACAGGATTTAGATTGGTTAAAGCAGCAAGGTAACAGTGTTTTAACTATTAATGATGCTTTGTATCCTTATCAGTTAAAGCAAATCGACAATCCGCCTCCCTTACTCTTTGTCAGAGGGAATGAACATATTCTATCTCAGCCGCAAATAGCTATCGTAGGGAGTCGAAATCCATCGGCTTCAGGCTTACAGACGGCGACAGCATTTGCAAAATCCCTGTCACAAGCCGGTTTTATCATAACCAGTGGCTTGGCTTTGGGTATTGATGCAGCCAGTCATCAAGGTGCATTAAATGCGGGGGGCGAGACGATTGCTGTGGCTGGTACGGGCTTAGATCGAGTTTATCCTGCACGCAACAAACGTTTGGCAACGGATATTGTTAATTCCGGTGCTCTTATTTCTGAATTTCCACCCGGCACTGCAGCGCAAGCAAATCATTTTCCAAGAAGAAATCGAATTATCAGTGGGCTTTGCATGGGATTATTAGTGGTAGAAGCCGCTCAACGCAGTGGATCCTTGATTACAGCAAGAATGGCATTGGAAGCCAATCGGGAAGTTTTTGCCATTCCAGGCTCTATTCATAACCCTTTGGCGCGCGGTTGTAATGCCTTGATCAAGGAAGGTGCTAAACTGGTTGAAAACACCCATGATATTTTTGATGAATTAGTTGAGTATAATCAACAACCTGAGGATGATTTTCAGGAAAACTTACAATCAGTGCTTGACCTGGAGCAGCAAAATCTATTGAATCTCATTATGTTTAGCCCCACATCCATTGATTGGTTGGTGCAAGAATCCGGATATTCAGTGGAAGTTATATCATCCATGTTATTGATGTTCGAGCTACAAGGCTCTATTGCAACGGTACCCGGGGGCTACATCCGGACTAAATAAAAAGGTTATATGAAAGAAAATATATTTGATGTTCTCATCTATCTGTTTGAAAATTATTTTGATGATGACATAGCGTTACTTCCTGATAGTGAAGGTGTTAAATCCGAATTACTGCAAGCGGGTTTTGAATCCGCTGAAGTAAACAGTGCTTTTGATTGGTTGGGGGGTTTGGCAGAGCAGAGTGACAGCACCTCCAGTATATCTTCATCATTTCGAATTTTTGGTGCTCAAGAACAGAAAAAGCTGGATATAGAATGTCGTGATTTTTTGCTTTTTCTGGAGCATGGCGGAATTTTAACTGCATCCACCCGGGAAATTGTAATTGATAGAGTCATGGTACTGGAACATGAAACATTGTCATTGGAAGAGTTAAAATGGACGGTCTTAATGGTTTTATTGAGTCAGTCTGATGATGTGGCTTTTTCGAGAATGGAAGATATTGTTTACGAATTAACCCCCGCACTTTTACATTAATTATTAAAGAAAGCATGAGTAAAAATCTTGTCATTGTAGAGTCACCTGCCAAATGTAAAACCATCGAGAAATATTTAGGTAAAGATTTTCGAGTATTAGCATCATACGGTCATGTAAGAGACTTGGTTCCAAAAGAAGGTGCTGTCAATACAGATAATGATTTTGCCATGAAATATCAGCTGATCGAGCGTAATCAGCGTCATTTACAAGAAATCACTAAATCTGTTAAAAAAGCGGACACATTATATCTCGCCACTGACCCTGATAGAGAAGGGGAAGCTATTTCATGGCATGTCTTAGAATATTTGAAATCAAAAAAGGCGCTAAAAAATAAGCAGGTGAAGCGGGTGGTTTTTCATGAAATCACTAAAAAGGCAGTGACCGAGGCGATTGAAAACCCGACTGAATTATCCATCAATATGGTGAATGCACAGCAGGCGCGCCGTGCTTTAGATTACCTGGTCGGTTTTAACTTGTCGCCTTTGTTATGGAAAAAAATACGCAGAGGTTTATCTGCAGGTCGCGTGCAAAGTCCCGCTTTAAGAATGATCGTTGAACGCGAGCTGCAGATTGAAGCCTTTAAGAAGCGAGAATACTGGACGCATACTGCTGAATTAAGTAGTCGCGACCAGCTTTTTAAAGCAAAATTAACACATTTTGCCGGTGAAAAACTCAAGCAATTCAGTATTGTTGACGAGACCAAGGCTGAAAAAGTAAAACAAATACTGATGGATGCGACAGATGGTCAATGCGTTGTCGAAAAACTGGAAAAAAAGCAACGCAAGCGAAACCCGGCAGCCCCGTTTATTACTTCGACATTACAGCAAGAAGCCTCCAGAAAACTGGGTTTTTCCACCAAAAAAACCATGATGGTTGCACAGCAGCTTTATGAAGGTATTGAGGTTAATGGTGAAACGGCGGGTTTAATATCCTATATGCGTACCGATTCGGTTAATTTGTCAGAAGAAGCATTGGGACAGATTCGAGACTTAATTGCAGAGAAATACGGTGCAGAAAACGTTCCGAAAGTACCTCGTTTATTTAAAACAAAAGCAAAAAATGCGCAAGAGGCGCATGAGGCGATCAGACCCACATCGGCTTTTAATTTGCCGGATGAAATTAAAAAAAACCTGACAGCAGATCAATTTAAACTGTATGAATTGATCTGGAAACGAACCGTGGCTTGCCAAATGGTTCATGCGACGCTTAATCAGGTTGCTGTTGATTTAAGTTGTGGTAGTAAAGAAAATGTTTTTAGAGCGACAGGGTCTACCATTGCCAAGCCTGGGTTTATGGCTGTTTATCTAGAAGGCAAGGATGACGCTAAAGAGGGTGACGATAATAAAGAGAGCTTTTTACCGCCGATGGAAGAAGGTCGTCCTGTTGCTCTTAAAGCCATTATTGCCGCTCAGCATTTTACAGAACCTCCACCTCGGTATGGTGAGGCAAGTTTAGTCAAAGCCCTGGAAGAACATGGTATTGGCCGACCATCAACTTATGCGGCCATTATCTCGACCTTGCAAAATAGAGAATATGTTACGCTGGAAACCAAACGGTTTTATCCGTCGGATGTAGGACGCATCGTTAATAAATTTCTGACTGATCATTTTACTAAATATGTTGATTATGATTTTACTGCAAATTTAGAAGATGATCTGGATGCCGTTGCGAGAGGAGAAAAAGATTGGATTCCTTTGATGCATGCTTTTTGGAAGCCGTTTGCGCAATTAATTGACGAGAAAGAAGCCAGTGTTCAGCGTAAAGATGTGACTCAGGAAGTGATCGATGAGAAATGTCCTGAATGTGACAAACAACTTTCTATTCGCTTAGGCCGTAATGGGCGGTTCATTGGCTGTACAGACTATCCCACATGTTCCTATACGCGTAATTTGAATGATGATGGTGCAGAGGCGCCAGCACCGGAAATTGTCGAGGGCAGAGTTTGTCCTAAGTGTGAATCAGATTTAGTGATAAAAACCGGACGATACGGTAAATTTATTGGTTGTAGTGGATATCCCAAATGCAAACACATAGAACCCTTGGAAAAACCTTTGGATACCGGGGTAGAATGTCCTCAATGTAATAAAGGCAATATTCTTAAGCGAAAGTCACGTTATGGTAAGGTGTTTTATTCTTGTTCTGAATATCCAACATGTGATTATGCCTTGTGGAATGCTCCGGTAAAAGAAGATTGCCCCGATTGTAACTGGCCTGTGCTGACGTTGAAATCCACCAAAAGACGAGGTCCAGAGAAGGTCTGTCCACAAAAAGCATGTAAATATGCTACGCCCTATGAAGGTGATCCCGAAGATATTAATGGTCCGAAAGAGCTTTCATGATCAAGGTTTGATGTGACAAGGCTCAAGAGTGTGATTGAACCCATGCTCTTAACTTGAGGTTCATTGTCGCCAAAGTTATCGCCGAATCCTTGTTCTATGCGTTACCGGGTCGTTCATGCTTGGCTCGAAATTTCTGCATACGCTGGGCAGGAATTGAGTCTGTTGAAATAATAGATTGCTGCCAAAAGACTGCGAAAAAAAACGGAAGTTTTGGTGGCACAGGATTGTCAGCTAGCATGGCTTCTAGGCGGTAAATATTTTTAAGGTAATGTATGTATTAGATTTTTTCGGGCCTAGGGAAGGCCGGGTGAAAGACGATAAAAGGTTTTTAATCGAAATTTACAAGGCTATATGTCATTAGTATCACAATTTAAAATTAGACAAGCTGTACAAAAAATCCAGATAGGTGAGGTTATTGCTTACCCTACAGAGGCAGTGTTTGGATTAGGCTGTGATCCGCTTAATGAGGAAGCAGTCTATAAATTATTAGCCATAAAAAAAAGACAAGTAGACAAAGGACTTATTTTAATTGCCTCTTCGCTTGCGCAACTTGAACCTTATTTACTTTTAGATGACGCTATTATTGATCGCGTGCAAAAAACCTGGCCAGGTGCAGTGACTTGGATAATCCCTGTACAATCCTGGGTGCCAGAATGGTTAACTGGTGAGCATGCTTCATTAGCCGTCAGGGTGACAGCACATCCCGTTGCTCGGCAATTATGTGAACATTACGGTCAGCCTCTGGTTTCAACCAGTGCAAACATAAGTTCAAAGCCTCCGGCAACAAGGTCATGGCAGGTTGCAAAAAGTCTGGGTGCGAATGCGCTGTATACTCTATCCGGCAGGGTTGGGACGCTCAGGCAACATACTTCTATATACAATGTTCTGGATAATCAGCAAATTCGTTAAGAATCATCGGTGGACTGTGCTAATTTAAGCAATCGTTGCAGGGATTGTGAATATTGGCTGGCATCATCGGATCTAATGGTTGCATGAGCCACCTTCCGGCCTTTTCTTGGGTCTTTGTCATAAAGATGAATATGGGCATGAGGAATCTCTAATACACGCTCCGTTGAGGCGACTCCCCCAATAAAATTAACCATACCTGTATGTCCACGGGCCTTAGTTGAACCTAGGGGCAAATCTAAAATAGCACGTAAGTGATTTTCAAATTGGCTGGTTTCAGCACCTTCTATGGTCCAATGGCCTGAATTGTGTACACGCGGTGCAAATTCATTTGCAAATAATTTGCCATTAACATCAAATAATTCGAGTGCAATAATACCCACATAATCTAAGGCATTCAAAACCCGAACGACGACATCTTCTGCCTGATGCTGTAGAGCATCATTTTTACAGCATTCCGAAACTCGTAAAATCCCTTGTTGATGAATATTTTCAGATAAAGGGTAAAAAACAATTTCACCGCTTGCGCGTCTTGCTGCGATAATTGAAATTTCTCGTTGAAAGGGCACGAAACTTTCGATAATTGACGGGGCGCCTTGCATTGCATCCCACGCTTGCGCTAATTGACCGGATGATTTTAAAACAATTTGGCCTTTACCGTCATAGCCCATTCTGCGGCTTTTTAAGATCGCAGGGTAGGTTATTGAGGTCATTGCTTGTTGTAAGTCCTCTAAACAGTTAACCGTGGCAAAATCAGCGGTGGGAATATTTAATTGATGAAAGAAATTTTTTTCTTCCAGACGGTCTTGGGCAATACATAAAGCATTAGGTGCTGGATAGACTTGGGTATGTTCAGCTAAGAACCTGGCAACTTCAGCCGGTACATTCTCAAATTCGTAGGTGATTACATCGGCTTCTTCGGCAAGTTCTGCCAATAAAGCCGGGTCGTCATATTGACCATGTAGGTGTTTTCCTAATCCTGTTGCCCCTGCATCTTTGCTGGGGTCAAGGATAATGAATTCTAACCCTAATGGATAGCCAGACAAGGCAAGCATACGGGCGAGTTGTCCGCCTCCTAAAATTCCGATTTTCATTGACTTACCTTTCGCGGGTCAGGATTGGCGGATACTTTGTCAGTCTGGTTTTGTCGATAGTCATTGATGGCGTTACGATATTCAGGATGTTTATTACTCACAATGGAAGCGGCTAATAATGCCGCGTTGATGGCACCTGCACGACCGATGGCCAATGTACCGACCGGAATACCGGCGGGCATTTGTACGATAGACAATAAGGAATCCATCCCGTTAAGTGCTTTGGATTGTACAGGAACGCCTAATACGGGAATGGTTGTCTTAGCCGCAGTCATGCCCGGTAAGTGGGCAGCGCCGCCGGCTCCGCCAATGATTACCTCCAGACCTTTAGCTTCAGCTGTTTCTGCATATTGAAACAATTTGTCGGGTGTTCTGTGTGCAGAAACGACTTCCACTTCATGTGGGATTCCAAGTTGTTTTAGTGTGTCAGCAGCATGAATCATGGTGTCCCAATCTGATATTGAGCCCATGATAATGCCAATCAATGCTGTCATGTCTATCTCCTGCTATCGATGCAAACCAAGGTAAAAGGCTTGTATTAAGGTGTCTTTAATTCAAAGTGCAGATTATCTCACAAACTGAGATGAATATAGCTAGGAAAAATGAAATGCATATTGAATATGTATGAAGAAATATTAAAAGCTAACTCTAACACCGCCACTTATTGTATCTCGATTGAGATAGCGATAATCTTCAGTTCGCTGATAGTTAATAAATAACTGCACGTTGTGGTCCAGAATAGCTGGGGATACCTTCACCAAATATAAATAATCTCTATCGGGCTTTGTGGATTTTAAATTGTAGGCCAAAGTGTGTTAAGTTTTGGACAAAAGAAGCATGAATTTGAGGGGTAATAACGCTCCGGAGCATGCTAATGCGTATGAGCTATTAACATCCAGATTGGATCTAAATGATTGAATATTTTGATGGTCACGTTTAAATGCTAATCCACTTGTACCAGCAGCTTCAGTATATTTGTCTAACAATGTTGCTGAATAATCCAGTTTTAACGATGGCGTGAATTCTATAGCATTAATGCGTTCTTGTTAAACTATCTAACAGTGATGAGTTATTTCTTATCCAGATACCAAGTGCCATCATCGTTTAATAAATTTCTGGCTAACCAATCTTTAATAGTGGACTGGTCTTGTTGGAAACAGCGAGGACAAACCAGAGTACTCTCCTGTCCAGATTCCACTTGTTCTAACCATGCGCTCCATTTGGTGATATTGTCTGCAGAGAAACGTTCGTCATCTGGAGAACCTAATGCATAAAGTGTTTCCGGTAAAACTCTGCCCTTCACTTTCATGCGACCGAGGGGTCTTGTTTTTAAGCCGGATAATGCCACTGCATCTAAAAAATCACCGGCAATAATGATGTCGGTATTGAATAAGCGGGTTAAACTTTCAATACGTGCGGCAAGATTTAAAGGGTCTCCTAAAATACCCAGTTTTTGGGTGGCTTTTTCGGGGCCTAAATTTCCCATCACGACATTACCGACGGTGATACCAATACCGGCATCAATAATGTTATCAATACGGCTTAATATTTCAGCGTCTATTTTTTCTTTATATCTTTGATGAATGCTGGCAAAAAACTGTTGTTGTAACTCGTGTAATTCGATAGCACCGTTGAGTGCTTTTTGATACATTGCCACGGGGTCTTCATGGTTTAGATCTGCCCAGTAGTAACAGACCAGATCTCCAACATAAGCTTCTAAAATACCAGCATATTTTTTGTGTAATACTAGCGAAGTGGCGTCAAGATAATCATTCATGAGTTCCAGAATTAAATTGGGTTCTTTTAACAACCCCGTGACTGTTGTATACCCGGCTAAGTCACTCATCAATACTACAGCATGACAACGTCGGCTTTTGAAAGACTCATTAATGTTTAATGCCATCAACATGCGATGAAGTTGTTCGGGGATATATTGGTCTGTTATCTTTTTTTCTTTGGACCCTATAAATAAATAAATGGCAACGAGTTGTCCTGCCCCTACAAAATAAATAGATAGGGTGGAAAATACGGGCCAAAGTTGCATGACTGGGTTTAAGAAACAAAGTAGGCTCAGAAGGATAAACAGGCTCAGACCTAATAGCCATAAAAGGGCTTGCCTCAAGAATATGCCGGCTATTATGCTGATAATGGCGATTATGACATACAATCCTATCCTTACCGAATAAGGCGGGGACTGGGGGCTGTCCTGATTAATGATGGTTTCAATGGCGTCAATTAAAAATTGTGAGCCAGGTGTCATTAACGACGGACCCCAGAGTGCAGTTGTCATTGCTGTCACCACTAAATCGGTCGCTTCATTGGGTGCTGTGGTTTGAATAATGACCACTTTGTCCTTGAGTAAGGCAGCCGCTTGTAGCGCAAGGGTCGGATCACAGGAGGCTAGCGAACTGACCGGTATGATAAGTCTGGCGCCTTGTGTGTTGATGGCATAAGCGGGGTGACTAAGGCGTATTCGGCGGCAGGGGTATTGGCTGTCACAGAGTTCATCCGTGGTTTTATCTGCATAAAGCCCCATTAATTTTGATGATTGGCTGAATTTAACTAATTGATGAACGGCGTGGTCTTTGCTTAAGTCTAGCCATCTTGCTATCGGTGAATCCATAGTGACTAAGCGATCACTGACAATAACGCCTTCCGCAGGGATTGCATCAGCGGCTTCCCAGTCAAACAGCAAAAACTCAGGTTCACCATTATCATCCAGATAGGGTGCAATACGAAAATATTGAATTGTATTTGCATCCATCTTTAAGGGAGCATTGCCTAGTTCACTGTTATTGATCTGGCATTGATTGGTATTGATTGCTGAACATTTGGGGTTGGACCAGCGGACAGAGCCATCAGTTTCAATACATTGGGCGTAGGGCATTCGTCCTTCCTGGTTTTTTGATATTCTTGCATCTAGGAATACGCCTTTTACTCCTGCTGAAATGAGTCGTTCTGTGGCTTTTGCAAATAAGGGAAGTGCTTGTTTTCTCCCCACGCTGTAGGGTACATCATCATCAAGTACTACAATGGCTGAATGTTTCCATTCGGTTCTATGTTGAAAAACCAGCGCTGAATCATGAACCCAGTAATCCAGTTGATTGCCAAAAACAGTGTCAATAACCACCCCTGTTAATAGTGCACTACAGCCACATAAAATCAGCGTAGTTTTTTTTACAACTGTTAAGTCGAGCACTGTTGAGGGAGCTAGAAAGTACTGCTAAAAGTGGTTTTTTGAGAGAGCGGAGGGTAAGTAAATGTGTTAACCACCGTTTTGACACATTCCGACAAAGAGTTATTTTGAAGTCCTGAGGGTGAGGTAATGATGATTTTATTCGCAGCATTTTGTTCAACATCCCAACTGATTTTAGTGACTTCCGTGTGCTGATTCAGTGCTTTACACAACTGAAGATCTGAACGGATTGCTGCCAGTATTTGTTGCTTATTGCTGGCGTTTTGAGTGTTTTCAGCGTTAATGAAAGAATTTAAACCACGCATTTTAACTGATGTAGTTCTTTCAACTTTTCCGGAATTTTTATGCGCTGCTTTAGTCATCGATAAAATACAATAAAGGCCTTTTTGTTCACCATGACTCCCATTACAGGCTAATTTTTTGTTAGTCCAGCCCGAACAATTGTTTAATCGAGTCTGGTCTAGGAACGGGCTTTCCTGGGTGTCTGAAAATTCAATTTGTAAGCTGTATTCTGTCCGGTTCTGACAAATTAACTGAAAGCTGGCAGTGCTATGCTTTGGGGTATTCGATGTTAACCAAAGTCTGCCTTTAGGGGATAAGTCAAAAATGGAGCCTGAAGACACATCAGGAAGTTTTGAGCATGCATTTTTTAGTATATTTATTCCTGAGCTTCTATTGATTTTTAATTGTAATATGCCACATTCAGTGGCATTGATAGGGGAGCTGGATAATAGTAAAAAACTGATTACACAGATAAATATCGGTTTTGTACTATTTTTGATGTAAACGTTCATCTTGGTCCCCTGATTTTATCTGCAATATTCTAATCATAGACAGGTTTTTGCTTGTTTATTTTTAGGCAATAGCAATTTAACAAAATAATGAAGTAAAAAAATATAAGTATGGAACGTATGTATCTGTTCTGATGCGTCGATTTTTTTAAGTCATGACATAGTCTGGTTTTGGCTTGAATTATGCTAAATAGTTTCATGTGATATCAATACATCAGCATTCGGGTTTAATCGAACCCCTGTTTCTAGCAAATACTTAATAGTAACAGTCATTAAAAAAGTTTCCAGCTTTTTGGGGAAAAAAGCCTTTTCAGTTGCCTAAAGCAGGGCTCAAGTTTTTTCAAACCTGACTTAGGGCGTGCGGGGCGCTGATTTAAAATTCCAGTTATATTTTTATCTACTTTTGCGCGCAATATGGAATAGAAACGCATTGTCGTTTCTACGTTGTCTTGATTGAGAATGATCACCTGCATGTTTTCTGTTTCCCGTGTAACTCAAACCGATGCAAAGTCTTGAGATGCGCCTATATAAGCCTCCATAAGGCGTAATCGCCAAGTGGCTTTGTACCGGAACACAGCGGGTTACGGGGGGGGGTAAATTAAAAGATATCGTTGCTTAGCTAAGGCTTATGGGTTTTTAATTCGACATCTTGATTTTAATCAAATGCAGTAGGTTTAGCGTTTTTGGAAGAATTTCTTATTGTTTTTATCCTAGTGGTGAACGTTTTTGCCGTAAAAAAATAGAGTTGAAGAGCAACAAAATAAAGCATTGTCCTTGCTAAAGCTGGCTTCATGTTGAATGAGAATTCCGCATTATTTGTTATTTGTTATTAGTTGTTGTGTTTGTATTAAATGTTGTTTTTTTTTATTTATGAGCTACCTTTAATGTTGTGCTTGTTGTGCTTGTTGTGCTTGTTGTGCTTGTGCATCTGTTGACGAATTAACTGTGTAACCCTATAAAACGGGGATGGGTGTTGTCGGGGTTTGTAGAACTGATAGTGGGTTGGTTGCTAAGAGAATTATTGCAGTGCTTACTTTTTATTGGCGTAAGCAGGGAAATAAATTTTAGGGGGTTTGGGATGGTCTATTTTCAGAAAATGCTAAGTGCTTGTCAATTCTTTAGAATTGTCATGCCGGTGATTGCAGTTGTGTTTTGTTTCATACTCAGCCTACAAGTACTTCCATCTGCATTTGCCGCGGATGCAGAAATGAGTCTGGCAATGGAGGACGGTTATGCCATGAAGTCTGATGAAAACCCAGATATGGCGCATGCCAAAGTATTTTTAGGTGATCGCTATCCATCGGCAACAGAATGTGCGTCCTGTCATCCGGTGCAGTACAGGCAATGGTCTATCTCTCAACATGCCTATGCGCAAATGAGTCCGGTTTTCAATGCGATGCAAGGATCAGTCAGCTTTCTGGCGAATGGTACTCTCGGCGATTTCTGTATTCGTTGCCACACTCCGGTGGGTATGAATATTAAAGAAAAGCCATTTATGAGTAATATTGACCGGAGTCGAACATCCAGAGAAGGTATTACGTGTGTTGTTTGTCATCGACTCAGTCAAGCCTATGGCAAGATCACGGGACGCCTGGCCATTATACAAGGTGATATTACTCAGCCCATATATGGTCCTACTGGCGATAATACTGCCCTGATGCATGCGATTGACACCAAAGGTCTGAAAACGAATAAAGGAGATGCCGGACAAGTCGTTCATGCAAAGATTAAACCACTGTTGCAATTGCCCACTTCAGGAATGTGTGGAGCATGTCATGATGTCACCGAAAGCAATGGCTTTCGTTTAGAGGAAGCGTTCAGCGAGTGGAAGAATTCGCCAGCGAACGATCAAGGTATCTCCTGCCAGGATTGCCATATGGGTAAAGAACCCGGGAAAATTATGGTTCCACGAGATCATCCGAATTTTGAGAAAGAGAACTACGCTTTCGGGCCAGCAGCTGTTATTGGTGGGAGATATGCAACACCCTCCAGAAAACTGACTAATCATATGTTTGTAGGGCCTGATTATTCAGTGTTACCCGCGTCTATTTTTCCGTTGAATACCAAAGCAATTATAGAAGAAAGTCAGAAAGGCGATGACACTGCCGAAGGTTTGGCAACGATCCGTGAATGGTTGGCTTTTGATATTGATGCAGGTTGGGGGACTGATGAGTTTGAAGACAACGTAGCTGATGATTACCCCTTCCCTGAACGATGGACATCAACAGATGAACGCTATGATGCCAGAGAAATTATTGATGAAAATCAAGAGCTATTAGATGAAATTAGATTAGAACGTATTAAATTGTTACGCAATGGTTACGTTCTTAAAGAAGTCGTGACTGAACAGGCAGACAGTGATGGCATTGAATTTAAGGTCAAAGTCGCCAGTGGCACTAACGGACACAACGTACCTACCGGTTTTGATGGCGAACGGCTGGTATGGCTTTATGTGCGCGTTATGGATGCCACAGGCAAGGTCATTCATCAGTCAGGTGATCTAGATCCCAACGGTGATGTGCGCGATCTCCATTCTGCTTATGTTCACAACCTCGAACTGCCACTGGATAGTGAGCTGTTTAATCTGCAATCCAAGTTTTTGACCTTTGCGACCCGTGGAGCAGAACGTGAGCAGGTCATTGCTGTACCTGTTTCACTGACAGTGACTCCTTTTCTGAACCCTGAAACAAGATCCGCTGTGCTATTGGGGCGTCATTTTGGTGCTCGCAAACATCGCATTGGAATCGAGCCGGGCGGTCATCGGTGGGCTGAATATGCAGTGGATAAATCAGAAATGACAGGTAAAGGTCCTTATAAGGCGATTATCCAGTTAAAAGCCGCCATGGTCCCCGTTAATTTAATTAATAGAATCAAAGAAGTTGGGTTTGATTATGGTTTGAGTGCCAGAGATATTGCTGAGTCACTGCAGAAAGGGCATGAAGTGATCTGGGACAGAGAAGTCGTATTCAATGTTGACGCTAGTCAGTAGGGGAATGCTAATGATCAATTATAACCTGAGGCTAAGAGGATATATCCTATGATATGTAAAGAAAATATATTATTACCTTATGTGACAATTGCATTTCTCATTTTGGCCTCGCCAATGGCTTTAGCCGGTGATTTCACGATTGATGAATATGGTAATAAAACCAGTCGAATTTCTGACGAATCGGCGCCCATACTGGATGAGTCAGTGGTGCCGGATAGACCTTTTCGTTTGGAATTGGGTGCGCCTTTTCTGGGTTCAGGAATTATTGAGCCCGGGTATGAGCTGCCTGGTGGTCAAATATTGCAGCCGTCATTACTGATTTATGGATCGTATCGTACAGCGGTCCAGACATTTAGAAACCCGGTAGGCCCTGGTGGTGATGTTGCATTGTCTGAGTGGGCCAATCGGTTAGACATTTTTGCTAATTTGCAATTAACGGGAACTGAACGCATTCTGATAGGCTTGCAGCCATTGCATGATCGTGACCTGCCAGCGACTTATACGGGTATTAATTTTGGGCCTAATATAGATGCCCGAGGTAACGATGGATATGTCGACAAGTGGAATGCGGATATAAGAACCTTTTTCTTTGAAGGTGATTTTGGTGAGATGTTTCCTAATCTGGATCGTTCTGATTTTGGCTCATTAGACATTGGAATTTCGATAGGTAGACAACCCTTATTTTATCAAGAAGGGTTGTTGATTAACGACACCATTGATGCCATTGGCCTGATACGCAATAACTTGATTATACGGGGTGGCTCAAATCTGCAGATTTCAGCGCTCTACGGCTGGAATGGAATTAATCGTGCTGATAATGTTGAGCAGGATGGTCAATTGCATCTTTTTGGTTTGTTTACACAAATGGATTTACCTTACAGTACGGTAAGTGTTGATCTTGTTTATACGCTTGATGATGAGAATAATAATGATGGCTTTCACTGGGGCTTAAGTTCGAGTCAACGGATTGGTCATGTTAGTACCCATTTTCATCTGCTGGGTTCACATTCGCTGGACTCCAATATTCCACCTCAGGGTCGTCCTGTTGCAGCAGTGGATGATGGTTATCTGTTATGGGCTGAAACCTCCTATGTGATGCCATGGTCTTCTGATAATGTGTACTTTAATGCGTTCTGGGGTATTGATAGTTTTAGTTCGGCTGCCCGGGGGCCAGATGTGGGTGGGCCATTGGGTCGTCATGGTTTGCTATTTGCCAGTCAGGGACTGGGTCGATATACGCCAGCAATATCCAATCAGGCAGAGAATGCGTATGGTTTTGCACTAGGTTACCAGATGTTTTTTGATGGTGTCCGAAGACAAGTGGTTTTTGAACTGGGGAATCGCGACAGCACTACCGCTAATGGTCCAAATGTAGTCGCGATATTAACGCGATTTCAACAGGCTGTTGGTCAGCGTTTTGTCTTTCAGCTAGATGGTTTCTATTCGTACACTGATGCACATATGATGGGTATCGGTCATGACGGGTATGGACTGAGAAGTGAAATACGCATGAATTTCTAGTCCGCCATTAATAAAAACTTTGATGGTTGATTATGTAAAGTCTCTGGTGTGCTCTGTGGGGAAGGCTGTGAGTGGTGTTGGCAACAGGGCGTACGGTTTGTGGGAGCTATTTAACGAAAATGTTCAAAAGGGATTTTATCGCAGCCGTTTTGCTATTCTCGGACAGGTTCTTAGCTGCAATATAAATGGATGAAAATATACTTTAGTGATGTCGGTTTTAATAAATGGCAGGAGAATTATAATGATTCAAAAAATAAATCCTTGTGCTCAGTCTCCATTGTACTTGATCAGTAAGTTACTTGTTTTATGCCTAACAGTGGGGGTTTTTGTTTTACCTGCTAGTGCTGTGGCTCAGATAAATACGGTGGCAGAAACGGTAGGTCCAAAGGCTTGTGCTGATTGTCATAAACTGTCTGTCAGAGCATGGAAAAGTTCGCATCATTTTAAAACGTTTAAGGCATTACCGAGGAAAAGTGAGGCTAAAGCAATTGCCAAAAAGATGGGGATTAAACGTATGAAAAAAGGCAGTGATTGTTTAACCTGCCATTTCACTGAAAAGCCTCATAAAAATAAAACCAAAGTGATTGCCGGCATTTCATGTGAATCATGTCATGGTGCGGGTAAGAACTGGATTGATATTCACAGTGATTTTGGAGGGCAAGGAATTAAAGCGGCAGATGAATCAGCTGAACATAAAGTTGAAAGATATGCTAACGCTGAAAAAGCAGGCATGATACGACCCTCTAATATTTATAATGTGGCAAAAAATTGTTATGGCTGTCATACGGTACCTAACGAGAAACTGGTCAATGTCGGTGGTCATAAGTCAGGTAGTCCAATTGAGTTGGTGCAGTGGAGTCAGGGCGAAGTACGTCATAATGTCTGGTACAGTGAAGTTAACAATGCCTCTCCTATAGAGCGTTTGAGACTGATGTTTATAATCGGTAAAGCACTGGATTTAGAATATGCTCTGCGTGGCATTGCCAAAGCTACTGAAGAACAGATTTACTTTACAGAAATGCTTAGTCGCCAAAAATCAGCATTGACTGCAGTGAAAGCCGTTGCAGAGGTGATAAGCAATGCTGAATATAGTGCAATAGCCGCTGTTGTAAATGATGCAGATATTAAAATAAACAATAAAGCGGTGCTATTACAGGCAGCGGATAAAATCAGTGCAATCGCTATGGGAATAGCAAAAAAATATAATGGGAGTGAATTTGGCGGAATAGATGCTATGTTGCCAGCTGCCGATTCTTATAAAGGTAGTGTTTTTACACCTTAGTTTTTAATTCGTAAATTTATATATGATGTGCACGAACTACCATTGCAGAAGTTTCAGGCATAATTTTTATGCCTACAAGGATGTAGGTAAGGAGCACGACAGGTTTTTGCTCCTGCAAAACCTGCATACATCACATCCCTGTGAATAAGCAGGAGCGGAAGCTTTGCCTACAAGGATGTAGTGCTATATTTGCCTGTTGGTTTTTACAGGTTGAATACCCCTAAAGAATTGTGCAAATTTTGCTAAATTATTTCATGTGCTTTTTAAGGTTGAAATAAGAAAGGATAATTCTATGACAGATTTTTTTATTCAAATTGCTGGAATATCCATCCTTAGTATGGCTTTGCTACAAATTGTTCATTTTAGTATATCCATTTTACGATCCGATTCATACAGGCGTCGGCAATGTAAAGAAGAAATGGCTGTGCTTGAAAAACAGGTTCAGGTACATGCCTTAAGGTTGACATTAGCTAAAACCAAGATAGATGGTCTTTGGGATGGGTATCGTAAATTCACCATAGCTAAAAAGCAACATGAAAAAAAAAGTGGTATTTGTTCTTTCTATTTAAAACCACATGATGGCAAGTCCATTCCGACTTTTGAGCCAGGCCAGTATTTATTTTTTAAACTCAATATTCCTTCAGAAAAGAAGCCTGTATTACGTTGTTATTCTCTTTCTGACAGTCCCATTAATAAAGATTATTATCGTGTCAGCATAAAAAAAGCATTAGCACCGAGAGATAAGCCTGAGGCGCCTAATGGCAAGTCATCTAGCTTTTTTCATGAGCATTTAATGGAGGGGGATATTGTTGATGTTAGAGCTCCGGCCGGTAATTTCCATATAGATTTACATAGTCATAAGCCTGTTATATTGCTAGGTGGCGGGGTAGGGTTAACTCCTGTTTTAAGTATGTTGAATGCACTTTGTGATCTTAATTCTAAAAGAGAAACCTGGTTTTTTTTAGGTATTCGCAATGGGGGTGAGCACATAATGGAAGATCATTTCAATGCGATTAACAAAAAATTTGACAATATTCATATCTATATTTGCTATAGCTCACCCACTGATGAGGATTTAAAAGACCCAAAATATGATCATCAGGGAAGAATTAATGTCGAATTATTAAAGGAAGTATTGCCTAGCAATAATTATGAATATTATTTTTGTGGCCCCCCTCCTTTTATGACAAGTTTAGAAAATGATTTACAGGGTTGGGGTGTACCAAAAGCAGCCATACACTATGAATATTTTGGCCCCCCTGCTGTTGAAAAAAATACCGCTGTATTAGCTGAAAAAATTCCTATTGTTTTCTCTAGAAGCGAGAAAACACTGGATTGGGATGGCTCAATATCTGTTCTTGACCTGGCAGGGGATAATGGCATAAATATTGATCACAGTTGTAAGAGAGGCATGTGTGGATTATGTCAAACGCCAATAAAATCTGGCGCTGTTGAATATGATGAAGACCCCGAGTACTTGCCTGAGCTGGAAGAGGGCTTATGTTTAACGTGCGTAGCCAAGCCAAAGGGAAGTCTGGAATTGGATGCCTAGGAAACGTGCAGGATTGATGGTTGGCAACTTGCCGAGATTTTTGTTCAAATCAGCTATATCTTTGCGTAGAACAGTGTCTTTTAAGATAGTTTAGTCATCGGTGAAAAAGATAACTTGTTAAAAAGACCTTACCGTTACAATTTTGAGTTCATGAAAAATTATGATTGAAAAAGAAAAATGGTGGGATCCAAACATGAGCAGTCAGGAGATGGATGAAATTCTATCCCTTGCCTTATTTAAGGACATTGATGCTGCTAAATTCCCTGTTCAATCTTCGTTATCAACAATTATCTATAAGCATACACGGTTGTTAAATTATCTTGAGGGTGAGGTCATTATTCGTGCCGGGGATTATGGAAATTCAGCCTTTTTAATAGTTGCTGGCAATGTTGGCGTTATTTTACCTACCACAGTTCCGCAAGGAATTTTTGGGACTGCTGTCAAGCAACCAACGAACTGGTTTAAGGAAATTGCCAAATTATGGCGAAACCCTTCTTATCCTGAAGTACGGCCATTAAAACAAACTATTTCCGATACGGTTGTTATTCACACAGATGATGATAGAACGAGGGTATTTATCCAGAATTTTTCTTCTGTAGTGGAGCAAATTCAAGAAGTGATTATCAATTTGTCAGCGGGCGATATGGTTGGGGAAATTGCTGCATTAACCCGAACCCCCCGGACAGCACATGTGATTGCCTCTTCTGATTGTCTCCTATTAGAAATTAGATGGCAGGCTATTCATGCTCTACGCAAATATAATGATGAGTTTCGTAAACGGATTGATGCATTGTATAGAAAAAATAGTTTGGATGCCTTGCGTACCCTGCCCATTTTTTCGCGATTAGAAAAACATGAACAAGATAACCTGATTTCACACACCTTGTTCGAGTCTTATGGTGAGTTTGACTGGCACGAGAATTATAAAGATGAAGTTGATCAAGACCGTTCCAGTTTGTTAAAACATGAAACATTGATTGTTGACGAAGGTGATTATGCGGATGGCTTATTGTTGATTAATTCGGGTGTTGCACGAGTAAGCCATCATTATAACCATGGGTATCGGATTATAAAATATCTTAATAAAGGGGATGGATTTGGTCTTCGTACCATCATCCATAACTGGAAAAACCATGATAATAGCCCTCTGCCTGTTAGTTTACATGCGGTGGGATATACTAATGTGATGCGAGTTCCCAGTCATATCATTGAAGCATTGGTTTTACCTAGAATGACAGCAGAGGAGATAGACATACTTCTGGTGGAACGGAAAAATACTTATCTAGCTAAGATGGACTATACAAGAGAGCTTCGTCTAGCAGATGGCATGCTGGACTTTATGAGTGATTTTCGCTATATCAATGGCTCTGCCAGTATGCTTATAGATCTGGATCGGTGTATTCGTTGTGATGAATGTGTCAATGCTTGTGCTGTGGGACATAATAATAATCCTCGTTTTAATCGCCACGGCCGTCGATATGATCATTTTATGGTGGCTAATGCCTGTATGCACTGTCATGACCCTGTCTGTATGATCGGTTGCCCAACGGGTGCTATTTATCGTGAGCCAGATGGTCAAGTTGCTATAAATGATAACACCTGTATCGGATGCAGTACTTGTGCTAATTCCTGTCCCTATGAAAATATTAAAATGGTGCAGGTACGAAATGCAGAGGGTGAGTTCAGGCAGGATGCAATGAGTCTGAGACAGGTAGTCAAGGCCAGTAAATGTGATTTGTGTGTTGGTCAATTAGATGGACCAGCATGTCAGCGCGCTTGTCCACATGATGCATTGAAACGCATTGATTTATTTGAACTGTCCACTTTAATTAAAGAGGTGGAATAATCATGCAACTCGCCAAACGTCGGATCTACAATAGCCTGCTTAGCCTTTCATTAATTGTGGTTTTATTGCTGATTCTGGATTTCTACGGTACGCCCGTTTATCGGATGCAAGTCTGGTCAGGCTGGATTTTATTGAGTTTGATTGTTTTTCTTTTACTTTACAATGTAAGAAAAAAACTCACTATGTTGCCTTTAGGACGTGTTGCTTTTTGGATGCAATGCCATGCTTATTTGGGGCTGGTGTCTGGCGTCATTTTTCTACAGCATATCAACTTTCGTGTTCCTAGTGGCTATTTTGAGTGCTTATTGGCATTAGCGTTTATTGCAACGGCTGCGACAGGTATTATTGGCTTGATACTTTCCCGTATTATCCCTAAATTTCTAACACGCCGTGGTGAAGAAGTTATTTTTGAACGTATTCCATTGCACACTGCAACTCTTAGAGTACAGGCACAGGCCTTGATAATTGATTGTGCTGAAACCACAAAGTCAGAAGTCTTGTTCGAGTACTATCAACAACATTTGGCCACTTATTTTTTTGGTCCCCAGAATGTTTTATACCACTTATCAGGCTCGACAACTCCCTGGCATCATATGTTAATTAAGCATCAAACGTTTTGCCGCTTTTTGAGTGATAAAGAACAAGAATATGCCGATCAATTGCAAACGCTAATGAAACAGAAAGATGATCTGGACTTTCATTATGCGCTGCAAGGCATGTTAAAAGCCTGGCCTTTTTTACATTTCCCCCTGAGTTTTGTACTGTTTATTTTTTCCTTGCTGCATATAGTGCTGGTCTATGCCTTTATCGGGGATATTTAATGGATAAACCTCAGCTTTTACAAAAGTTTGGTCATCAAGAGAGTCCTTATGATCGACCCAATCAGAAATGGGTTTGTGGAAAACTGAGTCAGGGTTGCCCCTGTGAACTCGGACCGGACAAGCGAGGTAAATGTCGCGTTGATTTCCAGTGTAAACCTAAAGGTAATGCTGCAGGGGATAGTTGGAAATGTACCCGTCCTACTGTTTCTGGTGGCTTGTGTGTAGACGGTCCTTTACCCGATGGAACATGTTGCTTGCCGATGACGCACTGTCAACCAGTCCGAAGTTTACGCTATAAACGATCTGTTACTGTAAAGTGGGCCTGTGTCGTCACGTTAGGTATCCTGATTTTTTTTGTATACGGGGGGAATAGCCAGAGTTTTATAAGTCCGGGGGATTTAACTTATCAGCATGCTAAAAATGCCGATTGTAGGGATTGCCATGAGGTTTTTCATAAAGGTGTTAGTGGCTGGGTGCATCAAGCATTCAATGCGGTCAATATTTTAGATAATAATGCGCAATGTCTTTCCTGTCATCAATTTAATGAAAATGCAGCCAAGGCGCATGGTTTGTCCGAATTAGAATTAAAAAAAGTAGCCTATGTGACCGAGACAGATGAACGCATGTCTATATTCCAGGAGATAGCCTGTATGACCTGCCATATTGAGCATCATGGCAGGAATAATAATCTGCTTGCGGTGAATAGTAAAAATTGTGCCGTATGCCACGATTTGCCTTTTAATATAGGGGGTAAAGTACATCCTGATTTTCGACATTATCCTTATCGTAAAAGAACAGGTATTATTTTTGACCATAATCAACATTATGATAAATATTTCTTTGATAATAGTGGGGAAAACTTACGTGATAGTGCACCGGGATCATGTCTGACTTGTCATATCAGTGATAAGAATGGTATTAAAATGGATGTACGTGACTTTCAAGGCAGCTGTTCTGCTTGTCATAATAGTAGCTTCGAAGATTCCGAAAGCTTTGCCGTCATGACTGTTCCGGCATTAAACACCGATAATCTCCGTGGTCCCAGCTGGCCTGAGGATGCTGATGCTGAAATTACGCCCTTCATGAAGTTATTACTTTCGGCTGATAATGAAAATTTACTTTCTGTATTGGCAACGCTAGAAAGTGATGATCTGACCGATCTGGAAGATGAGGCATCACAAATTATTGCCTGGGGCATTAAAGAGCTATATTACGATATTTATAAAAATGGAAAAAATGCGCTGAAAAATCGCATAGTTAAGGCCTATTATTGCCAGTTAAATGACAAAGGACAGTTGATCCAGGAGCCGGCATGTCATCTCACGATTAGTCAATTAGAGGCTTTGTTGAGTGAATTTCCCTTGGCTTTGTTTTGTTCTGCCCAGCAAGAATGGTTCCCGGAATTAATTTCAGAAATGGAGCTTTATCTTTCCCTGCAAGGAAAAAAACAAGGGGGCAGCAGGCGTCAATCGTTTGTTTGCAAGAAAATAAATAACACCATAGCATCGGCTATCTCTGAAGAAGGGAATTGGCAGCTGGATTATTTTACCTTGGCTTATCGGCCGGGTGAGCATGGTGATGATTTTTTTATGGCTTGGTTAGGTGTCACACAGAGACATCAAGGGGCATCCATAGCGGATCTTGCTCGTAAAGAAATTTTTGCGGTATTAACCTCGGAAGATTCTGCGGGGCAATGTAATCATTGCCACAGTATGGATAGTAGTGAGCCAGACAATTACCTGATTCAATGGTCTACTGCCCAATGGGATCCAAGGTATAAAGATTTTATTCATTTTAATCATGCGGGGCATTTGAGACATCAGGGTGAAAGTGTTTGTGAAACCTGTCATCAGCGCAATAAAGCAGCAGATTATCTTGCGAGCTATGAGCATAATAATCCGCTACAGTTTGAGAGTAATTTTTCCACAGAAAAAGCAGTGTGTGAGCGCTGTCATGAGGAGGCCATGACTGAGAACCAATGTCAGACCTGTCATAATTATCATGTCAGTGGCGTCAATGTTAATATCCTTATGAATCAGGTACAGATGGAACAAGGACATCTAAAACTCTGGGCAGATAAAACGCACTATGAGATTGGCGATGAAATTATGATAAAGTTTTCTGTCAATCAACCGATGTATGTTCGGGTTTTTCGCACAGATTCTGACGGTAAGATACTGTCGTTGTTTCCGAATGAATTTAGGTCCGATCATTTTTGTATGCCGAATGTTATATATCAGATACCTGAAGCAGGTTCCGAGCGGACTTTGGTCATCTCTCCTCCGATAGGAACTGACAAGATTTTTGGTATCGGTAGTGAAGAGCCATTCTCAGAAAATAAGTTGTTTTTTAATCGGCAAGGGGGCTTTGATGAAGAAAAAATGGCGGAATTAAGGATACGTTCAATTTTTACCATTAATGTTGAATAGATTACAGCAGTGATGCTTTTGGTGCCGAGGTCTTGGTTTCACGCCATTTTAAAACGTATCAATGCTATGTTGCCCTACAAACCCAGAAATATCAGAAAGCATTTGATTTATTACAAGAATCATTAGGCTATTATAAAGCACAGGCAAACCGTAGAGCTATTGGAGTATGTCGGGAAGAAATTGCCGACATCAAATTGGTATGACAGCATTACCCTCAGGTTCTGGCGTATTTAAAAAAGGCTTTATCCATCAAGGTTTAGTTGAAGCCCGTATCATTTTGATAAAATAAAAGAATGATGATAGACCATAACCCGTTAACCATCCCTTAGGCTACAAACAATACAGCAATATACTCATGGTATATTAATGAATAACAGGTTATTTTTAGGCGCACTCAAATACTTCCAGCATTCTCTTAGCGTTAGCGGCTGAGGATAGTGTTTTTGTGTTTTTGTGTTTAAAGTTTGAACAGCGTTAAATTACCTTAATAACAGCAAAGGCTTTTTGGTATTGATCAGCATTTTATGGGTAAAGCTGCCCAGTAACATGTCATGTATGCGGGTATGACTAAAGGCCCCCATAATGGTCAGGTCAATATCATGTTGTTGTTGATAATTACATAATTCCAGATCAACTTTTCCTTTTAATCGGCTGGTTGTTAAATCCAGTCCGCTGATTGATTTTAAAGTATTAGAGGCTTGTTCCAATTGTTCCGCAGCAGTCTTTTCATTGTTATTAACACACACCAGATGACAACTGAGGTTTTTAAAAAGAGGGCTGTTCGCTACCATTTCAACGGCTTTGTTGGCGGCTTGACTACCATCATAGGCAATCATAAAACGTTCAGGTGTTTTAAACGTATCATTAACAATCAAAATGGGGCGATGTAAAGAGCGAATGATAGCTTCTAATTTAGCACCTATTTGATGAGGTTTATTTTCATGAACCTGTCCTTTCAATCCCAGAACTAAAACACGGATTTCATCTTCTAAGACAATTAAAGATTCAATTAAATCGCCATGTCGTTGGGAACAAATGGGTGCTACGATATCTTTTTTTGCTACGTATTCTTTTGCCGCTTCCAGCATTAATTTCCCTTGCTGTAACTTGAGTTTACTTTGTTCTTGTTCAAGCAGGGTGATTTGTTCTTGTAAATGCTCTTGACTGCCGAAGCCAATGTTTCCTGATAAGTCAGAAGTTATTGGGGTTTCATGATGGTGATTGATGGTATGCAACAGTTTTAAAGGGGCTGTTAATTTGTTTGCAACCCAGGCGGAATAGTCACAAACTGACTCCGTGAGCATAGTGCCATCTATACAAGCGACAACTTGTTTGGCGTGTTCATTTGTTACTTCAGTACTACTCATTAGTGACCTCCCATTACTTTTTCAATTTCTTCTGGATCATCATGTATGCCGAAGCGGTCAATAATTGTCGCGCTGGCTTCGTTTAATCCAATGAGTTCGACATTTGCGCCATCTCGTCGAAATTTGATAACGACTTTATCCAATGCGGAAACAGCGGAGAGATCCCAGAAATGGGCATGGGTTAAATCGATAATGACCTTATCAACTGCTTCTTTAAAATCAAAATTAGCTACAAAGCGATCCGCAGAGTTAAAGAAAACCTGTCCGTGAACTTCATAAACCCGGGTTTCGGTTTTTGCATTAAAATCCGTGTTTATGTACATAAAGTGGCTGATCTTATTGGCAAAAAACAATGAGCCCAGTAATACGCCTACAAATACACCGAGCGCTAAATTATGACTCCAGACCACCACAATGACCGTTGATGCCATGATAATATTGGCTGATAAAGGGTGTTGTTTTAAATTTATAATTGACTCCCAACTGAAAGTGCCGATAGAAACCATAATCATGACTGCAACAAGAGCCGCCATGGGGATTTGTTTGATCCAGCTATCTAAAAACACCACCATAATCAATAAAAAACAGCCAGCAACCAGAGTGGATAGGCGACCACGCCCTCCGGATTTGATATTGATGACCGATTGCCCAATCATTGCACACCCGGCCATACCGCCCATGAGTCCTGCGCCAATATTGGCAATCCCCTGAGCTTTACATTCCCGGTTTTTATCACTGCTGGTATCGGTTAAGTCATCAACAATGGTTGCCGTCATTAATGATTCCAGTATGCCAACAATGGCGAGAGGGACTGAATAGGGGAGCACGATGAACAATGTTTCCAGTGTCAGCGGAACATCGGGCCAAAGAAAAATCGGTAGGGTGTCGGGTAGCTCACCCATGTCGCCGACGGTACGAATGTCCAGCTGTAGATACATGCAGACTGCGGTTAACACAATAATGCAAATTAAAGGTGAAGGGAGTATTTTTCCTATGAATGGCAGTAGGGGAAATAGATATATAAATCCTAAACCCGCTGCTGTCATGGCGTAAACATGCCATGTTACATTGGTTAGCTCTGGCAGTTGTGCCATAAAAATCAGGATGGCTAAGGCATTAACAAAACCGGTCACGACAGAGCGTGAGATGAAACTCATCAAGCTGCCTAATTTTAAATAACCAAAAATAACTTGTAGTGCTCCCGTTACCAGGGTGGCGGCGAGTAGATACTCTAAGCCATGATCTTTGACCAAGGTAACCATTAATAATGCCATGGCACCCGTTGCTGCTGAAATCATGCCAGGTCGTCCACCAATGATAGCGGTAATAACAGCAATACAGAAAGAAGCGTAT
>Ga0310122_10000137_pt1 | contig 46148 bp, 46 predicted proteins | sample CB6_Bottom_1051__FD_203503 | JGI IMG/M metagenome (GOLD analysis project Ga0310122, IMG submission 203503) | Marine microbial communities from Western Arctic Ocean, Canada - CB6_Bottom_1051 | ecosystem: Environmental > Aquatic > Marine > Oceanic | place: Canada: Western Arctic Ocean | collected...
ATTGTCTTATTTCGTCCCATGGGCGTAGCGCCATCCTATTCCTCCTGATAAATATTACTTTTTTCAAACACTTAATTACAGATTGTGTCATTAAAATCACTGCATATAATCACTATTGAGGTTTGACATGACAGACCATTACATCCTTTATAGCTATTGGCTGCAATGTGATTCATGTCGGGTTATGCAAGCTGTAGCGATTTGCAGTCCTGTAATGCCTTTTTGGTATTTTGGAAACCCAATATTCTTTACCCGCAACAAACGCTGGACTTGTTTTCCTTCCAAGAAAAGCATCGAATATTTTAAGCGCAACAAATTATGAGCTCTGCAAACGAGTTTTCCAAGAGAATACGCTCCGCTATACGTTATCGGCTTTCTCTCACTTTGAAACAACCTGCTGACCCTGCCGATGACTTAATACTTGTTCGCAGCATTCCCTGACATGCCATGGTTTTTAATCGAATTTTCTTAAGCCCATTTCAGAATATACGCCTAATGAAATTAAATGACATTTCCCCTACAGAAATAATTTAAGCGCCCATAGTATAAGCCATCCTGATTAATGATGACACTTAAGCCTTTCCAATCACTTAGACGCGAAGGTTTATCTTCTAGCCGTTAAGCCTACACGATGATATCTGATTTTATAAAATCACTGGCCATAATATGTTGTGGCATTTTATGACAGCGTTTTGATTCTAGCAGTTATCACAAAAGTTATGACACTTTTACTGAAATTGGCTGTTTTCATCTGGATTACTGCGGACATAAAAAAACCCGTGAATCTATCGGATTCAAGGGTTTTTTGGGTCTTTATCGGACTACTCCGAACTTGCTGATGGTACCGAGGGTCGGAATCGAACCGACACTCCCGAAGGAATTGGATTTTGAATCCAACGCGTCTACCAGTTTCGCCACCCCGGCAGCAAGCCCTTTATTATAATCTAGAATAAGTTAGATAGCTATCTCTATTTTAAATTATGCTTCGAAAGTTACAGCCACTTTCAACTTCTTCATGGCATTTTTTTCTAATTGTCTGATCCGCTCCGCAGAAACATTATAACGCGCTGCTAGGTCGTGTAAGGTTGCTTTCTTATCCGATAACCAGCGACTCTTTAAAATATCCTGACTACGCTCGTCTAAATCTGACAACGCCTCTGACAATAAATTTTCTTTATGTCCCTTCCAGTCAGCATTCTCTAGTAACAATGCTGGATCTGCTGCATGCTGTTCTAGGTAATTAACGGGGGCAGAAAAGTCATCATTTGTATCATTCACTGGCACATCAAATGCCATATCCCGACCGTCTAGCCGTTTTTCCATTTCGTAGACAATTTTGATGTCTACATCCAGGTTTTTAGCAATGGCTTCGGCATCATCCTTAGATAACCAACCCAAACCTGCTTTTGATTTCCTTAAATTAAAGAAAAGTTTACGCTGTGCCTTTGTGGTAGCGACTTTAACGATTCGACAATTCTTGATGACATATTCATGAATTTCCGCTTTTATCCAATGAACGGCAAAAGAAACAAGGCGCACACCAACTTCTGGGTCGAAACGTTTAACCGCTTTCATCAACCCTACATTACCTTCTTGCATCACATCGGCTAAAGGCAACCCGTAGCCACTATATCCACGCGCTACATAAGCAACAAAACGCAGATTCGACATCACCAGTTTACGTGCCGCTTCAAGATCACCAAAATCTCTGTATTGCACAGCCAGGTCATATTCTTGCTCTGGTGTCAATTTAGGAATCTGACTCACAGTACTCATATATGAATCAAAGGTACCTACCGATAAATTAGTGGGTAACGCCAGTGTGTTATCCATAAAAGCCTCTTGGATTATAAAGTTGGTTGATTCTAGCACTCAAATGCTCGGAGTGCTAATAATAAATTTAGTTCATGGCCTCATTTTATTATTAGCCACCGCTGTCTATTCGGGGTTTATTTGTTTTAATTGATAATGCAATACACCCCAAGCGCCTAAAATACCAAGAGATGAGGTAATGGCCAGCAGTACCATGGTCTCTGTAAAACTTAAATAGAGTATATGAAAGGCACCATCGTAAAGAAACGATAAGCGTTCAATAGGCTGTTGCAACACACTCATCATTAGAGCCACTAATAGGCAGGCGAGTATGCCTGATAAAAAACCGAGCCAAAACCCCGCATACAGAAAAGGTCTCTGAATAAATGCGTGTGTGGCGCCGACTAATTTGGCTATTTGTACTTCATCACACCTGTTTTGTAATTCTAACCGAATACTGTTCCCTGTTATAAACAATACGGCAAAACCCAATAAGGTACTGAGCAATGCGGCTCCTCGTTGCATAATTTCCATCATGGATTGCAGACGTTCAACCCATTGCATATCCATTTGAGTAAAATCAACCTGAGGTAACTGATTGAATTCTGCAAGCAAACTTTCTATACCTTGCATATCATCCAGACTATGACTGGGCAAGATTTGTATGACCACAGGCAAGGGGTTACTTTCTAAAACATCTAAAGCCTCCCCAAAACCGCTATATGTTTTAAATTCTTTGAGTGCCTGCGCCTTTGAAATAAAAACCACTTGTTGCAAACGGGGATTTTTTCTTATTTCATCGGCTAATTGTTCGCCGGCTCTATCACCGACACTGGATTTAAGAAATAATGATATTTGATTGCTAGACTCGATACTTCTGGTTAATTGCTGCACATTCGCAATTAACAAATAAAATCCCGACGCTAACGAAATAGCGATGGCCATCACCACAATGGTCATACTCATTGTGAACGGATTTCTGAATAAACGGCCAAGACTGGAAAAAAGGGAGTGCGCATGAAGATACAAATAGGCCTGCGATTTATCGGTGAAACTCCTACTTTGCCTGCTATTATGAGAATAGACTGTATTTTTCATGGTGAGGCCGTTTTAAGTACACCGTGTTCCAGCTTTAATACTCGGTGCCCCATCTGCGTTAATAAACCGACATCATGACTGGCGACCAACACGCTCACACCTACTGTTTGAAATTGTTCAAACAAACGCATGACTTCCACAGATAATTCAGGATCCAGGTTGCCTGTCGGTTCATCTGCCAAAATCAATTGTGGCTTGTTAATAACGGCTCTTGCAATACCCACGCGTTGTTGCTCACCCCCTGACAATGCCGTTGGATATTTTTTTTCTTTTCCTAATAACCCCACTTTATCTAACGCAGCTCTCACTTTTCTGGCAATTTCATGATGTCCAAAGCCTGAAACCATCAGAGGCAAAGCGACATTATCAAAAATGGTTCTATCCTGTAATAACTTATTATCCTGAAAAATCAAACCCAGTTTTCTACGAATATACGGGATTTGTTTGTTGCTGACTTTATTTAAATTTTGTCCATCGAACACTATATGACCACGACTGCAGCGCTCCATCATGGCTATCAACTTTAATAACGTACTTTTGCCAGCGCCTGAATGACCTGTTAAAAAAGCCATTTCGCCTTGCTGCAAATGAAAGCTGACATCAAGCAAGGCATCACCCGCATCGGGGTATCGCTTACTGACATGGTCAAATTTGAGCATCTTAGTCTGTCACAAACAAAGCATCGACAAAAGCTTTCGCATCAAAATCCTGTAGATCATCAATCCCTTCACCGACACCAATAAAACGGATAGGCAGGCCAAATTCTCTGGCTAAAGCAAAAATAACGCCACCTTTCGCCGTGCCATCCAACTTGGTCAATGCCAGCCCGGTTAATGCGACCGTGTCATTAAATATTTTGGCTTGCGACAAAGCGTTTTGCCCGGTACCTGCATCCAGCACCAATAAAACTTCATGCGGCGCTGCTTCATCCACTTTACCCATGATCCGTTTGATTTTCCTTAATTCTTCCATCAAATTGGACTTAGTATGTAAACGACCCGCAGTATCTGCAATGAGTACATCAATGCCTTTTGCTTTTGCTGATTGCACGGCATCAAATAAAACAGAGGCTGAGTCTGCTCCGGTATGTTGTGCTACCACTTGAATCTTATTGCGATCTCCCCAGACTTGCAACTGTTCTACCGCCGCTGCTCTAAAGGTATCACCCGCAGCCAGCATAACACTATGGCCCTGACCCTGTAATCGCTTTGCTAATTTACCAATGGTTGTTGTTTTACCTACACCATTAATACCCACCACTAAAATAACAAAAGGTGTTTCTTGTTGCGGAATTTCAAGAGGCTGGCAACAAGGTTGTAAAATGTCCAGTAAACTTGCTTTTAAAGCGGTTGCTAATGCTGCGCCATCCTTTAATTGATGTTTTTCTAATCGCTCAGTCAATTTTGAAATAATATCAGACGTGGTATCCACACCTATATCGGCCATGATTAAACTGGATTCAATCTGCTCCAGCAGGTCTTCATCAATGCCTTTTTGCGCCAGACTTATGCTGGATAAGACGCCACCTAAACCTGTTCGGGTTTTCTGTAATTGTGTTTTTAATCTTAAATATAATGATTCAGCGGAAGGCTCTTCATAAGCCTCTAGCTCTCTTGCCACATCGGCAACGGACTCCGCTGAAGATTCAACTTCAAGCGCTTCTGCCTGCTCATCAATGAAAGCATATTTACTATAAAAACCAATAGCAATAAGTGGCATCATGAGTAATGCAGCCACTATATTATGCAGTATAGTCAAGCCTATAGGCGCTCCAAACCGGATGCTCATGACGCCTAAGGAGATTTGTATCATCAGCAGAAAGCTTAAAGCCATTCCGGCCTTACGCACAGGACGTGAGTGTTTTTCCGAGGTGGCACTCAATATTAACAAGGTCATTAATATAAAACTAATCCCCCCGCCCGCTCTATGCATCCAATGGACAGCCACTTGTCCATCAAAAGACAAGATACCGGCATAGTTTCTTTCTAAACCCGAAAGTAAATCTAATGCATTCAAATAATCGACGGCAGGTATCCATTGATTATTACAGCGAGGGAAATCTGAGCAGGTTAATGCGGCATTATTTTCGCTGGTCCAAATGCCTAAAAAGATCTGCAGTAATAACGCGATAATGGAAAACCCAGCCAATAACCTGGGCCCTGAATGCGAAGATTCATTATGCAGTGTAATATTAGGTTGCACTCTTAAATACAGCCAATATAACAACCCAAACACAAAGAAACCGGTCAATAACTGTGCCATGAGCGTGACAGGCATCGCATTCAAATCTACGACCCATTTATCCAGTACAAGATGAAATGCCACAATTCCCAATAATAAGAAAGTGGAAAAAACAGTCGAAAAACGACACTGTTTTTGTGTCCAGGCGGCTAAAGTCAGAACCACAATCAACAAGCCTAGAAAAGCCGAGCTATAGCGTTGAATTATTTTGGTCCAGGCTTTAGTAATATTGAATCGACTTTGTGGAAATTCCACGGCTGCCTGTACTCTAAATTCCACATCATCTGCAACATATGCTTTTCCAAAGCAAGCCGGCCAGTCAGGACATGCCAAGCCTGAATTAGACACTTGTACAATAGAGCCCCAGAAAATAACTAATAGCGATACTAATAACGTAATTAAGGTGATTCTTCTAAACATTGTTGTTATCCAATCTGTGAAATTCTTAGTAATTTTTTCAAGTCAGTTTTGACTTTATAAGGGTCAAACCCCGGTTCATATTGCATCATTAAATTGCCAAACGGATCCATTAAAAACAGCATACCTTCCGGCACATCTGCTTTTCTTATAGTTTTTAGCTTTTGTAACAGTGATGGAGCAGCACTTGCTCTTAACAAGCGCAAATCGTCTTTCCACAATAATTTAGCGGCTTCCTTATCCATGTCCGAAAGAATAACCACCAACCGTCTAATCCGAGTTAATTCCTTATTCATCATTAGCCGTAACTGTTTTGTTTTATGGATGGCTTGCTGACACAAGTCACTGCACTGCTTATGACTTATCACATTAAGTAGCACCCAACGACCATTTACCTCTTTCATGTTGCTCCGGGAAAAATCATCAAAGCCGATAAACTCAGCCCTTTCTGTCGTTACCGGAGGCGTAATCAACTCACCATTATTCGTGCCTTTGCCACTCCAGTTCAGGTTGGCCGCCATATACCATGCCAAAGCAAACGGTATCAAAGAGATGGTAAAGATAATAAGTATCGTTCTGTTGTTTTTTTTATGTTGTTGATTCATTGACTGTTCTACTAAAGCAAATAAATAAGAGGGTTAAAGTGATCGCCAAGCCAAACCATTGCACGGCATAAGCTATATGCTTTTCGACTGGCATTATCTTGATTTCCTGCCATTCGCGTAAATAACCTTCCTGCATTTCAGGATCTAATTCTATCTGGAATGATAGCAAGGGATAGGCTAATTTCTTAGACAATATCTGAGAATCTACAACCTGTACCACTGATGGCCAGCCTTTTGCGGGAATTTCCGCACCTGCCAGTATAAGCCCAACCTCAGGAAAATGATTAATTCTGCCTGTCAGATGATTTTTTAATGTGGTAATGGATAGGTCGGGTAAAATCCGCCTATCACTATTTAATGGCAGCCAGCCCCTGTTCACTAATACGGCCTGTTTTATACCATCAACAATAAAGGGCGTCATAATAAAATAACCGGCTTTACCTTGAACAATCTGGTTATCAATCAAGAATTGATGCTGGGCATCATAATAGCCAGTTAATTCAACTTTTCTGTACCTGTAGTCTACGGCATTGTTAGCGACCAATGCTTGCGCTTCAAGTACTTCTGCTACGCCTGACTGTCGCTGTTTTTCTAAAAATACGCTTTTTTCTTCCGCCCGCCCTAATTGCCAATAGCCTAAGGAGACTAATAAGATCATAAAAAAAGCGTATAATATAAAGAATGAAATACTGAATTTATATGTTCTTCCAACAAAGTCTATTTTCATTCTTTATATCTTCTCGGCCTATTGCTGCCAAGCATACAGAACATTGTTTTCCGATAACTCACAACAGCCATGTATATCAAAATATTTTTCATCACTGCCTTTGTTTTCATTCTCATTAGCTTAGGCTTCGCCTTGTTTAATCTCGTGAAGCATAAGGACCCAGAGCATTCTACCAAAACTGCTAAGGCATTGACCTATAGAATAAGCATTTCACTGGCATTATTCATTATGCTGTTTATTGCTTATGCAACGGGCATGATAAAACCACAGGGTATCGGTGCCAGAATCAACCAATTACAACACGAAAAAAATCCAACAAAATAAATAATCATAACCAAAACTCTAGCCCCGCTTTCTGTATAACCCCCAACAAAAAGCCTTTTAGTTTTATCGACCTCTACTATGCTCTTTATCTTGCCCACACACTTCCCGGAATAACTTGAAAACTTTGGGCTACCCTTGTTTTCCAGCGGCATTCCGGAAACTCAGGATAATAACCCTAACCTCGGGTTTTAGACGATGAGGGCAGCAACGCCGCATAAACCCTCCCGCTATTTATCTTTGTATTCACTGACAAAAAAAAAGCGTAGCCTTATCAGGCCACGCTTTTCATTCTACGTTATCTGCTAGCTTACAGGATATAAACAAACACAAATAAGCCCAGCCATACCACATCAACAAAATGCCAGTACCAAGCAGCACCTTCAAAAGCAAAATGATTTTCTGGGGTAAAGTGCCCCTTCCAGCTTCTAAACAGGACGACGGATAAAATAATGGCACCGACACAGACATGAAAGCCATGAAAACCGGTCAGCATAAAAAAGGTAGAGCCATAAATACCCGAGCCTAAGGTTAATCCCATATCGTGATAGGCTTCATAATACTCAAAGGCCTGACATACAACAAATAAAAACCCCAAACCTACGGTCGCGATCAACCCTTTAATTAATTGATCACGATTTTTTGCTAATAAGCCATGATGTGCCCAGGTACAAGTTACACCACTGGTTAATAGCAATACAGTATTAATAAATGGCAGACCAAAAGCACCCATTTCTTCAAAGTCTCCCCCTACGTTACCCGGACCATTGGTTGGCCAAATCGCTTCAAAATCCGGCCATAATAATGCGGTAGACTTTCCAGGGCCACCACCTATACCAGCCAACCAATCTACCGATAAATTACGGGTATACCATAAAGTGCCAAAGAAAACAGCAAAGAACATGACCTCTGAAAAAATAAACCACATCATTCCCATCCGGTAAGATATTCCTACCCCATGGTTATACATGCCAGATTCACTTTCACCCGCTTGCAATGTAAACCATCCAGCGAGCATGACAACGAAAATCAAAAAGCCAAAAAGCATTATGCCAGGTCCCATAGAATTACCATTTAAATAATTGGCAAAACCAATAAATGTAATCATTAAACCCGCGGTTCCTATGACAGGCCAAACCGCCTTGTGTGGAATGTAATAAGCATCATTTGTAGACATACGCTACCTCTTGTAATTATTTAACTGATATTTTTGTGTTATCAAAAAAAGTATAAGCGAGTGTGATAGTTTTATACTTTGTCGGTAATTCTGGATTAACTACAAATCGAACCGGCATGATTTTACTCTGTCGGGGTTCGAATGTCTGCTCCGTAAAACAAAAGCACTCTGTTTTTTTAAAATATTCCGCTGCAGGCCCCGGTGTAATACTAGGAATTGCTCTGGCCACCATGGCTTTATCTGTGGTGTTTTCAGCATAAAAGTTCACCGTATAATACTGACCGGGATGTACTTTTATTTTTCTTGTTTCCGTACGAAACACCATCGGTGCTGATTCATTAAGAGACGTGACAAACTCAATTGTGATGTCTCTATTTAAATCAATTTCGTAGTTTACTTCTGAGACGGCTTCAGCTGCCGTTTTACCATTCAGCCCTGTAATATCACAAAAAACATCGTAAATAGGCACCAAAGCATAACCAAAACCAAACATAGCTATTACAATTAACACTAATTTACGCGCTAATTGCATGTTTTTTTTATCGACAGCCTCTCTCATTGAGAAAGTGCTTTTATAACAACATACACATAGATAGTCGCGGATATTGCAATCAAAATCAAAGCTGTCAAAATATTCTTCGTTCTTAGTTTCATTTTATCACTGCACATTTTATCCAAAGGAATGACTTCCTTTGGATATAAAAATTAAGATTTTTCTCAACTCACGTTGATACTAATAATGTTCTGTCGGAATTTTTTCTGGCGGTGTTAAAAATGTATGGTAAGGAGCCGGTGACGCAATCGTCCATTCCAAGCCATGTTTACTAGCATCTTCCCAGACTTCATCCGTAGCCTTTTCACAGCCAGTGCCTTTAATCGTTTTATACACGATATAAACAAAAAGCAACTGGCTAAAGCCATAAATAAAGGCTCCAATACTGGAGATCATATTCCAGTCAGTAAACTGTACTGCATAGTCAGGAATACGACGTGGCATACCCGCCAAGCCTAAAAAGTGTTGCGGAAAGAATAGAATATTGACTGAAATCGCTGATAACCAGAAATGCAGTTTACCCAGTCTTTCGTCATACATATTACCGGTCCATTTAGGCAACCAGAAATAACCACCCGCCATCAGCATAAAGATAGCTGCGGGCACCAGAGTGTAATGAAAGTGAGCCACAATAAAATAGGTATCATGGTATTGAAAATCAAGCGGTGCCAATGACATCATCAAGCCGGTAAATCCACCAATGGTAAATAACACAACAAAAGCAATTGAAAACAACATAGGGGTTTCAAAAGTCATCGCGCCTTTCCACATAGTTGCGGTCCAGTTGAAAATCTTAACTGCCGTTGGCACTGCAATCACCATGGTGGCATACATAAAATACAATTCACCCGCCAGAGGCATTCCCACCAAGAACATATGATGCGCCCAGACTATAAATGAAAGAAAAGCAATGGCCGCAGTCGCATACACCATGGATGCATATCCAAACAAAGGCTTACGCGCAAACACAGGAATAATCGTTGAGGCGATACCAAAGGTCGGAAGAATCAAGACATAAACTTCAGGGTGTCCAAAGAACCAGAAAATATGTTGATAAAGTACGGGATCTCCACCACCGGCCGCATCGAAGAAACTGGTATCAAAGAAACGATCGGTTAACAACATGGTTACCGCACCGGCAAATACCGGCATGATCGCTATCAGTAGAAAGGCAGTAATTAACCATGTCCAAACAAATAAAGGCATTTTCATTAATGTCATGGCAGGTGCACGCATATTGAAAATAGTCGAGATAATATTGATAGACCCCATGATGGAAGAAATCCCCATCAAATGGATAGAAAAAATAGCAAAGGGCAGTGCATTGCCTGTTTGTAAGACCAACGGTGGATACATGGTCCAACCTGCAGCAGGTGCGCCGCCTTCCATAAACAAGGTACTGATCAATAATACAAAACCTGCGACCAGCATCCAGAAACTCATATTATTCATACGAGGCAATGCCATATCGGGTGCACCAATCATCATCGGTATCATCCAGTTTGCAAAACCGACAAACCCTGGCATCACAGCACCAAAAATCATCACCAATGCGTGCATGGTGGTCATGGAATTAAAGAACTGAGGCTCAATAAACTGCATCCCAGGCTCAAATAATTCAGTCCGTATAATCAGAGCCATCAGCCCGCCCACAAAGAACATGACCAATGCAAATACTAGATACAACGTGCCAATGTCTTTATGGTTAGTGGTAACTATCCACCTTAAAAGACCCTTTGCAGGGCCGTGATCATGATGATCATGTTCAGCTGTCTCAGCAGACATATTTAATACCTCTTAAAAATATTTAGAAACGATTCTGGGAAGATAAGAATCAATAAATTACTCATCATCTTCAACAGCAGCCAAAGTGGATTGTTGCTTTTGAATAACAGAAGGTTGAATTGAATCACCCACTGCATTCCCTAACCCATTACGAATAAAGGTAGCCACTGAGGCAAAATCAACCGGACTCAACATCTGACCGAAAGCAGGCATCATCCCCTGACCCTTCATCATTAAATCGACTTGTGCGTCGATATCGCCAATCACAAGGGGGCTTCCACTAATGGCAGGAAATACGCCGGACATACCGGCACCATCGGCCATATGACAAGAAGCACAGTTATTCGCATAGACAGTTTCACCTTTTGCGATCAATTCTTCTTTCGACCACTCTTTTTGTGCTGCATTTTGTTCAGCTAAAGCCAGCTCTTTCTGCTCTTCAACCCAAACCGCATAATCTGCTTTTTCCATCGCAATCACTACGATTGGCATAAAGCCATGATCTTGCCCGCATAATTCTGCACATTGCCCTCGATAAGTACCGGGCACATCAACCTCAGTCCAGGATTCATTAATAAAGCCTGGAACCGTATCTTTTTTCCAACCCAGATCAGGAACCCACCAGGCATGGATTACATCTGCCGCGGTAAACAAAAAACGAATTTTGGTATGAACAGGAATAACCACTGGATTATCCACATTCAATAAATAATGTGGCACACTCGTCGGATCAATACCCGAACCTATCTGTCTCGCCCGATTACTTTCTTCATCCAGGCTACTGAAAAAATGAATGCCTTCATCAAGATATTCATATTCCCATTTCCATTGCCAGCCTGTCACTTTGATCGTCATTTCAGCTTCCGAGGCATCATCCAGATCTATCATTATTTTAGTTGCCGGAATAGCCATCACCACTAAAATAATGGTAGGAATAATCGTCCAGATAATTTCTACCGTAGTATTCTCATGGAATTGCTCCGCTTCATGTCCCATGGATTTTCGGTGATAATAAATCGAATAAAACATGGTGCCAAAAACGACAACGCCAACAGCCACACATATCCACAATGCAATCATATGCATATCGTAGACTTCATTACTGATCCGGGTAACACCTTTCATCAAATTCAGCGTATAGTCAGCTTGGGCAGACCCAATACCTGACAACAATAGACTGAGAGCAGCAATAAGCTGCTTGGTTTTCTTCACGGAGTAGTCTCCAATTAGTAGTTATAAATTCGTATGCGTTTTTAAGGGACTGTTCCTTGTCACTGCTTAATCATTAAGGAACGAGTTTTAATCTCATCCATTCAGCTTGACACAAGGTTTTGGTTTCACAGCAACAGAAATAAATATAGACATATAGCAGACTACATATCTATGTATTAGCGCTTTTTAGCGCCAAAAGACAAGTCAAAATAGGATGTGATGAATCTTAGTTTCTTAAGACTCATGTTCCTTAAAAATTCACCACGCATAAAAAGGACATTTTAACCTATGCCGGAGTTGTATTCCAGAACAGTGCTAAATGTTTTTAAAGTTTATTCAGGATCCTTCCCTGAAAAATAAGCATATTATAATACAAGCAACTGTTATTACTCTATGTTTTTTAAAAAAAACACTATAAAACTATTTGTGAAGCCAAGCTGTCAACATCAAGTTTTTCGGTATAGGGAAAAACCCCTAAGAGTGGAGCTGAAACTCTATTTGCAATGCTTTCAATGTTTTCTTCGATACATGCCATGTCGGCATCCAGGCACATAGCAAACCATCCGGCACATTGGACTTCATCAGCCGCTAATTGTTGCAAGGTTAATCGAGCATGATTAATACAGCCCAGCTTGATCGCAACCACCAAAATGACCGGCAGACCCAAGGCTTTGACAACCGCTGACAGGTCCTTTTCTTCATTCAGAGGCACCAACCAACCGCCTGCACCTTCGACAATGACTACTTCTGCTTTTTCCTGTAATTTTTGAAAAGCAGTAACAATAACATCCAAATCAATTACATTTTCTCTGGCCGCCAAATGGGGTGCCACCGGCATTTCCAATGCATAAGGATTTATCTCTTTATAATCTAAAGACACAGAACTATATTCTTGTAACAACACAGCATCTTCGTTTTTAAGCTGCTTCCCCGCCCATTCACAACCAGCAGCAACCGGCTTCATTCCCACAACAGAGTGCCCTTGTTGCTTGAAATAATGCATCAGCGCAAGCGTTGCCCAGGTTTTTCCCACCCCGGTATCGGTGCCCGTGATAAAAAAACCTTGCTTCATTTTCACATTTTCAGTCATCGGCTTGCCGAAATAAAAAGCACTTCATAAGTAGCCGGAATTAAGCCATTGACCCGGTATGTTTCATAGCTGTCTGTCATGGCTTGCATCTGCATCCGGCCTATTGTTTTTTGCTTACGCCCCGACATGACCTGATTAGCGCCAATCCCTTTTAACTCTTTCATTAACGCTATCACTGAGGGATATCCTGAATGATAGCATTTGCTTTCAATCCGAATATCTTTAAACCCTGCCTGTTGCAAGAAACGAGTAAGTTCATCTACTGTATAAAAATCATTAACATGAGCATAATTATCAACTTGCGCCCAGGACTGTTTAAGCTCCTGTAATGTCCTGGCACCAAATGTTGAAAATAGCAAGCGCCCTCCCGGTTTCAATACCTGCCTAAAATTTACAAACACTGCGGGTAAATTTCGGCACCACTGCAATGCTAAATTAGACACAATAGTATCCATTGAATGGTTTTCGACGGGTAACTTTTCGGCATCTGCACAGACAAACTGGATATTACTCAAATGCTGTAACTTGCTTCGTGAGACTTGCAACATAGCGTGGGCAATATCCACGGCAATCATTTGCCGGACAGCCACATCTGCCATCAATTGCTGCATTAAAAAACCGGTGCCGCAACCTAAATCTATCACGCATTGCCGGGCTATATTTATGTCAAACATGGAAATAAAATCAAACCCGACCTGGCGTTGTAATGCCGCAGCACCATCATAGGTATCGGCGGCTGCATCAAACGACTGTCTGATTTTTTTTGCCATGGAGTCAATCGCAATCATACAAAGCCACTAATCGTATTAACAACCAAAGCCTGATGCGATAAAAAAGGCACATGCCCTGCCCCTGACACCATTATCCGCTCACTGTTAGCATATAACTTCTGCATATCTTCACCGACCTGCACAGGTATCAAGCTATCTTTATCGCCCTGGATAATCATTAATGGACAATTCAGTGCGCGTAATTCATCGCGTAAATCCGCTTGTTTTAGAATATCCAGCCCTTGTTTTAATACCGGCTCTTCGGGAGACGGGCATTCGTAAATTGCTTGTTTAAGGTCCTTCAATAGACTTTTTCCATGTGCTAGTCCATACACTTGCAAAGCAAGAAATCGCAACAATGTTGGCTGACAACTTAACTGCAAATTTTGCGCAAAATCGTCTAATAATTCGACTTGCATACCATGCCAGTCATCAGCTTGTATGAATTTAGGGTTTCCCGCCAGACAAATCAATGAATCAATTCGATGCGGGTACTTTTTTGCCATCGTGAATGCAATGGAGGCACCTAAGGACCACCCTAACAGACAAAATGAAGATTCGGGAACTGCTTCCATCAAGACGTCAGCAATGCTTTCCAGAGTATAGGGCTCGATGGTGTCGCTGAAACCATGTCCCGGGATATCCAGACAGGTGACCTGGTAATGTTGAGCCAATTGCCGGGCAAAGGTTCGCCAAATACCACTATGCATCGCCCAACCATGAATAAGCACAATGGGCTTACCTTGCCCATATACTTCTTTATGAATTTTAATCATGTTGTTACAGCAACCAAGGCATCCAGTAATTGATCCACCTGATGTTGTTCATGATCAGCCGAAAATGTAATGCGTAACCGAGATTCTCCTCGGGGCACGGTGGGGGGACGAATTGCGCTGACTAAGAATCCCTTCTCTAATAAATCATTGCTCCACTTTACCACGGTGTGACTATCGCCAACGATCAGGGGTTGAATCGCTGAAGCTGATGCCATTATGGGCAATCCCAGCTGCTCTGCACCACTACGAAAATGCGCAAGTAACCGGAATAATTTATCTCTTCGCCAATTCTCAACCATGACCAGCTCAAGACTGGTACGTGTTGCCTCCGCTATCGCCGCCGGTAACGCGGTAGTAAACATATAACTCCGGGCTTTTTGGATCAAGGTTTCTATTAAAACATGAGAACCTGCTATAAATGCGCCGAATGTACCAAAACTCTTGCCTAAAGTCCCCATTAATACGGGCACATCGTCTTGCGTCAACCCATAATGTTCAACGATTCCACCGCCGGTTTCTCCCAAAACACCAAAACCATGCGCATCATCAACCATTAACCAGGCATTATGCTTTTTTGCCATCACACTGAGCTCGGGCAATAAAGCCAAATCGCCATCCATACTAAAAACACCATCCGTAACAATTAATGTCCGCCGATCATGAGGCTTGATTTTAGACTCGAGGTCTTCAAGGTCATTATGAAAATAGCGTTTAAACTTTGCCCCTGACAACAAGCCACCGTCCAATAAAGAAGCATGATTTAAACGATCCTGAAAAACACTGTCGCCCCGTGTTAACAAAGCAGCGATAACGCCCATATTTGCCATATAGCCTGTTGAAAAAAGCAACACGCGTTCACGACCTGTGAATGCAGCTAATTCTTCCTCCAAGGCATGATGACTGGCAGTATGGCCACAAATCAAATGAGCCGACCCCGTCCCTACCCCATAACGACGACTCGCTTTTTTGAATGCTTCAATTACTTTGGGGTGATTCGCCAGGCCTAAATAATCATTACTGCTAAAATTGATCATGGACTTGCCATCAACCCGTATATTCACACCTTGAGGTGATGAAACAATGCGCCTGGAACGATAAATATTCTGCTTTTTTAGGGCCGCCAGTTCATCTTCTAAGTCAGAAAAACCTACACCCATTATGCGTAACTGGAACCACCTGAATGCAATCCTAATCGCTCAAACAAAGCCAAATCATGATTCGTCATAGGATTGTCAGTGGTCAGTAATTTATCCCCATAAAAAATGGAATTTGCCCCGGAAAAGAAACACAGGGCCTGCATTTCGTCTGACATTTCTTTTCTACCAGCAGACAAACGCACTCTGGATTCAGGCATTAAAATTCGGGCAACAGCAATGGTTCTGATAAAAATAATAGGATCCAGTGCTTCCGTATTTTGTAATGGTGTGCCTTCAACTTGTACCAGCATGTTAATCGGTACACTTTCAGGGTGTTTCGGCAAGTTGGCTAATTCAATTAATAAGTTTGCCCGGTCCACATCAGACTCGCCCATCCCGACTATGCCTCCGCAACAGACATTAATATCCGCATCTCTTACCCGCCCTAGAGTATCCAGTCTATCTTGATAAGTCCGTGTAGTGATGACTTCGGAGTAATATTCTTCCGAGGTATCCAGATTGTGATTGTAATAATCCAGGCCGCCTTCTTTTAACGCCATGGTTTGCTTGTCCGTCAACATTCCCAGTGTGACGCAAGTTTCCATGCCTAAAGCTTTGACCCCTTGAACCATCTCCACCACCCGCTCAATATCCTTATCTTTAGGACTACGCCAGGCAGCCCCCATACAAAAACGCGAAGCGCCCTGATCTTTAGCAAGCTGGGCTGATTGAATAACCTGATCCACAGGCATTAAAGCCTCGGGTGTCAAATCAGCATCATAGCGTGCACTTTGTGGGCAATAGCCACAATCTTCAGAACAGGATCCGGTTTTAATACTTAATAAACTGCTTATTTGCACCTCATTAGGATCAAAATTCTCTCTATGGATAGCTTGCGCTTTAAAAATCAGGTCATTAAAAGGTAAGGCATACAAGGCTTGCACTTCATCTAATTGCCAATCATTTCTAGGGCGTGAGCCAACAGCTAATTGTGCTTTTATGGATATTTGATCTATATTAGGATTCACTGACATTCGTAGTATCTCTATGGCTTTATTTCATACAGGTTCACAATATTTCAAGCCTGCATCTAAAAAAACAGGATTTAGCAAACAGACTTGTCAACCCTCTTTAACAAATATGGTAAACAATTGGTTTAATATTATACAGGATAACCTACTGCCGCCTACCTGCATCTTATGTGGTCAGCATGGATTTGACTCTCAAGATATCTGTCACGCGTGTTTTATTGATCTTGAAAAAAACCTATGCTGTTGCTCTCGCTGTGCAAAAATATTGGAAACAACCCAGCTAAAGCCTTTACTATGCGGGGCTTGCATCCGTCAAACACCGGCCTTTGATGGCACTTATGCCCCCTTTATATACCAGGATGTTTTAGCTTATTTGGTCACTACTTTAAAATTCAATCATCAATACAAAAATGCCCGTTTACTTGGCTACTTGTTAGCTAATTATTTGCAGAAAACCGCCGAACTTCCAGAAATAATCATCCCTGTCCCGCTCCATCCACAACGATTTCGTGAGCGGGGATTTAATCAGTCGATAGAAATTGCAAAATCGCTTTCCAGACACCTCAATATCCCTATTGATACACAATCTTGTATCCGAAAGCGAAATACCCTGCATCAAATTGACTTGCCTGCCAGACAGCGACAGTCCAATATGAAACAAGCATTTAAAGTCAAACAGCCCATAAAATCCCGGCATATTGCCATTTTGGATGATGTGATGACAACGGGCTCCACGGTGAACGAACTGGCAAAGGTGCTAAAACAATCCGGTGTTAATCGCGTTGATATCTGGGTCTGCGGTAGAGCTTAAAGGTCAATTTCATCGGCTAATTTAACAAAAAAACAATCCGGCCACCTTACTGTCAAAGCCCCCAGAATTTATGCGCTCACGTTGTTGACAAACATGACATTGACTCGCTTACTTGTCGCTTACAAGCCCTGCATAAGCCGTCTGCCATGCTGTCTTAACCACAGTCTCTGTTTCTGGTATTCAGGCAGATGTTGTTCAACTAAAGACCAGAACCGGTTTGAATGATTTCTTTCTTTGATATGGCAAAGCTCATGCACCACCACATATTCCAAAACTTCTGGCGGCGCCATGATTAACAGCCAGTTGATATGGATATCATTATGAATACCGCAACTACCCCAGCGACTTTTTTGCATTTTTATTTTAACCAAACGAGGATACAGTTGATATTTTTCAGCATGCAATGCCACATAAGTCGTGACCCTTTTCCGGGCCTGAGCTTTCATCCAGTCCATTAAAGAAAGTCTGATCAGCTCACTGTCATCTTGTCCCAGTGAACACGCAGAAAAAAAGATCTTAAACTCCTGCTCCTGTAATTCAATTTTTACTTTTTTCACGCTTGATGGCTGCAAGGATAACTTAATCTGCTGGCCTTGGTATGGGACTAAAACACCATCACTGTAATGCGCTGCCCCCCATTTTTTTTGGGCTTTAACTTCAGTGTTTAATTTATTTTGTGCCTTCACCACCCAGGCTTGCTTCATGGATACAAAGGCATGAATTTGTCGCGCACTGACTCGCATAGGAGCAACCACTTCTATTTTTTCTGTAGTCACAACAATGCGTGTTTTTGTCGCTCGATGACTACGCCGAATAGTGTATTTAAAAGACAGGGTGTTAATCATTAATTCATTCAAAAAGTATGGTTGAGCATACGCCTTATTAACTCATCCCACATATTTAAACCCTATAGGGGCTGATCGATAAGCCTAGAAATGTTGCGATATCCTGAGCATGCCCCTGCGCCTCATTTTCTAAACAACCCCTGCTTTTATTAATACTCAACAGTAAATCAAGCCTGAAAACCACTAAGAACCTAACTGCAATCATTACTACCAGTTGTTTGGATAATGACATAATTGTTTCCTGTGATTATTGATTGATCATCCGCATGGCCAGTTGATCAAGGGACGCGAGCAACCGTGTTTTGAGCACTTCGTTGACTGTCATTTCTACCATAGCTTTAGTCAGACACATCATCCACTGCTCTTTATCAGAGTGCCCGATAATAAATTTAAGATGGCGCCGTCTTAGCATAGGATGCCCAAATTCCTGAATAAACAAATCAGGACCGCCTAACCAGCCCGATAAGAATTTAAACAACGCTCCTTTTGCAATTGATAAATCCTGCGCATGCTTGCTTCTGATACCTTTAGCTTCAGGCAAAGTATCCATATAAAAATATGGAACGTTCGACCAGAACGCGGAGCTGCGTCTCCCCGCCTATTAGTTCATATGGTGTTGATGTTAAATTCTCAGTCATTTTTTTATCAATATACTGTAACTAATCGCTTCACTAAAATTACTTTCAATTCAATGAAACTCTTGTAGTATTATAAGGTCATCTGAAGCAGTATTTTAACATAAGGAAACATTACCATGCGATTACACACAGTGGCTTCTCATTCCGAAGCCAGCATTTTATCTACCAATAAAATGCTAAGAAATACCTATACTTTGTTGTCTATGACATTGGTTTTTAGTGCTGCAACTGCAGGCTTGGCCATGTATTTAAATTTACCTCACCCTGGAATGATTATTACCATGGTTGGTTATTTTGGTTTACTTTTTTTAACGAGTAAATTTAGCAATAGTGCATTGGGTTTACTCTTTGTATTTGCTTTGACCGGCTTTATGGGACTTACACTAGGCCCCATTTTAAACATGTATCTGAATGCTTTTAGCAATGGACATGAATTAGTAATCACCGCTTTAGGCGGTACAGGTGTTATTTTTCTTGGTCTATCGGGTTATGCATTAACTACTCGTAAAGACTTTAGTTTTCTCGGTGGCTTTCTAATGGTAGGCGTTCTGGTTGCCTTTTTAGCCGGTATTGGTGCTATGGTATTTGCTATTCCAGCCTTATCACTAGCCGTTTCAGCCATGTTCATATTGCTGATGTCTGGCATGATTTTATTTCAGACCAGTGCAATCATTAATGGTGGAGAAACCAACTATATAATGGCAACAGTCTCTTTATACATTTCAATCTATAATTTATTTTTAAGCCTTTTACATTTATTGGCAGCATTTAGCGGTAAAGACTAACGCTTTATTCTTAAAAAACCCAATAGTTTTGGCTATTGGGTTTTTTGTTTTACCCTGCTCAGCAGTGCCTGTGAATCAGCAAAAACACCGGCTCAAGTCACTGCAACATTTTGGAGGGCGATTTCTGAAAAGAATCTAAGTCCTGCTAAACACTATTGCAATACCTCATCACAAACACTCCTTGATACGCCAACTGTTTTATTTGACCAGACCACTTTTGCTTATGGCAAAATTGTCATTGAAGGCAAGCATGCGACTGTAGAAACCCGGGTATCCCCCCTCATCAACAAAAGATCATCCTTCACGACCGTTCTGATTCAAGAAGAAAATCACTGGAAAGTTGATTATCAACAATCTGTAGAAAACCTATCGGGCAACTCTGTTAATGCTTTTTTCAGGAGTTACATACTTTAGGAAACAACATTAATCAGCAACTGGAACAACAACTCCCCATCCTCGAAAAAGAAATTAACGCTATTAGAAAGACATTAAAACAACACATTGAGGAATTTACAAACGAACTCAAGAACGCATTACCGGAAGAACAAAACAACCCTTATCAGAATACCATCTGATGAATGCGGGTTCGCTGTCACAGGTTCGAATTTATTCGCACTCTGTAGCAAATAAGCTATTTTCCGATATCAACACATTCCAACCTGATATTGACCAAGTATTAAAAAAAATTATTTCAATTACTTATAATAAGTTATAAAATATAGATCACGACTCAGCCCCAAAGTTAGTCTTGAAAAACGGATAAGACACGCAAAAAGATACGTTTAAGATAACTGCCTTATTAAATCTATACCCCCCTCCCTAAAATAATTTAGACAAGCATATACCCCCGCAAAGTAGAGATAACATTCTAGCCTTTAAGCGAGAAAAAACACTAAACTCATGGAACCAAAGGATCCCTTTTCAATTTTTATTGCCGATGACAATGAAATAAATCGATTATTATTACAGTCTCAGCTTGAGACACATTGTAATAATTTAACGCTGGCTGCCGATGGGAAAGTGGCTCTCGACTATCTACAAAAAAATAAGTATGACCTGATATTACTGGATTTGCATATGCCATATTTGAGTGGACGCGATCTGATAAAAATCATAAAAAAAGCAGATGCCACTAATAAAGATTCACCCGTCGTTGCTATTACTGCTCACACACAACGCCATCAAAAACAATCACTGATCGATATAGGATTTGATGAATGTCTGATAAAACCTATTCTCCAGGAAGAATTAACCACCATACTCAACCTATGGCTGCCGACTTCATCACAAACCAATCTGGATCAACATAATTACAGCTATACTTCCGCAATGCTGGAAAAAACTGCGGGCAATAAAGAACTGGCCTCCACTCTTTTCTATAAATTGTTTTCTGAACTCCCGACACAAACTCAAATAATCGAGAATGCATTAGCGATAAATGATTTGAAGCTTGCCAAACAAATAACCCACAAACTGCATGGTTCTGTCGGCTTTTGTGGCTTTACAGAGATTCAGGCCAAAGTAAATGATCTAGAAACCAGCTTGATAGTAAATGACCATCAGTCGATCCAGTCGCATTTTGTTGCTGTAAGAAACGAGATCATTGATTTTATGAAGTCGAGAACCACCATTCTTGACGAGTTAATGCATTAGCATCAAACACCCCTTCTAAAACCGGCGCCCTACACTCTCCACCTTTAAGTAAGATACACTTTATCACCCCATTTAAACCCTGAAGTCTTATCCGTCACCTTGATCAAGGTTTTATCTTTAGCGCTTTATTGTCTGCTGCAGACGAACAGTAGACTCTGTTGTGACCCACAGAAAAATAACGCCTTGAGTCAGCTGCTTAAAGCTGCTGCCTGCATCATCAACAGCGCCCTGTTGAGAACCATAAAAGCACGTGTTGAATGGCAATTAGGTTGGTTTACCTGACCCGCTATGGTAATTTTAGTTTTTGCAAGAATATGCAGAGTAATATTCTTGCAGACCCAGTCAGCTCCTCATCCCGAAAACTGACATTATTTCGCGTAATCGCACCCAAGAGCGTCATGGCACACAGCTGTTGTGGTTCAATACTGCTTGCAACTTCGTCGCTGCACAAATTCGTTGCGCTGCAGCCTGCATTCTCGCTTATATTTGGATAACTGGGGAGGCTCAGTGTCATGGGATGCAGAGCGTCCTTAGCAAAATACCTACACGCAGCGCAGAAATCAGGTCTATCCTATCAGCCAAAGTTAGCGACAAACGTATATGAGCTTTTATATGCTGATTTAACCAGGAGGCCAGGTGAGCTGTCTGCCACCTAATAAATGCATATGCAAATGATACACTTCCTGCCCCCCCTGTTTATTACAATTAAAGACGGTTCTATAACCCTCTTCGGCCAAACCTTCCTGTTTGGCTAATTGAATGGCACACTGTAACAAATGACCGCTGAGCGCTGCATCCTCCAGATCATTCAAGGTCGCAACATGTGCTTTAGGAATAATTAATATATGCACCGGGGCTTGTGGGTTGATATCTCTGAAGGCCAGAACATGCTCATCTTCAAAAACCACATCGGGTTTAATTTTACCTGTCACCATCATACAAAACAAACAATCCGTCATTTTTTTATTCTCATCTGAATATTCATCTACGGCATATCCCGTCGCCCATCAAAAGCATGAGACAAGGTACCACTGTCAATAAATTCAAGCTCTCCTCCCATAGGCACGCCATGTGCAATTCTACTGGCTTGAATATGATATTTCCTAGCTACTTCAGCAATATAATGCGCCGTAGCTTCACCTTCCACTGTGGAGTTAGTGGCTAAAATAATTTCTTTGATCAGCCCTTGAGAAAATCGTTGTTCTAGCAGTTCCATACCTAATTCATCCGGCCCGATACCATCAAGCGGTGACAACCGTCCATTTAACACAAAGTAAACGCCTTTAAAAACGACGGCCTGATCAACTACCCACACATCTGCCGGACTTTCTACCACACAGACAATGGATTGATCTCTGGCAGCATGCGCACAAATTTCACATAAAGGTAGTTCCGTTAATGTTCTACACTGCTTGCAATGGCCGATTTCATCAATCGCTCGCCATATAGTATCGGCTAATTGCTTTGCGCCTTGTTTATCCCGTAGCAGCAAATGAAATGCCATGCGCTGTGCTGATTTTGGCCCCACGCCTGGCAAACAACATAAGGACTGAATTAACTGACCCAGTAGTCCTTTTCCCTGCATTAGAATGGCATTTGAAAACCTGGAGGCAAAGGGAGTCCTGCAGTTAATTCTGCCATTTTTTCTTTTTTCATTTTAGACACTTTATGTACGGCATCATTAATGGCTGCTGCCACCAAGTCTTCCAGCATGTCTTTATCATCCGCTAATAATGAATCATCAATGGTCACCTTTCTGACTTCGCGCTTGCCCGTCATTAAGATAGAAACCAGACCGGCACCGGCTTCTCCTTGAATTTGCATGGAAGCTAATTCATCCTGCGCTTTTTTTACATCCTCTTGCATTTTTTGGGCTTGTTGCATAATGTTACCCAGTGCATTTTTCATAACTTCTCCGCGTTTGTGATGGCTGTTGTAATTTAAAACATGTGTAATCTAGTGTGGATTTTATAAAATTCCATTTATTTTTACTATGAAGCCAATGAATATTTTGCATCTTGAACATATAACTCCATGCAATATATTCATGACTCTCACGGTCTAAACCAAGGACAGAAAACCGACATAAACAAATTCATACGCCCGGTTTTATATCAAGTCTCTGCCTCCTGAGCGCCCGATAACCCTGCTTACCCGGTGCTGTATCAGACCTGTTTATCGCGATAAAGGTTCAGTCGTCCCAGGCATGACCCGGGCATCAAAATGATCTTTCAAAGCCTGAACATTTTCATCTGTATTTATTGAATCTACCGCATCCTGCTGTCGTTGCTCACCTTTCTGTATGATTTTCTTAGCCGGGGTCGCCCCCTGAATTTCCCCGAATTCAATGGTCAACTTGACTGGGTGAGAACAATATTGTTGTAATGCTGTTTGTAGCTTTTCTTCCGCACGAGGCGTTTTCAGCTCTGTATATCCAGAATCTAACAGTAAATTACAAACTTTATCATCCAGACCTTTCAATACACAATTACTGGCCAGTTGCAGTGCAAAGCCTCGTAGTTTCATTTTAGCAACCATTTCTGACCAGCTTTTTACCTCACCCTTCTGCTCAGCTGCATTTTCGTCTACCGGTCTTTCTTTAACCGCTAGGGGCGTTGCCTCTGGTGCTGGCTGTATAACGCGAGTTTGATTTTGTCCCGCAACATTAACTGTTTGCTTTTGATCTGACGCTGCGGAGCTATCCGGTCTAAACGTGAGCATTCTCAGCATCACCATTTCAAACCCACTGCGTGGATCAGGCGCCAAATCCAAATCTCCCTGACCCTGCAAGGCTATTTGGTAAAACAACTGAACATCTTCGGTAATAAGTAGCTGGGCCAGCTTAGGAATAATATCTGAGGCGCAATCATTATCCACAAAACCGGGAATCATTTGCGTGATGGTAACTCTATGTAAAACCGCTAAAATCTGCTGCAAGATTGCTGAAAAATCTGGTGTTAATTGTGAAACATCGGCTATTTTCTGTAGTAATTCAACGGCATTATTATTGGCTAATGCCAGTAGAATATCATCGACAGGCTGCTGCGCAACAGTACCCAGCATCGTTGTCACTGTTTCTAGCGCAACTTCGCCATTGCCAAAAGAAATCGCTTGATCAAGCAAACTTAACCCATCCCGCAAACTTCCATCCGCAGCACGGGATAAAAGTTTTAATGCGCCAGTATCAAACTTTATCTTCTCTTGTGCCAATATAAAGCGCATCTGTGTGCTAATTTGCTCAGGCAGTAGTCGTTTAAGATTAAATTGCAGACAGCGAGATAAAACAGTTACCGGTATTTTTTGAGGATCAGTGGTCGCTAATAAAAATTTAACATGGGGCGGCGGCTCTTCTAAAGTTTTAAGTAATGCATTAAAACTATGGCCAGATAACATATGCACTTCATCAATCAGATAAATTTTATATTGCCCTTGATTTGGGGCATATTGTGCATTGTCCAATAAATCCCGGGTCTCTTCCACTTTTGATCGTGAAGCCGCATCCACTTCAATTAAATCTAAAAACCGACCTTCGTCGAAAGCCATACAGATATTGCATTTGCCACAGGGATTTGAATCTGTCAGATTTTCACAGTTTATTGCTTTTGCCAAAATTCTGGCAACTGTGGTTTTACCTACACCGCGGGTACCGGTAAACAAATAAGCATGATGAAGTCGATTATGTTGCAAGGCATGAGACAAGGATTGACTAACATGTTCTTGACCGACAAGCTGGGTAAAATTCTGGGGGCGCCATTTTCTGGCTAAGACCTGATAAGCCATGAGAGACTGTGAGGAAAATAGAAGATTGGGCGGAAACTGTGCCAGCCACATCCCGGCACACGAATCTGCTGCTACCGTTGCTCCCTTCCGGACCTGGCGGAGTTTACAGCGTATCGTTGCGAGAGGACCAACACAGTAACCATAATGTGTTTTTTCAATCAGTCACTGAAAGAATCGATATTATGCTGCAATCAGTCGCATTAGGCAACCCTTCATTTTAATAACTGGCAATTCTATTTAAACCAAAGGGGATAACGCGGAGTTTACTTAAAGGGGAAATCACCGAGGAGCCTTTTCAAGGCAGCCGATAATACAACTGTTTAGATTTCGGGACTCTACAAATACTCCATAGCCACCAGCAAAATGGATGTGTTCCTCGTGTTAGCATACTTCGTTGGCAACAGCACCGTAACCCCACTCATGGTAAGTACACCTGCCATTTCATACCGCCGAGTGTTTCACTGGTACTAGCACTTAGCTGGCCACCCAATAAAGCTATTAATTCACTGACAACAGCCATGCCGATTCCATGGCCTTGCATATGCTCATCAGCTCTGACACCGCGCTGCAATATTTCAACCAGTTTTGCTTCCGGGATTCCAGGACCATCATCTTCAATTTGTAACAGCAATGAAAATTTAGCGCTCTTCTCTTTTTTAAGCCGAACCAAACTGATCTGTACCTGCTGATCACACCACTTCGCGGCATTATCCAGCAAATTCCCGGCGATCTCATAGACATCGCCTGCTTCACCATACATAAAAAAACTGTCATTATGGGTAAAGGAAAAAACTATGTTCTTGTCAGAATAAACCTTCTCTAGCGACAAAATTATTTTGTCTATAATCTCTGCAATATCAACTTTACCGGCTAGTTTTTTTTGTCCTTTTGCTGCCGCTTTCTGCAATTGATATTCGACAATATCATTCATCCTTGAAATTTGTTCTTCAACGGTTTCTTTATTAACCACCGATGTTTCGATGCATCCCCTCAAAATTGCCAGCGGGGTCTTTAAACTATGTGCCAGATCCGACAAGGTATTTCGATACCGCTCCAGGTGAGCACGTTCACTACTGATCAAGGCATTTAGATTACCTGCAAGCCCTTTTAACTCAATCGGATACTGGCCATTCAAACGAGTTTTCTTTCCTGCTTCAATGTCTTCTAAATCGTTAACAATAATCCTTAACGGTTTTAAACTCCAGCGTAAAACAAAAAATTGAATCAGTACTAACAGCGCCCCAATAAAAAACAGCCAGGTTCTCAAGGTCACTCTAAACCTATCTACCTGATGGATTACAAAAGATTCATCTTCAGCCACTGTAAAAACATAGTGATTTTCTATGCCTTTTTTATTCTCCCATATAATTGAATAATGAAGAACAAAGCGTTTATTGTTATCTTTTACAAATATTAATTCGCCCGGCTTCAACGTTAATGAAGGGGATAGGTCGATGCCAATAGCTGAAGCGGATCGCCAAATCAAGAAATTATCTGTTTGATTAATAGCAGCATATAAACCTGAACTGGGATTAGAAAACCGAGGCTCACGCAAGGATCGTGGCATTTTCATTTTGCCAGCATCTGTCATTTCTGCAACGGCCAACAGGGAATAAAGATGGACCTGAAGTGTTTCTTTCAGCCCTTGTTCTGTACTTTCTCTAAACCCTTGCTCTAAAACAAAAGCAACCAGAGCAAAAAATGCGGTTAAAACAAATCCTGCGGAAATGAATAATCGAAAACTGAGGGATTGAACATTCACACTACACCCTTCGCTAGCATTAGGAAGAAAACCATTTACTCTGTCTCTTCTGAAATTCTATATCCACGCCCCCTCAGGGTTTCAATGGGCCTGATTTTGCCTTGAGGATCGATTTTCTTACGTAAGCGACCGATAAACACCTCAATAACATTGCTATCTCGATCAAAATCCTCATCATAAATATGTTCCGTTAGTACGGCTTTAGAAATCACTTCCCCTTTACGAAATAATAAATATTCCAGTACTTTATATTCAAAAGCCGTTAACTCTATTTTTTTTTCATCCACACGGACTTCTTGAGATAGGGTGTCCAACTTTATATTGGCATAGGTCAACACAGGATGCGCCTTACCCTGAGATCGCCTAAGCAGGGCATTCACGCGCGCTAACAGCTCTTCAAAATGAAAAGGTTTAGCCAGGTAATCATCTGCCCCTGCCTCCAAACCTTCCACTTTCTCTTGCCATCGACTTCTAGCGGTTAAAATCAAAACAGGTATAGAAATCTGCTCCTTTCTTAATCGCTTTATTAATTCTATCCCTGAAAAATCAGGTAATCCAATATCAATAATAGCCACATCTATCGGATACTCCATTGCCAGGTAATAGCCATCATGACCGGTATTTGCCACATCAACAGCGAATCCTTTGGTTGAAAAAAATGTTTGGATTTGTTCACACAAAGTAACCTCATCTTCGACAATCATGATCCGCATCGCTGTTGTTCCTTATCGAATGATTTTCCCGGAATCTACATCCACCTTGATATATTGAACGCGACCATCTGCTGTCAATACTTTAATGATATGCACATTATTGCCATTGACAACTTCTGTTGTCGCATCCAACACCTTACTTTTACTCTCTTTAATTATTTTTTTTGTCGCTTCGTCCAGACTTAAAATAGACAAAAGAAATGCACTATTTGCAAAAGCAGACGGAATTAAACAAAGAGATAGCATTAAAACTTTAATCAAAGTTCGCATGGTAAACCCATAAATTTAGTCGATTAATATTTATTAAACATAGTGTAAAAAATTCCGCATGAACCCAGACTGAATTTTTTAATGCATTGAAAAACCACTGACCGCACTTCCCAAAGCATGTCCAAATGAAGCACCCAATTTACCCACCAGTTTATCTAATAATCTTTCTTGTGGCGTAAAATTTATTCTCTTTTCAGCACCAAGAACATCTCTCGCTACTGAATCAACACTACCAAAACCATCCGCCAAACCAAGTTTAACACCTTGCTCACCCGTCCAGACCAAACCTGAAAAAAGATCTTCCGTTTCAGTTAAACGATCACCTCGACCTTGACGAATAGCGGCAATAAACTGCTGATGCACATTATTCACTAAGGATTGCATATGCTGGTTTTCTTCGCTATTGACCGCGGAAAAAGGATCCATTAATGCTTTATGTTTTCCAGCAGTAATGAGTCGCCGATCAATACCCAGTTTTTCCATGGTATTAACAAAGCCAAAACCATTCATAATAACGCCAATAGAACCAATCATACTCGATTGACTCACATAAATATTATCTGCAGCCGCCGCGATATAATAACCCCCGGAGGCACAAATATCACTGACCACCGCATGGATAGGTATATCAGGATACTTTTCTTTCAACCGTCTGATTTCAGCAAAAACATAAGCCGACTGCACGGGACTACCACCCGGTGAATTTATATTTAAAATAACACCCTTGGTTTTTTTATCTTTAAATGCCTTTCTTAAGCCGTCAATGATACTCTGTGCATTCGCAGCCTCACTCTCGGCAATCACACCGACCACATCAATCACGGCGGTGTGCTCTTCATCACTGGCACTCATGCTTTTCTCAAATTTTGGATAAACAGCCATCGCGCCAATACCCAGAAGATAAATAAACATTAGCATTTTAAAAAACACACCCCACCGCCGGGCACGACGCTGTTCCGTGACCGCTGCCATTGCCAGTTTTTCAAGCACACCCCTTTCCCAGCCAGGTGTTTCGCTATGACCATCCTTGCTTTCTGTCGCGTTATTCTGTTGATTTTCCACTCTTTAAAACCTTTCTAATAATTCAGTTGTATGTTGTAAATTCAGCAATGGATTATAACGCTGTAATTGCTCAGAAGAATTTGCACCACATGATACAGCAATAGCTGAAATACCTGCATTCTTTGCCATTTGCATATCATGAACCGAGTCCCCCACCATCACTACTCTTTCTTTGGGTACATCCATCGCAGCCATGATTTCTTCAAGCATATCAGGCTGTGGCTTAGAAGCAGTTTGATCGGCACATCGCGTGATATGAAAAAAATCGTCTAGGCCCGCGCCTTGCATAGCCTTAGTCAAACCAGCATGACTTTTTCCAGTGGCAACCGCCAGTTGATACCCTGATTTTTTAAGCGTCAATAACATGCCATGCACACCGGTAAACAAATCTTTCTGTGACATTTGTTTTGAGAAAAATGCTTGACTATAACAAGCTATAACTTGTGCCTGAAGCTTTTGATCAATGTGCGGGAATAATTTTTCCATGGCTTTATCAATGCTGAGGCCAATGATATCCTTTGCCGCTTGCTCGCCCGGTATTTTACAAGCATTTTCAGCCGCTGCCGTTTGTAAGCAATGTACTATCCAGTCTATTGAATCAACCAGTGTGCCATCCCAGTCAAAGATAATTAAATCAAATCTGTCTTTCACTTTTACCAAAACCTTTTCTAAGCTTTATTTGTTGCATGTCATTCGGCATGCAGTGAATCCTTATTCATGGATTAAAGGTTCACATTAAGCTGACTGCACTTCCATTCTCTTTAACTGCTTTTCCAGCTCGTCGGCTAAAGGTGCTTTAAAACACATCACATCAGCTGTTACCGGGTGAGCAAATTGTAGTTGTTCAGCATGAAGAAACAATCGTTTGAAGCCTTTTTTTCTTAGACTCCTGTTGATTTCCTCATCTCCATAACGAGTATCCCCTACAATAGGATGGCCTAGCCAGGCGGCATGAACTCTTATTTGATGGGTACGCCCTGTTTTAGGTGAGGCCTGGACCAAGGTAAGAGATGAGTATTTCTGTATTCGTCTAAAAGATGTTTCAGCTGATTTACCAGCCTGACTCACTTTTACCATGCGCTCTCCCCCTTTACCAGTACTCCTTAGAAGAGGGACGGTAACACACTGTTTCTTTCTGTCCCATTCTCCTGCTAATAAAGCAATATAGGTTTTTTTAACACCATCCCCTCGAAAAAGATCATGCAACTTCCTTAGTGCCGATCTTTTTTTTGCTACCAGTAAACAACCTGAAGTATCTTTATCCAGCCGATGTGCTAATTCCAGAAACCGGGCATCGGGCCTTAATACTCTTAATGCTTCAATCACCCCCGAACTAATCCCGCTACCGCCATGTACCGCAAACCCTGCGGGTTTATTCAAAACAATTAACGCGTCATCTTCGTACAAGATACCATGTTCAAGACTGTGTTTTAGTGTCGGTGTTAAATCAATATCATTATTACGGGTGGCCACCCTGACCGGGGGAACTCTGACACTATCGCCCACCGCCAGACGATACTTATTATTAATACGTCCTTTGTTAACTCTGACCTCACCCTTACGAATAATTCTATATATTCTTGTTTTAGGGACGCCTTTCAACAGGGTAATCAAAAAATTATCAATTCGCTGACCACTATTTTCTTCGGTGATTTCAACCCACCGAACTTTAGGTTTAGCACTTATATCTTCCAAATTCATGGGGCTAATAATAACAGCATAAGCAATCTATTGACCGTTTAAATTGATACAAAGCATAAATATTGTTATATTAGAAGGTTGTAGTTTACAAAAACTATCAAAAAGCTTGATTTCTGGATAGACGAAAGGTTAGTGCTGCCCGGGAACCTATTCAAAACCCGTGACACAAATAAGTATGCTTTCAAGCTTTATTCACGGAAAAATATATGATAGATTTTAACAGCAAAAAAAGGATTGAAATACGATCAGCATTGTTTTAACTATGCCCGCATAAATACCACGATGACAGGCAACCAGCTTATAACAAACAACAATCTGACTACGTTTCAAACCAAACAGAATTTTGGGTTTTATCGCTCGACCCATCATGAGCGATGTCGTTCCTAATAGAACAAAAAATACTAATTGGCAGGTGTGAAAAAATGACACCCTGCAATAGCAACAGAACTTATTTCGCCGGCTTACGATTATAAATTCGATACCAGAATTTAACAAAACTGCGTCACAAAACGTTATTAAATCGGCAAGAATTTAAAAATTTTAAATTTCGTGAATTACTCACCTTTTACAAAAGTCTGTTCAGGAATGCATCCATTCCTTAAGTACTTCTATTAATGGATCAAAAACATACAAGGACTATACAATGAAAAGAATGCTTATCAATGCCACACAACCTGAAGAGTTGCGTGTTGCTTTGGTAGACGGTCAAAAGCTTTATGATTTTGACATCGAACTTCCCGCTAACGAACAAAAAAAATCCAATGTCTACAAAGGTATTATTACTCGAGTCGAACCCAGTCTTGAGGCCGCCTTTGTTAACTATGGCGCGGAAAAACACGGATTCCTGCCCTTTAAAGAAATTTCAGCGAAATACAGATCTAGCTCAGCATCAAATTCAAAAGCCCCCTTCAAAGAAGGCCAGGAAGTTGTCGTTCAAATTGAAAAAGAAGAACGTGGCAACAAAGGTGCAGCATTAACCACCTATATTAGTTTAGCCGGTACCTATTTGGTACTCATGCCAAACAACCCTAAAGCAGGGGGTATTTCCAGACGCATTGAGGGTGAAACCCGCAATGAATTACGCGAAGTGATGGCGGCACTGGAAATTCCAGAACACATGGGACTGATCGTACGTACAGCGGGCTGCGGGAAAAATACCGAAGAACTACAGTGGGATTTAAATTATCTCCTACAACTCTGGGAAGCGATTGATCGTTCCAGCTCAGAACAACAGGCGCCTTTTCTTATTTTTCAGGAAAGCAATGTCATCATCAGAGCACTGCGCGATCACCTAAGAAATGAAATAGATGAGATTTTAATAGACAAAGAATCCTCTTTTAAACTAGTACAAAATTTTCTGAAACAAGTAATGCCGCATTTCTTACAAAAGGCAAAACTGTATCAGGACAGCGTCCCTTTATTTAGCCGCTACCAAATTGAGTCACAAATTGAAACAGCCTACAACCGTGAGGTTACACTACCCTCCGGCGGCTCAGTTGTAATTGATTACACAGAGGCTTTAACCTCTATCGACATTAACTCTGCACGCGCCACCAAAGGTAGTGACATTGAAGAAACTGCTTTAAACACCAATCTGGAAGCGGCTAATGAAATAGCCCGTCAACTCCGTTTACGCGATTTGGGCGGCTTATTTGTCATTGATTTCATTGACATGATGGCCAATAAAAACCAAAAAGCAGTGGAAAACCAATTACGCGATGCATTAAAAATTGACCGGGCAAGAATCCAAACCAGTCGTATTTCACGCTTTGGGTTACTGGAAATGTCCCGACAACGACTACGCCCTTCTTTAGGTGACGCCACTCAACTGACGTGTCCACGTTGTAAGGGAGAAGGTTCAATTCGTAACATCGAATCTGTAGCCCTGTCTGTCTTACGCATTATAGAAGAAGATGCCATGAAAAAAGGCACCTCCAAAGTCGTTGCTCACTTACCCATTGAATGCGCTACTTTTCTATTAAATGAAAAACGACATGCCATACAAGAACTGGAAACACGTCGTAAAATTGATATTGTAATATTACCTAGCAGACACCTTGAAACGCCGGCTTACAATGTTGAACGCATAAAATCTGACGATACTGACGAAAAACCGAGCCATCTGAAAATCAAGGAAGAAGCCATTTCAGTGCCTGAATTTGTTCAAAAATCGTCGCATGTAGCTGAAAAACCAGCCATCAAAGAGTTTCTTCCTGATGCTCCCGCACCTGTTCGTAACAAAAAATCGTCATCTAGCCTAATCCAGCGTTTCTGGCACAAACTAGTCGGTAACTCCGAAGACATAACTACAACATCCACTGCTGGCAAAACAAAAACCACCAAGAAAAGTAGCTCAGAAGAAAAACCACGAAGTAATCGTAACAGAAACAATAGCGAGCGCCCAAGACGAAGTAACAACCAGAACCGCAATCCACGTAGAAATAGCCCGAAAAACACGACTGCCGAAGAAAATACCCCTTCTGAAAAAGAAACAACGCCTAACACCGAGTCAGAGCAAAATAAACCCACTAATCCACAACCTAGAAACAAAACCAGAAGAGGCCCCAACAGAAGACGTACTCGCAACCCAAGCCATAGAAACCCTGAGCAAACAACAGGAAAGGCTTCAGAAACAAATACGGCTAAGCAAACAGCAGGAAAGGCTTTAGAAACAAATACGGCCAATCAAACAGCAGAAAAGGCTTCAGAAACAAATACGGCCAATCAAACCCCAAAGCAACCGTCAACAAACACTAAACAACACGCATCACATTCTTACGCTAATAACTTTGAGGAAAAGAAAAGACAGGCAACTGAACCAAAAGTTCCGGCAACCAACACAAGCACTGACGATTAAGCTCTTGTTAACAGCAAGGGCTCGGGCATGAGTTAAACGTTTTTGTAGCTTCGCATTTATTCGCGAAGCTACAAAAATCTTGCAAAGTTCCATCGATTTATAAACAGCTCACTGCGTTAAAATCATTCAATAGCAAGCACTTTTTCGTGCAAAAAATGATTAATAACATCCCATGTTCCCCCAATATTTTCCATTAAGATACCATGTTGACGTGAATGTATGGCAACACAGTCTTTGGATGCCGATGCTAACTTATCCATAATAATTTGCACACTATCTGGATGTACCACCGGGTCTTCATCAGCATAAACTATCAGTGCGGGCACAACCACCTTAGCCAGCCTGTTTTCAACATCCTCCAGGAGATGGCTTAATTCATATAAGCTTTTAACCGGCACATGTCTATAATTGACAGCCGGGTGTTCGGGTGAATTCTCTATAAAAGGTTTAACCCCTTCTAGTGACGAAACCCACTTAACCAGACGATTTGTGCCATGTAAAAAGGGTACAAACAAAAATGACTTATCAACAAATTTAAAGGGAACCGCTACGGCAACAACAGCACAGACTCCAGCAATATTTTCTGAGGCTAATTTAAGCGCCAAACCTCCCCCTGTCGAAAAGCCGATAATTATCACCGAATCACAATACGCCTTAATAATAGTTAAGCCTCTTTGCACCGACCCATACCAGTCTTGAAAAGTTTGCTCTCTTAAATCATAAGGAGATGTGCCATGACCTTTTAAACAGACCGCTATAACAGTAAATCCTTGATTTACTAAATCGCCGGCATAATCTTTCAGCTCGGCGGGTGAGGCCAATAAACCATGAATTAACAACACCCCCACCCCATTACCTTGGCGAGGTTCCAACAAAAATGGCTCAGGACTTTCTGTAACCGTTTCCTGAGCATTGATATCATCATACCGTAGCGCAGAATATTGTTGTTTATCCCACCTCATTGAAAGCACTTCATCATTTAAATTCCATTCCGCCAGTTGTACCTGACTAACACCAGAATATTGCCTCTTGGCATCAAGCAGTGCACATGTTACTGCACTAATGGGTTCGACTTCATTGCTGTAGACAACAATCAAATTTTCCATTCTGATCTCATCAAAATCAAATTCATCAGACAACTTAGCTAAGAATTGATAGTCCTCATGGGTCGCGATAATCAACTCGGATTTTTCTGCCATCTGAATAAACTGCTCAAAACGCTGACAGTCCCCAGACACTAGCGCCCTGTATTCATCGGGATTTAACAAACTATTATGTAGATTAATCCCCTGATGCTTTTGTAATTCCTTAATAGCAATATAAAGCGTGATATAAAACTGTTGTTTACTAATTACCCGCTGTCCTCTTTTTAGACAGTCCATGATCAATACCGATGCCAAATGGCTAAGATTGACAGTGACATTGACATAAATTTCTTTCATATACCGGTTTCGAATGGTTTTGGCATTTTTCCTTAAATAATAACCTAAGCATTTCTGCTTAATACTTTTAAACTCAGTATTTAAAGCAAAAACATCATCCAGCGATTTTATTTCTGTCGTCGCTATACGCAACCAATATTGATCACCCCAATACCATGTATCATGTGGATTCACCGGCGCACCCATGCGTAAATCCATATCGGTTTCTTTCAATAAAATATTGCCCTCGATTAATAACTCTTCTGTCTGCCTGACGGATAAGCCATCAGTAAATAACTCAACAGCTTTCAACAATAAATTCTCAGAAGCGCGTATGGGATAAAAAGTGATATTTGAAGGCACTATCAGAGTGGGTTTTAAAGCCGTTGTTAACAACTGACCTAAGGAGTCCAATTCTAATTCCTCTTTCCAGTGCATTAATTGAGCCTGGTCTTTATTCATATAGGCGGCCCGAATAATAGATTTCAATACTTCGATACCTTGGGCTAAAACGGCTGCCCCCATATGTTGCTTACGTCTTTCACCGGTAATACGCGAATAAATACTGTAATTTCCATTTATATCCAGGACTCGACGATCTTTAACCATACCGCCTTCTGGAAAGATAATCACTTTCCGGCCTAAAAACACCTGCCTAGCAAGATTGGCAAATAGCCGTTGATGATCATGGGGAATAACCCCAACATTATTTAAATACTTAGCAAATAGGGTATCCTTTGCAAAAAACTCTGATGAAGCAATTGAACAGCAATAGTCACCCGTTTTTTCATGAATCAAAAACTGGGGTATAAATGTTTCAAAACGAGAAAAATGATTAAATAAAAAAATATCGCCCTGCAATACCTGTTGCTCTGCATGCAATTGCATATTCACTTTCAATTTTTTTGTTAATGATCGAATAAATCTGACCGACCAATCATAGGTCTTAATATCTATATTTTTAAAAGCATCATAATCAATTATTTCATTCATGGCTTTTTCCCTACATTAAGTCATCTTTTGTACATTGACCAAAACCCCAGGCTCCGCATCTATTATTTTCTGTAACTAACCCCTCATCTATACATTTTCGCTAATTTGAATCCACATTCAGTGCCTGAATTTTAGAGACAAGATAAGTTCATTGTAGCTGTAAAAAAACAGATGCTATAAAAACACACAATATTTTCACTTAATCTTAGCTTCTGTAGATCACCCCAGCATAGCAATAGCCTATCAAAACAGAGAAATTTATTGCCTTTATGGAAGAGCGGGTCTATAAATGAAAGAATCATTCGCCCCTCCTGTAAGGGAAGTACTTGCCAGCATGACTTCTGAGGCAACTTTAAATTTACCCTATAAACTGCACCCAGCTCTTCTACGGTCCTGTATCAAGACTGAAAGCCACAGCCATTTAATCAATTGCTATTACTTATTTTTATGTAGGGAGGATTTTATACAATGAAACTTCCAATCACCGGTGGGTGCTTATGCAGAAATGTAACATACCAAATCACTGCAGAACCGATAGGCGCAGGAAACTGTCATTGCCGCACCTGCCAGAAGTCAGTGGGAACCGCCTATCTGGCGGTATTGTTTGTGCCTTATAATGCCTTGAAAATCATGGGTAAGCACACAGAATTTGCCACGCACTCTGCTAGTGGAAACACTGTTTACAGAGGATTCTGCCCCGTCTGTGGCAGTATGCTTTTTGGCAGAAACTCAGGTAATGACAAAATCCGCCCTGTTAGCGCAGCCACTTTAGATGACCCGCGCATCTATCAACCCCATATGGACTTCTGGGTATCTGATGCCCAACCCTGGGATTATATGGATCCTGACCTGCCAAAGTTTGCAGAAAACCCTTTGCATTTATGATTTCGCAACCCGTGCTTTAGCCGTACGTTTTATTGATAGTTTAACTACTTTTAATTTGAATATTTTGTATAATTCATCAACCAACAATTATCTTGGATTAATCCGTTAAGTACGCATTGTGTGGAAAACTCAGGCGAAACAGATCCTACATAGCACAGTAAAATCGTCCTCGTCTGCTTATGCCCTTAAGCTATGCCCGTGCAGTTAAGGATCATGCTTCTGGGCGAGAACTATGCTCTCGGGTGTTTCATACCGGTTTCGTCTCAAGATCGTGTTGCAACTATCACCCACTGAAGCATGAAAAACTGCGTTATATTATGCAATACCTTACACACAAACTTAACGATCAACCAAGTTATCAAGGATTATTCAAAAGACAGTAATGCATAATCAATTTAAAACCATAGGCATCATAGGAAAGCACAGCGATCCGCGTATCGTGGACACGCTTTCAAAATTAATCCATTTTCTATCTCAGGCTAATTATGCGGTCCATGTCGATTTAAAATGTGCTCATTTACTCAATATTGATTTCGTCAATCCCTGCAATATAAAACTATTAGGTAAAACCTGCGATTTAATCATTGCTGTAGGTGGTGATGGTACTTTCTTGTCTGCCATGCGCGCTATAGTAGACAGCAACACCCCCTTACTAGGTATTAACCTTGGCAGACTCGGTTTTTTAGTTGATATTTCGCCCGATGAAATGCAACTAAAATTGAAAACTATTCTGGATGGTCGGTTTATAGAAGAAAACCGGTTTTTATTACATGCCAAAATTGTACGTGATGGTGAAGTGATTCAACAAGAGTATGCCGTTAATGAGGTCGTAGTTCATCGCTGGGTAACGCCAAGCATGATAGAAATTGTCACTCACATTGACGGTGTCTATTTAAATTCGCAACGCTCAGATGGATTGATTATATCTACACCGACCGGCTCAACCGCTTATTCACTCTCTGCAGGCGGTCCCATTATGCACCCCTCGTTAAATGCCATCGTTTTAGTCCCTTTAAATCCTCATACCCTGTCCAATAGACCGATAGTGCTGCATAATTCTGCTGAAATACAAATCAGTTTTTGCCAAACCGAACAAATCAATGCACTGGTCAGCTGTGATAACGTGGAAATACCTGACGTATTAATCAGTGACAAAATTGTACTGACCAAACATCCCTCCCCCATTAAAATCATACACCCGGAAGACCTAGATTATTTTCATATTCTCCGGAAAAAACTGAGCTGGAGCAGTGGCTATCACACTCAGCCACACGAGACTATTGATCGCTAACACACTCTTTATCACCCACCACCATGATTATAGGTGAATCATGCTACTTAATCTGAATATAGTCGACTTAGCCGTGGTTAAGTCACTAAACCTGAACCTGGAAAAGGGTATGTCTGTACTGACAGGAGAAACCGGTGCAGGGAAATCCATTTTATTAACTGCACTAGGGCTAGCACTAGGAGATAGAGCAGATTCCGGCTATGTGCGGCCACATGCCACTCGCGCTGAAATCAACCTGGAATTTGATTTAATGGATGCACCCTCAGCCAAACAATGGCTGAAGGACAATGATCTGAATGATGAGGAAAATTGTTTTATTCGCCGCATCGTTTATCAAGATGGAGGATCAAAAGCCTATATTAATAATCGTCCTGTCACATTGCTATCATTAAAGCAGCTAAGCGCTTTATTAGTTGAAATTCACGGTCAGCATGCACATCTGACATTACTCGATTTCGATCAGCAGCGCCATCTATTAGATAATTTCTCCAGCAATCAAGACCTACTAGCCGAAATCAACACCACATACCAATACTGGAAACAAACCAATACTGAATTAAATCAATTAGTTAAATCCAGTGCCGCGCAATTTGAACGCGAAGAGTTACTCCGTTACCAACTAGAAGAATTACATCAACTTGATCTGGATAATTTTGACTATCAAGCCTTATCAGAAGAACATAACAAACTGGCCAACTTGGATCTAATTCTAAAGCAAGGTCAGGAACAATTGGAAATTCTGTATGAAAGCGAGCAACAGTCCGTCAGTCAAATGCTGGGCTATAGTTTAACGTCATTAACAGAGTTATCTCAATTTTCACCCGAATTAGCTGAAATACATGAATTGTTGACAGGCGCACAAATTCAGATTGAAGAAGCCTCGCAACAGTTACGGCGTTATCTGGAAACCCAAGAAGCTGACCCACATCGTTTAAGTTGGCTGGAAGAGCAAATAGGCATTATTCAGGACATCAGTCGTAAACATCAAAGTTCGCCCGAGCACCTTCCTCAATTAGCTATAGAACTGGAAACCGAATTAAATAACATCGCGCACAGCAGTGAGCGCCTTGAGCAATTAACCGTGAGTGCTCAGCAGCAACTTCTTCAATACCAGACACTCAGCTCAAAACTCTCGGAAAACCGCAGTCACAATGCCAAAAAACTGGAAAAAAACATCTCATCCATGATTAAAGAACTAGGCATGCCTCAAGGTGATTTTTTAGTCCATGTGACGCATCAAAAAGAGGAAACACCGAAAGCGGTTGGCAATGATAAAATTGAATTTTTAGTCAGTGCGAACCCTGGTTTGCCGGCAAAACCGTTAGCCAAAGTTGCTTCTGGCGGTGAATTATCGCGTATCAGCCTAGCCATTCAAGTCAGTACAAGTACCGATAAGACCACGCCAACCATGATTTTTGATGAAGTCGATGCCGGCATAGGCGGTGGTATTGCAGAAATAGTCGGACAAAAGTTACGTAATTTGAGTCATAACCGACAAATACTTTGCGTCACGCATTTACCTCAGGTCGCATCACAAGCACATCAGCATTTATATGTTAAAAAAGACCAGACAGAAACCACATCATCAACCGTTTCCTTATTAAATCCCCGTGAGAAAGTAGAAGAAATTGCTCGCATGCTGGGTGGCGTCAATATCACTCAAAATACCTTGGCACATGCTGAAGAAATGTTGAATGTAAGCTCGATATAAACGAAGGATCCAATTCATCCGAACAGTCACCCTCTTCCCTGCCTCAGCAGGCTCTATAATATGTCACTGCTGAGGCCAAGCATTCATCGTGAGCAATATCGTGTCAGGTGAAGAATTGAGACCGAAGGAACATGTTGCTGTCCCAACCTTGGCAATACCAGAATGCATGGCTATCGTCCCCCCTGAAGACAGCACGCAAGCCGTCCAGTCATATTCGCAGAAGACTGAAGCCAGAACGTACTGGCATCTTCGCGATCCATTAAATGGTTCAGCAGAACCAACCGCAGAATTCATCGCTGCAAGTGCCACCGGGTACACCACCCAGAGCAGCCATCGCCATTTAAATTATTTTCTATGCCAGGTGCTGATTTTGGAAATATTTCTCAGACTGCATTTCAAACAATCGTGAACGCGTTCGCTTAAAATAAAAATCAGGATCCTCAAAATAAAACTGTTCTATCGGCAAACTGGCAGTGCAAATTAATTTAACATTGTGTTCGTAAACCATATCTATCAAGGTTACAAAACGTCTCACTTGATCTCTGATGTCTGCAGAAAACCGGGGTATATCGGCCAACAATATCGTGCTGAATTCCTGGCTAATGGCCAAAAAATCGATAGCAGCAAGCTCTCTCCCACAAAGTGCATCAAATGAAGTCATTAAAATATCACTATGCACAGTGGTAAACACTATACGTCTGCCTTTGAACTTAAGCACTTTAGTTTCTATTTTTCCACCATTGATTAATTCATTAAAACTCTGCTGCAAAAATTCGTGACCACCGGATGCTTCACAGTAAAAAGTCGTTTTCATACTTTTAATATGTAATAGCCGATAATCTTCTTTTGCAGCTAATTCGACCAGGTCTGACGATTTTTTTAATAATGCGATAAAGGGTAAAAATAACTCTCTTTGCAATCCATTTTTATACAGGTCATCAGGGTGTTGGTTTGATGTCGCCACGACAATCACGCCTTGTTCAAATAAACGCGTAAACAGTCGAGCAAGCAACATAGCGTCTGCAATATCCGTGACATGAAATTCATCAAAACATAATAACCGTTCTGATGCTGTTATTTTTTCTGCTAATGCAGGGAGAGGATCACCTTCATTCATGCTTCGCCATTGATGCATATAATCATGGACTTCTTGCATAAACGCATGAAAATGTACGCGTCGTTTTGACTTTATTGGACAGGTATCAAAAAACAAATCCATCAACATGGATTTCCCTCTTCCTACATCACCGAATATATAGACACCTTTCACTGCTTTTCGATCAGCAGATACCCAGCGGACGACTGCCGATTGTTTATTCCATTCAATTTGCTCTAAAATGTCCGCTATCAGTTGCTGTAAGCGATGAATAATTTGTATTTGCTGGAGATCTTTCTGGATATGGCCTTCATCAATTAATTGCTGATAACACTTCAGCAACAGCCCCTTGCCTGCAGGATCATCGTTTGATTTTACGGACCTGAAAAGGCTAGGCATGACTTAAGCACCTCGTACCAGCACACCATCAAGCTGAGTTTGATGGTTAATTATTGAAAGCCCCGCTCCCATAGACTGACTGGAAACTGGTTTTTTTATTCTCATCACCCCAAAAATAACTATGCAAACACTACAAACTGGCGACATGGCTCCTGATTTTTCATTATTTGATAGTCTGCAAAAAAAACATACGCTGGTGGATTACCGCGAGCAATGGCTGATTCTATTTTTTTATCCCAAAGATGATACACCGGGGTGTACGGTAGAGGCCTGCCAGTTTAAAGAAAATTACGCTGATATTTTAGCCATGAATGTACGGCTATTAGGCATCAATACAGATAAGCTCGAAAGTCATGCTCATTTTATTAAAAAATTCCAGCTTCCTTTCCCTTTATTATCTGATCCACAAGGAGAAATCAGTAGACAATATGGCAGCTTGTTCAAACTGGGCCCCGTCAGGTTTTGCAAGAGACATAGTTTTATTATTAACCCGCAAGGCCAGATTGCTAAAATTTATAGAAAAGTAAACCCTAAAAATCATAGTCAGCAAATTATTGCTGATCTAAAAACATGGCAATAAGCATGCCCATAAGAGTAGCTTTTTTCAGTGCGAGCCCTCGTTGTAGGAAGCACATCTGAAATTAACGATGTGCTGCATTGCTCAGCTACATCTTATCTGACTGGCTTTTACTTGGCGTTGCTTGGGATATTAACTAAGAGCATGCGTTTAGCTACCCGGGCTGTTACTTTTTAACAATATTGCCCCATGCAGCGACCCAGGCCTGTGAATGATAGCTTTCAGCACCTTTTGTTAAGTCCCCGGAAAGTATTAAGCATAAGGTATGCCTGATAATACCGAAAAAATAATTGTAGGCTAACAAAGGGTCTATCTCCCGAATTTCTTCGTCTTTAATACCATTTTGTATGACGCGCCTGATTTTATTAAAAGGGGCTGTTTCTATTAAAGTGGTCGCTTCCGGTAACACTTCTTTAATATTCACCACCAATAAGAATTGCATAATTTCAGGAGCTTGATCTGTTAATCTAAATAATAAATCAACAAACTCCCTTAATTGTTCTGATGCCTTCCTGTTTCTCCGGCGAATATCGTCAATAGAAATACTTAAACTATCTAAAATATTGTCGTATAAGGCCTCTGCTATGGTCTGTTTATTTTTGAAATGTTGATATATACCACTGGTTGTTTTTATTCCAACAGCATCCTTAATATCCGTTAAAGAAGTATTGAAATATCCTTTTTCCGAAAATAACTTTAATGATGCTAGCAGTATATCATCGCGTGTGACTGCTTTTTTTGCAGTACTTTTACTTTCCGTTTCTAATGTCACGTTATTACATCTTTGTTAAATTTTTCAATACTGATCAATATGCTTTATACACAGAATATCCGATGTTATTCTTCGTTTAAAACACTATAAGCAGCTGATAAATAAATAATCATGGTCCATAAGGTCAAAATGGCCGCTATATAAAGCAAACAAATACCAATTAAATTAATCGGCAGTCCTATTAATTCTTCTCGGTACAACAAAAATCCAATAGCTAACATTTGAGCCATTGTTTTCCATTTACCCAGTTGCGAAACTTTCACTGTAGCTCTTTGACCAATTTCCGCCATCCATTCTCTTAATGAGGCAATAATAATTTCTCGACCAATGATGATAGCCGATGCTATGGCTAACCAGGCACTTCCTTGCGCTTGAACGATAAGAACCAGGACGAAAGCTACCATTAATTTATCGGCCACAGGATCGAGAAATGCACCAAATGCCGTTTCTAATTTCATTTTTCTAGCTAAATACCCATCCAGCCAATCAGTAAATCCTGCAATAAAAAAAATCACCGTACACGCTATATTTGAATATTCCCACGGCAAATAGAAAACTATGGCCAATAAAGGAATCAAAGCAATGCGTAACAGCGTTAGGTTGGTCGGTAAATTAAATTCAATAGCCATCTTGGTGATGAAAGTTGTCGTATATTCGTTGTGCTAATTGCCTACTGATGCCGTTAATACTACAAAGTGCATCTACTCCTGCATTGGATACACCTTGTAAGCCCCCAAACTGTTTTAATAAACTTTGTCTTCTTTTGGGTCCTAAACCGGCAATACTCTCTAATACAGATTCTTTTTTGGCTTTCCCTCTCCGTTGTCTATGTGCAGTAATTGCAAACCGATGCGCTTCATCACGTATATGTTGAATTAATAATAAAGCACTGGCTCCCGATGTTATATCCAACGGTTGCTCTTGCTCTACCAATATCAGTTTTTCCATCCCTGCTTTCCGGTCAGGTCCTTTGGAAACTCCGACTATCATAACATCATTTAACTGTAATTCCTCTAATGCCTTTTGCGCTTGACTAACCTGACCCTTGCCACCGTCAATAAAAAGGATATCCGGCGCGGCATGTTCTCCCTTCTTTAAACGTTTGAAACGTCGATAAACTGCTTGATAAATCGCCGCATAATCATCCCCGGGAGTAATCCCTTCAATATTAAAACGTCGATATGCTGATTTTAAAGGGCCATCCCGATCAAACACTACGCAGGATGCGACAGTGTAATCACCTTGTGTGTGACTGATATCAAAACATTCCAGACGCGTGGGTAAATCTAAACAGCCTAATTCTTCCTGTAAATTGAGATAGCGGGCATACATGCCTTGTTTATCAGCAAGCTTACTCTGCAAGGAGTTTTCAGCATTGGTTTCGGCCATTTGCAGCCACTTTAATCGCTCACCTCTAACCTTTGATGAAATAGTCACTGGATGATTTGCTTGCTTGCTTAATACCTCTGCTAATAAATCACTTTCCTCGATAGCATGGCTAACAAACACTTCATAAGGCAGTTTTTTCTCAAGATAATATTGCGGAATAAAAGCCTGCAAAATGACATGTTCAGAGCAATCCTCTGCTATTTTAGGAAAAAATAATTTATTCCCCAGATTTTGCCCATTGCGGATAAAGAACACTTGCACACAGGCTACACCTGCCCTACTGGCACAGGCAATAATATCGACATCACCTTTCTCTCCGTGCACAAAATGTTTTTCCAGAACCGTTCTTAAACGCGATATCTGATCCCGAAAAACCACAGCACGCTCAAACTCTAAGCTCTGAGATGCCGCATCCATCTGACTAATCAACTGATCAATTAACAGATCACTCTTGCCTTCCAGAAACAACACCGTATTATCCAGATCCTCTTTATAATTCGCCTGATCAATCAAACCTACACAAGGTGCTGTGCATCGTTCAATCTGGTATTGCAAACAGGGACGCGTCCGGTTATTAAAGTAAGAATCATCACATTGCCTAACCGGAAAAATTTTTTGCAATAAATTTAAAGTTTCTTTCACTGCGCCAGCACTGGGATAGGGGCCAAAATATTGACCTCGTTTCTTTTTCGCGCCACGATGAAAACTTATTTGTGGATAATCGTGATAACTGGAAATAAACAAATAAGGGTAGGACTTATCATCTCTTAAACAAATGTTATAGCGAGGTTTAAATTTCTTTATTTGCTGACTTTCCAACAATAAGGCTTCACCCTCAGTATGCGTCACCGTGACTTCAATTGCCGTAATTTTAACAACCATGGCCTGTTGCTTCGGTGAAGCCGTGGTTTTTCTAAAATAACTGGATACTCGGTTTTTCAGGTTTTTGGCCTTACCGATATAAATAATATCGCCCTGCGCATTGAGCATTTTATAAATGCCAGGACGTTGAGTCAGATTCTTTAAGAAATCTTTAATATAAAAACCCGACGCCATCATACTTCACTTATCTATCGTGTTAATGCACACTGCTGTGTCCCACACTATCAACTATTCTCTTCAGTCTCGGGAATACTCGTTGTGAGTAGCTCTCTTATTCCTTGGTAACTTTGGCACTTTGCACAATCAACGAAAAAACATAGCCATAATCAAAATCCTTATCCAGCTCAAGTTCACCCTCAATAACAACCACATCACCCACGGCAACCGTATTATCTGTGGTGACAGTCAAATCATCAAAGCTACTGTTATCCTGAATATGCAGCCAATTCTTACCCATGACATCCTCAGCAAACCGGGTGACCTGTCCTCGTACCCGGATTATCTTGCCATTTAACTTCGCTTTTTCAGCATGGATTTCAGCAATATTATTGCCGTCTTCAACTCGATCAATATTTGCGAAAGAGGTCTTCAGATTTTTGATTTGTGCATGCGCAGGCGGTTTGTCTAATAAAGTGCGCGGCTCGGTTTCTGTCATAAAACGGCTGACAAAATAGATCTGTTTAAAGTTACGACCCATGGATTCACTATAAAAATCTTGCATCGGCATTGCAGTTGAAAAAGCAACCGTATCCCCTTTTTTTAGCGTAGTGACAGGACCTGCAGCCCAGACTTTAGCTGTCCCCGTATCCACTTCAACATAAGTGTAGTTAGCCACATTGATAATATCACTGATTTTAGCCTGCAGAGTGCCGACATCAGTTTGCGGTTGCGCATGCGCGGGATTAATGCTGCTCAAATTAAGTATGCCAAACGAAAAACAGACGACTAATGTGGTTAAATAATTGGAACGGGGAATCATCATTAAATTATTCTCAGATTAAACATGAAAATTGGCATTATACCGTCAACCACTTAATTTTAGGTAAGTAGTTCTAACACCACCCCGTAATGTTGTGGTAGTGACAGCTATTCAACAAGCCTCCT
>Ga0310122_10000138_pt1 | contig 46091 bp, 37 predicted proteins | sample CB6_Bottom_1051__FD_203503 | JGI IMG/M metagenome (GOLD analysis project Ga0310122, IMG submission 203503) | Marine microbial communities from Western Arctic Ocean, Canada - CB6_Bottom_1051 | ecosystem: Environmental > Aquatic > Marine > Oceanic | place: Canada: Western Arctic Ocean | collected...
CTCAAAGCGAAGAGCCTGATATTGACAGCTTAGTTGAAGAAGACGACGAATTTGATATAGACGATTTACTCGACGCTGAACAACCAGCGGCTGAAGCTCAAAGCGAAGAGCCTGATATTGACAGCTTAGTTGAAGAGGACGATGAATTTGATATAGACGATTTACTCGACGCTGAACAACCAGCGGCTGAAGCTCAAAGCGAAGAGCCTGATATTGACAGCCCAGTTGAAGAGGACGATGAATTTGATATAGACGATTTACTCGACGCTGAGCAATCAGCGGCTGAAGCTCAAAGCGAAGAGCCTGATATTGACAGCTTAGTTGAAGAAGACGACGAGTTTGATATTGATGATTTACTCGACGCTGAGCAACCTGCTGCTGAAGTAGCAACGCAGGAGTCTGATGTTGACAGTTTGGTTGATGAAGACGACGAGTTTGATATTGATGATTTACTTGATGCAGAGCAACCTGAAACTGATGTTCATGACTCTGAAATAGATCATGCATTGGCAGACTCAATAGAAGATTTAACTGACGCGCAAGAAGAATTAAATAGTGAAGATATAGAATCTATTGCTTCATCTTTTGCTGAGCCAGAGCTTGAAGCTGAGCCAGAGCTTGAAGCTGAGCCAGAGCTTGAAGCTGAGCCAGAGCTTGAAGCTGAGCCAGAAGTTGCAGCCGAGCCAGAAGTTGCAGCCGAGCCAGAAGTTGCAGCTGAGCCAGAAGTTGCAGCAGAGCCGGAAGTTGAAGCTGAGCCAGAAGTTGCAGCTGAGCCAGAAATTGAAGCTGAGCCAGAAGTTGCAGCTGAGCCAGAAGTTGCAGCTGAGCCAGAAGTTGAAGCTGAGCCAGAAGTTGCAGCAGAACCTGAAATTGAAGCTGAGCCAGAAGTTGAAGCAGAGCCAGAGCTTGAAGCCGAGCCAGAAATTGAAGCTGAGCCAGAAATTGAAGCTGAGTCTGACGTTAAAGTTGATCAAGACGCAGTAGATGGCTTAGAAGGTGATTTTTCAGATAGCTCATCGACATTACTCGACCCAGAAGATGCGCTTGATGAGTACAACGATGAAAACCTTGAAAGCGTAGATGATCTACTGAGCGAGTTAGAACAAACAAGTGATGATTATGTCGAAGCGCCTGATTGGTCGATTGATGGATTAGATGAGCAATCAGAACCAGAACTTGAAGTTGAGCCGGAACTTGAAGCAGATCAGGAACTTGAAGCAGAGCCAGAGCTTGAAGTAGAACCAGAGCTTGAAGCTGAGCCTGAACTTGAAGCTGAGCCAGAATTTGAAGCAGAGCCGGAACTTGAAGCAGAGCCAGAGCTTGAAGAAGAGCCAGAGCTTGAAGTAGAACCAGAGCTTGAAGCTGAGCCAGAACTTGAAGAAGAACCAGAGCTTGAAGCAGAGCCAGAGCTTGAAGTTGAACCAGAACTTGAAGCAGAGCCAGAACTTGAAGCAGAGCCGGAGCTTGAAGCAGAGCCAGAGCTTGAAGTTGAACCAGAGCTTGAAGCTGAACCAGAACTTGAAGAAGAGCCAGAGCTTGAAGCAGAGCCGGAGCTTGAAGAAGAGCCGGAACTTGAAGCAGAGCTAGAGCTTGAAGCAGAGCCAGAGCTTGATGTTGGGTCAGAAGATGATTTTACCGATACGTCTTCCACTTTACTCGACCCAGAAGATGCGCTTGACGAATACAACGATGAAAACTTCAAAAGTGTCGATGATCTTTTAAGTGAGCTTGAGCAAGCAAGCGATGAAGATGAACACGTACCTGACTGGTCAATTGATGACTTAAACGATGAGCTTGATGAAGAGGAAATTGATTTAGGCGATGATCCGCTTGCTGGCGATATCCAAAGCAATGATTTATCAACAGATGACGATGAGCTTTATGAGCCTGAAATAGTCACCCCAAGTGAAGAACTTGAGGAGTACCCTGAGTTAGAACTTGATGATGAACTGCCTTTATCTGATGAAGAGCAACAATCACTAACTCCAGAAGAGCTACAAGGTGATAATTTAGACGGCGATGCCACAGGTATGTCACCTAGTCAGGCTGAGCAAGATCTCGCTAATGCATTATCAGCAGGCAATGACCTCGATAGCTTAGAAGATGACTTTGATGATGAGCTGTTACTTAACAATGAGTTTTCAGAGTCAAACTTAGAGCAAGCTTTAGATAATGAAGTTTCAGAGCCTGAAGAGCTGACTGAACAAGCTGCAGATGAGCAAGCTGTTAGCACCAACGATGATTTTGATGATGATCAACTTGATGAATTCGCAGAGTCAGCTGAATTTACCGATCAGCAAACTAACGCTGATCGTGAAGCGGATTTAACCCAAACTTCAGCACCATTAGAATCAGAAGTGATTTCAGATGATGAACTAGATGATGAGTTCATGGCTGATTTAACACAAACAGACTTTGATGCATTACTGAATGAGTTGGCTGAACCTGATGATGTTGATTTAAGCGACAGCAGTGAGTTTGATGTTGATTTTAATAGTTTACTCAACGAAGACTTAGCTGATGATAAAACACCACCGTCGCCAGCGCCAATTGAGCAACCTGAGGTTACTGAAGCTTTAGAACAAGATGACTTTGTTGATATCGATGCCTTGTTAGAGCAAAGCGATGAAGCGGATATAGATCACGAACCTTACACCGACGTTGATATGGATGTTGGCTTAGGTGACTACGATTCATTACTCGCTGGTGATAACCCTATGGATGTAGATACCCAAAGCGGTGGTTACTCAGCCAAGCTTGATCTTGCCCATGCGTATATTGAGATTGATGATGCTGACTCAGCAATTAAAATCTTAGATGAGATCATTAATAACGGCCCAGACGATGTGCAAGAAGAAGCACAAAATCTAAAAGCTAAGCTGAAAAACTAACAATAGCTAATCCTGAAAAGGATATCTGAGCTGTAAAACCCGTTATTGGTTAACACTAATAACGGGTTTTTTGTATCGCATAGTTAGGAACCTTAGTTCGCTGCTTTTATTGGAACGCCATATAGCATAAAATGCAGCGTCGATTAGCACAGTAGGTAAAGCAGCAATTATGCGAGTAGCACTTGGAGTAGAATACAACGGCGCGCGTTACAGTGGTTGGCAGCGTCAATCTCATGTAAATAGCGTACAACAAGAAGTAGAAAAAGCGTTGTCGCGCATTTGTAATCATCCGGTTGAAATTGTATGTGCAGGGCGCACCGATGCCGGTGTTCATGGCACGGGTCAAGTTGTGCATTTTGATACCCATGCTGAGCGTGAAATGGTGGCCTTTACATTAGGCATGAATACCTTATTACCAAAAGACATTGCTATTCGTTTTGCCCAGCCTGTGGTTGAAGACTTTCATGCACGCTTTAGTGCAACTGCTCGTCGTTATCGTTATGTGATTTATAATTATGCGTTTCGTGGTGCGGTATTAAATGAAGGTGTTACCCATTTCCATCATCCATTAGATGAAGTGAAAATGCAGCAGGCTTGCCAATATTTATTAGGTGAGCACGATTTCACCTCGTTTAGAGCGCTTCACTGCCAAGCTAATACGGCAACGCGAACGATTCAGCATTTATCGGTACAGCGCCAAGGTGCTTATGTCATTATTGATATTAAAGCCAATGCGTTTTTACACCATATGGTACGTAATATTACCGGGTGTTTAATGGATATCGGTTTACATAAACATGAACCAATTTGGTTAAAAGAGTTGCTAGATGTTAAAGAGCGTGCCAAAGCGAGCGCCACAGCAAAAGCGGCGGGTTTATATTTAGTAGATGTTGATTACCCAGAACACTTTAATATTCCTAGAACGCCGTTGGGGCCATTGTTTTTAGCCGATACAGATATTTAAAAGGTAATCAGGTGATGATTTTTATACGCTATTATTCGTAGGGCTAACTACTAAGACCAGTTTTTTATACCGTGATAGCGTAATTCATGTTTTAATTGGAAAAATTTGTTTGCATGGTTAACATGTAGACTCGCGACACAGAACAGCATTAAGAGAGTTGCAAATGAGTTGGCTAGAAAAAATCTTACCAAAAACGACTAAATCTTCAGGTCGTAAAGAAATTCCAGAAGGTGTATGGGCTAAATGTACGTCATGTGATTCAATTTTATATAAAGCAGAATTAGAAAAATCACTAAATGTATGCCCTAAGTGCGACCATCATATGCGTGTTAGTGGTCGTAAGCGTCTTGAACAATTTTTAGATGACGGTGACCGTCATGAATTAGGCGCTCAACACGAACCTAAAGATGTGCTTAAATTTAGAGACTCTAAAAAGTACTCAGATCGTATTAATGCAGCTCAAAAGTCAAGCGGTGAAAAAGACGCACTTGTTGCAATGAAAGGAAACCTAAAGGGTATTCCAGTTGCTGCTGTTGCATTTGAATTCTCATTTATGGGTGGCTCAATGGCATCGGTTGTAGGGGCTCGTTTTGTTGACGCGGTTGACCAATGTTTAGAGCATAATATGCCGCTAATTTGTTTTTCTGCATCGGGCGGTGCACGTATGCAAGAAGCCCTTATGTCACTTATGCAAATGGCTAAAACCAGTGCTGCACTGGCTAAAATGACCGAAAAAGGCTTACCGTTTATTTCTGTTATGACCGACCCAACAATGGGTGGTGTATCAGCATCATTAGCAATGCTTGGTGATATTAATGTTGCAGAGCCTAAAGCTTTGATTGGATTCGCCGGTCCGCGTGTTATTGAACAAACCGTGCGTGAAACACTACCAGAGGGTTTCCAGCGCAGTGAGTTTTTATTAGAGCATGGCGCAATCGACATGATTATTGACCGTCGAGAAATGCGCGATACGCTAGCACGTATCCTAGCAAAATTTATGAACTTGCCTTCTACGGAACAAGAGCATAGAGTAGCGTAAATTTCAGCTTTACTGATTACATGCTATGACAAAAACAATTCCTAGCCAATCATCAAGCCTTGATGATTGGCTTTGTTATTTAGAGAGTGTTCACCCAGCTAATATAAAAATGGGCTTAGAACGCGTTGCTCGTGTTGCTAACAACATAGGGCTTTTAACTTCCTCAAGTAAAATCATTCTTATTGCAGGCACCAATGGCAAAGGAACAACAGCTCGTTGTTTAGAGTCATTATTATTAGCCCAGGGTTATTGTGTTGGCACGTATGCTTCACCTCATTTAGTTCGCTACAACGAACGTGTACGCGTTAATGGCGCAGAGCTTGACGATCAATATCATGTCGATGCGTTTAATTTGCTAGAGCAAGGGCGTGGTGACACATCATTAACCTATTTCGAATATGGCACCTTAGGCGCGTTAGCAATATTCAAGCGTTTAGAGGTTGATTACGTACTGTTAGAGGTAGGTTTAGGCGGGCGTTTTGACGCGACCAATATTGTTACCCCTTTTGCTAGCGTGATCACCACCATCGATTTAGATCATAAAGAATACTTAGGCGATACCCGTGAGCTGGTGGCTTATGACAAGGCGGGAATTTTTAGAGAGAGTACCCCGGCAATTATTGGGGATTTAAATATTCCGCATACAATGACCGATTATGGCAAAGAAATTAACGCTAATATGCTGCTATCGGGCAGTGACTTTATTTTTAAAGAGTATGCGCAGAGTTTTAGTTGGCAATTTAAAGAACATAAACTCGAGTTACCTAAACCGGCCATCCCGTGTCAAAATGTGGCCACTGCGTTAACGACATTGTCGGTGCTAGATTTATTACCAACAGATGAAGTAATAACTCAGTGTATAGCCAACTTAGTGGTAGAAGGGCGCTTTCAACAATTAAGTGAGTCGCCATTAGTGTATACCGATGTGGCACATAACCCTGAATCTGCACGCTATTTAGCAACTAAGTTAGCAAGCTATAAAGATAAAGGCTTTAAAATTCATGCATTAGCCGCTATGCTTGCTGATAAAGATAAAGTCGGTGTGCTTAAAGAAGTGGCTGATGTAGTAGATGAATGGTCGTTGGCTAGCTTAGGTGGCCCGCGTGGCGATAGTGCCACTAACCTACAACAGGCGCTTTCAAGCATACCCAATAGTTACTTTAAACAGGGTTATAGCAACGTAGAGGTAGCATTGGATGCTATTTTGCCAAACCAGCCAAGTAATACACTATTAATTGTGTTTGGATCATTTTTTACTGTGGCTGGCGCTATTCATTACTTTAAAAAATAGAGAGGATGTCGGTGAACTCAGGTTTTATTAATCGCTTAGTCGGAACAAGTATTGTGGTGATCGCAGCAATTGTGTTTATCCCCAATATACTCGATGGTGAAAAAGTGCACTATAAAGAAGGCTTTAAAGCGATTCCAGAACGCTCTGAGTTCAAGACCATTGATTTGCAAGAATCAATTGATCAGCAAGTAGCAAATGCAGAACCATTAAAAGAGGATGAAATTGAAGACATTCAGCCTGATGATGCTGCATTTGAGCAACAAAACAACTCCGCTGAAACAGACGTTAGCGCACAGCCTGCAATGGTTGAAGCGGTCATAGCCGATACAAAACAAAGTACAGTAACCGCTGGGCAAGATGATGTTACGCGTAATACTAATGAAAACTTAACAAGTATGGCGTATGTCATTCAGCTAGGCAGTTTTTCGCATGCGGCTAATGTAAAAGCGTTGCAGGCCAAGCTAAAAACGCAAGGCTTTAAAAGCTTTACTAGGCCAATTAAAACGCCAAATGGTACGTTGACTAAAGTATTTGTAGGGCCGTCGTTAAGTAAACAAGAGCTGCAGTCTCAGCTTCCTGCGCTTAAAGAGCTAACTAAGCTAAACGGTAAAGTCACTCAATTTGAGGTGGCAAAATAACTTAGTCATTAATAGGTGAATGTGTTTGTCAGCTGATATTACACATTTACTTATTCTATTAGTTCAAACCTGTTCTACCCTCACTTTTAGTCTGTATATTTCATGCTATTTTTAATCTAAAAACAGCATGTTTTTACTCGCCTGTAATCTCTCGCTTAAACTTGCATCACTAGGAGGTTTAGGTATAGAATGCGCCCAAAATTAGCGACTAATTGGTTCTTATGATCTGGGTTGATTACGCCATTCTTGGCATTATTGCACTCTCTACCATCATCGGTTTAATACGCGGCTTTGTTAAAGAAGCTATGTCATTAGCGGTATGGGCAGGGGCTTTCATCATCTCCAGCTTATTTTATCAATATTTAGCTTCCTTCCTAACATCCATTTCTGAACCCCTTTTAAGAAATGCGGCGGCCATTGCCATATTATTCTTTGCGACGCTATTGTTAGGCGGTTTACTAAACTATATTTTAGGTGAGCTTGTACAGCGAACCGGATTATCCGGCACAGACCGTGTTTTTGGTTTGGTGTTTGGTGCTCTTCGAGGCGTGTTGGTCGTGAGCGCGTTACTCTTCTTTCTTGATGCTTTTACTGGTGCGCCAAATACGCATTGGTGGGGCAACTCTATTTTGATTCCAGAATTTGGCTTTGTAGTTGAATGGTTCTTTTCGTACCTAGAAAACAACTCGAGCTTTTTAAATTCAGTAAACCGTTAATCGGCGAGGATAAATTACATGTGTGGTATCGTTGGAATAGTCGGAACATCGCCAGTTAATCAGGCGATTTATGATGGCTTAACCGTTTTGCAACACCGTGGCCAAGATGCTGCGGGTATCATAACTATTGAGAACAATACATTTAGCTTGCGCAAAGCAAATGGCCTAGTGAAAGATGTATTTCACACTCGTCATATGAAACGTTTGCAAGGCAACATTGGCATCGGCCATGTGCGCTACCCAACGGCGGGTTCTTCTAGCTCGTCAGAGGCTCAGCCGTTTTACGTGAACTCTCCTTTTGGTATAGCACTTGCTCATAATGGTAACTTAACCAATGCAGAGTCGTTAAAAGAACAGTTATTTTCAGAAGCACGTCGCCATGTTAATACCACTTCTGATTCTGAAATTTTACTTAACATCATGGCACATGAGCTAAGTAAGCCAGACAAACTTAAACTAGACCCTGAAGATATTTTTACAGCGGTTACTGAAGTTAACAATAAAGTGACGGGTGGTTATGCCACTATTGCCATGATTATCGGCCATGGTATTGTGGCGTTTCGCGATCCAAATGGTATTCGTCCTTTAGTATTTGGTAAACGTGAATCTGCTGCGGGTACCGAATACATGTTTGCCTCAGAAAGTGTGGCGCTAAAGCCAGATGGCTTTGAGTTTATTCGTGATGTTGCACCAGGCGAAGCAATTTATGTGACGGAAAAAGGCGAGTTTCATTCTTTTACCTGTGCGGATAAAGTGTCTTACTCACCGTGTATTTTTGAATTTGTTTACTTTGCGCGTCCGGACTCAACCATTGACCGTATGTCGGTTTATGCAGCACGTGTAAATATGGGGACTAAATTAGGCGAGAAAGTAGCCCGTGAGTGGGCAGATAAAGACATTGATGTGGTTATTCCTATCCCAGAGACTTCGTGTGATATCGCTTTAGAAATGGCACGCGTGCTTGACTTACCTTACCGCCAAGGCTTTGTTAAAAACCGCTACATTGGCCGTACGTTTATTATGCCTGGCCAAGAGCTACGTAAAAAATCAGTGCGTCAAAAACTCAATGCGATTGACCGCGAGTTTAAAGGTAAAAATGTTCTACTTGTTGATGACTCAATTGTACGTGGTACCACCTCAGCACAAATAGTTGAAATGGCCCGTGAGTCTGGTGCTAAAAATGTTTACTTTGCGTCAGCGGCACCGGAAATACGCTTTCCAAATGTATACGGTATAGATATGCCATCGGCGGCTGAACTCATTGCACACGGCCGTGAAGTAGAAGATATTAACCAAAGCATTAGCTCTGATGGATTAATCTTTCAATCATTAAGTGATTTAATTGCTGCAGTTAGCCAAGAAAACCCTGAAATCACTAAGTTTGAAACGTCAGTGTTTGATGGACAATACATTACTGGCGACGTTGATCAAGACTACCTAAATCGTATTGATAAGCTACGTAACGATTCTGCTAAAAGCACCCGCGAAAACGCGATGTCATCTGGTTTAGAAATACATAATCAAGATGAAAACGAATCTGATTAATAAAGTAATGTCAGCCTGATAGCACTATCAAGGCCAATAAAAAAGGAGCTGTTAAGCTCCTTTTTTGCGTCTATAGAAAAGGAATATTTAAGTAAACATGGGGCTGATAATGCCGTTGGTCCATAGCATGGCGGTAAGCGCTAAAATAATAACCAGTAAAATTAATCCACAGGTGACAACAGAGCTTGCATAAATAAATCCACGCTCCTGCGGAATGTGCATCAAAATAGGGACGCCGGTATACAGTAAATACACTGAGTAAGCCAGTGCCACTAACCCAATACACACTACAAACCACAACTCAGGCCAAAAAGCTGCCAATGCCGACATAAACACCGGTGTAGCGGTGTACGCTGCCAGCTCAATTGTTTGGGTAAAGGTGGGCTTAGCACCAAAAGTAACTGCCATCCAATGCGCTAAATAGGCTAGAGCAAATACACCACCAATTAAAGCAACATACATGGCTGCGCCAATCATCAGTGCGCTTTCATGGGTTAAAAATACCAGGTTACCTGTGCCGATACTCCAGCCTAAGTAAACTGATGAGTAGTATCCCATTGCAGAGGGAAATAAAGCGATAAGTAAAATATGCGATAAGCTATAGGTTAAGCTTTCGTGACGGTTATCAATTGTTTGCCATTCTTCGAGTGGGTGGGCGTATAAGCCCCATAGGTGATTTAGTATCATTGCGTGCTCTCCATAAAAGGATATATTACTGTTTGGTTATAATTGGTTTGTTTTTATACAGTCCATTTAGTTATGGTTCAGTAAGTATACAAAGTCAAGTTATCCACATGCTTGCAATAAGGGCGAGTGTTTATTTTATTCAGAGTAATATTTCATGTTAAAATGCCATAATCGCAATTTTTAGCAATGAGTAGTCAGCGTGCCACATAGCCAGCTTTTAGAGCCAATTAACAATTTTTTATTATGCAGTACTCCCGATGAGTGGGTTGAACAAGCAATCAAAAAAGAAAACTTACCCATCATATTAATTGATCACTTAATATGTGAATTAAAAGCGGCGCAAAGTGCCATGTTTTTAATTCGTAAGTATGCGGTAGATAAAGACAGCAGTGATGCACTGCTTGAATGGCTTAAACCGTTTGAAACGCTTATTTATAAACGTGAAGGGAATTGGCGCGATTTAGCGGCTAAAAATAAACTGACAAAGTCTATTATTCCTAAATCTAACTCACCTTATGGCCAAGACTTAATTGATAAAATGGTGATGTTAATAAAAGAAGAGTTGCATCATTTTTATCAAGTGTTGGAAATTATGGATGAATACGGTGTTGAATATAAAAGTATAACCCCATGTCGTTACGCCAAAGGTATGCTGCGTAATGTTAAAACGTTTGAACCCAACGCCTTAGTTGATAAACTTATTGTAGGTGCTTACATAGAGGCACGCTCGTGTGAGCGTTTTGCTGCGCTTGCCCCGCATGTAGATAAACGCTTAGGTGACTTTTATATTTCATTGTTACGCTCAGAGGCTCGCCACTATCAAGACTACTTAACCCTTGCTCAAGACATTGCTGATTTTGATATTACCGAGCGAGTAAAAGAATTTGCTGAAATAGAAGCGCAACTAATTACATCAGACGATGAAGACTTTAAATTTCACAGTGGCGTGCCCGTTACTGTTTGCCAATAACCCGTTTTTTCACCTGAAGTTGCTACGGTCAAGTAATTAGCTGTAGCAGTTACCTTCTAATTAAACGTTTTGTTTAAATTAGACACATCCAATACCCTCTTCTAATATTGAAATAACTACTAATTTATTTAAGAATTTTACCTATGGCTTTGAAATCATTTTAATAACAGAGCCATACCTTATTTATTATTGGGTGAGAAGACATGCAAAATAAAGAGGGATTATTTGTATTTGCAGCTGAAGAAGAGCAAGCAGATACAGATCTGAAAGTATGGAAAATATTAACCGTTGAGGATGATCTTGATTATCAAAACGCGTTAGTTAACAGCTTAAAAGAGCTAAAAGCCAAGGATGGTTATAAATATGAGTTGTTAACAGCTAATTCTGTGCCAGAGGCTGCTTTAGCGCTGAGCATGCACCCTGATATTGCACTTATCTTTATAGATGTGGTGATGGAGGAAGATGACTCAGGCCTGCGTTTAGTGAATACTATTCGAGAGGTCATCGGTAACGCAGAAATGCGTATTGTGCTGTTAACAGGGCAACCTGGCTTTGCACCAGAGAGCGATATCATGAAAATGCTCGATATCGATGAGTACTGGAATAAATCAGACCTATCTGCCGAGAAGCTGCAATCCATTGTTAATAGTAACATGCGCACTTGGGAATATATTTCACAAATCAGATCAGCGAAGCAAGGTTTACAGCTGGTGCTTGATGCATCTAGAAGTATTAACGGCAAGCACGATATGGCCTCTTTTTCTTATGCTGTGCTTAAAGAAATTAGTAATATTTTAAAAATAACCGAAGGGGGCGGTATTTTCTGCTCGAGTAATGCAAACCCTGGCTCTGAAAGTTTAATACTTTCTACACATGGTTGCTTTAGTGGCACTAAAGGGCAACCTGTGGAACCTAACCTGCCTGCAGAAATGCTGCAAGATTTTAAACAAGCTACCAGAGAGCGTCGTCATATATTCTCAAAAAATCACAGTGTGTTTTTTTTCGAAACGCATACTTTGCAAGGACGGGATACTGACTACATAACGATTGTAAAATCTGATAACCCGATTAGTGAGCAATACGAATATTTACTTAAGGTATTTAGTGAAAACGTGAGTACGGGGTTTGCTAATATTTCGTTATTAAATCGCTTAACCGAGCTTGCCTATACCGACGTATCACTTAATTTACAAAACCGTAACTGGCTAACCCGTGAAATAAAAAACATGAATGCGCAGGAGCGGTTAAAAACGCGATTAGTCATTTTTGATATCTATCAGTTTGACGAAAAAGCATTTACCTTTGGTCATGAATTTTGTAATAAATTAATGAAGCTAGTGCACCAAAGTATTGTTGATACCTTTGCTAGGTATGACCCTCGCATAGCATTAGTTAGTAGCAGAGCATTTGGCATGTTAGTCAATGTTGATTTTGATATTTCAGAGGCTATTAGTTACTTTCAAAATAAGCAAAAATTCGAAATCGAGCAGGTAAAACAATACATTGATGTGCGTATTTTAGAATTAAAATTAAGTGCAGCTTTAAACCTCCCCCCGGAAAAAGTGATCAGCCTGGCAGAGTCGAGCCTGAACTCTTCACAGGTAAACCAAACTAAGTATATTCAGCATACCGAGGAAAAAACAGATCAAATTACTCGGCGCTACGAGCTAATGGCTGAGCTTAGAACGGCTATAGGTAATAAAAGTTTAGAGGTGGCGTTACAACCTAAAATGAACCTATCAACCTTGAAACCTGCAGGTTTTGAAGCGCTCGCTAGGTGGCAAAGAGCTGATGGCAGCTTTGTACGCCCTGATGAATTTATAGAGTTAGCTGAAACAGCCGGATTAATTAATGAACTAGACCATGTGATTTTTGAGAAAATACTCGAAGTGATTAACCAACTTAAAGAGCAAGGCTACAACTTACCCGTTGCGTTTAATGCATCGTCTTATGACTTAGTTGAGCCAAGTTATTTTGAGCAGATAAAAACTAAAATTGAAGAGTACGATATTTCGCCTTCTATGCTTGAGCTTGAGGTGACCGAAACACAAGCTATTAGTAATTACAGCCTAATTAAAGAAGCACTTGAACGGTTTATTGATTTAGGTCTTAAAGCCAGTATTGATGATTTTGGTACTGGTTACTCATCGTTGGCTCACATTAATGAAATACCGTCTACGTCGATAAAAATAGATCGCTACTTTGTCTGTGATCTTGAATTTAATGACAACAATCAGTACATGATTAAAATGATACTGTCTTTGGCAAAGCAATTTAATTTTTCGGTGATTGCTGAAGGGGTTGAGAATGAATTTGAGGCAAAGTGGTTACAGCAACAAGGCTGTGCAACAGCTCAAGGGTATTATTTTTCTAAACCTTTATTTTTAAAAGAGCTGTTCGTGTGGTTAAAGCAGTATGAAGTGACAAAAAATGAATAGTGTTAATAGTTTGCCAATTGGTTCAAAAAAAAGTGTGCTAGTTAAATCGCTATTTAGTTTATTTATTACTTTATTTGTTGGCTGGCTTATTTATGAACAAATATACCAAGAAAAAATAAATACCATAAAAGCTAAGCAAGATGAAAAGTTAGTCCTTATCAGTGGTGATTTTTCCAAAGAACTCAGTAGCATTAAAAAGCTAACTCGTATTCTGGCTCAGGGGTCGGTTTTAAAAAGTGATAAACAAAACAAGCCCTTACAACTAGAGCAAAGCAGAGATGAAATAAATAACTACTTTTTAAATTTTGCCGCTCTCTCTAATAATATCGCGCAAATTCGCTGGCTAGATACACAAGGCCAGGAGCAATACCGCATTAACGCAGTGAATGGTGTTGGCGAAATTGAAGCGCCCGATGGTTTGCAAAATAAGCAAAACCGTTACTATTTTCAAAAAGGCATGCAGGTCAGTGCCCCAAATATATTTGCCACAGAGATAGATTTAAACATTGAACGCAACAAAATTGTAAAGCCTCTTCAGCCAACAATCCGCGTAACCTACCGTACCAATAAAGAAAACTACCTATTAGATGGCTTGCTAGTTGTAAACTTTAACTTAGATTACTTGTTTAGTCAGATTAAGAGTTACAACCAAGAGGGTACTTTGATCAGCATTTTAAACCATGATGGTTTTTGGTTATTAAATAGTGATGCAAACTTAGAGTGGGGGTTTATGTATGGTAACAATGAGCAAACACTCGCTTTAAAAAAACCAGATCTTTGGCAGCAAATTATTGATGGCAAAGTAGAATATGGGTCACATTTTTTCAATAATGGTCTTTATACTTACCGTCGTTTTTCTATTTTTTCATTGCGTGAGAATAAAGGCAGAATTAGTGACACTGATAAAGAGTTAATTATTCTTGTAAGTAGTCCAGATGAATCGCTAATATCTGCACAAAGTGTAGCCTTACAGTTAGCGTTGTTGTGTAGTGGCTTACTGTGTTTAATTAGTTTTGGTTTTATTTATCGTGAGTATAAGTTTCAAAATAAGTTGTTAACCCTCTCGCATAAATTACATATAGAAAAGATAGAACTAGATATAGTGAACCGAGAGCTTGATGCCACTATAAAGCAGCAACAACAGCTACAAGAAGGATTAATAGAAGCACAAAAACTATCTTCATTAGGGTTGCTCGTGGCAGGTGTTGCTCATGAAATGAATACGCCTATTGGCGGAGCCGTTATTTCTGTTTCTAATGCAGATATGGCATTGAGTAAATTAAATGCAGCGATTAAGCAAGGGCTGACTAAATCAACGCTAGAGGAAACAACAACCAGTATTGGTGAGAATCTAGCGCTGGCTAAAATTAACTTAAATAAAACCGCTGTATTAGTGAAAAGTTTTAAAAAAATGGCCATTGATCGCCACAATGATGAATTTATTGCATGTGATATTGAAAAAATTATTGAAGAGCTATTATTGTCATTAAACTCCAGATTAAAAAATTCACCGATAAAAGTGAAAACTATTTTCTTGCTCAATAAACAGGTGATTAGTTTGCCAGGGATTATTTCTCAGGTGGTCGAAAACCTTGTAATGAATGCGTTAAATCACGCTTTTGATGATAAGCAAGAGGGAGTGATAGAAATAAAAGTAGAGCAAGCGACAAATAATAGCGTAAGGCTTAGCGTGTCAGATAATGGTAAAGGAGTTAATAATGACACTAAAGCAGATATATTTGAGCCTTTTTATACAACCGCACGGGGTAAAGGTAATACCGGTTTAGGTTTATATATGGTGCACCAATGGGTAACACAAGTTTTGAAAGGAGACATCAAACTTCATTCAGAACCACAAAGCGATGCTTATTTTAAAACACAATTTGTTATTTTACTGCCAGAGCTTGCCACAAAAACTCATTACAATTAATTGTTAGGAGCGTTATAAAGGCGTTGAAATTAATTGTTGTGACTCGGGGGTAACCACTAAATATGAACCTTGAGTATACCAATCGCCTAACACAGTGCGAGTTAGGGTTTGGTTATTAACTTCATAGGTATGTACATTAGGGCGGTGAGTATGGCCGTGGATCATATTAGCCACGTTATGCTTAGCAAAGGTCTCTAATACAGCGCTTTGCACTACATCAAGTATTTCTATAGGTTTGTCTGCTTGACTAAGTTTACTTTTTTCACGTGCATCACGGGCTATTTTCTTTCGATACCATAATGGCATAGCAAGCATTAATTTGGGCCACCACCAACCACGACTTTTTTGACGAAACTTTTGATACTCAATATCCTGAGTACACATTTCATCACCATGTAAAATTACAGTGGGAGTGCCGTAAAGGTCGATCACTGTTTGTTCATCGAGTAGAGTCATTCCTGCCATATCTGCATATTTTGTGCGCATGATAAAATCGCGATTACCGTGTACAAAATAAATGGGGATACCCGAGTTACTAACTGCTTTTAATTGTTTTGCCACTGCTGCTGATAGTTCGCTAACATAATCGTCACCAACCCAGACTTCAAAAAAATCACCTAAAATATACAGCGCATCTACTTTTTGAGGAGCAATATGGGAGTGTAAAAATTTAAAAAATGCCGCTGTAATATCAGGGCGATTTTCACTCAAATGTAAATCTGCAATAAAGTAGGTTTGGCGAGTCATGGTAGTTCCAGTTAAATAAAAGCGGGTGAATACCCGCTTTATGTATTCTGTGAAGAATAAGGGGGTTTTAGCTTACAGTTACACTTTCAATTACCACATCTTCAAGTGGTACATCTTGGTGAAAGCCATTGCTACCTGTAGCAACACCTTTGATTTTATTTACTACGTCCATGCCTTCTACTACTTCAGCAAACACACAGTAACCCCAACCTTGCGACGTTTCGCTGCTGTGGTTTAAAAAGTCGTTGTTATTCACGTTAATGAAAAATTGCGCTGTAGCTGAGTGTGGATCAGGCGTACGCGCCATTGCTAAAGTACCTACTTTGTTAGATAGGCCGTTGTTCGCTTCATTTTCAATTGGATCGTTTACTTCTTTTTGTTCCATACCCGGTGCAAAACCACCGCCTTGAACCATAAAACCATCAATTACACGATGAAAAATAGTGCCGTTATAAAAACCTGAGTTTGCATACTCTAAAAAGTTTTTTACTGTATTTGGAGCTTCGCTTTCGTGCATTTTAATGGTGATATCACCAAAATTTGTGTGTAGAACAACCATGAGGTTTCCTATAGCTGGTTTGAATATTGGCGCTATTTTATCGTAGTTGACCCAGATTAACAAAGTGCTTTGATAAACCGCTAGAGCCCATGCTTAGCAAGTGGTAACATAGCTTTTCTGTTAATCGTGAAGGAAAGCAACTAAATGGTACAAATATACAACACACTGACACGCCAAAAAGAACAATTTAAACCTATGGTCGATGGAAAAATCGACATGTATGTGTGTGGTATCACCATTTATGATTACTGTCACATTGGCCATGCACGCACATTTGTGGGTTTTGATGTGATCGTTCGCTATCTTCGTCATTTAGGTTACGACTTAAAGTACGTACGTAATATTACCGATGTTGATGATAAAATTATTAAGCGTGCAAATGAAAACGGTGAGGCGATTAACGACTTAACCGTGCGTATGACTAAAGCCATGCATGAAGACTTTGACAGCTTAAATATGCTGCGTCCTGATGTAGAGCCTACGGTAACGGGCCATATGGATGAAATTATTGCCATGGTTGAGCGGTTGATTGCCAAAGGCCATGCTTATGTTGCAGCCGATGGCGACGTTTTATTTGATGTATCAACCTTTGAGCAATACGGAGCACTTTCGCAGCAAGATTTAACTATGCTGCAATCGGGGTCACGTGTTGAAGTAGCACAAGATAAAGACGATCCTCTTGATTTTGTTTTATGGAAAAAAGCTAAAGCAGGGGAGCCATCGTGGTCATCACCTTGGGGTGAGGGTCGCCCTGGTTGGCACATAGAATGTTCAGCAATGAGTTCAAAGCACTTAGGAGAGCATTTTGATATTCACGGTGGTGGTTCAGACTTACAGTTCCCACATCACGAAAACGAAATTGCGCAATCATGCTGTGCAAATAACGGCCAATACGTTAACACTTGGATCCACACCGGTATGGTACAAGTTAACAAAGAGAAGATGTCTAAATCGTTAGATAACTTTTTTACCGTTCGTGAGGTATTAAAACAATACGACGCTGAGTCGGTTCGATACTTTTTAATATCAGGCCATTACCGCAGCCAGCTTAATTACTCGCAAGAAAACTTAGACCAAGCACGTTCATCACTTGAGCGTATTTACACGGCATTACGTGGTGTTGAGTCAGTTGAATGTGAGCTTGAGGGTAATGAGTATGTGGCTAAGTTTAGAAAAGCTATGAATGATGACTTTAATTCGCCAGAAGCATTACCGGTTGTATTTGAAGTTGCTAAAGAGCTAAACCGAGTAAAAGAAAGTGATAGCGAAAAAGCAGGACATTTAGCCTTTGTTCTACGCAGCTTAGGTGAAATACTTGGTATTGCTCAGCAAGCACCCGAGGCATTTTTACAAGGCGGTCAAAACGACGATGAAGTGGCTGAAATTGAGGCACTGATAGTCAAACGTAATGACGCACGTGCCAGTAAAAATTGGGCTGCAGCAGATGAAGCTCGCGATGCTTTAAATGCACTGGGTGTAATACTTGAAGATTCAGCGGGAAAAACAACGTGGCGTAAAGCATAGGGTTTGTCGACCTTGGCAGATTTAGCCATAACGCGCTGATCACAAAAAAAGGGTTACCATAGGGTAACCCTTTTTTGGTTATATCAATTGCATTAAATTGATTATGCTTTTAATAAAATTGACGCTGTTGACCTTAATCATAGTTGAGGTTTTAAACTCGCATTCATCAATTTAAAAATGGAAAATTAATGAATATTTTACTTGCCATGATCCCTGCTTTTTTATGGGGCACGACTTATGCAGTGACTAAGTACGCAACCCCAGAGTGGCCACCAATCTTATTAGGTGCCATACGCGCACTTCCTGCCGGTTTATTGTTGTTGCTGTTTAAACCTTCTTGGCCAACGGCTAAACAATGGCCAGGCATTTTTCTGATCGGCGCAATTAATATTGCGTTATTTTTTAGCTTTATTTTTGTAATGGCAATTAACCTACCAGCAGCTATCGCAGGCGTGGGTATGGTATCTGTCCCTGTGGTTGCATTATTATATGCATGGCTTGTAAAGCGACAACAGCCAGCGCTGGTGCAAGGTTTTTGTGCGCTTGCTTTAGTGGTTTTAGCATGGCGCTTATTTGATCCACAACATGTAGCACTTAATGTATTGGGAGTAGTGGCACTGATAGGGGCGCTATTAACTATTGTTATAGGCAGTACGCTGGTAAAAAAAATAACCGCTAAAGTTCACTGGTGGACGGTACTTACCTGGCAGTTAATCATTGGCGGTAGCTTGTTAGCAATTGCCGCTATGGTTCAAGCTTTTTATTTTGCTCCACAGCAGTATCAATTTTTAACTGCATCAATAAATACCACGCAATGGCTGGCGTTATTTTGGCTGGTGGTACCTAACACTGCTTTGGCTTACATCCTATATGTTTGGTTATTAGGACGAATGTCAGTAGTTGAATTTACATTTGGCACTATAGCCAACCCAATTGCCGGTATTTTATGTGCAGGAATATTAATTAACGAGCAGTATGCAAATTGGCAGTACGCGATTATGTTATTAATGATTGTGTTTTCGGTTTTGCCACAAGGCTTGGACTTAATAAAACGTAGAATGATGATACAAAAAGCCCGCAATTAAGCGGGCTCTTCATTGCTTTATTTTTGTTTATTAGCTGTGATATTTCTCACACGCTTCTAATGTATTTTCAATTAAGCTGGCAACTGTCATCGGGCCTACACCGCCTGGTACAGGAGTAATAAAGTCAGCTTTTTGTTCTGCAACGGCGTACTCAACGTCACCCACTAATTTACCGTTGTCCAAACGGTTAATACCCACATCAATAACAATCGCGCCTTCTTTGATCCAATCACCCGGAATAAACTCTGGTTTGCCTACGGCAACAACCAGTAAATCAGCACGGCGAACATGGGTTTCTAAATCTTGGGTAAACTTATGACAAACAGTGGTAGTACAGCCAGCTAACAACAGTTCAAGTGACATAGGACGACCTACAATATTAGAGGCGCCCACAACTACTGCGTGCATGCCTTTGTAACGCACGCCAGTTGAATCTAATAAGGTGATAATACCTTTAGGTGTACATGGGCGAAGGGCTGGCATACGCTGCGCCAAACGACCAATGTTATAAGGGTGAAAGCCATCAACATCTTTATGCGGGGTAATACGCTCAAGAATTTTTTCTGCGTCTAAGCCTGCAGGTAAAGGAAGTTGCACTAAAATACCGTCAACCTCGCCATCAACATTCAATTCATCAATTAATGCTAATAGTGCTTGCTCTGTAGTGTCTGCGGGTAAATCAAATGATTTAGAAATAAAACCAACTTCTTCACAGGCTTTACGTTTTGAACCAACGTAAACTTGGCTTGCTGGGTCTTGTCCAACCAGTACCACAGCTAATCCTGGGGCTCTTAGGTTTTGTGCAACACGTTCTGAAACTCGTTCAGCCACTGCGCTACGTACTTGTTTTGCTACTGCTTTACCATCAATGATGTTTGCCGTCATGGGTGACCTTTAATTAGGTTAATTAACTTGATACCGATACATTTAAAAAACGAATGCATATATAGGGGTTAAAATGCCGATAAAGAAAAACACCTTTACCTTACTCATTTTTTAATATGGCGACTATTTTCGCAGAAAAGCGGTTGAGCGCCAAGTTGCTTTTAAATTATAAGCCCCCGAATTATAAAAAAGAGTTTAAAATTTATCCCTGTATCGTAATATTTGACCATTATGAACTAAAAATGAGCAATTGATTTGTTTTCTTAAAAAAACGTTTGACCTAACCCGGTCAAATCACTATTATGCACCCCGTTGTCAACGAGGTCACTCGCAGACAATAGTAAGTATCGGCGATTAGCGCAGTTTGGTAGCGCACTTGGTTTGGGTCCAAGGGGTCGCAGGTTCAAATCCTGCATCGCCGACCATTTTTATGTTTACTCATAACAATTTAACTTACTAGTGAACTATGAAGTTTTCGATGCGCCCATAGCTCAGCTGGATAGAGCAACGCCCTTCTAAGGCGTCGGTCGAAGGTTCGAATCCTTCTGGGTGCGCCATTTTGAAAACATTGTAATGCCGTGGTGATTGTAGCTCAGTTGGTAGAGCCCCGGATTGTGATTCCGGTTGTCGTGGGTTCGAGCCCCATCAGTCACCCCAATTTACAATAAAGAATATCGGCGATTAGCGCAGTTTGGTAGCGCACTTGGTTTGGGTCCAAGGGGTCGCAGGTTCAAATCCTGCATCGCCGACCACTTTCTTATAAGTGGTCTTAAATTCTAAGTTTGAGTATTCGAGAAAATATCTACATCGGCGATTAGCGCAGTTTGGTAGCGCACTTGGTTTGGGTCCAAGGGGTCGCAGGTTCAAATCCTGCATCGCCGACCATTTTCCCCTAAAGTAAAACACACCTGACTTCTTTTTTAATTCAAAAATTCTCTTTTTCTATCCTTATTCATTCTATGTAATTTAATTAGCCTGTTTTTTATTCGCTTAGTCATTATCTGCCTTGATCTACCCCAAATAATTGCCCCCCACACTCGACTATCATGAATATTAGGTTATAATGCCGCGTCTATTTGTTTAAAAATATAGTGCCCTTAGGGCAGAGCAGCAATGGTATCTCCTGGTAGCGACGGATTTTTTTAAGCTCTAAGGCTTGAATTTTATCAAGACGCCTATAGATTACTTTGTTTGTAATGAAGGCGAAAAGTCGCCAAAATTGAATATTGAGGTAAATCATGCAAGTTTCTGTTGAGACGACTCAAGGCCTTGAGCGCCGTCTGACCATCACCGTTCCTGCAGAGAACGTTGAGACCGAAGTAAAAAAACGCTTACAACAACTGTCAAAAACGCAGCGTATCGACGGTTTCCGTGCTGGTAAAGTTCCAGTATCAGTAATCAACAAGCGTTTCGGACCAGCTGTTCGTCAAGAAGTTGCTGGCGAAGTAATGCAACGTAATTACATTGAAGCAATTGTTGCTGAAAAAATTAACCCTGCTGGCGCACCTACATTTGCTCCAAAAGCACTTGAAGCAGGTAAAGATTTAGAGTTCTCAGCAACATTTGAAGTTTACCCTGAAGTTGAAGTTCAAGGTTTAGAGAAAATTGCTGTTGAAAAACCAGCAGTAGAAGTAACTGACGAAGATTTAGCAAACATGCTAGAAACACTTCGTAAGCAACACGCTTCTTGGGCTGACGTTGATGCAGCTGCTGGCGAAAACGACCGTGTAACGGTTGATTTCGTTGGTACTATCGACGGTGAAGAATTCGAAGGCGGCAAAGCTGAAGATTTCCCATTAGAACTTGGCCAAGGTCGTATGATCCCAGGTTTTGAAGACAACATCGTAGGTAAAAAAGCAGGCGAAGAAGTGGTTGCTGACGTAAACTTCCCTGAAGATTACCACGCTGAAAACTTAAAAGGTAAAGCGGCTCAATTCACTATCACAGTGAAAAAAGTTGAAGCGCAAGAATTACCTGAATTAAGCGATGAGTTTGCAACTAAATTCGGTGTTACCGAAGGTGGCGTAGACGCGCTTAAAGAAGAAGTTAAAAAGAACATGACGCGTGAGCTAGACCAAGCGGTTAAAGCTAACGTAAAAGACCAAGCAATCAAAGGTCTTTTAGAGCAAAACGAAGTTGAAGTGCCTAAAGCATTAATCGACCAAGAAGTTGACGCATTACGTGAGCAAGCTGCTCAACGTTTTGGTGGCAACGGTCAAAATATGCCTGAGCTTCCAGCTGAATTGTTCCATGAGCAAGCAGTAACACGTGTTAAAACTGGCCTATTATTAGGTGAAGTGATTAAAGCGAACGACATCAAAGTTGATGACGCTAAAGTTGAAGCACTTATCGCTACTGTAGCATCTGCATACGAAGATCCAACTGAAGTAGTAGAATACTACAAAGCAAATGATCAACTAATGCAACAAATGCGTAATGTAGCAATGGAAGAGCAAGCTGTTGAAGCTATTTTAGCTAAAGCAACTGTGACTGATGTTGAAAAAGCATTTGATGACATCATGAATCCACAGCAAGGTGCATAATAAGTCATTGACTTAAGCGCTCGCTAACGATTAAATGGCTCGTGTTACTCTGTTTATGCAGTGTGCCCGGGCCATTTTAGTTTGTGGTTCTTAATTAGCTAAAAATGATCATTATGCTTTTCTTAGAATAAGTATAAGCGCATAAGGAATTAAATAAGTATGAACACTGGTATGACAGATCCCCTAAACGCATTAGTCCCTATGGTTGTTGAGCAAACAGCTAAAGGCGAGCGCTCATTTGATATTTATTCGAGACTATTAAAAGAGCGTATTATCTTTTTAACGGGCCAAGTTGAAGACAACATGGCAAATCTGATTTTAGCGCAAATGCTTTTCTTAGAATCAGAGAACCCAGATAAAGATATTTTCTTATATATCAATTCACCGGGTGGCTCGGTCACTGCGGGAATGGCTATTTACGATACAATGAATTTCATTAAACCTGATGTAAGTACTATCTGTGTAGGTCAAGCGGCTAGCATGGGTGCGTTTTTATTATCTGGTGGTGCTAAGGGTAAACGTTTTTGTTTACCAAATTCACGCGTGATGATTCACCAACCATTAGGTGGATTCCAAGGTCAAGCGTCTGATTTTGAAATACACGCAAAAGAAATCCTGTCTATTAAAGACAAATTAAATCGCTTAATGGCTGAGCATACTGGCCAACCACTTGATGTTGTTTCACGCGACACAGACCGTGATAACTTTATGAGTGCAAGCCAAGCTGTAGATTACGGTATTGTTGACTCAGTATTTACTAATCGCGGTAGCAAGTAAGTATGCCTGCAAGCAGTAATGCTTGCTAATGAGAGTTACTATGCGAAAAAACCTAAATTTTGGTATAGTTAAAGCGTATTAAAATAGCCACCAAGACTTTGGTGGCCAACGTAATAAAATGAGGTAGCTGAATGTCTGACACTCCTACAGACGGCGACAAAAGTAATAAATTGTTATACTGCTCTTTTTGTGGCAAAAGCCAGCATGAAGTTCGAAAATTAATTGCAGGACCTTCAGTATACGTTTGTGATGAATGTGTAGAGCTGTGTAATGATATTATCAGGGAAGAAATTAAAGACATCGCGCCTAAGCATGATGCCGCTGACAAATTACCTGTGCCAAAAGAAATTCGTAACCACTTAGACGACTACGTAATTGGTCAAGACCATGCGAAGAAAGTGTTGTCTGTAGCGGTTTACAATCACTACAAGCGTTTACGCAACCAATCAACTAAACAAGACGTTGAATTAGGTAAAAGTAATATTTTATTAATTGGCCCAACGGGGAGTGGTAAAACACTGCTAGCTGAAACGTTAGCACGTTTACTAGATGTGCCGTTTACTATGGCCGATGCCACCACGTTAACCGAAGCCGGTTATGTGGGTGAAGATGTTGAAAACATTATTCAAAAGCTTTTACAAAAATGTGACTATGACGTAGAAAAAGCACAACGTGGTATTGTTTACATTGATGAAATAGACAAAATTTCACGTAAATCAGATAACCCATCAATCACCCGTGATGTGTCAGGTGAAGGTGTACAACAAGCCTTACTTAAACTGATTGAAGGTACCGTTGCTTCTGTCCCGCCACAAGGTGGACGTAAACATCCACAGCAAGAGTTCCTGCAAGTAGACACCTCTAAAATTCTGTTTATTTGTGGTGGTGCATTTGCTGGTCTTGATAAAGTTATTGAACAGCGTAGCCACAAAAATACTGGCATTGGTTTTGGCGTTAACGTTAAAGAGTCGGCAGCGAGCCGCTCTTTAAGTGAAACATTTAAAGATGTTGAGCCAGAAGATTTAGTAAAATATGGTTTAATTCCAGAGTTTATTGGCCGTTTACCTGTTGTTGCTACATTGACTGAACTTGATGAAGCTGCACTGGTACAAATTTTAAGTGAGCCTAAAAACGCTATTACTAAGCAATTTTCAGTATTGTTTGGGATGGAAGACGTTGAGCTTGAATTTCGTGATGATGCACTACGTGCTATTGCTCACAAAGCAATGGAACGTAAAACCGGTGCACGTGGCCTGCGTTCAATCGTAGAAGGTGTATTGCTTGATACTATGTATGAGCTGCCTTCAATTGATAACGTAAGTAAAGTGGTTGTTGATGAAACCGTTATTAAAGGTGAGTCTGATCCAATCTTGATTTATGACAGCAGTAATCAAGAACAAGCCGCAGCAGATTAAATTCTGAGCAAGTTGTAAAAAAAGGAGCCAATGGCTCCTTTTTTTATAATTAATTTAATCGAGTTGGCAAAAATTGTTGAACTTTAATTAGGTTATCCCCATATACTTGAGTAATCTTTAAATAAATGAAGTGCAAAGAGAAAATACAATGACGCTTGAGAGAAACGATCGAGTCGAAATCCCTGTGCTAGCACTGCGCGATGTAGTGGTGTATCCACACATGGTGATCCCGCTTTTTGTAGGCCGTGAAAAATCAATAAAATGCCTTGAAGCGGCAATGGATAAAGACAAACAAATTTTCTTAGTTGCACAAAAAGATGCAACTGTAGACGAGCCTGAGAAAGACGATATTTATCGTGTAGGGACAATTGCGACTGTACTTCAATTATTAAAGCTACCCGATGGTACAGTAAAAGTATTAGTTGAAGGCACACAGCGTGCAAATATCGAAGAGTTTATTGATAACGAAGATTTCTTTGTTGCCAATGCTCAGTTTATTGAATCTGATTCAGTAAACGAGCAAGAACAAGATATTTTTATTCGCAGTGCATTAAGCCAGTTTGAAGGCTACGTAAAATTAAATAAAAAAATCCCACCTGAAGTGATGACTTCGGTCTCTGGTATTGATGAGCCAGCGCGTCTTGCTGATACCATGGCTGCGCACATGCCATTAAAAGTGCCTGAAAAACAAAAAGTACTTGAAATATCAAGCGTTACGGAGCGCTTAGAGTACTTAATGGCGCTGATGGAAGGTGAAATAGACTTATTGCAAGTTGAGAAAAAAATTCGTACCCGCGTTAAAAAGCAGATGGAAAAATCGCAGCGTGAGTATTACCTCAATGAGCAAATGAAAGCGATTCAAAAAGAGCTTGGCGAAATTGACGATGTACCAGATGAATTCGAAGCGCTAAAAAAACGCATCGAAGAGTCAGGTATGCCTAACGAAGCGAAAGAAAAAGCCACGGCAGAGTTTAACAAACTTAAAATGATGTCGCCGATGTCGGCAGAAGCTAGTGTTGTTCGCTCATACATAGATACGTTAATCAACGTACCGTGGAAAAAACGCTCTAAAGTGAAAAAAGATTTAGCAGGCGCGCAAAAAATACTAGATAGCGATCACTACGGGCTTGATAAAGTTAAAGAGCGTATTATTGAATACCTCGCGGTACAGCAGCGTACTAATAAGCTTAAAGGGCCTATTTTGTGTTTAGTTGGGCCGCCAGGGGTAGGTAAAACTTCTCTTGGGCAATCTATTGCGCGTTCAACTGGCCGTAAGTACATTCGTATGGCACTGGGTGGCGTACGTGATGAAGCTGAAATACGTGGTCACCGTCGTACTTATATTGGCTCTATGCCTGGTAAATTGATTCAAAACATGACTAAAGTGGGCGTTAAAAACCCGTTATTCTTGTTAGATGAAATTGATAAAATGTCAGCGGATATGCGTGGCGACCCTGCATCAGCTTTACTTGAAGTACTTGATCCTGAGCAAAACAGCCATTTTGCTGATCATTACTTAGAAGTCGATTACGACTTATCTGATGTAATGTTTGTTGCTACCTCTAATAGCTTTAATATTCCTGGGCCTTTATTAGATCGTATGGAAGTTATTCGTTTAGCCGGTTATACCGAAGACGAAAAATTAAATATAGCTAAAGAACATTTAATTCCAAAGCAAGTTAAGCGTAATGGTTTAAAAGAGAAAGAAGTTGAAATTGCCGACAGTGCTATTATCGGTATTATCCGTTATTACACCCGTGAAGCGGGCGTACGTAACTTAGAGCGTGAAGTGTCTAAATTATGCCGTAAAGCGGTTAAAAATATTTTAATGGAAAAAGACACCAAAACGGTCACTATCGATGCAGATAATCTTGAAGAGTACTTAGGTGTGCAGCGTTTTGATTACGGTAAAGCAGAAGATGGCGATCGTATTGGCCAAGTAACTGGCCTAGCATGGACTGAAGTAGGTGGTGACTTACTGACTATTGAATGTGCTGCGGTACCGGGTAAAGGCAAACTGACTTACACCGGCTCTTTAGGCGATGTAATGCAAGAGTCGATTCAAGCGGCAATGACTGTCGTACGCAATCGTGCTGATGAGCTACGCATCAATAGCGACTTTTATGAAAAACGTGACATTCACGTGCATGTACCGGAGGGCGCAACCCCTAAAGATGGTCCAAGTGCGGGTATTGCAATGGTTACGTGTTTGGTTTCAAGTTTAACGGGTAATCCTGTGCGCTCTGATGTGGCCATGACAGGTGAGATAACCCTGCGTGGTGAAGTACTGCCTATTGGTGGCTTAAAAGAGAAATTATTAGCGGCTCATCGTGGTGGTATTAAAACGGTGGTGATCCCTAAAATCAACGAACGTGACTTAAAAGAGATACCTGACAACGTATTGGCGGGTCTTGAGATTCACCCAGTTACGTGGATTGACGAAGTATTGAAGCTTGCTTTAGTGCATCCAGTTGATAGTTTTTCAGTCGAAACACCGAAAAAGCAGTAAAAAAGCCAAAAAAAGTGCTTTTAGGGGCTTTTCAAATCTAAACGGTATGATAAGTTAAGCACTGGTTTTCAAGCCTAGCCCTTGCCGGGCCTAGGCTTAAGAAAAATATAATCATGTGAGCTTTAAAAAAATTGCTCAAAAATTTCAAAACAGTGATGTTAGTTTAAAAAACAATCGCTCTTGATAACAACAATGAAAGAGGATGATATTGTGAATAAATCTCAATTAATCGATCAAATCGCAGCTGATGCTGACATTTCTAAAGCGGCTGCAGGTCGTGCACTAGATTCATTCATCGAATCTGTATCTGGCGCGCTAAAAGATGGCGACTCAGTTGCACTTGTTGGTTTTGGTACTTTCTCTGTACGTGAGCGTGCTGCTCGTGCAGGTCGTAACCCACAAACTGGTGAAACGATTCAAATTGCTGCAGCTAACATCCCAGCTTTTAAAGCCGGTAAAGCGCTTAAAGACGCAGTAAACTAATCACTGTGTAAACAAATTAGCTATGGCGAGTAAAGAGACGCTTAATTATTGCAATCGATAAATTAAGTTACTTCACCGCCAGTTACTTCAAGTGAAAAAGCGTATCTGGTAAGATACGCTTTTTTTACATATGACAAGGTAGAAAATACCTTGCTCAGAAAAGAGATAAACAAATGCTTGAGAAAATCAGAGAAGGTTCGCAAGGGCCGGTAGCCAAAGTCATTTTAGGCGCGGTGATTTTATCTTTTGCCTTAGCTGGGATCGGTAGTTACTTAGGTCAAACCACAGAACAACCCGTTGCTGAAGTAAATGGAATTAAAATTAGCCAAACAGAATTTAGCCGTGCGTTTCAAAATGAACGTAGCCGCTTAGAACAACAATTTGGTGAGTACTTTACCCAAATAGCAGCTGATCCAACTTACATGGCTCAAATCCGTCAAGGCGTGATTGACCGTTTAGTACAACAAGAATTACAAAGCCAGTTAGCTGCCGAACTTGGTCTTCGCGTAAGTGATGAAAGCGTTCGCAAAACAATTTTAGAGCTACCTTATTTTAAAATTGGCGACAAGTTTAATAACGACCGTTATTTACAAGTTATTCGTCAAATGAACTTTCAACCTGACGCATTTCGTGAATATTTGCGTGATGATATGACACGTAGCCAGTTGGTATCTGCCGTTGCGGGTACTGACTTTGCGCTGCCAAATGAGCTTAAATCAGCCATTGCGTTGCAACAACAAACCCGTAGCATTGATTACTTAGTCATTGATAAACAAGCAATGCAGGCTGACGTTGAAGTTACAGAGCAAGAAGTTGCAGATTACTATGAATTAAATGCTGGTCAGTTTTTATCACCAGAGCTTATTTCAGTTAATTACATCGAACTAAATGCAGATGATATTGATGTTGCATCGGTAAGTGAAGACGATGTAAAAGCGTATTACGAGCAGAGTAAAGCGCAATATGTTGAACCAGAAAAACGTCGTGTGTCGCATATTCTAATCGATAACAGTGAAGATGATGATGCGGCTAAAGCGAAAGCGGAGTCGTTACTTGCCCAGCTTAACGCTGGTGCTGATTTTGCTGAGCTAGCAGAGACATCGTCAGATGATATTGTTAGTGCCGAAATGGGTGGCGATTTAGAGTGGATTGAACGTGATGTTATGGAGCCAGCATTTGAAGATGCAGCGTTCGCATTGCAAAACAAAGGTGATTACTCTGACGTTGTTGCCTCTGAGTTTGGTTATCACATTATCAAGCTGACCGATCTGCAAACTCAACAAGTTAAACCGTTCGATGAGGTTAAAGCTGACTTACGTGCTGAACTTGAGCAAGCTGAAAAAGTAGATGCATTCTACGAGAAGCAAACAGAAATGGGGGCATTAGCCTTTGAAATTTCTGATCGCTTAGACGACGCTGCTGAAGTAGCGGGTGTTGAAGTACAGTCTACTCCTTTATTAGCACTTAGCGCACTTCCTGAACCACTGACTAATCCAGCGGTTGTGACTGCGTTATCATCAATTGAATTACTTGAAGATAAAGTAAATTCAGAAGTGATTGAGCTTGGTAATGAGCACGTGATTGTGGTGCGTGTAAATGAGCACCAACCTGCTGCAACTAAAGCATTAAGCGAAGTAAGTGAGCAAATTAAAACACGCTTAGTAAATGAAAAAGCGTCAGACCTTGCAAAAGAAAAAGCACGCACCTTATTTGCACAAGTAAAAGAGGGCAAGAGCTTAAACGAGGTGGCTGCTGAGCAATCACTAAATGTTCGTCAAGAGTCGCAACTAACTCGTGAAAGCTTTGCAGTTTCGCCTGCTATTGTTACCCAAGTATTCAAAATGGCACATCCTAGTGATGCGGCTGTGTACGATGTGGTTAACTTAAATAATGGTGATGCAGCAATTGTTGCGCTTAAAGCGGTAAATGATGCACCAGTGAGTGACAACATTGAGCCACAAATGAAGCAAAACATTACTATGGCGCAAGCGCAGAAAAACTATACGGTATTCATTGAATCGCTTAAGCAACAAGCAGAGCTTAATGTACCAAAAGCAGCCCAACCGGCTGAATAAGTAATAGCTAAAATAAAAAAGGCGCCAATTGGCGCCTTTTTTGTTTGTTTAGATATTAACAACTCAATAAGCGCTGAGTAACCTTTGATTGCGGGTTTTGAAAAATAGTTTCTGTAGCGCCGTATTCAACAATCTCACCCTTATTGAGTACCACTAGCTGGTCGCTAATATGGCGCACTAAACTTAAATGATGGGTGATCAAAATATAGGTTAATCCAGTTTCAAGCTGTAGTTTAAGTAATAGATTTACTATTTGCGCTCTTACAGAAGGGTCAAGCGATGAAAGTGCCTCATCGAGTACAACAACCTTAGGATCTAATATAAGCGCGCGAGCGAGCGCTACACGCTGTAATTGCCCCACACTAAACATATGCGGATAGTATTGCTGATGATCGACCAGTAAACCCACTTTAAGCAACGTACTACCAATTTTTTCACTACGTTGAGTTTTATCAAAATCAGTATTAAATTTTAGGCAATCATCGAGCATTTCAGCAATAGTCACTGCTGGGTTTAATGAGGTAGCGGAGTCTTGAAAAATCATTCGGATATAACGACATTGCGCATCACGATTACCATTGTTTTCTATGGTGTTATTTTCTAATAATATTTGCCCGCTATCGGCACTGTATGCACCCACTAATAATTTAGCCAGGGTACTTTTTCCTGAGCCTGTCTCACCAATAATGGCAATCGTTTCACCTTTGCCAATACTAAATGAGATATTTTTTAAAACATCAAACTTTTTACGGCTAAATATACCTGCTCGCATATTAAAGGTTTTTGATAAGGCTTGAACTTTCAACAGAGGTTGCATTATTTAATGTCCTTGATCAGCGGAAAGTGACAGGCGTAGCTATGGCCGTGGTGTTTAGAGAGTTTAGGCGCAACCACACATTCTTTTTGTGCTTGTGGGCAACGTGGACCGAGTCGGCAACCAATCGGTAAATGTTGCAATGTTGGAATAGTGCCTTTTAGCGCATAAAAGGGCTCTTTATGGGCTAAACCATGCTCATAATCGGGCAGGCTTTTTAGTAAAGCCTGCGTATACGGATGGCGAGGTTGGCTAAAAATACGGTGTGTTGGACCTGCTTCAACCATTTGACCGCAGTACAACACATGAATACCATGCGACCAATTAACAATTTCTTCCAGCTCATGAGAGATCATCAAAATAGACATGTTCTTTAGCTGATTTAAACTTTTTAATAACCTAAACACCTGTGCACGGGTGGTGCTTTCTAGTGCGGTTGTAGGCTCATCAGCAATGAGTAACTTAGGTGTACGGGCAATCGCCATGGCTATCATAACCTTTTGGCATACGCCCTCAGAGAGCTCATGCGGGTAGCTATCAAGCACCGCTTCATGATTTTTAATACCTACTTTATGTATTAAGGCTTTAACACGATCTTTACGCTCTCGGTTGCGTTTTAAGAAAAATCCTTTAGCAGCAACTTCAGGCAGTGTTTCAGCGATTTGGTTAAATATTTTAGCAGTAGGATCTAGACAGCGACTGGGGTCTTGGTAAATCATCGCAATGTCTTGGCTAACTGTTTTACGGCGTTGCTCTGGTGTTAAGCGCATTAAGTCAACACCACGCCAATGCATTCTATCTGCGGTTATCACCCAGCGCTCATTAAGCACGCCGACGATGGCTTTTGCAATTAAGCTTTTGCCAGAGCCTGATTCGCCCACTAAAGCGTGTACTTCACCTTCTTTTAAACTAAAGCTTACGCGATCAACAGCACGAATGGCGGTTTCGGAAGTTTGAAGTTCAATGGTTAAATTTCGAATATCTAGTAACTGCATCTAATCGGCCTTACGCGCTTGTAAAACTTTGCGAAGTCCATCGCCCACTAAGTTTGTTGAAAGAACCGCTAAAAATAGCAGTACACCCGGAAGTGCTACCGTCCAAGGTGCTAAATATATAAGTCCTAAGTTCTCTGCTAAAATTGCGCCCCATTCAGTAGTCGGCGGCTGTGCACCCAGTTTTAAAAACCCTAATGCCGCAATATCTAAAATAGCAGTAGAAAGCGCCATCGTAAAAATAACTACAATATATTCATACACATTAGGAAAAATCCCGCGTGATAAAATATGCCATTTAGAGGCGCCATCTAAGCGGTAGGCTGTAACATAATCTTTGCCAAGCTCATCAACTATCAGGTTTCTAATTGAATGAATAAATTGAGGCAACAAGGCCAAAATAATTGCCCATACGGTATTCATTAATCCAGGACCGAGTATGGCAATAATAATAATGGCTAACAATAAAGAGGGGATTGACAGCGTTACATCCAGTAAGTGGTTCAAAAAACTAGAACGTATGCCTTTACTAATGCCAGCAAAGGTACCCACTAACACACCAATTATGGTGGTAATTAGTGCAGCCACAACCGATAATCCAAATGTGTATGTGGCGCCATTCATTAAACGAGACAGCACATCTCGGCCTAAATCATCGGTGCCAAGTATAAACCGCACATCGCCCATTTCATTCCATGACGGGGGTAGTAGCAGTGCATCACTGTGCTGTTGATTTACCCCATAAGGCGCAAGAAAAGGCGCGGTAGCCGCTAACAGGCTAAAAGCAATAAACACCCACAAACCAACTAGTGCAGGGTGGTTATTTTTAAACTTTCGCCAGAGTCTCGCTAATGGCGATTTATTTGAATCTTCTGAAAATAAGTTAAACTTTGCCATGAGCTTGGTTCCGAGACAGAGGATCGAGTAGGGTGTAGGTCAGTTCGGCCATAATTGTGGCAATAATAATAAATAAAGAGACGGCCATTAACCCACCTTGTATGGCGGGATAATCACGTTGATAAATACTGTCTATTAACCAACGACCGATCCCAGGCCACGAAAAAATAACTTCAGTGATCATCGCTAGGGTGATCAAGGTACTAAACTGCAAACCTATTTGTTTTATAACCGGTAGTAAGGCATTTCTTAGAGCGTGATGAATAATAAGCTGCCCACGAGTAAGGCCTTTGGCGCGAGCTGTTTTAATGAAGTTTTGATCCATTACTTTTAACATCGATTCGCGAGTAAAGCGAACTAATACCGTGGTTGGATACATCGCAAGTACAATAGTGGGCAAAGTAAGGTGATGCAGCGCATCTAACATGGCCAAACCATTGTAAGGAAAATCAGCGAGTAAAATATCCAGCAAAATAAATCCTGTGCTCGCGGGTATCTCATACAATAAGCTCACTCGCCCCGACATAGGAAACCAGCCAAGTTTGAGCGAAAATACCATTATTAGTAACAATGCCAGCCAAAAAATCGGCATAGAATAGCCAATCATTGCTGTAGAGCTAATAAATTTATCAGGCCATTGCTTGTGATAAGCCGATGCTAAAATTCCCACTGGCACACCCACCACTACTGAAATAACTAACGCATAGATACTTAGCTCTAACGTCGCAGGAATTAAATCAACCACATGGGCAAACACACTGCTGCCCGAGGCGAATGACATTCCCCAATCCCCTTGTAAAATTCGTCCTACAAAGGCGATGTACTGCATAAAGTAATTACTGTTAAACAAATACTTTTCTTCTAGCTGGGCATTTTGGGTAAAATTAGTGTCTGGTATGCCGCTTAAGTTACTGAGCGGATCGCCAGGAAATAAATAACTCAACGAAAAGGTAAAAATGCTGAGTAGCAACACCATAAAAAACAACAGACCGAGGCGGCGTAAAATATAATCTAAGATCATTATCTTTTCCTCGCGTTAGCCAACGAAATAGCACCGAATGGCCCTAAGGTGATGCCTTCAACATCTGCGCTACTTGCTTGAAAACGCATACCATGGGCAATTGGCAGTAAAGGCAATTGTTTGATGATCATGCTTTGTGCAGCGTCATAGTATTGTTTACGTAAATTTAAATCTGTGGTGTCTAACGCTTTGGTTAGCAATAAATCAAATTCAGGATTACACCAGTTTGCTGGGTTTTTGCCACTGAATGTTGCAGTACAACTTAACAATGGGCTAAAAAAGTTATCGGGATCAGGCGTATCAGCTGCCCAGCCTAATAATACGCTGTCGTGGCGATGCTCACCAATACGTTGAATGAAGGTGTTCCACTCGTATTCCACTATATTAACGTTAACGCCAATTTTGCGTAAATCACTTTGCATTAGCTCAGCCATTTTGCGGGCATTGGGGTTATAAATTCGGCTTACCGGCATTGCCCAAATACTCATATCAAAGCCTTTTGGAAAGCCTGCTTCCGTCAATAGTTTTTTTGCTAACTGTGGGTCAAAGCTTGGCATATTTTTCTGCGGCTCAAACGCCCAAGAAGTTGGCGGAAGAATAGACTGTGCACGCAAGCCATTACCGTAATACACCGCCTGCATTATCTTATCTATATCAATGGCATAAACTAAAGCTTGGCGTACTTTTAGGTTATCAAATGGTGGACGCTCGGTATTAAACGCCCAATAGCCAATATTTAAGTTAGTTTCTCTTTCAACGTTAATATCATCACGTTGCGCTAAAATACTCAATTGGGCACTACTCGGGTGTGCGGTTACATCACATTCTTTGGTCAATATTTTAGCGATACGAGTGGTGCCATTCGGGGTAATGTCGTACACCAATTGCTCAAGGGCAACCTCATGTTTCCAATAATCAGCGTTTTTATAAAAGCGCACTAAATGATCGCGTCGGTACTCTTTATAAATATAGGGGCCTGTGCCAATCGGGTATTGATCAAATAGGTTTTCTTGATTATTAGCTTTGAGTGCCATGGCATATTCTTTAGAGAGCACGACGGCAAAATCGGTCGCCATATTGGCTAAAAAGCTGCTTTCGGCGTTAAATAACTCAAACCGGACTTGGTGATCAGAGACTCTAACAATTTTACGAATTAGCTGGTCAATCCCCACACTTTGAAAGTAAGGGTAATTAGCATCGCCAACAAAGTGATAAGGATTATAAACGTCAAATAATCGGCTAAAAGTAAAAATGACGTCATCGGCATTAAATTCACGGCTGGGAGTAAAATACGAGGTGGTATGGAACTTCACTCCTTTGCGCAAAGTAAAGGTAACCGATTTACCGTCTTTACTGATTTTCCAATCAGTGGCAAGTTCACTCTTAAATTCGGCGGTCACGGGGTCAATACTAATCAACCGGTCGTATAACTGGTTAGCAATAATATCGATAGTTGATCCTGTGGTTGTGACTTGTGGATTGAACGACACAGGGTTAGCCTCGGCGCAATAAACAAGACCTTGGTTTTTTTCTTCTAAGATTTCTTCTTTACTATCAATGCAACCTACTAAGCTCAATGATATTAAAGCAAGTAATAATTTATGCACCCGCACAACCTCTACTATTCTAGCAAATTGTATTTTTTCAAATAACCACGTAGTTGATGATACGTTAAACCAAGTACTTCTGCAGTCTTCTTTTGATTAAATTGGCTATGTTCTAATGCTTTTTTTATTAATGTAATTTCAAATTCATTAGAGAGGGTTTTTAAGTCACATGGAAACTCAGGTTCTTTGCTGCTCGCGTTCAATGCAACAGGCGTTTCTGTGGGCTGAGTATGAGCCGGTTCAGATTGTATTATAGTAGGCGCTTGTGCATGTTTTATGCGGGCTTTAGGCCTGAAACGACTTTCGAATGGGTCTAAAATAATTTTATGTACAGGAATATGTTCATTACCGTGGCGATAGAGACTTCGCTCCACCACATTTTTAAGTTCACGGACATTACCCGGCCAGTCATAACTGAGTAAACTTTCTTGTGCACTGCGGGTAAAACCACTAAATAGCTCCCACTCAAGATCACGCGCCATATTCATCGCAAACTGTTCAGCCAGCAACATAATGTCATCTTGACGTTCACGCAGTGGTGGTAGGGTGATCACATCAAACGCGAGTCTGTCGAGTAAATCACTTCTAAATTCACCTTGCTGCGCTAAATGAGGTAAATCTTCATTGGTTGCACAGACTAAGCGAGTATCTACTTTAACGGTTTGCTTGCCGCCAACACGCTCAAACTCACCATACTCAATCACTCTTAACAGCTTTTCTTGTACCATGGCTGAGGTATTTGCTAACTCATCTAAAAATAAGGTGCCGCTATTGGCACGTTCAAAGCGGCCTTCATGGCGTTTACTTGCGCCTGTAAAAGCACCACTTTCATGACCAAATAATTCACTCTCGAGTAGGTTTTCGTTCAATGCCGCACAGTTAAGCTTGACGTAACTTTGATCCCAGCGTTTGGATAAAAAGTGTAAACGTGCTGCAATTAGCTCTTTACCGGTACCACGTTCACCAATAATAAGTACGGGTTTATCTAGGTTAGCCAGTTGCGAAACCTGATCAAGCACCGATAAAAAGCTGTCTGATTGTCCAAGTAAATTGTCCTGTTGGCGATATTGACTCATATTTCCTAACTCTTAGTCATTTTTACTAACAGTTAGTGTATTTCATTATGAAGGATAACAAAAGTAATTTGTAATTTACATTTAACACATTGAAAATAAATGGTATTTTAAAATTATAAAAGTTGGCAAGCATATTGATACTAATAAAAGCAGACACATTTAGATTAAATAATAGAGGTATATGTTATGGGAATTTTTTCACGTTTTGCAGACATTGTTAATTCTAATATCAATGCCATTTTAGATAAAGCAGAAGATCCTGAAAAAATGGTTCGTCTTATTATCCAAGAGATGGAAGATACACTTGTAGAGGTTCGCTCTACTTCAGCAAAAACCCTTGCTGAGAAAAAAGAATTAGTACGTCGCGTAGATACACTAAAAGCCCAAGTAAACGATTGGCAAGACAAAGCCGAATTGGCACTGAGCAAAGATCGTGATGATTTAGCACGCTCAGCTTTACTTGAAAAGCAAAAATCAGCTGATGCAGTCGCTGCAGTAGAAAGTGAACTTGATCATGTAGAATCTCATATCGAGAAACTACAGCAAGAAGTGACTACGCTACAAGAGAAACTAGCGGATGCTAAAGCACGTCAAAAAGCGATTATTTTACGTCAACGCTCGGCTGAGTCGCGCCTTGAGGTTAAAAAAGCACTTGATAGTTCTAAGGTAGATGATGCACTTAATCGCTTTGAACGTTACGAAACCAAAATTGATGGGCTAGAATCTCAAATAGAGTCTTACGATTTAGGTAAACAAACGTTAGCGGATGAGATTGCTGATTTACAAAAGAACGAAAAGATTGACGACGAGTTAGCTGAACTTAAAAAGAAACTCGCAAATAAATAAATATAAAACAGGGGCCTTGTGCCCCTGACATCAACATCGAATACGGATTGTCAGGAGAGGATTATGTTTGATCCAGAGATACTAGTTGCACCCTTTATCTTGTTTATGATTTTTGTTGCGCCACTGTGGTTAATTTTACACTACCGAAGCAAAAAGCAGGTAAGCCAAGGGTTAAGTGAACATGAGCATCACCAGTTATTGGAACTTGCTCAAAAAGCTGAAAAAATGACTGATAGAATCGAGACATTAGAAGCGTTACTTGATCAAGAGTCACCGCAGTGGAGACAAAAGATATGAACACTAAACGCGAATTATTAAGAGACCCACAACGTGGTAAAATTGCCGGTGTTTGTGCGGGATTAAGTGACTACTTTAATATGGAGTTATGGTTAGTTCGCATTATTTTTGTTAGTGCTGTACTACTAACCGGTGGCCCATTATTTGTGGTAGCGTATATTGCAGCGTGGTTTATTTTAGATAAAAAACAACCCAGTGCTGTAAATAAAACAAAATCACCGTATGGCGGTGATCCGCTAGAAGTAAAATTTAAAGTATGGCAAAAAGGCGAGCCACCACGTCGCGCGCTTCAAGACTTAAAAGAGCGATTAACCCGTGTAGATAGTCGCCTTCAAAACATGGAACGCTACGTTACTTCAAGCGAGTTTACGGTCAGCCGTGAAATTAATAAACTTTAAGGGATTGATAAGCACCTTGTTTGCAACGTGATTAATGACGGCAACTGAGGTGTAAAACACTTTATGAGCCAATCATTTGCAAAAAAGACCTTTAAAAGCGTTAAAGGCAAAGCACAAAAAGCCCTGCACCGTAGTTTAGACCAACATGTTAAACTTGCCGTAACAGGGCTGAGCGGCAGTGGTAAAACTGCGTTTATAAGCGCGTTAGTTAAGCATTTAACCTCTCAGGCGAATGACAACAACTTACCTTTTTTTGATGTAATGCGTGAACATCGCCACATTGCTACTAAAATTGTGCCCCAAGAGGCATTGAACGTTCCCACTTTTGATTATAACCGCGCAATAAGTGCTTTACTGCCAAGTGAAGGCGACCCTGCATGGCCCGCTTCTACCGAGCGAATAAATACTTTACGTTTGGCGATTAAATATCAAAGCAACGCGGGTCTGCGCGGTCATTTCTCACCACAATCGACGCTGTATTTAGATATTATTGACTATCCTGGTGAGTGGTTGCTTGACCTACCTATGCTCGCGCAAAGCTTTGAGCAATGGTGCGAGCAACAATATCCATTGCTAAGCCAAACGCCACGTAACCAAAGCTCAGCTGAATTTTTGCAATCCATAGAGCAGCTTGATTTAGATGCACCGGTAGATGAAAACGCACTGGCTGATATTGCAAAATGTTATCAAACCATGTTGGTAGGGCTAAAAAAAGACACTAAGCTTGCCATGTTACAGCCAGGGCGAATGTTAATGCCGGGCGACTTGCAAGGTGCACCATTATTATTATTTTTTCCAATTAGTCCTGAAAAAATAAGTGACGATGTAGTAGCGGGTTCTAACTTAGCGCATTTAATTAAACGTTTTGATGCTTACGTAAAAGAAGTTGTTAAGCCATTTTATAATGAGCATTTTCGCCATTTTGACCGTCAAATTGTACTTGTAGATGTACTGAGTGCATTAAATGAAGGTTATGAAACGTTGGCTGAGCAAAGTCGAGTGATCAATCAGTTATTGTCACACTTTAGCTATGGTGATTCTGGTTTTTTTAAACGCTTATTTAAACCTAATATTGATAAAATATTATTTGCTGCTAATAAGTCCGATCACATTAGTGCAAAACATCACAAAGATCTTGCACTGTTACTCGATTCGTTAGTTAAAGAGCAAAGCAACCACTTAAAATTTGATGGGGTGAAAATAGAAACACTGGCGATGTCGTCAATCGCTGCCACTTTGTCTCGCCAAGTGGTCGACAAGGGGCAAACACTCGACTGCATCTATGGCAAGCCATTGAATGAACAACAGTGGCTAACTTACCTGCCTCCTCAGCCGCCGAGTAGAATGCTTAATAAAAGTGAGTGGCCAGCACATGGGTTTGAGTTTTTATCATTTGCACCTATGCCAAGCCCAGATCAACAGCTTAAGCACATCCGCTTAGACCATGTGATGCAGTACTTGTTAGGAGATAAGTTAACATGAGTGAGTCAACACACCAATTTCAAGCTGGGCGTCGTATTAATGCCCAAAATATTGAGCAAAATGAACCGGATTTATTAGCGGCTAAAGTCGTAGAGCAAGGACAAAGTGAGCAGCCTAGCAAAGATAGCGACGAGCTAATTGAACCTGAAATCGATATTGAGCCTGTATATAAAAAGTCTAAATGGCAGACCCTTAAAGGCCTGTTTGCACTGAGCTTTATTGTTTTAGTATTACTTGAATTCGCATTTTCAATTGTATTGGCGTTTCAGCAGTCGGTTATTTTAGGTGGAGTGTACTTAACCGCTGTAATAACCGGTGTACTACTGATATCGCGCTTGTTGTGGCGTGAATATAGAATGTTACGCAGTTTAAAGCGTAATCAGCTGCACCGCCATGAAGCTAATCGTTTGCTCAATAGTGAGCAGGTAGGCGGGGCGATACCTTGGCTTGAAAAGCTTAATAAACATCAGCAATTAGATAATTTCGAAAACTTTAAAAATCAGGTCGCTACGCACCACAGTGACAAAGAAATAATGACCCTGTATGCGAATAGCTTACTGATAACGCAAGACAATCAAGCTAAAAAGTTAATAAACCGTTTTGCAACAGAGTCAGCTTTATTAGTTGCTCTAAGCCCTATTGCGCTGGTGGATATGATGGCTGTGCTGTGGCGTGGCACTAAATTAATAGAGCAAATAGGCCGCATATATGGCATTGGCTTTGGTTATGCCAGCCGTATTAAACTTTACCGTACGCTTATTAAGCAAGTAATGTTTGTAGGTAGTGCAGAGCTTGTGTCTGATTTAGCCGCCACGGCACTGAGTGCTGAGCTTTTAGGTAAGCTTTCAGGGCGAGCTGCGCAAGGTGTCAGTGCCGGTATATTTACAGCACGTATTGGTTATAAAGCTATGGAGTTAAGCCGACCCTTACCGCGTCTTGAAAACAAGCGCAGCTTGTTAAAAGGCACAGTCCAAGGGATTGCGAGTAAAATTATGAGCCGTAAGGGAGCTGAAACTAAGTAGTGAGACTTCGTTGGCAATATTTGTGTACAGCTTTTTGGGTAAAGTTTGCACAAATAGCCATCTGAGCATCCGGCATGCTTGTGATTTTAAGTGCGGTGCGTTTTATTTATGCTATTGACACACATAATAAAAACGAGAACACACAATGAGCAAGCATCATCAACACACCCAATGTATCCATGGCCCACAAAAAGCAAACGATCCGCATGGCGCATTAACCTCACCTTTGTATCAAACGTCTACGTTTCATTTTGAAAATGCCGCCCAAGGTGCTGCCCGCTTTGCAGGTGAAGAGCCCGGTTATATTTACACGCGTTTAGGTAACCCAACCACGACTGAACTTGAGCAAAAAGTAGCGCAATTAGAAGGCTGTGAGGCCGCCGCCGCCACGGCTACAGGCATGGGTGCGGTATCCGCTTCGGTACTAAGCTTCCTATCGCAAGGCGATCACTTAATTGCATCAAGCGCTCTGTATGGCTGCACCTTTGCTTTTTTTGCGCATATGTTGCCGCGATGGGGAATTGAAGTCACCTTTGTTGATATGACCAATGAGAGTGAACTGCGCGCTGCCATTAAGCCTAACTCAAAAATGATATTTGTAGAAACACCAATCAACCCAACCATGGCAGTGATTGATTTAGCACTTATTAGTAACGTGGCTAAACAGCATAATTTACTGAGTGTGGTTGATAATACTTTTTTGACCCCGCTACTGCAGTCACCAAAAAAGTACGGTATCGATATTATAATGCATAGCGCGACCAAGTATTTAAATGGTCACGGCGATGTTGTCGCAGGTATTGTGTGTGGTTCACTTGAGCATATTACACAGATTAAAATGACCGTGCTTAAAGATATTGGTGCCACTATTAGTCCACACGATGCGTGGTTAATAAATCGAGGTTTAAAAACTTTAGCTATTCGCGTAGAACGCCATTGCCAAAGTGCGCAAACGATTGCCGAATACTTGGAAGCTCATCCGCAAGTAAATAAAGTGTATTACCCTGGGCTTAAGTCTCACCCAGGTTACAAGTATATTGGTAAGCAAATGAAAGCGGCTGGTGGTGTTATTGCCTTTGAAATTAAAGGGAGTTTAACCGACGGTGAGCAGTTTATTGATAGCATGCAACTGTGCACTTTAGCGGTTAGTTTAGGCGATGCTGAAACCCTCATTCAACACCCTGCATCGATGACGCATTCGCCATACACTCCCGAAGAAAGACTAGCGGCTGGAATTAGTGATGGCTTAATTCGTTTATCAGTTGGGTTGGAAGATGTTAACGATATTATTAACGATCTCAACCAAGCATTTACTAAAATATCTTGAGGTGTAATTTATTATTTACAGTAATTTCTATCTATAAGTACTATTAAGTATAGGGTGTGATTTTATCTTTGCTTTGGTGTAATTTTAAATTTACGATTTGCGTAATCTGCAGCAGTATTGATCTGCGTCAAGCTATTAAACTTTTGTTCACTTTTGCATAGTATGGCTACATCGAATAGCCAAGCATTTGGCTGTTATTTTGACACCGGTTTAGGGTTTCATCCCAAAGAAGGTATTTATGGCTAAAGCAAGTAATTACACCTCCAAAACACCTGATGAAAATGAGGTTATACATTGGAGCGATGAAGAAAATAAAATTTGGTCTGAGCTTGTAGCACGCCAACTTGCGTGCATTGAAGGCAAAGCCTGTGATGAGTACATGGAAGGGTTGAAAAAAATCAATCTGCCTCATGATCGCATCCCACAGCTTAGTGAGCTAAACGAAGTGCTATTAGCAACCACAGGTTGGCAAGTTGCACCTGTACCTGCACTTATCGATTTTGATGAGTTTTTTAGGTTACTCGCTAACAAGCAATTTCCTGTAGCGACCTTCATTCGTAGCCGTGAAGAATTTGACTACTTACAAGAACCCGATATTTTTCATGAGATATTTGGTCATTGTGCCATGCTAACCAATCCTGACTTTGCTGAATTTACCCATAAGTACGGGCAACTAGGATACGCGGCAGAGAAGAAAGATCGCGTTTATTTAGCACGCATGTACTGGTTTACCGTTGAGTTTGGTTTGATGCAAACCGAAAAAGGATTACGTATTTACGGCGGTGGTATTTTATCAAGCCCAGGGGAAACCCAATACGTGTATTCAGATACACCAGAGATTAATCCAATGAATGTGCTAGATGTACTGCGTACACCGTACCGTATAGATATTATGCAACCATTGTATTATACGATTAATTCGATTCATGATCTGTTTGAAATATCTCAAATGGATATAATGACTTTAGTTGAGCAAGCTAAATCACTTGGTTTGCACGACCCTAAGTTTCCTCCAAAAGAAAAATTAGCTAGTTAATTTTTGAAAAAAGTAACGCTAAACTAAGGATTTAAAATGTCTTCATTAAGTGCACAAAAATGTGAAGCCTGTCATGCAGATGCGCCAAAAGTATCTGATGCTGAATTGGCTGAATTAATTAAAAAAATCCCTGACTGGGTGCCAGAAGTACGCGACGGTATTATGCAGTTAGAGCGCGTTTATAAGTTTAAAAACTTTAAACAAGCCATTGCGTTTACTAATAAGGTAGGTGATATGGCTGAAGACGAAGGGCATCACCCAGGTCTATTAACCGAATGGGGCAAAGTAACCGTGACTTGGTGGAGCCATTCAATTAAAGGCCTGCATAAAAATGACTTCATTTGCGCTGCTAAAACAGATGATGTATTTAACGCGCTGTAATTAATTAGATTTGAATAAACAAAAAGGCACCGCAAAGTGCCTTTTTTTATGTGTGGTTAGTTACTTAGGTTTTATCTGCGTTTAACATGTCATCATGCTCAGCCATATCCCAAGGTAGTTCGCCTGGGCTGTTACCTAAAAAGTGTAAGTAGTTCTCAAACTGATCAAGAATATCCTTCACAATATCATCTTCATTGTAGCCATAAACATCGTACGACAGACCACCACGACGTAAAAATACATCAGCCTTATAATACATTTCAGTATTATCATTATCTGGTCGTAGTTCTGAGTAAGCAAAGCTCGGCATAGGGTGCTCGGTAAGGCGAATATCATAAACAAAATCCACATGCTCATGACGTAGTACAGTTAAATGAGCGCGTCCTAAATCAGTATCAAATTCGACCACGGCATGCCATTGTCGAGATTTCAATTCTGCTTGTACGGCTTTCATTGCCTCAACAACTACACTGCCAATAAAAGTATGTACTTTTTCTTTATTAGGGTAATTAACCATAGCAGCTAAACGGCGTTTCCAATGGGATAGATCAATATTACGACTATTGAGTGTATGTGCTTGTAGGCTGGTATCGCGATGGCCCTCAATTCTTAGCGCTCGCCAAAGCCCCGCAGTGGCAATTAGCATAATAATAGCAAAGGGCAGCGCACTGGCAATAGTCATGGTTTGCAGTGCACTTAAGCCACCAGCCACTAATAAAACAGCCGCCACAGCGCCTTCAAGTACCGCCCAAAACACGCGCTGCCATGCCGGTGTATTAATATTTCCACCAGAAGCGAGTGAATCGATTACCAAAGAGCCGGAATCAGATGAGGTAACAAAAAAGGTAACAATTAAAATAACCGTGAGTAGCGAAATAAAAAATGATAACGGTAACACTTCGAATAATTGAAATAACGCCACGGCATGATTTGCTTGTACATCACCAATGAGCGTATCAAAGCCTTCATTCATTATTAAATTCAGTGCCGTATCGCCAAAAACTGAGAACCATAAAAAGGTAAAAATAGTGGGGACTAACATTACGCCAACAACAAATTGTCTGATGGTTCTGCCGCGGCTAATTTTTGCGATAAACATCCCAACAAACGGCGCCCACGCAATCGTCCAGCCAAATATAAATAAAGTCCAGTTCCCAATCCAATCACTGCGACTATAGGCTTGTAAGTTAAAGGTCCGCTCAACAATACCACTAAGATAACTGCCAGTATTTTGTAAAAACGACTCTAAAATATGAATCGTTGGGCCAATAAAAAATACAAAGGCCATTAATGAAATGGCTAAGGTCATATTCACTATTGATAAACGTTTTACCCCTTTGTCCATTCCGGCAACTACAGAGAGCGTTGCTGCGGCGGTAATAATAGCGATTGCTGAGATTTGTACTGTGGTATTAATAGGAATATCGGGCCATAAGTAGTGTAGCCCCGCATTAATTTGAGTCACCGAAAGTCCGAGCGTGGTCGCAATACCAAACAAGGTGCCTAGTATGGCAAATACATCAACGGTATGGCCTATAGGGCCATATATTTTATCACCAATAAGTGGATACAAGGCAGAGCGAATAGACAATGGCAGACCATGACGAAAGGCAAAATAAGCCAGCACTAAACCAACAATTCCATAGATAGCCCAAATATGGAATCCCCAATGAAAAAAGGCAATTTGCATTGCTTGCTTGGCGGCATCCACAGTTTCAGCGGCGCCTGATGGCGGGGATGCATAATGCAGTACCGGTTCGGCTACACCAAAATAAAGTAACGCCACGCCGTAACCGGCAGAAAACAGCATGGCAAACCATTCACCAAAGCTATATTGTGGCTGAGCGTGATCAGGGCCTAGCTTGATGTTTCCCCAACTTGAGGCGGCAACACACACGATAAAAACCAAGAAAATAGCGACTGATAACATATAAAACCAGCCAAAGGTTTCTGTTATCCACTTGAGGGCGACACTGAATGCCTGACCAGCGAGTTCAGGGTTACTACTTGTACCAATCACCAAAAGTAGAATAATAAATACTGCAGGTAAAAATACAGGTAGCAAAATAGTTGAGCGTAAAGCAGTTTTTGTCATATTAGTCCTTAATATTAATTTGCTAACTTTCAAGTATGCTTGCCTACCTTATTATATATTCCGTTTATTGGCTAATTCAGTTGCTTGTTTTATATACTTATATTATTGGTAACAGAGTGAATATAAGTTAACGATAAGAGTTAGTAATTGATAACCATACTCTTTTAATTTAGAGTCCGTGACGAGCAGCTTTGTATTGATTTCATCGGTGTTTAACTTAGCTCTGCTGAACGCTTATGAATTCAAGCTATAAACTTTTCTCCCAATTACATTGCTTTACTAGATTAAACCAAGGGCTGGTAAACTCTTTAGCTATAATGGGGTCGGGAAGGGTTAAAGTAACATCAAGCTTTTTAGCCAGATAATGTGCTACTAGCTGTTTCATTTTATCGCTTTCTAATTGCTCATATGCTGCTTGCAGCTGATGTTTATCTTTTTGACTTATAAACTCACCAGTTAAGTTTTTGTAGCCTAGTTCAAGCCAAAGTAGCTGTGCTTGTTTAGCCTCGTTGGGGAATGCATGAGTTAACGTTGCCGTTGGAGTGTAGAGGCGTTCAAAGTTAAGCTGATGTTCTTGAATTAAAAAGATCATTAATAAATTCAGCCCAGTCGAAATCTGTCCTGCACGTTTATCAAGATTTTGATTAAGGCTTAATGCACTTCTAAAGTAGTGTTCAGCGTCAGTAACATTCCCTTCATCAAGCGCTAAGTAGCCTAAATTACTTTTTATAAGTGCTGTTACATTAGGAAGCTTTAATTGTGTGGTGAGCTCAAGGCTATCGGTATATAAGGCGCGAGCTTTTGCAAAGTCGTTTTGCGAGCGAGCAACCAGCGCCATACTGTTAGTAAGGGTGAGTCGTTGGCGATCGCTGTGCGCATATTTATAAGCACATTTAAATGAGAGCTGGGCATCGTCTAAATATTCAGCATGGCGCAGCCATATTCCTAAGGCACTCATAATGGGTAATGCCGATCAGTTAAGAATATTTTTGATCGGTTGACTGATCTTTTTAACGCTTTCAAAATCCGATATCTGTCTCTGGTATCGGATTTTTTTATGCGCTTTGAAAATGAATTAGCGGTCGCTTT